>Ga0299906_10001064_pt1 | contig 23921 bp, 30 predicted proteins | sample RVTome_14_FD_200259 | JGI IMG/M metagenome (GOLD analysis project Ga0299906, IMG submission 200259) | Soil microbial communities from uranium-contaminated site in the Upper Colorado River Basin, Wyoming, United States - RVT145D125 (version 2) ...
TGGCTGACTTTCAGCTCTTCAACACGAAATCTGCAGGGTGCGGGCTCACTGGCCAGCCAACTGACGGCGGCAGGCTTCGACCCAGTCTGCGTCCAGCCGCTCCAGACGCGCCTTGCGCAGGTTTTCCCGCAGCAGCCAGCGGATGTCGGGATCGTCGCTCGCCAACCAGACGGCGAATCGCTGGCGACCGGGGGTCGGGCGGGCGACGATGGCCACGCTCCAACCATACCCCAGGGCCTTACGCAGCGCCCGGAAGGGCTCACTACGCCGGTCGGCGGCGCCGCCCAGGCCGGCCGTCAGCGCATCCAGCACATCCAGTGTGTCATCCGCCAAGTGTGGATCGGACAGGAGATCTGGCTCGCACAAGGCGGCCACCGCCGCCCGCTGTTGATAGCGGTCGCCCAGCACCAGGCGCACGATGCTTTGGCGGAGCAGGATCGGATCGGCGCGACCTACCGTCTGCAGCGCCATGGCCACCGCTTCCCGGATGCGCCAGCGGCGGTCGCTGGCATGCGTCTCAAGCCGGCCGATGGCAGCCGGCTGCCCGGCGGCCGCCAGCCGACCCAACCCGAGGACACCACAGAACGCAACAAAAACCTGCGGCGTGTTCTCAGGCGACTGCTCGCCAACGCGCGCCGCCAATGCCCAAATTCGTTCGTCCGACGCTTCCATTGCAACTGCCCGGGCCAGCTCCAGATTGCCGCGCGGCCCCGGCAGACGGCTCTCTGCCTGTAGATATGCTTCCCAATCCTCCAGCTCGGACAGGATCCGCCGAAAGTCTTCGACTTTGGTCACTAAGCCTGCTCCGCGTCAATCGGACGGACGGCGGCTACCAAACCCGGGGCACGAGCCGGTAGGGCGTGCGCTGGCGGTAGGCCGGGTAGCCCGGCAAGTTCGCCTGTAAGAAGGGGTCTTCTCGAGACGTCCGCCACACAACCAACGCTGCGGTCAACATTGACGGAACCAGGGCCCACAGCGAGTCGAGCAGGAGCGGCGTTCCAATCATGACGATCAAGGCCGCCGCGTAGCCCGGATGCCGAACCAGGCCGTAGGGTCCCTCGTCGACCACGGTGTGGCCGCGCTCGACCTGGAGGCGGACGACACCGGAAAAGAATCGGTTGGCGCGCATCGCCCACGTGCCAAAGGCATAACCGGCCAGCACGAGAAACGCACCAAACCCCTGAACCGGCAGTGGCACATTGGCGGACCATCCGAGGCGCTCGTCCAACCCGGCGACGGCCAAGACGACGGCAGGGCCCAGTAGGCTGATCGCTCCCGCCAACATACGGTCGCCGGGGAGTGCATCCTTGGCCCTGGTCGATGCCATTCGCTCTTGGAGCAGATCGGGGTGACGACGCCAGACCAGATAGCGCCCCAGCACACCAGCCCCCACCTGGATCAGCGCCAGAACCCAGGCGGGCCACCAGTCAAGGCGACCGGCGAACCCCAACGCCGCCAGTGGCAGCATCGCGGCCAGGGAGAACAACACAATCGCCACACCCCGACTCCGGGCCGGTGCCGAGCCTGTGCCGGTTCCTTCGTCAACCACAACACCCATGTCCACCTCGCTGCGCTATTGAGCCGCCCGCGGGAATCTGATCGTCGTCAGGAGACTGAGCCCGGCTCAACATTGCCCGGCCTCCGTGGCAGCAGGCGGCCGCTCGTGAGCATGTACTGCCGGTACTCGTCACCGAAATGCTCAAGCATCATTTGCTCCTCCCGCGGCATCCGGGTGACATAGAGGGGCAGGAAGACAAGACCGAACGCCGGCCCCGCCAGCCAGTTCCAGATGAGGAGCGGCTGGGCAATGGCCCACAGGAACATCCCGGCGTAGATCGGGTGGCGGATTCTGGCGTAGATGCCTGTTGTCACCAACTGCTGCTCCTGGCGCACATCCAGCTTTGGCGACCAGTTGGCGCCCAGATCGCGGTAGGCGCGCCACAGGACGAAAAGGGAGGCCGCCAGCAAGACGCCCCCGACCAGTACCGCTGGCGCCGGCAGACGGTAATTCCACACGTCAATCCAGTCGCTGGCGACAAAGATGATCGGCAGGATCTGCCAGGCCAGGTACGCCAGGAAGTCGAGCAGGGCATCGGCCAGACGAGTCCAGTTATCCACGATCACTGCTCGGCGAAATGAATACCTGGACGGACCCTGGATCAGGAAGTCATAGATGAAGAGGGCCAGGATGAACACCCAAGAACCGTACTGCGCCATCCAGATCACCTCCGCGTGCCAACGGCTGGGCACGCCCACCCTTGACGGTGGGTCCAACTTGCCGGGAAACTTCATTCTTGTGCCCCTATTGTGCTAGGGCCGGGCCACGACGGCAAGATGATTTAAGTCGCTTGTTGGATTCCGGATGTCCAACTAGCATGGTAGCCGCATAGGGAGGCAGTTGTGGCCTGGTACTTCTACCCTGCAATCATCGCCGCTGGTTTCGTCGCTGGCTTCATTAACATCTTGGCCGGCAGTGGTTCACTGGTCACGCTGCCAGTGCTAATTTGGATGGGTTTGCCGGCGACCGTCGCCAACGGCACGAACAGAGTTGGCATCTTGCTGCAAAACGTAGTGGGGGTTGGAACCTTCCGTCAATCCCAAACGCTGGATGTGCGCGGCGCCGTCTGGCTGTCGCTGCCGGCCATCGCTGGTTCGATTGTTGGCGCCCAGATCGCCGTCAATCTCGACGAAGCCACGATGGAGCGGACGATCGGTGGTTTGATGGTCGTCATGCTGATCGTGCTGCTGGTGCGGCCGCAGCGTTGGCTGCATGGCGAGCACGAGCGGCTCCAGGGACGCCCCAACTGGTGGCAGGTACTGATTCTCTTCGCCATCGGCGTGTATGGAGGCTTCATCCAAGCCGGCGTTGGCATCTTCCTGCTGGCCGCCCTGGTGCTGGGCATTGGCTATGACCTGGTTCGGGCCAACGCCGTCAAGTTGTTGATCATCCTGATCTTCACGGCCAGCGCCCTGCTGGTGTTCGTGCGCAATGATCAAGTGCTGTGGGGGATCGGCCTGCTGCTCAGCCTGGGCAACATGCTTGGCGCCTGGGTTGGAGCTCGGACGGCCATCCAGCGAGGCAGCCCCTGGGTGCGGCGCGTCTTGCTTTTGGTGGTGACGGTTTCGGCGCTCGACCTGCTTGGGATTACCAACCTGATCGCCAACCTGATCGCCAGATCAACTGGCTAACCATCAGCCACCAACCGACCGCCAAAGGCCACCCGGCCCCGGCCGGCAGGCTGGAAGACTATATGGATATGCTCGGCCGGCCGCTGACAGACTGCGGCCAGGACCGACGCCAGACGCTCGGCCATTGGCGCCAATTCGGAGGCGGGCGGCAGGTCGGCGAGCAGGACTTCGACAAAGACCGGAACAACCCCCGGCGGCGGGCCACCCTCGTTTTCGGCGTAGTCCTCGAGCGGCAGAGATCGGCGCCTGATCCAGGTGTGGCCGGGCTCGCTGCCCAGCACGGCCGCTGCAGCCCGAGCGTATTCCCCGGGCGACCCGGCCCGCCCTTCCCCGGCCAAGACCACCTCTTCGATTACCAGCACCGGCATGCTAGCCCTCCGTTTCGGATGTTTTTATTTCGATTCCAGCCTGAGACCAAACCACGGTTCGGCCGTTAGGTCGCCCTCAACAATCGCCCGATCTTCATCATCGGCGATCTTAGTAGCCCATTCGCGGGCCCGGGCCAGGTAATGGCGAGCCTGCTCGACTTCGCCGACGGCGGCCAGCGCCCGCGCCATCCCTTCCTGAGCGTAGAAAAAGTCGAAATCGGCCAATGGACCCGGATCGGTTTCGGTCCTGGCCAGACATTGGCGAGCATATGCCAACGCCAGCGGATGCTGGCCAGCCATCAGGTAGGCGCGGCTCAAAAGCCGGGCGCCCCGCTGCAGCGGCGCACCCTGATCGACCTTGCCCCACAGGTAGTAAGAGGCGTGGGCCGCATGCATCATCTCCTGCGTCTCGGATTCCGTCCGGTCTTGCTGCTCGAGCAGCGCCCAGGCCAGCTGGTTGGCAGCCTTGGCCATCTCCCTGGATTGAGACAATAGACTAAATCCCGGAGTTGACATCCCTCACCCCTGCAACCCGGATGACCCAATGTGGCGCGTTCCCATCCAATGGACATGTTCACAGGCGATCTTCATCGGAATGGTTCCGCTTGCGCCCGCCGCCGGCTGCACGGCAGGGCGCCGGCCTGAGAATAGGTCATCCTTCGTTCGCCAGCACGTCCTCCGGGCGCAGCACCCAGGCCTGTGGGTGATGGCGGAAGCCGACGTGGGGATAGTAGCCTTCGGCCGCCGGCGCCGCCAGCAATACGATCGTGGCCCCCGGCCCCAGTTGGCTGCGGGTGGCAATCATGAGACCCAGACCCACTCCCCGGCGCTGAATTTCGGCGTCCACCGCCAGGTCGGCCAGGTAGGCGACGTAGCAGAAGTCGGTCATAGTGCGTGCGATCCCCACCAGCCGGTCACCCTGCCAGGCCGTGACAATCAAGTTGGCTTGCTCCATCATTTGCGCCAGGCACGCCCGGTCTTCGACCGGTCGCCGCTCGGCCAAGGTTGACCTTTGGTACAGCGCAAGCACCTGGTCGAGGTTGAACTCGCCTCCCACCTTGTAATCTACCGGATCCACTTCTACGCCTCCTCCGGATCGCCCAGCGTGAAGCGGGTTGCGCTGCTGGGGAAGTCTGCCTCGCGCCATACATAACCCTTGGTCGCTTTGACGACGTAAACCGGGCTCGTCTGCATGCCGAAGCCATACTTCTCCTGATATGCGTCGTTCAGGATCGCCATTAACGTCTCGTCTTCGATCAAGTCAACGGTCCCTTCGAGGATGGCAACCTCGTCCCCACTTTCCAGATGGACAACAATCGCAGGGTTGGCTCGTAGACTGATGCCTTTGCGGGAGTCATCCCCCACCGAAAAGTAGAACTGCTCGCCATGCCACAAACCCCAGACGGGGGTCGCATGAGGCCGCTGATCCGGCGTGGCGACCGCCACCCAGTAATTGTGAGCCTTGGCGAACCACGCCGACAGCTGCGACCAAGGCAGCAGGCCGGCGCCGCCTTCCGCCGGCTGAATTCCATAACCAGGCATGTTCGGCCTGTCGGCCATCCACGTATCCCGTTCATGCGCCATGCTCGCTCTCCCTTCAATTGCCAAACCCGATTGACGAGTTCATACCATTTGGACGAGCTTGGGTCGAACGCCGCGCTAGCGACTCAGCCGGCGTCGTCAGGCGGGGACGTCCAGTCCGGCCCAGTCCCTGCCGGCCAGTGAGTCGACCAGTTCCTGTGCCAGGGACGGGATCGCCTGGTACTCGATTCGCTCGGCAGGCGCCAAGCGCTTTAGCGCCCGGTGCCAGCCCAACATGGATCCCAACGCCCAGCACTTGGCCGCCAACCCAACGATCCGCCGCAGCTCAGCCGGCGGCGCCAGTTTGGACCAAGGCTCCAGATAGGCGTCCCGCAGGCGCAGGCACGCGGGGTCAGTCCAATTTAATCCCAGACTATTCTCGACACTTACGAAGACGGTCCGCAGCGAGAAAAATGGTTGACTGACCGAGGCATCACCCCAGTCGAAGAATTTGTACCGCTGGCCATCGTAGGCGATGTTGGCGTCGTGGAAATCGCCGTGATTGAGCGCTGGCGGAATCGGGGCAGCTTGCAGATCGGCCAGGTGGTGCCGTAGATAGTCTTGTCTGCGCCCAAGTTCCGCCAACGTTTCGTCAGCAATCCTGGGCACCTCGGCCGGCAGATTGGCCTCTACGTTGACGATTTTCGCCAAGCCGGCCTCCAACCGACTCGGCCGCCGGTCGGGTACACCCAATGCGAGCAGCGCCTCGCTTGATTCGACAGAGTCGATCTGTAGCTGGGCGTATTGCGACAGAATCCGCTCCCAGTGGCTCAGGTCCCGGTCTTCCTTGAGTTGGGGCCTGAGCACAGGCCCGCAATCGCCCATCAGCAGCCAGCCCTGAACTTTTTCGACGGCCAACAAGGGGGGCAGGGAGTCCGGCCAACGCGCCACCATCCAGGACATCAGTCGGGCCTCATGGACCTGCGACGGTGCGCCGGCCTTGAGGAAGACCTCCCCGCGATCGGTTGGCAGCCGTAGAACGGTCGACCACGGACGGACGTGCGGTTGCGTAATTTTGCCGGCCAGCTCGAGGCCATGCTTGGCGAGCTGGCGCTCGGCCCAGGCAATCAGGCCCGGCAGCCAACCGGGCTCACCCCATGGTTCGATCCATCGATCCTGACCCTGGCCCGTGTGACTCATGCGCCTCCCCACTCCATCCCTCTTGCCGGGCTCGGGCACACGACAATCCGCCTGGCTGTCAGGGCTGCTCGCTCCATGGGTGCTCGACGACCTGCCCCGCCTGGTTGTCGATCTCGAGCACACAATCTAACATCTCGATGACCGGCGGAGCGCCATACTTCTGCTGGATGTGGGCTCGCCAGGCAGCGTTGTGGAAATCAACCGCGGCCTGGCGGTCCTGCCACAGGTAGACACTTGCGCCCTGCCTGCGGTCGAGGTCCGCCAAGAAGTACTTGTGCAGCAGACCGTCCCTGGCTTGAAAGCGAGGTACCGCCGCCAGAAACGCGTCGAGCACTACTTGTGGACCGCCGTCGTCCGGCAGCGGAAAGTGAACCAGAACGCAGACCATGGATCGCTCCTTGCTTGGATTGTCTGGTCCGCCTGGTAGATCAGGATTCTTCGGCGACCGGCAGCGGAACGGTCACGGGTTGAGAGTATCCGTGGATCTCGGCCGTGTACAGGTGGGCGCGGGACGGCTCGACGCAGCCAGCTTCATCCAGGAAGGTCACCTGCGGTAGGTCGGATTGGATGGCCTCAAATACCAATGCGCCGTCGTGGCACAACCAGGCTTCGAACAGATAGCCCCGGTCATCATCGGCTGCCCGAAAGACTGGCTCCCACGTGAGGTTCACCTGTGCGCCGTCCCGCTCCAGGGCCAGTCCGGCGGGCGCCCGATACAAGTCGGAGCGCGGCAGCTGGATGTCACCCAACGGCAGGAGCGTCAAACCCGGGTTGAGCGCCAGGCTGGCCTGCGGGGCCCAGCAGCGATCGGCGAAACCGGTGGCTCGGACCAGCAGCCATTGGCCGCTGGCATCCTGTGCCTCGGCTCTCACTGCCACGCCCGGATACAGCACCCATACAGGCAGGTAAGCGCTCGCCGGGCCATAGCGGCAGAAGGTCTGCAAGCTGGCAATGCCGACCGGGTAATCGGGCGTAGGAGAGGGTGCCGGGGTTGTCGATCCATCGGCTTCGATCGGCGCTGACGCCAAGGGTGTGGCGCTGACTGTCGGGCTGGCGGTGGCGCTGGGAAGGGGGGACGGCTCGACGGCGGGTGTAGATGTCGGCGCCAAGGTGGAGGTCGGCTGGTCGGTCGAGATGGCGCGAACCGTTGCGGTCGGGCTGGCCGGCACCGACGCCGGAGTGCTTGTCACCCTACGCAAGCCGAATCCCAGAGCAAAGGCGGCAGCTGCCAGCAGAACCAGCCACAGCATGGCACGTTTGGTTAGCCACATGTCGTCGGCAATGGTAAGCCCTCAGAGGCAGAACGCAAGAGGACGGTTGCGCTATTCCGGTTCACTGGCGCTGCGCCCTTCCGAGTGGCGGGTCCCTTTGCCCCCTTAGGATGTGCGAGTAAACTTGCCTGCCTGGAAGCTGCTTGACCCACTCGTGAAAGTCGTCATGGGCCCACAGCACGGCCCCGAGGCAGGCATGGACATAGAACTCTTGCGGCAGTGGATCGAACAATACCCGACCCAGGCGGCGGCCGGTCTGGTGGCAGCCAGTTTGCTGGCTCTGTTGCTGGCGCGACAGCTAATCGGCCGGGCCCTGACCGGCTTTGCCCGGCGCACAAAGACCCAGGTCGATGACATCTTGGTCCGGCGGCTGCGACCGTTTCGAATGGCCTGGCTTGCCCCGCTCGTGCTGGTGTACCTGCTTGCCGACTTCTTCCCGGGCAGATCATCGCTCATGAAGACCGGCTCGCTCTTCTTCATTCTGTGGCTGGCCGCCTTCACACTCAACGCTTTGATGGACGCCATCAACGAGATCTATGAGGCCAGCGCCAGCTTCCGCGGTGCCAGCATCCAGGGTTATCTGGACATCGCCAAGATCTTCGTACTGCTGGCCGCCGCCATCCTGAGCATCTCGCTGCTCACCGGCCAGTCGCCGGTTGTGCTGCTCACGGGTCTGGGTGCACTTACCGCCGTCCTGCTCCTGATTTTCCGGGACACCATTCTGTCCCTGGTGGCCAGCGTGCAGATCAGCACGCAGGACCTGGTCAAGGAGGGCGACTGGATCGAGGTCCCAAGCTATGGCGCCGACGGCGATGTCGTCAACATGTCGCTGCACACGATCAAAGTGCAGAACTTCGACAAGACCTTCAGCGTGATCCCGACGCACATGATCACCCAGGTCGCCTACCGCAACTGGCGCGGCATGCAGGAAAGCGGCGGCCGCAGGATCAAACGGGCCATTCACATGGATCTGGCCAGCGTCCGGTTCTGTGATGCGGCCATGCTGGACCGCTTCCGCAAGGTCGATGTTCTCCAGCCGTTCCTGGACAAGAAGATCGCGGAGATCGATCAGGAGAACCGGGAACGTGGGATCGAGGCCGACAGCATGCTCGACGGTAGGCAGTTGACCAACATTGGCGCCTTTCGCGCCTATCTCGAAGCCTACCTGGGAACGCACCCGGGGATCCACACCGTGGGTATGGCCTTCCTGGTGCGCCAGTTGGCGCCGGGACCTACCGGGCTACCGCTCGAGGTTTACGTTTTTACCAAGACGACCGATTGGGTGACGTACGAGCAAACGCAAGCGGACGTGTTCGACCACCTGCTTGCGTCCGTCCCCTATTTCGACCTGCGTGTATTCCAGGAGCCGACCGGCTTTGATTTTGGCGCCATGGCCGGAGCTACGGCTCGGGGCCTGTTGGGTCAGCCTTCGGAGTCCGTTGGGTCGCCAGCCCTACGCCAGTAGCGAAGCAAGGTCGAGCCATCGTTGAAACCCAACGGGAACAACGACCCGAGGGTGAAGATCAGCAGGCTGTCCGCCGCCAATAGGATGGCCAACCATTGCCATCGGCCCGTCGGCTCCAGCAAGCCTGCCATGAGGAGTGAGGCAACCCCCAACGCCAGGCTGATCAGCGGACCACCGGTTGCGCGGCGCCTGTGTTCGGCAGCGGTCAGCGGCCGTTCCTCGGTTGGATAGAGTGAGGTCCCAAGCCAGCCCCATAGCCGGACACCGGCCATCGGCGCGCCCACCGATCGGGCCGCCAGCGCGTGGCCGAAGTGGTGCACCAACAGCGCCAGCCAATGGACTCCGGCCGCTGCTAGGCCGACGGCCAGCGCCGTCGCCCAGGGTCTAGATTGCGTTAGAACCCAGCCGGCGATCAGCGCCACGGTGAGGCCGACGGCTGGCAGGGCGCTCCATCTGGCCTCGATTCGCCACGACCGCAGTCCTAGCGTGAAAGCCGCCTCCGATCGTCTGAACCTCATCGGCCGGCCAATGATTTCGTCAACGACGTGTCCGGCCTGTGTTCGCAGGCATACTCAGCCTTCCACCTCATCAACCCCGGTGGCAAAGAATTCGGCCATTGGTTCGAAATAGGACTCGAGCCAGCCCTGCTTGTACTGCATGCCATGGGCCGGCAGGTTCGTGTGACGCAACGTGATCAACGTTCCGGAGTCGGCTGGTTCAAACTGGATCTCAAGCAGTGAGTCGTCCTCGTCCGAGGCAAACTCGGTTGTGCGCCATGCCTGCAGTATGCGGCTATGCGCCGTGAGCGCCAGATTACGCCCCTGGATGTAGCCGTCCCAAGCTTCGAACGAGGCGCCGACCCGATCGCTGACCCTGGCCGGAGCACCGGTCATGGCCGCGTGCTGGTCCGAGTCAAGCCACGAACGGTAGACGGTCTCTGGTGGCGCCGGGATCAGGACTGATACCTCAAACGCAACCGTCATCCTCACCTCCCCCCGGCCGATGGTCCGGCCGTTAGAACCCATTGTGACAGAGCGCCCGGTGGCTGACAAGCCAGACTTGGCAGCCGGAATGCGCCGCCCCTATTCCGACCCGATTTCCAGCACAAGTTCCGGGCTGCAGCACGGGTCGACCAACACCCGGTGTACCCCCGGCGCCAAATACGCTCCAAACGGCTGGTCGAGCAGCCAGCTTGCACCCGGCGCCAGTTGGGCCCGGTGAATTCCAATCGAGATGCTCAGCGGGCGTTCTGCCGCGTTGGTCAGCGACAACCGCTGTGTTGGGCCGACGACCGTGCAGCGCGGCTCCGGAATATCAGGGAGCAAGCGGACCTGGACTACGGCGGTCTCGGGCCGGGCGCAGATGCCGGCGGCCGGCTGGTCGGCATAGGGCGTGGCCAACGTGTCGGGCTGGCGGGTTGGCTGCGAGAGCGAAGAAGTCGCAGCGTCGGTTGCTTGCGGGGACGAGAGAAATCGGCAGCTCATACTCATGGACACAAGCAGAACAACCGCCACCGGCAACCAGATCCAGTGCCGTGCCTCAATGCAATCGACACGGCCAGTACGTGGAGGGTCGGATGACATTCAACCGTCCTAGTGTCTGAGATGGTAGGGAACATCGATGATGACACGCTGGAAACCCATACGCCGCCGCCGGTACAAGAGCGCGGCCTTCAGAATCCAAGCGGTCTGATTATGTAGCAATGAGTGCCACCACCTGGCCGGCACAAACTCCGGCAATACGACAGCCGCCAGCTGACCGTCGTTGTGATCCAGGTCCTGCTTATCCAGGAACGCTAGCAGGGGAGCCACCAGGTTGCGTTTGGGCGAAGGGATGATTTCCAGTGGCAGGTCCGGAAACCAGTGCGACCAATCCTTCAGCACTTCGGGGGTCTTGTCAGGCTCCAACTCAACATAAGCCCCGACAATCTGATTGGAGATGGACCGGGCTAGATTGACCGCTTCAACCACGCCGCGATGCACACCTGAGACCGGAATCACGAGCCGCGCTGGCGGCCGAGGTTTGAGCGATGGTGGCAGGCCTCGCAATGTCAGGTCGGCCCGCACCACGTCATAGTGATATCGAATACGACGGAAAAGCCAAACCAACAGCACCAGCGCGCCGAAGACGAGCCATGCGCCGCGCACGAAGTTTGCCAGGGTAAGAATGACGATCGCCCCCAGTGTTATCGACGCGCCCAGTGCATTCCAGGTCGCCTTAAAGCCCCAGCTCACTTCCCGCTGCCTGATCCAGTGTGACACCATACCAGCCTGTGACAAGGTAAACGCGATGAACACCCCAACGGCGAAGAGCGGCACAATTCGATGGCTCTCGCCCCCAAAGCCGATCATGACCAGGGCCGTCCCACCTGCCAGCAACAGGATTGCATTGGAGAAAACCATCCTGTCCCCGGCGTGTGACAACTGGCGGGGCAAGTACCCGTCCTTGGCCAACATGGCGGCGATGCGGGGAAAACCGGCAAAACTGGTATTGGCGGCCACCGCCAGAATCGCCAGGGTCATCGCCTGCATCAGATAGTAAGCCGGGCCACTACCCAACACATGCCGAGCCAGGGCGCTCAAAATTGTCTCGGAGTCCTCAACCACCAATCCAGCCCGCTGCACAAGCAACGCGCTGCCCAAGAACAGCACGGCCATCAGACCGCCAAGCGCTAGTAGGGTTGCGCGGGCATTGGCCACACGCGGCCGCTGAAAACTGGGAACCCCGTTGCTGATGGCTTCGATACCGGTTAGCGCTGTGCACCCCGAGGCAAATGCCCGCAGGACGAATTCCCCCCCTGCCTGAGGAGGTCGACCAGGCCAAAGTGTCCCAACGGAGATTTCTGGTCGCAGTTCCAGCCAGCCGCTAACCAGCAGGAAGCCGACCGCGCCCAGAAAACCGTAGACGGGCACAACCATCAACCAGGACATTTCCTGGGCGCCCCGCAGATTGACAAGAGTGATGATGACCAGCACGGCAAGAGCCAGCGGCAGTTTGTAGGGCCATAACCAGGGCAAGGCTGAGGCGATCGCTTCAAGCCCGGCCGTAAGGCTGACCGCCGCCGTCAGCAGGTAGGCCACTAAGATCGAAGCGCCCGCCAATTGGCCGGCGGCAGGGCCCAAGTTCTGACTGGCAACCGAGTAGGATCCACCGCCACTCGGATAAGCGGACAGGGATTGCGAGTAGGACACAGTCACGACTATGAGCAAGCCGACGATGGCCACCGCGACCGGGCCATAGAAAGCAAGGCCGGCCGATCCCAGAATGGACAGAGCCAGGTAGATTTCCTGGTTGGCGTACGCAATCGAAGACAGGCCGTCCGGCGAGAAAGCTGCCAGCGCCCGCCATTTTGGCAGTTCGCCGGGCGCTGTTCCCCCGCCGTTGGTGGGCGGCCCTGTGAGTAAGATCCGCAGCTGGGCAAGTGGGCTCATGGGAAGGCGGGGAACCAATTAGGACGAAGATCTCATGACGTGTCGACTGCCTAGCGTCGGAGAGCGCTCATCATTGGAATCTTAGGACCGATCCATGATTACCGCACTAGCAAACTGTCATGCCGATTGGCGCCTTCTGACAGGCGCGATTGGTTCAATGTGGGCGGCCCTCGCCTGCGTCGGACTTGGCCAGAACGCGAACAACAAGGGTCGCCAGCAAGCGCTCGGTCGCCTGCGCCACTTCATCAATGGCTGTCTCGTAGGCCGGCGTGTTGGCCTGCGACGGTCTGTGGAACCCGGAGACCTTGCGCACGTACTGGCGGGCGGCAGCTCGGATCTCCTCCCGGGTGGCGGGCTGTCCGGCCACCCGCAATTGTTTGATGCTTCGGCACATGGCAGAGACTACCTCTCGCGCGAGTTCGGTCCAGGCCGACATCCTACCACCTACGCCCGGCGCTGCTTGCGGGGTCTGGCGGCAGGTAGAATTACGCCTATGTCCGACTGCGCCCCCACCCTGCCCCGCTGTCACCCTGATTATCACAGCGCCCGCCGAAGAAGGCGATCCTGGTCTTGAACCGGACAACTCCCCGCCGTCACCTGCTGGCTGAACACTGGCCAATTGCCGTGATCCTGGTCGTCGGGCTTGTGCTCATCGCCTGGCTGGGCAACGACTTTGGCATGACGTTCGACGAGGAGCGCAACGTCCAGAAGGGCGAAACTGCACTTGGCGTGTACTTTGGTGACCAGACCTACTTCACGCTAGACAGCCTGGCGGATCATGGCACGGTCTACTTCATGTTGTTCTCGGCCACCTCGCGCACGATCCACAGACTGTTCCCTTCTTGGACAGAAGCTGATGGGCGCCATGCGACACACTTCGCCATGTTCTTGGTGGCGGTGTTGTCGGTCTACGTGTTGAGCGTGAAGCTGGTCGGCCGGCAGTGGGCCTGGCTGGCTCCGTTGCTCTTTGCCACCCAACCGCTGCTGTTCGGCAACGGTTTCATCAACCAGAAGGACACGCCGTTCATGGCGTTGTTCACCGCTACCGTCGCCGCCGGCGTAGTGGCGGTGGATGCCTGGCGGCCGGCCACAATTATGCCCAGCGGCCTATCGGCGGGGGCGATTCGGGCCCGGTTCAATGAATGGCGGCGGGATTTCCGGATTGACTGGGACCGACAACAACGCTGGCAGAGATGGGTATTAGGTGGCATGGCCGTTGTGCTGGCGATCGTCAGTCTGGATCTGCTGCTGATCGGCGGGCTGCGCTCGTTGGGCCATCAACTGCTGACGGCCGCCTATGCCGGCAACGGGCCCGAACCCATCCAATCCCTTTTTGACCGGATCGCAACTGATGCCTATAAGACCGAGCTAGCTACTTACCATGGCAAGCTGGATGTCAATCTCGACTTGCTGCGCTACCCGCTGATCGCCGCAGGCTGGTTTGTGGGGCTGTTCGTCGCCAGCCTGTCTATGCCCCGCCTTGCCCGCTCCTGGGGCTTCACGTTGGACTCTATGCGCCAGCCGTGTTGGTGGGCATCGGCAGTCCTACTCGGCGCCACAATTTGTGTGCGGCAGCTCGGCCTGTTTGCCGGCGGCCTGGTCAGCCTGTATATGCTCTATCGCCGCCAGGCGCAGAGCCTATTTCCTCTTGTCTTGTACTGGGCATTAGCTCCGTTAGTCACTGTTGCAACCTGGCCCTACCTGTGGGCCGATCCAATCGGCCGCTTCACGGAGAGTTTCCTGCTGGCCACTAGCTTCCCGTCGCACCGCGCCTTCTACCGCGGCACGTGGACGTCCTCCGCCCATTTGCCGTGGCACTATTATCCGACCTTCCTCGGCATCCAGCTCACCGAGCCGGTCGTCCTGCTGCTCGTCGGCGGCCTGGTCCTGGCCGCCTGGCGCCTGCTGCGACGACAAAGGGGCTGGGGCCTGACCGCCCTGCTCTTGGTTTGGGTGAGCGTGCCGCTGGCGGGCCTGCTCTTCTTCGACATGACGGTGTACGGCAACATCCGCCATCTGCTGTTCACGCTGCCACCTCTGCTGATCTTGGCCGGGCAAGCGCTCGGCGTGCTCGCCGCCAAGCTGGCCCGCCGCTGGCAACAAGCGGCACTCATCGGATTGGTGCTCCTGCCCGGTGTTGTCGGGATCGCCCGCATGCATCCTTATGCCTACGTCTACTACAACGCATTCGTCGGAGGTTCCAGCGGCGCTTTTGGTCAATATGAACTCGACCGGCAGTGCGTTTCGCTGCGCGAAGGCATTGAGTACGTTAGTCAGATTGCCGAGCCAGGCGCAGTGGTCATGCTGCCGCGGCAAACCAGCCAGGCGATCCCCTTCGCCCGACCTGACCTGCAGCTGGTGGATATTCGCGTCGACCTGAGCCAGGCGGACTATGCGGTCACTTGCTATTGGCCACGAACAGAGGACTACTCGCAAGAGGGCTTTGAGGTCATCTACCAGGTGCGGCGCGGACAGGCGATTCTGACCGATGTCTGGGCGCGCACATCCGGCTCGCAGTTCGACGGTTAGCCTTGTTGGTTAAATAGAACCATTGTAGGGACGTTGTATACAACGTCCCTACGCCATCATCACCAGCCCAGGTTCGCTGGGACCGCCCGAGTGGGGCGGCCCCAGCTTTCGTTCGATGGCTTCAGGCAAGCTCGGTGTCGCTGTAGACCTCGATGGCAGCCCGCATGAAATCAGCCAAGCCTGGCTTGACCTTCTCATAGAATGCCCGGAACTCGGCATGCTCGGCGTACATCTGGCCGATGCCGCGGTAGCGCTCCTCCGGCACCGGGTAGAAGTTTTCCAACCAGGCGTAGTGTTGGGCGATGGCGGCCTGAACTTGCTTATCGGCCGGGTCGCGGTCCATCAGCTCGGCCAGCAGAACAGTGACACGACTGCCTTCTTCCTTGACCGCTTCCCACTCGAACTTGCTCATTTTGCGCAGCCGGGTCTCTGTTTGATCGACCTGCTGACCCCACAACGCACGCGCTTCCCGCCCGTAACGTTCCGTCTGCTCGGGAGTGAGCCCGTCGAACAGCTCTTCATCCGTTAATGTCATTTTGTCCTCCATTAGCGTATTCAATGTGCGGTCCACCGTCCGGATCAACCGGCCAAGTCGCTGCCGCCTCTGTTCCAGCCGCCGTTTGTGCTCGGCCAATGCCGTCGTGGTGTCGAAGGCGGGGTCGGAAAGCAGTGCCTGGATAGCCTCCAACGGCATTTCGAGTTCCCTGTACAGCAGAATCTGCTGCAGCCGGATGAGATCCGACGACCGGTACTGCCGGTAGCCGGCGGCGGTCCTGGCGGACGGTGGGAGCAGGCCAATTTGGTCATAGTAGTGCAGCGTCCGGACGCTGACACCGGCCAGTTCGGCCAGCTCACCTACGGTGTAAGCAGACATTCCTGCCTCCGGAGGTCAAGCATAAACCCTTACGTTGCGTGAGAGTCAAGGGCGATTCGAAGCAGCACTAGCCGAGGGCCGGTCCCCTGTCAGGCGCGCGAAACGAGGTAGCCGCCGAGCAAGACCAGTGCGGTCCCGCCCAGCAACCGGATCGGATTGAGATCCTTCAATTCGGCAAAGACGGCTAGCCCGACGACCACGCTGACCAGGACATTCATGTTGTAGAGAGGCGACAACTGGGATATGGCCGCATCATAGCGAAGAATGGCCAGGGAGACGGCTCCGGCGCCCACGGCAAACAGGGTACCAGCCGCAGCCGCCAGACCAACCGACCGCCCGGAGGGCGTGCCCTCGGCCAACAGCCAATGGCCGATCAAGCCCACCAACGCCGTGGCCAGGCCAAACGCAATCAGGTAGCTTGGGACGGTGCCACCGGCACGGGCGCTGCCTTTCTGCAGGATACCGGCTATGCCATAGAGCAGCGCGGGCAATACGCCGCCAATCAGCAATGCTGCGTTCTTTGCATCGATCATCGGGAATCCTCCCTCCAGCCGATAGCCAACCTGGCCAGCAACCTGCACGCGACCGGCTCCACCCTGCCGGGTGGAGCCGGATCGCCGCTACCTTCAACTAACGGCCGCCTTGCCAGACCGGCGCCCTGGTCCTACAGCCGCCGTAGACCGCGCAATACCAGCAACAGAACTACGGCACCGATCAGGGCAACGAATACATCGGCCCAGAACCCGGAGCCGAGGGCGATGCCAAACACTCCGAAGAGCCAGCCTCCCAGGAACGCGCCCAAGATGCCAACCACGATCGCGCCCACCAGACCGACCCGGATCCCGCTGACAAGCACATCCGCCAGGACTCCGGCCAGCCCACCCACAACAATCCAGACTACCAGTTGGTCGACGGTCATTTGCGCTCCTCCTCACGTGGCAATTCCGGCTACCGCACAGTATAGCCTGCCTCCAGACCACGTAGTTTGTGCGCTAGATCAATCTAGGGTAGCTCGCCGGGAATCCGCCCTTCGGCGAAGGCAGAGCAGTCCCGACCGGCTTGATCGTAGGGTCCAAAACAGGGCGTCAGTCCGTAGGCGGGCCCGAGGTCTGTGACCGTCGTGAAAATTTCGTAGCCGACAATGATGAGTTCATTGTTGGCCAACGTCATCTGGCCGACGCATAGGCGCTGGAAGGTTCCCGAACCGATGCCCGGAATCTCTTGGGCGTGCGTCTCCTCGATCTGTCCAAGCCGCAGGGCACGGGCAGGCAGAAGGGTCGAAGCCTCGGGATGGCTGTTGGCAATCTGCAGGATTTGGTCGATGACGGCCGGATCATCGCACACGGGCCGGCCGGTAGCATCGAGCCCCGGGCCGGCCTGTGGATCGGCTGCGCCACAGGCGGCCAGCCACACACACAAGGCAAGTGCGAGCGTCCCATGCCGCAGGCAACCTGAAAACAAGTCGCGGAAAAAGACCCCTACATCAATGGGCGACTTCAATTCAGGTACTGCACGTCTTCGATCTCTTGTCCGAGAATCTTCCAGACCCCGTCATCCTTACGTAGGATCCAACGGCCCGTGATCACATTGTCTCGGAAAGCGGGCCCGGAAACCTTCTCAGTTCGGAGCACGAAGGCGACTGTGGCTTCGGAGCTGCTCTGCTCGATTACCGTCAGTTCCAGCAGCGTGTACGACAGGTCAAAGAGCTCGAATGCATCGCGCAAACCAGTTTCGGTGGTGGCGTAGGCTGTGCTATCGGGATGGATCGTGGCCATGTAGGCGACCAGATTCTCGCTGTTGACCGCCCGCATGTTGGCGTACACCACGCCGGTCACGTCCTCAAGCGTCGGTTCGACCTGGGACCCCGACACCAAACCCGTCAAGCGTTCCAGCCCACTCGACGCCAGCAGCCCCCCGACCACGCATAGCAGACAGAGGGCGATCAGACCCAAAACAATTTCGATTGGGAATCTGCTCTCGGGTTTTACAGGCGGGGCCGGCGGGGGCGTCCTGGCCGGGATGGCGCGGGGTTCGCCGCGTTCGGATTTGCCGGCGGGTTCGACCGCTCGGCTGCTCGGCTCGGGTGTGGCGGGCCGCTCAACCGCCGCCAGCGGCTTGGCAGGCGATTCGCCCAGTTGGCGCAACAGGCGCTTGGCGGCGGCATGATCGGGCTGAAGACGTAAGGCGCGCTCGAGTGCCTTGCGTGCATGGTCCGGGTTGTCAATCGCCTGGGCCAACATAACCCAGGCTTCGGTATCGCCCGGATTGCGCTCAAGGGCGGCCCGCAGGTGGCGAACGGCGGCCGGCCGGTCGTTCTGGTTGAGCGCCTGCCTGGCCAGCAACACGGGATTTTCGGAGCCGGTGTTCATCGCCTGCTTACTGCCCTTGGATAGGATCGGATTGGTCTAGATCAGCGCAGTCCAGACGGGCGACAGGCTGATGCGAGCGGACCCCCCCCTAGTATGTCCTGACGAGAGGGACTGGTCAACCAGCCAGGGCCGTGATCCACTGCCATACGATCTTGCAAGTTCAAGCCGGTCGCCGATTGGGGATTTCGCCCATCAGGGCCATTGTGTTGCCCTCGCTGTCCGCGAAGAAGGCCATCCACAACTCGTGGTCCGGCATCGTGGCGACCCTGTGGGGAGATTGCAGAAAAGCAACGCCCCGCTTCTCGAGCGTGGCAGCTGCCTGCTGGACGTCATCCACCCGGAAGTACAAAATGGAGCAGCCCGGTGGTTGGTCGCCTTCTTCAGGCATGGTCAGTAGCAACCGTGTTGGGCTGCAATCAAAGAACGCCATGCCCGGCACTTCAAACAGAAAAGGCAGGCGTAGCTGCTCCTGGTAGAACTTGACGGCCCTGGCCAGTTCGGTGACGGGAACGCTGACCTGGCCGATCGGACCTAGGCTGTTATCAGGATCTGCTGCCATCGTGTAGCCTCCGTGCCGTCGCAACCGCCGACCGACGGGTTGCGAGCTAACCCGCAGTTTGGGTTGTCTCAGCGAATGCCTTGAAGTTGTGCATGAAAGTCTGGGTTTGTTTGGCCATGCCGCCGCGCATAAACGGCGCCATGATCTTCATCAGACCGCTGAAGGCAAACTCCGTATCCACGATCCAGCGGGTCTGGTCCGGACCTTCCTCAACGAAGCGGTTGCGAATCCAGTTCTTAACGCCGGGGCCTTCGTAGTAGCCGTTGAATGCCTCGGGCAAATCGCGGCGCAAGATGGTCTCGATCAGCTCGACTTTCCGACCACCCTCATCGTATTCCAAACGCGCCTTGGCGCCGGGCTTACCGGGTTCTCCACTCAGATGCTGGTAGCTGCGCATGCCGGGCTGCCATTTGGCAAGGTTGTCTGGATCATCGAACAGCTCAATGACCCGGCTGCGCGGCAAGTTGACCACGATCTCCAGTTCGTAGCGCATTGTGATCCGCCTCCTCCATCCCGGTCGAACTATGCTACCACCAGCGCTGCCACATATCCCGGAAGCCCGGTCGAGGTTAAGGGATCCGCCGGCCGTCCCCCCCAAACAAAAAGCAAGGCCCGCCAGTGCTGACGCGCTGGCGGGCCTCATTGGCCGAACCCGTCCGGGCCAGGATCAGTCTGGGGGCCAGTCGAAGCTGGCGCCAACGCCGTTGACGCTAACCGCATACTCTCCATCTGCAAGCTCGACAGCGTTGACCGGCAAGGTCAGACCAAACGGCACGCCGACAAAGTCCGGTGGGCAGTTATCGACAGCTGGCGACGCCAGCAGCACAACGTCGATTTGCCTATCCTGGCTGGTCATTTCCACTTTCGCCAACTGGGCGCATAGGTCGGGCCATGTTCCGCTGACCTGGATGTGCACCGGGATCGGCGACCCCACACCCATTTCCACCTGGACATCGGCGACTTCTATGGGTCGCAAGGCATTGTCATCCATACCCTTTGCCTGCCCGCCAGCGCAGGCCACCAGGCCCAAGCTGACCACCAGCACAAGAACCGGGACAAGCGGCCGAACCTCTTTCAAAACCTTCATCTCACACTCCCGCTCGAGAATCGCGTCGCCAGCCGACGGCTCAATGGAATAGCGGCTGGCGGCCAACGACCTGATCGGCGTTTGTTGTATCACGAGGTCACGCTAAATACAAGACATTCATAACAGGATATTTTTGTCTTCTTGGCGAAGAATACTCACGGGAAACCGTATGGATCGCTGCTGGAACCATGGCAGTGGCCGACGGATTGCGGGCTTCGAGGGACCAGGGGAAGAGACACAGCTTGCGCCGACCGCCCAGCGAACGCGGTTAGTGCAGTGCGGAGCGCAGGACTTTCGAGACGCGGCGGTGCTGTGCCGGGGTCAGATCATCCAGCCTGGCGTGCAGCACTGCATTCAATTCCTTGATCCCGGGCCCCGCCCATCCATTCGCCAAAAACTCGGCATAGGAGGCCACATCTTTGGGCCGGCTGCGGCGTAGCAATTCTGCGGCAAATGCCAGCGCTTGCCGCCGGCAATGAGACTCCGAGTGGATCAGGGCCGCCAGCACCCGGACACCATTGTCCCGTGTAATGACCGAACCCCGATCGATGGCCGAGGTGATGTCGGGTAGGTGGCGGCACAACTCGTCCGATCGCAACCTGGCAATAGCTGCCAGGGCAGTCATCGCACCCCACACCATGCGATTGTCGCCGCTACCCAACAGGGTAACGAAATCTTGCCAGTACGACACGATAAGCTCCGGCCGCTGACTTCCGATCTCGTATAGGACCTTGATGCAATCATGCCGCGTTGCTTTGTCAGCCTGACTGAGTGCCTGCGCCAATTGCCCGATGCCAACCGCGTCAGCGCTCTTAGCCAACTGATGGGCCAAGGCGACGTTAGGGGCTTCGTCGTTGCGGCCAAGGGCACTTGCCAACTGCGACAGCACATTCAAGGTGACACGCCTCCTTCGGCCTCCCTATTAGCTAAGCCCGATCCGGGGCAGTCGCCTAGGGCCACCGGATGGCTGGCCATCGCCCGCCATCGAGCATCCGCTCCCAGCGGCCTCGCCAGCTGCCAGGCCGGAGCCGCCTCACTCCCGGCAGGCTTCCCCTGGTTTGAATAGTGCCGCACGGCAGCTGGCGCCGATCTATTCTGACCAGGTGTCGGCCATTTCTCGAGGGAGCCGCCGGCATGCCTCGAATGTCGTGCTCGCTTGGCAGGCCATGGGCTCAACCCCGACCACGCCCCATGGTCGCAGCTCGACCCGGACGAGTTGGCAAGCCCCCCCTGGTCGTCGGGGGCAGGCCGGCCAGCGGATCCACAACCGGACCGACGACAATCTCAGCCGCCGATTGACAGGATACTCTCCGCAGCGCCAGCGCCTGCCAACCCAGCCACGCGAGCAGCAAACCTATTGCCACGAACCCAACCCAGAGCCAGCCGCGCCGGCCCATCATCTAGGCCAACTGGCCCGGCCCAACGCAGCTCCACGCTGAGTCTTCATCAAACGCCGACCTGGTCATCCATAGCGGGAGGGCGATCAAGAGCAGGACCAGGAAGTTGAAGGCCACGTTGAACCACACGCCATACGCGGCTGACAAGCCACTGTCCAACACAAACCAGAGCACGATAGACCCAACCAAGCCATTGCGAATCCAGCGGCTCCGTGTCTGAAAGGGCCTGCCGGCCACGACCGCCGCCAGACCACCATAGCCGGCGACGGTAGCACCCCAGACACCATAGGCCCAACCCTGGAACGCCTGGGTGCCGAGGGGCAACGGGGTTTCCCCCCAAAACACATTGTTAATCTGCTCATTGAACGCGGCGAAAAGCGGCGTTGTGCTGCCAAGCGCCATCAAGATCCCGAACAGGCACATCCCCAGGCCAACGATCTGCAGCCAACGTCTCCAGAACTCGAAGTTCGCTATGGAACGCCTCCCGTCGACCCAGCTAGGCCCACCGATCTACAAGCAGGATCCGGTCCGGTCTTGGGCTTCGACTGTCAGTGATCGAAATTGGCCTGGTACAGATCCGGATAGCACAGGCCGCGGAAATTGCAGACGGAACAGATTCGCTGATCATCCACCAGGGGGAACTCTTCTTTGTCGAGTGGGATGTTTTGACCAATGTCGCGGCAGTACTCGTACATCTCCTGCGTTTCGGCCCGCACCTGGATGGCGAAGTGCTCCAGATCGAACGAGTTGAAGGTCTCCTTCACTTCTTCATACCCGGGCAGCAGGTAGGCAATCGCCGGTCTGACATTCGACGGTTGGGTCTCCAAATGGTAGGTTGCCCAGGTGGCATAACCCATCAACTGCTTGCGGTGTTTATCCGGGACGACCTTGCCCGTCTTCCAATCCAGAATGACGTAGTCCTGCCCGCTGGGGAACAGAAAGTCAACTTTGCAGTAGACCTTCAGATCGCCCAGACGAGTTTCCCCATAGCCCGGCGGGTCGATGATCCAGGCTTCTCCGTGGTCGGCAGCCTGTTCGGTCAGCCAGGCCAGCCGCTCGCTCTCCAACAGGTTGCCGAGGCTGGCCTCGATCTTGGGCAGCAGGTCCCCAGCCGTGACCTCCGGAATGACGCCGTAGATCTGCTCGTCGAAGGTGGCCGTGCGCACCCGATGCTCGGTCGTGCGCTGCGCAAAGTCGAAAAACTTGGGGCGGTCGATGGCCTGGGTCGTTGTGCGCAGGCGGTTGAGCAAGACCTCGATCACCTTGTGCACGATGCCACCGATCTCGAGCGGGATTGAGACCAGGTCCTTGTGCTGCTGGATCAGGCGCGTTGGCAGTTCTTGATCGTACTTGGCGTAGTAGTGGTAGAAGTAGCGCCGTTTGCAGATAGAAAACAAATCATAGCGCGAGGCTGACCACCCCAGGATCGGGGTATACGGGAAGCGCTTGATCTCAGGCACCTTTTCGATCCTCCCTCCGGTCATCCCGCCGAGCCCGGCCCTGAGCCCTGCTGTACGGCCCACTGGTCTCAAGATACCATGCGCCAACTTTGCGCCGCCGGCCTGGCCCGGCCGGCGCATCCCTACGCAAGACGGCGTGCGTAGATATCGCCCGATTGGCCTCGTGCGGCAGTGGTGTCCATTCGTTCGATCAGCTCTTCCTGCGTGAGCCAGCTTGCCGACTGCAAGCGGCCTCGCTCACCAATGGCCCAGTTGAATTGGTACTCCCCCAGGGAAGAAAGCCGCGTCAGGCAAGCGAGCGCCCGCGGCCAGGCGGCATTTATGTATTCAAAGGAGATAACGGGGACTGGCAGCGAAAGCCCGGCCAGGACCTCGTCCTCTGCACCTTCGACATCAATCTTACAGAACGCCGGCGGGCCGTATTCGTCGATCAATCGGTCCAACGTCTCGGCGGGTACCGTCCGGGTCTCGTCCCAGGCGACGTGGCGAAAGCCATCGCTGCCGGCGATTTGCCGGCGCCAGCTCGAGTCAACCGTCGAAACGGTGGGGGACCGCCGGCTGACCCACAAGGTCCGCTTGCCCGGACCGACGCCCAGGGCGGCCTGTCGCAGCTGGACGTTGGCATCCCGGCCGTAGAGCCGGCGCAGCCAGGTCATACAGTCGGCATTGGGTTCGACGCCGACGACACGGGCGCCGAGGCTGCGCAGAACCAGGATCCGATTCCCAACATGGGCCCCGATATCGAAGCACAAGTCGCCGGGCGCTATGAACGGACGATACAATCGACGAAGCGCTAGCAAGCGATGGGGTTGACCATAGTAGGTCAAAAAGGATAGGCCCAGCCCGAACTGGCGCTCCAGCGTTCGGATGACTGTGCGCACAGGCTCCGACCGGGCCAGCGTCATGCCGTCCACCCGGCGCGGTGCAACGACGCCCCACAACCTGCAACCAGCCCGGCTTGACTCGGCGACGGAGAGCCCAATCGATTGTGGATGGAACGAGTGGTCAGGTAAGTAAGAAGGTGAATCCGGCAAGCATCAGTGGCAGGTAGTAGCCAAGCGGCGGCAGCCTGCGGCGGATCAACGCAACCCCCAGGGCGGTGGCCAGTGTCAGGAAGGTGAGCCCGATCCGTTGGAGCGCCGGCGACTGCAGAAAGCCCGCTCCGTAGAAACCTAAGGCCAGGCCGGCCAGCACTACGCAG
>Ga0299906_10001065_pt1 | contig 23918 bp, 24 predicted proteins | sample RVTome_14_FD_200259 | JGI IMG/M metagenome (GOLD analysis project Ga0299906, IMG submission 200259) | Soil microbial communities from uranium-contaminated site in the Upper Colorado River Basin, Wyoming, United States - RVT145D125 (version 2) ...
GCGGCAGTTATGCGGCGGACTCGTCCGAGTATGGCTATTCGCGGCCGAGTCTCGACCCGCATTTTCGGCCATTTCCCCGGCCGTTTACGGCACCGATCGGCCGCGCCACGCACGCCCCGCGCGACCCCCGGCCCACCGCGTGACCCCACCCCTTCACGGCCGGACGCGAGGGGGGCGAGAGTAGTTGACTGACCCACCCCCCTCTCCCCATGCGATGCTGTATCAGCAGCCCCGCTGTGGCTGTGATCTTGCGACGGTGCTGGCGTTGGTCTGCGGCGGTCGATTCTGGTCGATCCCACCCCTCTGGGTCTGGCGGTGGCGGTCGGTTGGTGGATGTTCCACGTGGAACGTGGGTGGGGCAACGGCGCGGTGGCAATCCGACGTGATGTGTCAGCCGATGGCTCGCAATTCCTCTCGATCGTCGAGGTGTTGCTGGATGGCGCGTTCGATGACGTTCATGCCATCGGCGTTGCACCAGTGGCTTGATGCGTGTTCCGTGCATGGTTCGTTTCCGTAAACTGTGGGCGCAATCCCCCCTACCCCAATACCGCGGATTTTACGTCCCGCACCGGCCCGCCAAATCGGGCCTCCTCAGACGGTGCAAGTCAGTTGCCTGCACGGGTCGCTTATTCATCGGCCATCGACCCTGATTGGCTCTGTCTCATGTCGCCTGAACGCTGGTGCGCCGGGCTATGGTTTAGCTTCCGTCCCGTGAGACGCGGGCTTTGATGTGAAAACCCCCTGGCCGGGTTCAGTCGGACAGGGGGCTGCAAACCTGGCACCGCGTCGGGGGCTCGATCGCCTGTCCGGCGCGGCGGGAAGGGGGGAAAAAGAACGCCCGCCCCGGGTTGTGAGACTCCGAGCGGGCGGGCGGTTCTGTGAAGGCACGGGATGTCGGACTGCTTCCTTCACGCCGGAATGGTGAAGCCCCTTTCTGGCCCTGTCAACCCCCAACCCCGCGGATTTTTGCTCGATTCGGGGTCGCCGGACGTTCGCCGGACGCGGGCGGGCGTCGAAAAACCCGCGTGGAGTGGACGGGAACGGGCTTTTTGGGGGTTTCCCCGGACATTCGTGGGACGCTCGGGGGACGCGAAAAAATCTGCGTCAATTTGCTGGAATGTGCGGCTGATTATCGCCCCGCCCGTCGCCGGATCGTTCGGTTCTGGCTGCGTTTGACCGCGTTGGCCAGTTGTCAAAGGGCATTGCTCACCGGAGTTCGGGTCAGCCGGACGCGGCGGCGCCCTGGCACTGGCCGGCGACGGCTTCGAGGCAGTCGTTGCAGAGGAAGACGATGCGATCGTGGATGCAGACGCGGTGCTTCGCGGCCGACTCGCAGGGGCACTCGATCGGGCTGCGGACATCGGCGGGGATGCCGCGTTCATCGTCGAAGGTCTGTGCGAATGCGACCAAGTGGAGCATGGCTGGACCATCGACCGTCTCGCCCGATCGTCGTTGGCAGCAGGTGTACTTCGGCGTGGTTGGCATCGTTCATCCTTTCGGCTGGTCCTGACGCTTGAGCAGTTCGAGGCCCCACCTCCCGATCGTGATGAACTCGGGGTCGCAGACGCGCTCCAGCCAATCGTTGTAGTCCGGTTCGTCCATCGTCGCCTGTTTCTTGCGGGCCATCTCGTTGGCCGCGTCGCGTGTCCACGGGGCCGGATCGCCCAGCAGCCACGCGAGGTAGACGGCCCGGGCGGCGAGCTGCACGGGGTAGAAGTGCAGGCCGACGCCGGCGTTGTAGTCGCGCTTCACGTCCGAGACGGCGCACTCTATCGCCGCGCGGAAGTGCTGGGCGTCGGTCATGGCCGGCATTGCTCACCCCCGCAAGTTGAGGCAGACCACGATGGTCAGCCAGGTGACGAGGCTCATGGCGAGCCAGAGAGGATTGAGGTTGATGGTGTCGGGCTGGTCGTCACTCGGATGATGCTGGGCCATCGGTCTTCCTCTCTTTGTGTCGGATCAAGCCTTCGGGTGCCTCTGCCCATGCCGTGATCGTGCCCATGATGCAGCAACAAGCGCACAACCCCTGCGCCTCGTTGGTGTGACCGACAAGTAGGCAATCGCGGCGTACAGAGTCGCCGTCCTTGAACTCGATCTCAATGACAATGCCTGCTGCCGTGTCGCCGAAGTCCGACCTGGGGATGTCGCGGTCCTCATGCCATCGCGTGTGCAATGGAAAGTCGGCCCGCTCTCTAATGCGTTGCTTGTCAGACATTGGTGTCCTCGCGTTTCATCGCCTCACTACATTCATCTTCGCTATAACGCTGCGCATATGCCACATGGTTCTTGGCCGTGTCACTGATTGAAGACGCGTCGCCCCAACGCTCGCACAGTTCTGACGGTTGTCGATGCAGATCGTTGACAATCATGCTTCACCCTTTCAACGTCGTGAACAGGTTGCCCGCCGGGCTGATCTTGTCGTAGTCCATGAGACGGTACGTTCCAGTTGGCCGGTGAGCAAGGGGATATCGCCCGTCCTGTGGGACATGTCCCTCCAGCGAGACGTTCTCGTTCTCGACGATCCACGAGCAGAGCAGTTCCAGGGCGTCGAGCCGGTCATTGGGCTCGGGCAGCCGGTCGTAGCGGAGGGTCGTGAGTTGCCGGCGGTTCTGGGCGTCCTCGATGACCGCGGGATCGGCCGAGACGACGCCGCCGTTGAACAGCGGCTCCAGCGTGTCGCGGATGCGGCGGAGCTTGTTGGCCTTCGCCCGGTGCTCGACGATCTCGATGTTGATGCCGTGGCGGCGCATGTAGCGGCGGCAGGACGTGATGGCGGCCTTGAGGTTGACTTCGAGGATGATCCGCCGGACGCCGAACTCGTCGGCTGCGTCGAACAGGCGGGACCACAGGGCCTCGCCCTGAGTCTCGTCCTCGTCGATCCAGTCGTACATCTCCCCCTCGAACCCGGCGAGCCGGCACAGGTGGATGTCGCCCTCGACGGCCCCGCCGATGCACAGGCCGGTTTCACAGGCGCCGCCGTCGGCCGGATCGACCGCCATGATCGAGTTGGGCACGAACCGATGGACGCGGCGGACGTTCTGGAGGTTCAGGACCGCGCCGGCCTTGCGGAGATAGGCGTGGTTGATCTGGTACTGGCACTCCCAGCGGGACGTGCTCATGGAGCGGCGGATCGTCTCGACCGCCGGCGGCGTCCCGGTCAGTGGGTTGTACTTGGCGCCCATGATCTCCGGCCAGGTCCAGGTCTGGCCGTCGGGCATGACGGCGGGGATGATGAGCGTCGGGCAGCCCTCCAGCGGATGCACGTCCTCGGTATTCGGGTCGGCCTCGTGCTCGTTGGCGAAGTACGCGGTCTCCTCGAAGTGCGGCTGGCCGACGACGACGAGTTGCGTGATCTCCTCGATGGGCATATTGGTCGCCCCGCGGCGGCGCCAGAGCCGGTTGTGCCGGGTCGCGGCGTGCAGCAGGGACTCGGCCTCGCCGAACGCCTTTATAATCGCGTCGCGCTTACCCTCGGGCGCGTCGTCCGGCTCGGGGTCGTCCATGATGATGAGGTCGGCCCGCTGGGAGGTCAGCGACGTGCCGATGCCGGCGCAGGTGAGCGAAGAGCCGGCCTCGTGGTCCGCGACGCCGCGGAGGTTGAACTGGAACTCGCCGGTCTTGCCCTCGGGCGCGAGGTGGCGGATCAGAGGGTTGCGCCAGAGCATCTTCTTGATCGCACCGGCCATTTTCTGCGCGTTGGGCTCGGACGAGGACTGGATCATCACCTGGAGGCGTTCGTTGCGGAGCCAGCGCCAGAGGGCGTACCAGCGGATGACCGTAGACTTGGCGCTGTAGCGGAAGCCCATGAGCCGCTTGACGCGGCCGACCCACTTGGGGATCACCCCGCCCGGCCCGGCCCCCTGGAGGAAGTCAGCGGCGATGAAGTGGATGGACGGCGGCGTGTAGCCCTCGATGAGCGCCGCGTACTCGACGAAGACGCGGAAGCTGGTGGCGGCGATGTAGCGGGACTTCTCAAGGTCGTCAATCTCGAACCCGCCGTCATCGTTCTGGCGGATCTCGGGCGGAGGCGGGAGTGGCGCTGGTGCTGGCGGGGGCGGCGTTCCCGCGACCGGCGTCGGTTCCGGCTCGGGTTCCGGCGGCAACTTGCGCTGGTACGGGTGCGTCGGCGGCAGGGGCCTCTGGTCGGCCGCCAGCACGTCGGCCACGGCCTGCACGAAGTCCGGGGTGTCGTCGGGCATGTCCGATTCTAACCGCTCACGGCGACCGTTCGCCTGTTATATTGCCCGCATGTACCAATGGCCCGATCGTCCGAATCTCGACTACCAGTCGTGGCGCGATGCTGCGCTGACAGCATGGATACGGTGGACTGTGCCACATCTCCATACTCGCGTTGACTTCACGATTCGAGACTGGTGGCGTCTGACATATTTGCACTTTCGCATTCTGTTGCCGGAGGCATGGCTTCGCTATCGGGCCGCCGGCTCATCCGTCGTATATGGCCCGCCTCTGCAATCCCGCGCTCGCGTGAAGTCCATGTCGGGTTCTAGCGCCGCATGTTGATCGCCCGGGCCTGCCGGACGGCCTTCGCCTTCGAGGCGTGGCCGCCTCCGTCAACGGGCGTCCCGGCGCGGTTGCGGACGAGCTTGCCGGATGGCTCGACCACGCGGAACTTGCCGGATTGTTTCTTCACGGTCGCGGGCATCACGATTCTCCTGATCGAAGTCCGTTGCTCCAGCACGCGATGAGTCCGATGTCGGTCGCGTCCGTCTGGTGGCCTGTCTGCGGCATTCCCTCCGGCGTCGGGTCGTCGTCAACGTCCGCATGTTCCGTGAGCGTCACGATGTCCTTGTTCAGGCCCGGCAGGCCGCCGGGGTCGGTCGATTCGTTGTGGAAGGCGTCAAGGGCCACGACGTACCACCACTGGCCGGCAATCTGCCTGAACCCGCTGCCGTCGCCGAGAGAATCGTCGTGGTTCCACGTCACCCACAGGGTATTGCCGCCGCCGTCGTTCTCGCTGATGCAACCGACGATCTGTTCATCGGCCCAGTCATGCGTCCCGTCGATCTTGAACCGCTGGTGCGTGTAGGCGGATTCAGGGTCATTGATGACCTGGCTGATAATCGTCATGGCCTCTGCACCTTGATCGTGATGGCGAAGTCGGTCACGCCCACGTCCACGCTCTCAAGGTCGATGGCGAGCCCCTGGCCGGCCACGAAGTCCTCCGTGCCATCGCCGGTCGGCGTGTGGACCGTGCTGCGGGTCGCCCCCGCCGTCTCGTTCGTCAGGCCCGTCACGTCGGTCGGGCTGCCGATGCCGGTGCCGGCCGCGATCCGCTCCACGTCGTAGGTCACGCTGCCGCCGGTCGCCCACGCCACCACGTTGATGATCGAGCCCGCCTTGTCCCAGTAGTTGACGATGACGTACTTCTGGGCCAGCGGGTTCTTGATGTGGACGTTGATAAGGTCGTCGTTCTGCGCGGTCGAAATCTCGTCGATGTAGGGGTCGCCGTTCTCGTCGTACAGCAGGGCGCGCCCGTCGGCCCCGGCGGCGATCGAGGCGACGGCTTCTGGCGCGGCGATGCGGTCGATGTTGACCATGAACTATCTCCTGATGCCGAGCGCCACGCCGCTTTCGAGTGAATACGTGGGCGTCGTGCTGAATGTGAAACTGGTGGCTGAAACGAAGGTCACGACGATTCGGAAATGCCTGGTGAAGTTGATCGAATTGTCATGTGCCGTGGCGATGACCATGGTTCTCGTGCCGGAAGTCGGCGCAGGGATCGTCACATCGGCCCAATTGCGCGCCGCAAAGCCCCCTGAGTCCCACGAGATCTCGCCCATGAGTTGAATGTAGTTTGGCGCGCTGGCGAAGGTGACGGTGCGGTCGTGCAGGATATCGAGATCGCCATCGAGCGCCTGTTCCTCGATCTCAACCTCGGTTTCGAGATTCGCGATCTCGGCGTCCGTGTAGTCCTTGGCGCTCTGGAGCGCCACCGCGTCGGCCGCGTCCATCTGGGCCTTGTTGACCGCGTGCGTTGAGACGGTCCCCGCCAGCAGGTTCGTGATGTTCCGGCTGTTCATCGACACGCTGGCCGTGGGCGCCGCCATCTGGTCCAGCCGGGACTCGCGGACGGCCGAGTTGAAGCCCGCCGTGGCGCTGGCCGCGACGTAGGTGCCCACCATGTCCGCCGGCGTGAGTTGCTGGAGGGCCGGATCGCCATTGACATCCACGACGATGAACCGCTTGGCCGAGCCCGCCACGAAGTCGATCTTGTCGATCGTCACCGCGTCATCGACGATGTGCTCGGTGTCGATGCTGAGCCCGTCCACCGTAGCCCGGACGAGCCCGCCGAGGATGCGGACCTCGATCGTCGCCCCGTCGGCCGGGGCCTCGTCGAAGTCGATCCAGGTCCAGACTGTGCCGGCGGACGGGAACGCCGAGTCGTCCGGGTTGAGCAGCGTGTACGGGCTGTCCAGCGCGCAGGCGCTTTGCACGACGTTGTTCACGATCACGAAGGCCAGGCCCCGGGTCGAGACGTTGTTCACGCCCTCCAGCTCGAACTGCGTGGCGTACCCGTCGCCGGTGAAGCAGAAGACCTGGGCGTCATTGATCTCCAGCAAGTCCTGCTGGGCGATGAGGGACGTGACCTGCGCCAGCGTCGGCAGGTCGTCCGGCTCGACCGCCTCCTCGCCGTTGCCCACGGTGATGCCGCGGGCGTTCCAGCGTGTGCCGTCGATCGTGAGCCGCATGGCGTCGGAGATGTTGCCCTCGATCTCATCGTCCACGCTCTTGAGGCGGTTGGCGTCGTTGTCGAGGTTCGCTTCGCTGATCGCCGAGCCGGAGACATAATCCACGCCCCGGTCGCGGTCGGTGAAGCGCTCGATGCGGATGGTCGTGCTGTTGGCGGCCGTGCCGTCGCCGGCGGGGGCGGTGAAGAACGTGATGGACGTGGGGACGCCGTTGGTCCGGCTGACGCTGTAGTGCGTGTCCTCGGTCAGCAGTTCCTCATCGACCTCGCCCTGGAGCAACTGGTTGACGCGCAGGCCGGAGAACGAGCCCAGAATGGCGAACGTGATGTTGAACGTGACGGTCGAGCCGTCGCCGAAGTGTGATTGCGAAGGTCCGGGCATGGTTCACCTATTCTACCAGCGGTGCTTGAGACTTCGATCGCTGCTCCGACGTGTTGCGAAGGTACTGCAATGCCATGCGAACCGGGGATATCGGGTAGCCTCCCACGGTGGCCAACGTCTCCACGATGTCCATGACGCCTTTCCAGAACAGCGGATCGGTCGTGTCCGCGTGCGTTGCCATACGGGTAAGTCCACGAGTGCCGTCCTGCACCAGCCCATGAATCGGGTCCAGTTCGGGATCGAACCGCGGGGCGTCGGGGAACAGCATCATGTTGACGAGATTCGTCGCCGGCGCGCTGAAATACAGGTTGCCGACCGTCGCCTCGGTCGTGTCCTTGAGGAACGCCGTGAGCCAGTCCATGTCCTCGTCGCGCCAGACGAATCCGGCGAGTATCCATGACCACAATACACGGATCGCGGCGTACATGAGACTGTTCGCCAGCACCAGCGATGCGTTCTTCGACTGCTTCGCCACGTTCGCGGGCGACGGGTCGCGCCTTGCTCTCAATGCCGAACGAATGACGATCTGGTTGTTCTGGGCGCGCTGGCTCATGTGCATGGTCAGGAGCTTGACGATCGGGTTGCGCCTGGCCTCTTGCCCGATTCCGGTCATGTGCATGAGATCGAAGGCGGGCTGCGTGCGAAAGACGGCGCGTTCGGCCATTTCCTTCACGGCGGCGAGTTTGGTCGCCTCGTCCGCCTGCGGCATCGTCCGATCGACGTGCAATTCGGCCGCTCGCCAGATCGATCGGATCGCCATGCGGTCGAAGAACAGGATCGGGTACATGAAATACTCGGTCAGCGGCTTCTTGCCGATGCTTCCGATGCGGGCCGACGTGTTCATGCCCTCATTGGCCAGACCAAGCGATGATCCCTCATCGCGGTGACGGAGCTTGGCCGATGCCGCGTGCATCCTGCGGTCGATCCGGTAGTCAAACATGCTGCCGCGCGCGACCGCGCCTGCGATGTCCACGGCCGGAATCTCACTGTTCGCCATCACCAGAGAGATCGTCTGGTACATGGCGACGCGCGGGTTCAGGCCGAGCCGGGCGATTGTGACATTCTGGACGATCGTGTTGGCGGCCGACGCGATCATGCCGCGAAGGGTCGGGCCGCCGACCGCCTGCTTGTTGATTTCGTCCAGCCATTCCTTCCAGCGGGCCTTGACTGATCGGCCGATGCGGGAATTGTCCATCGTGTCGGCCACGATTTTGCTGTTCAGCACCTTGCGGGCCGTGGTCGCCGCGCCTTCCATGTGGGCCAGCGCGTTCGACACCCAGATCAGGTTGTTCACTTCGGCCACGAAGTCGCGGATCATCAATGGCGATTGGCCGCCGGTGCGCAGTTGAACAATGGGTGCTTTTCTAATCGTTTTCTGGATGTATGCACCCAACGTCAGGCCTTCTTCGTCTTTGATGTGGTCGCGGTGGCGGGGGAAATACGTCCCGTCCTTCGTGATGTCGTAGCCGAGCGTGTCGAGCGACCACTTGCGGATCAGGAGTTTCAGGTCGCGGTTGATGAACCGCATGGTGTCGCGGACGATTTGGACTTCCTGATCGCTGGCCGAGTCGATGATCGCCTTGATGTCGTCGCGGCTGAGTTGAATCGTATTGCCCGCGACGCCGCGCTCGTTCTCGATCGGCACTTCCTGAAACGCAACGAGATCGAACGTCTCCTCGTCCATCATTGACGCGATGAAGTGCATGCGCTCGGCGCGGGTCCATCGCAGGGTTTCCCCGTTCGGTAGTTTGATGGTCTGGATGTCGGCCTTCGTTTGCTTGCGTCGCTTGAGTTTGACATCGCCGCGTGCGAGAGCGGCAAGAGCGCTCCATTCCTTCGACAGGTGAGCGCTGTAACGTCCGAATTCGGTGCTGGCCGGGTCGAGGCCCGCCGCCGAGATGATGGCCTTGAACTGGTCCATGCCGCGATGGTGGCCGGCGAGCCAGTTGGAGTGCGCCTCGTTCAATTCCTCGAAGAACACGCGATGGACTTCGGAATCCTCGCCGCCCCCCATCCATTCGGCCAGCAGATCGGGTGCGAGATAGCCGTTGCGGCTGAACACGGCGCGGGCCAGGCGGCCCCAGACGCCGGACGCTGCCTTCGCGCCTCTTGCTTCTCCTGTCTCGTCCTCGATGTCCACGGCTCTGAATCGTCGCGGGCCTTCGTCGGGAGATTCGGCCCCGCCGGGCGTCGTCGGCGGCGCGGTCGGCGGAACGATCGTGCCCGCCTGGTCCGCGATGATCTGTCCGAGTTGCCGCTTCAACTCGAACGCGACGGCGTTAGTCGTCTGTGATTCCTCGCGGAGTTTGCCGTTGCGGACCAGCCGATTGAACGTCTTGTTGAGGTGCAGGATGTGGCGGATCGTGTCCGCAAGGTTTTGTGCGGTCTGCGCGTCAAGGTCTTTGATCGCCGTCTTGCCGATGTGGGCCAGTTGTGCGCTGACGGCCAATGGCACCTGTGCGTCCGGCACGGTCGCAAGATAGAACGCCAGCGCTTCGAGTTTGTCGAAGCGGGGGTCGGTGAGTTTCTTGCGGTCGATCGGCTTCAACGCCGCCTCGATCGCGGCCCGGAACTGCGTCCTGAGTTTGCGGACGTTGAAACTGTCCAGCAGCGTCTCAAGGTCGGAGATCGCCTCCCGCCGCTGGTGCTCGGCCATCGCCTCCCTGATCTTGCGGATGTTGCGGGCGAGATTGGCGTGCGTCGGCTTCGCATTCGCCACAGCGTCGAGGAACAGCCCGTGCAGGGGCTTCGGAAGGTACTTCTGAATCGCGTCAACCAGCGAAGCCCTCGCTTCCTCAAGACGCCGCACCTTCTCGCGTGCCGCTTCCTTCGACTCATTCGCCTTGATCCGGGCTGATTCCTGCAATTCGGCCCGCAGGATGCGGAGTTTGCGTCGCATCACGTCGTTCATGGCCCGCCGGGCCGATCGTTCCGCCTCGCGTGCCGCCAACTGCTCGCCCCGCAGACGACCTTTCAACGCCGCCTTCTCACTGACCTGTTTCGGGTTCGGCCCGAATGCCGCCTCGCGGATACGCTGCTTGACCGTGCCGCGCTGTTTCGTCTCCTGTTCGACCGCTTCTGTGACCATCGCCGCCGCCGCGGACTCAAAATCGTCCGGCGGAGACGCCATCAATCGCGTCACGGACTTCTGAATCTCTGCCTCGTCCGCGTTGGGGATGATCTTGCGGACCTGTTCGACGACGAACTTGACCGCCGCATCGACGGCCGTGATGCCACGGTCGATGGCAAGGGCGGTGTATGCCGCCGACAGGCGAATCACGTCGGAAAAGACGGGGGCGGAGCCGCCGCGGGCGCCGGGGAACGCGCCGGCCTGCCCAGCGGGTCGTCGCGTCTGTCGCACGGCCTCGAACTGCGCCTCAGCGAATCGCCGAAGCGCGGACTGCTCGCCTTCGTCGGGCTGGACCTCCTCGATGAACTGTGTTTCCGCTGCCGCCGCCGGTTCGGCGCCTTCTTCCGTCTCAGCGGCTTCGATCGCATCAATCCGTTCAAGTATCTCGGCGGCGCGGGTACGTTGCTCATCGGTGAACTCGGCTCCGGTGTCCGGGTTGATCCCGCTGTCCAGCGCGGCCCTGATCTCGACCGCCATCGCATCACGATCTTCGGGCGACATGGCCGCCGGATCGGCCTCAACTTCGGCCACGACCATGCCTTCGACATCCTCGCGGCCCGCCGGCTCCGACAGGGCATCAATGACCTGATCCAGCGTGGCCCGCTGCGAGTCAGTCAGCGGCTCGTTCGTTTCGGGGTTGGTGTTCGTCTCCAGCATCGAACGGGCAAGCCGCAGCGACGCTTCGCGCTCGGCATCCTGCCGGAACGCCTGCCGTCGCGCCGACACTTCGATAGGGACACTCGCGCCTGAGCCAAGAATGGCGCCCGCGATGCCCGCAAGGCCAATGTTCTCCCAATAGGCCAGATCGCGGGTGATTGGGTCTTGCCGAATCTTCTCGGCTACCGCGTCGGTCAGTACCTGCTCGACCATCTCCTGTGCGCTTTCCGCGCCGCCACGTCCGGCCGTCCGCAGAATGACATTGCGGGCCGCGTCTCGAATCAGGACATCGCCGCCCGGAACGCGCCGCAGGATGATGCCGCCGAGTCCGGCGTTCGTAGCGAGCGTAATCAGGCCCGCCGTGCCGGCCTCCATCGCCGCCAAGTCCTTTGCAGCATTCTCCGGCACGCCAGACTTGATGTGATGGTCGAGAGCGTCGAGATACTGCTGGCCCACAACCGGAACGGCCGCCGTGCCGGCGAACACCGCAACCTGGCCCGGCAGACTGCCGCCGCCGGTCCCGAAGGCCAGAGCGAGTTGTGCCGCGAACTCCGGCGCGGCCTCTGCTGTCGTGCCGACGATGTTGCGGAACGACAGTGTTTCGTCTTTCGAGCGAGGGAACTTCGCCAGAACAGCCTGCGATGCCGCCCGCTGAACATCAATGCCTGCCTGAACAATGTCCTTGATGAGCGTGTCGTCGTGCAGAAGGCCCAGATCAAGGGCCATCTGGCCGACGCCCGCCAGCCGGTTGCCGATGTTGGCCGTGCCGCGAATGAGTCCGACTTCGGCTTCGCCAAGACGGCGCGGGCCTATGAATTGAGAGAGGCCCGAAATTGCGCCGGGCCTGCCGAAACGAGAAACAACGTCGCCGAACACCGGCCGGTTCGGGTCCGGCGTGACATCCTCCACCAATTCCATGAACCGTCGCGCTTCTTTGGCCTTGTTCGACAACTGCTGGAAGAACGTCATGTCGGCCAGTTGCGGCGCGGACGGTTCGGGTGGCGGCTCGGCAACGGCTGCGCCGCCCCGCTGCGGGCCGAACAGTCGCTCGTAGTCCTGCACTGTCATCCGGCTCATGGTTGCCTCCGGCCGGTCATGCCGATGTATCCAAGAGAACGAGCGGCCGAATCAAGGTCGTCAAGGTACTGTTGAAAGCCCGCGCTGGCCGGGTCAGGCACGAACCCGAACGTGCTGAGCCATTGCGATCGCACGAACTCGTCGATCTGCTGGGCCGCGTTCGCGCCGGTCTTCGCATCCAACTCCTCGACCGATCGGATGTTGAACTCCGGCCGGTTGCGCAAGTGTCCGAGCGGAAGCAGCGCTGCGGGGTCGTCGATCCCGAACAGGGATTCAGTCAAACGCCGATACAGGGCCGCGTTGTCCGACTGCTTGAGCGGCGTCGCCCGCATAGTCTGCGGATTCCATTCGATAAACGCCTGCACCTGCCCGTTATCGCTTGTCACAGGGATGTAGGCTCGGCCGCCCTGCGGCTGCGTCAGGTCGGGCCGCATCGTCGCTTCGGGCATGGCGAGCGTATTGAACGCATCCCGCATCGACGAGCGGTAACTGATGCGTGCCGGGCCGTTGGGGTTCGCCTGTGTGCCAAGCCCGAACCAGTCGGCTGGCAGAACGTAGGTCCGATCCCGCACGCCCGGCTGTTCGCGCGTGATGGCTGTGAACCGTGACTGCATGTGCGAGTCTACCAGTGCTGCCGTGGCCGCCGCGTCGTTGGTCGCGGCAAGGTAATACGTCCGCGCATTCAGATAGGCCCGTGTCGCCGCATCGCTTGTCACCGCGTCTTTCCCTGTGCCAACACTGGCGGCAACGATGGACCTGTCGGCATTGAATGTGTCAAGAGACAGTTTTCGGCTTGTTGCCAGTTGGGTGATGGACAATGGATCATTGAACGGCGCGATAATGGCGTTCCATCGGTCGCTGCCCGGTTCCTCATCCTGAAGCATGTAGTGAAGCGTTGATGCGATCGGTGCATTCTGGCCGAGCGAAGCGGCCACGCGCTTCGCGCCTTCCGGGTCGATGTTGCCCAACTCGTTCAGGATCGCCAGCCCACGATCCGGCTGCCACGACTCCAGATTGAACATGGCTTGCAGTTCATTCGTCGCCTCGGACGGCAGCGGCAGGCTCGCGATGGTGAAGTCCGTCATCACGTCGCCAACATCGCGGGTCCGACGTTCGGTGCGGTACAACTGATTGCGTGCGTCGTTGGTGAACGACTGGTCGCCCGGTGTCCCGCTCAGGTACGCCTGCCGCAGCGCGGGAATCTCCGCGTTCGTCCGCTCGATCTTGGCGATGACCGCTTCCTGGCGGCTGCGCAGACCGAACCGCACCGATTCGTCGGCCACGGCCTCGATATCCCGATCGACCGCACGGGCCTTCACGATGCTGTCGCCCAGGCTGGCATCGTCGAGAATGCGGCGAATGAATGTATCCTGCTCCTTCGCAAACGACACCGCCCGTTCGGCCTTGAAACCCTCGATCTCGGCCATGACGCCGTGTGATTCGAGTTGCCGCTGAGTCGGTCCCGGCAACTGGCTGATCTGGCGCAGAAACGTATCCGGGTCGGCGCCGGATGCGAGTAGGTTCCTGATCGTCGAACCGGACGCGATTGTGTCGGCGAGCCTCTGCTGCAACTGCCGCCCCTCGCCGATCTCGGGATGGACGGTCGCCCATTCGTCCACCAGCCGGTTCAGCGTCTCGATGTCGGCGTTGCCCTGGGCGAAGTCCGCGAAGCCGGCCAGCAGGTTCGATTCGCTGGAGCCGCGGGCCTCGGCCTGCTGGCGGTTGATCTCCTGGCCGATGAAGCTCGTCTGGTGGCCGCGCAACTGCCGGATCAGGGCGTCGGCGAATGCGGCTCGGCTGCGGTCGGGGATCGTCTCCCCGATGGTCTGCAACTCCTCCTCCAGAAACGCGGTCGGCGAGAAGTCGAACGCGCTGCCGCCATTCAGGACGTGCTCGGCCAGCCGCTTGTGCCCGATCGCGGCCCGGGCCTGCCCGAGCGTCGTGCCGACGATGCTTTCGAGCTGGTCTGCGTTCTTGGGATCGACCGCGGGATTGGCCTTGAGGAAGGCCCCCTGCACGGCAGGGTCCATCCTGCTCAGGACGCCGATGTAGCCGAGCATTTCCTGATCGGCCAGTTCGTCGTACTCCCGCTTGAGCCGGTCGGTTGTCAGCCGGGCTCGGACGCCTTCCCGTTGGGCATCCTCGGCCTGAAGGCGGCTCTCCATGACTTCCTGCTCGGATTGGGCGACCTGGCGGGCGCCGGCGGCCTGTGCCGCACGCAGGCCCACCCCCAGGGCGCCGGCCACGATGCCCTGAATGGCGGCGAAATCGTTGTCCTGCTCGACCACGGCGAGCGGCTGGCCGACCAAGCGCGGGATGGAGTTTCCGAATTGACTCATGGCTGTTGCGGCAACCCGAATGTGTTTCGTAAGAACCTGATATTGCTGAGGTTAGCACCAACGCGGCTGACGCGCTCCTCGAACTGCCGCTGGTCTTGGGTGAAAAACGACCTGAAAAGCCGCTGCGTCTCGGTCTGAGACGCCGCCAGGGCTGCCGCAGACGCGGCCTGCTGCGTCCGTTGCTGAATCTCGGCCAGGCCTGCCGATACGTCGGTCCCAGCGCCAAAGCCGCTCACAGCCCCGCTGAGGCCAGCGAGCAGCACGTTCTGGTTGTTGGATATCGCGGCGGCGACGACGTTCTCCTTCTCGGCCTGGAAAGCCGCTTCCTGACGCTGGATTTCCTGGTCGATGGCGAACTGATCGGAGGCGGCACCCGAGACGATCCGAGCGCGGATAGTTTCCAGCGCCGACAGACTCGACGGGGCGACGTTCAGGGCGGCTCCGAGCGCCGTCTGGGCCTCGCGAGCCAATGCCGCTGTACGGAGCAGCCGGTTCACCCTCGCCTGGGTAATCATCTCGTCGATTCGTCGCTGACTGATCGTGGTAGCCTTGCGAAGCGCTTTGTTGGCGCGTTGGGCCTGATGGGCACCGAACGCCGCGCCGGCGATGGCCAAAAAGATATTCAGGCCGGGAACACCAGCCGCGGCCGCACCAGCACTAGCGCCGGCACCCGCACCGCCCATAAGGGCTGGAACGCCTGCGAACTGGCTCATGCTGCGGCCCCCCTGCCCAGCGGCTCGACCTCGTACTCGACGGCCGTGATGATGCCCGGCCCCTGCGATTCGCTCCACAGTTCCAGGGACATGATCCGCGGATCACCCGCCACGGGGAACGCGGCGTACCCGGTCTTGAGCGTCACCGCATCGACGAGCGTGATGTCAACCCGGTGAAACTGCTTCTTCTCCTCGTAGACGTTGCCCGAGTCGTCCAGCGTCACCGTCAGGTTCACGTCCGTCGTGTCGCGGACCAGAACGTTGAGAGAGCGTGTCCGCAGCCCGCGCCGCGTCGGGCCGGGCCACAGCCGCGTCAGGGTGATCGAGCGCCGGTACTTGAAGCCCAGCCAGACGGTCAGGGCCGTCAGGTCGCCGGCGAACCGCGCCTCGGCGCCGTCCACGGACTTCGGCGTGTAGAAGACATGGTTCTCATCGACCAGCCGCGAATCCGCCAGCGTTGCGTCCCGGCCCGTGTGCAAGATGACCGTCTCGTTCGTCTGCGTGTCGTAGGTCAGCGATGATCCGCTCAGCCGCTCCATCCGGTCCAGGTGCGGCGTGAACTGAAGCTCCGTGGGCGGCTCCTGCTCCCGGTGGATGTAGTGCAGCAGCGAATACCCCTCGTCGCCGTCCTTCGTCACCACGCGAATGTTGCCCCGCCAGGCCCCGAAGAACACCGGGCTCTCGTAGAAGTCCAGAACGCCCCACGCGCTCTGGATCAGGTCGCCGCCGATGAAGAACAGGTCGTGCGACAGGGCCGGCCCCAGATCGGTCGTCACGAAGATCGTCCGGTCGTTGTGGAACAGCCGCAGCGGGGTCCGCCCGAACAGGGCCTTAGGGTAGTGGACGGTCAATTTCGACAGGTAGGCAATCCCCGCGTCCTCGTTCAGCCACTCGTAGTAGTGAACGTCCTTGAAGTGATCGACGATGCTTGCCGATGACTGCGCGCCGCCCGGCTCCACGTCCTGCGCCTGAAAGGACGTGACGCGCTTGACCGTGCCGTTCGTGTTCGTGAGCACCTGGTCCGGCGGCGGGCGGAACTGTACCTGCCCGTTCTCCGACACGATCAGGATGCCGCTGCCCACGACCTTCGACCGCAGCACTCGGCCCAGATCCGACTCCACGATGTCCACGCTGAATCGGTCGTTGTCCGCCGGGGCGTTGACCGAGTGCAGGAACAGGTTGAAGAAGTCGTTGCGGCGGCTGCCGTTGACGTTCCGGTTGGTGATGAGCGACAGCCGGCCCTCGAAAAACTCAACCGCCCGGATCGTCCGGTCGGCCAGCGGCAGGTCTTCGTTCGACCCCGTGTTGCCGCTCACCCGATGCCGCCACGGGCAGACATCCCAGATCAGCCGGGCGTTCACCTGGTCGTAGATGATCCGGTGCGGCATCGTCAGCGGATTCCACCGCCGCTCGGCCTTGTCCGAACGCGGGGCCACGTCGCCGGGAATGCGGAACCAGTCGCCGTGCTGTGGGAACAGGTAGTCCGACACCGGCAGGCCGGGGTAGCGGTTCACTTCCTCGCCCGCGCTGTCCAGTTCGCTGCCGACGTACATGTACCAACCGGACGGGTCTTGATTCTCGCCCGTGGTGACGTAGACGTACTTGCCGCCGCCCAGCCCCGTCGTCGGCAGGTCGGAAAAGAGGGAGACTTCGGGCGTCGCGTGCGCGCTGGCGACCGCCGTGTTGTCCTGCATGATGTACTGCACGACCTGATTGAAGGTCCAGGGGTCCGTCGTTTCGCACTCCGTCAGCCGGTTGGCGACGATGATCGAGTCCTCCATCACCGACACGCGGATGTCGTCGATCGGGTCCATGCCCGCGATGTAGGCGAAGTCCACCGCAGGCACGTCGCCGTTGACCTTCGTGGTCGCCCCGGCCACGACATCAATCTCGACCTGCACGACCTCCAGGGCAACGCCGTTCTCGTTCCAGCCGTGGATCACCCCGTCGCCGATCGCCACGATCGCGTCCCTGATCTGCGTCCAGTAGAAGTCGGTCTCGCCGGACAGCGAGACGCTGGTGAACGACTCCAGATCGGCGATCAGCTCACTCGGGCCGCGCCAGGCCGCGCCGCCGGCGGCGATGTCGTGCCGCACATTCTCGCTGGCCTCGACGTGCCCGGCGCGACGCTGCCAGGGCGCCTGCCCGGACGTGCCCATGTGCAACTGGTCGATCGTGATGAACTGCTCGGCCATGCGTTACTGACCCTTGAGTGCCGTCCAACCGCTTGCATCGTCCAGACTGAAGCCCGGCATCGTGGCGCTGAATCGTGAATGCGCCCGCAAGGCATCCGAGATCAGCCGTTGCGGAATCGGGGCCGTCGGGTTGACCTCGCCGTAGTACGCGATCGCCGCCTCGTGCGCGACCCAGCGGGCGAATGTGTCGGGAAGGTTCTGAAAATCCGTGATGTCGAAGTGGACCTCGAAATCCTCGACCTCGACATCCACGTAGTCGTTGTCGTCGATGTCCCAGAGTATCCATTTGGACGAGTCCGTGGGATCGACGCGGTACGTGATGCCCTTCGGCCACTTGTGGACCAGGTAGGACCGGGCCACACGCACCTTGCCGTCCGTCTCCGGCGTCAGCGTCAGCAGGGCCGTGTTGAACGGGTAGCCGTTCTCCAGCAGTTCCTTCCGCTTGCGCTCGACGACGCCCTGGGCCTTCGACGCTGGCTGGGAGAGCGGAGTCGATTCATTGATCGACTCGTCGCCGTTGGCTCGCAGGCAGATGTTGATCGCGTCGAGGAGTTTCATGGATCAGGTCCAGAGGAAGCCCGGCGGGGCCAATGCCGGCCCCGCCGGGATGACGAAGAAACGGCTTACGACGCCGACTCCGTGATGATCCAGATGCCGGCCGTCTGGATCGCCTTCGTGCCGAGCTGCATGCGCGAGAGCACCTGCCAGACCTGCTTCTCGGGGATGTCCGAGATCGTCGAGTGCGGCTGCTCCTGTTCGCGGAGCGCCCACGCATCGGCCTGCCAGAAAATGCCGATCACATCGGTCATGTCGAAGGCGTAGCCGGCCGGGATCGCCTTCGCCGAGTGCGCCGAGGCCGTCCAGTCCGTGCCGAAGCCGAGGCCCAGGTTGGAGAGGCGGACGTTGGCGTAGTCCACGGTGGCGAGGTTGCCGCCCAGGGTCGGCATGTTGGCCGCGCCGCCGAAGTCCCGCGTGATGACCGCGTTGTTCCCGCGGAACTTGTAGAACGGGCTGGGCTTCATCAGGGCGAAGCGCATCATGCCCGAGACCTTCAGCTCGTCCATCGCGGCCACGACGTCATCGACGGCCGTGAGGATCGAGGTCGCGCTGGAGCTGTCGGCCTGCTTGATGTTGCCGGCCGTGTTCGCCTGGTCCGACAGGTAGTTCATCAGCACGACCGTCTTGCCCTCGCCGATGGCCGTGCCGTGGGCCTTGCCCAGATTCTCCAGGTGGCCGAGCTGCGGACGCTCCACGACCGTCCGGTACATGATGTGGTTCTCCTGCTTGATCGGGATAAGCAGTTCGATCTCGTGGCCGGCGATCGAGGCGTCGTTCTCGGCGTGGTCCGTGTCGTCATCCTTGAACCGGAACTCGCCAGGGGTGACGAGCGGCTGGTTGATCTTCTCGGTGTCGGTGACGCCGTGGTAGATCATGCTCCTCGACCCGAAGATGTCGAAGAGCGAATAGGCGTGCATGACCTTGCCCGAATAGACTTCGGTTTCAAGGCCGCTCAGAGTGGTCGTTGTCATGGCGACAACCTCCAATCAGGGGTGTGGAACAGGGGTCGCCCTTGCTCTCACGACCTGATCGGTTGGCTCGCCATTGACGAGGGCCGACAGTGTTGTGGTGCTGGTTAGCCGATTGCGGTTAGCCAAGAGACTCGGGGCCGTCTCGGGGCCAGCGATCGGGCAACGTATCTTCACTTGTCACGCGGCAACGCGCCGCGCATCGAAGCATCGTAGACTACTTGAGCCAGTCGGGGCTCTTGCGGATGTGCTCGGGGGTCCGAATCAGCTTGTCGCGGACCCGGCGTTTGGCCACCGGATCGTTCGCCATCTCCGCAGCGGCGTCGTCCTTGCGGTACTCGGCCTGCGTCAGATAGTAGTCGCCCTGCCGCGTCTCGGACGGCCGCGTGCCGCGATTCGGCAACTGCTGGGCCATCGTGGGGCGCTGCTGCTGACCCTGACGCTGGCCGGCGGGCGCGGCGATCTGCGGACGCTGGCCGCCGTTCGCAAGGAACTCCTGATACCGATTGTGCGCGGCCTTGACCCAGTACGGGTCGCCCCGCATGTACGCCTGCTCGAAGGCGCCCTGCTCGATCTCGGTGTACGGGCTGCCCGCGCCCTGCACCCACTCCATGACCTCCATCACGGCCTCGGGCGTGCCGCTCTCGCCGATCTCCTGGGCCGCCTTGTCCACGAACGCCGTCCGCTTCTGGCCCAGAAAGGCGTAGAAGTCGCTGACCGTCTGCTTGTCAACGCCCCAGTGGCTCGTGATCTTCTGGATCGCCTCGTCGTTGATCTGCCCGGTCTGGAAGAACTCGACGAGCGATGTCTGCACGACCTCGCCCAGCGCGGCCTGACCGTTCTTGTCCTGGAGCGTCTTGATCGTCGCCTCGTGCTCGGCGATCTTCTCCTGGAGGGACTTGGATTCCGTGCCCTTCTTGCTGACCTGCTGGCGCAGCTCGCGGTAGCTGTTCGCCACGTCGTTCCACGTCTTGCCGCGCAGGGACTCAAGTTCGGCGGGCAGTCCATCGCTCGGGAGCGGGCTATCCCACGAGAACGTCTGCGGCGGCGATGTGTTGAGGCCCGGTTGCGCGGCGGGCTGGGTGGCCGGTGGGGTGGCCGGTGGGGTGGCCCCATCGTTCGCGGCGGGCGGTGCTGCGGGCGGCGGTGCGGGTGCCGATGCTGGTGCTGTGGTCATGGCTTCACCTTCATTTCCAGGATGTTCCGCGCCATCTTGCGCTTCAGCGGGTAGTCGCCGCTCTTCCACAGGCGCAGGGCGGCCACGAACTTCATGATCGGCTGGGGCACACGGCGATTGGCCTGGCGGTACAGATCGAACGCCTCGCGCTCGGTCTTGGTGTACCCGTCCTTCTGCATCGCCTTCTGCTCGTCGTGCGTGAACTCCCACTGCTGGAGGTAGGCCGTGAGCGCATCGCGGTCGCTCACCAGCGAGACCGGCAGGCCGCACAGGTGAATCTCCTCGCCGAACTGGAACACCGGCTGGGGCTCGTCCGGCCGCTGGAGCCCTTCGTCCTCCGGCTCGTCCATCCGCGTCAGTTCCTCGCGGATGTCCGTCACGCCCTTCGGCCGCTCCTTCGGCGGCCGGCCCGGCCCACGTTTCTCGGTCGTTGCTGTCGTTTCCGTCGTCATGCTTGGCCTTTCCTGTTATCGGTTGGCCGTGGGCGAGCCCGGTTGAACCGCCGTCTGGAGACTTGGGTTCTGCGGCCCGCCACGGGTCATCACGGTGTCCTGATTGCCGGTCGGCACGCCCTGGTCGAGTTCGCCGTTCACGCCCGCCCCGCCGCCCGCCGCCGCGGCCTGCGCCATGGCCACCTGCTCGGGGCTCAACTGCCCGTACAGGTCGTCGGTCGGCACACTGATCGTCTGGCAGATTCGGTCGGCCAGCAGCTTGCCGTTGACCACGAAGGTCGGGTCGAGCAGCTTGATGGCAGGGAACACCTGCATCGTCAGCCGATCGAGAGCCCGCTGCGTCTCCCGCGCGCTCTCGCCCGTCACCAGCTCGACCTCCACGACCATCCTCACATCGGCCGGGATGTCGGGGAACAGCGGTATGGTCCGATCGAAGATCGCCAGTTCCGACCGCAGCATCGGCAGCAGGAACGTCTCGCTGTAGGACGTGAGCATGTCCACCGTCTGCGAGTCGAGTTCGTCCTTGATCTCCAGGATCGTCGTCGCGGCCTCCCGGTTGAGCGTCCGGTCCTTGATGCCCATTGCGAACACGCGCGCCAAGTCCTCGCGGTCCAGCGTGAGGATGTTGGCCACGAACCCCCAGTCTCCGATCTTGCTGTGCGTGTCCACGAACGTCAGGTCGTCGGCCGATGCGTTGGGGGCGATCTCGCCGGCCTCGCGCTCCAGCAGCCACTTCGGGTTCTCCGAGAAGAACGAGCCGGGCCGGGCGCACGGGACGTTCAGTGCCGCGTATGTCATCGCCTGCCCCAGACTGGCCTCCGCGTGATTGATCTTGGCGATCAGCCGCCGGAAGAACTCGGCGTACCCGAGCGCGTAGTCGTCGATGTCGGGAATCTCGGGCGAGAACACCCAATACTGGTCCGGCGCCTCGTCCTTGACCTCGGACGCCGACTGCTGGTTCGGCCCCTGCCGCCAGACCTTGCCCTTCGCGTACTCGATGAAGGTGTACTGCTTCTCCCGCTCGTTCGTCGGGCGCTTCAGGGCGTCCACGTCTGTCGGGTCGGCCAGCTTCTCCTCGGCGATGCTCAGGTGCGTGACCTCGCCTGCCTCGCGCCGAACGGCGAGATCGCGCAGGGGGAAGAAGCGAATCTCGCGCGGGCCGTTGAAGACGCCGGTATTGCCCTCGGCCATGTTGCGGTGCAGGGCTTTGACCGAACGCGATCGCACGCGCTTCTGATTGAGCGCCTTGATGATGTCCCGCATCCGGTCGAGCAGCCGGCGCTCCAGCACGGCCAGCGGTTCGGCCGGCGCGGCCTGCTTGAGCGCGGCCAGCACGCGGGCGGGGAACACGAGATTGCCCCAGGTGATCCCCTTCGGCATCAGGCTCTTGAGCGTGAACGACGCCAGCGATCGGGAGGCCATGATCCCCGCCGGCGTGTGCGGCCATTCGTTCTTCGGTATCTCCACGCCGCGGGGTTGCAGCCACGGCCCGATCAGCTTCGCCGCGTTGTTCGCGGACTCCAGGAACGTATCGCGCCGGCCGTCGGACGCCAGCGCTTCGTGAATGGCCTGGAGGTTCATGTCCGGCATCAGCGTTCAATCCCCGGGGCCTGCAACTGCGTCAGGCCCAGAAACCGTTGCCGGGTGGCGAATCGCTCGGCCGACAGTCTCCGGTCGCGCTCCTCCTCCTCGGCGACCTTGCGGGCGTCCTCCTCGGGCGGGGCTGGCTGCGCTTTGATCCGCGGTGTGCTCAGGAAACCCATGTTTGCAACTCCTTGTAGAGCTGATTCGGCGTCACCGCCGACGATGGGGCGTGCCCGACGAGCCGCGCCGTGGCGGGGGCGCAACTCACGAGCGTCCGAATGTCATGCTGCATTCGCAAGAGGGCCATGATCGTTCCGCGCCCATCGTAGCGTCTTTCGGCTTTCCAGTCACGAAAATCGAGTTGCGGGCGGACCAGCCGGATTGTCGCGTCCGGCAAGAGAGGGTACTGCCATTCCAGAGACCGGCGGCATCCATCGCGTCGTGAGCAGTCGTAGACCACGCCCCGGAACGTGGCGTTGCAATGCCCGAAGCCGCCGAAAAGCCGCTGGAAAGCCGCGTTCCGCCAGCGCTGCCAGAGCGTCCACGGCTCGCGGCTGCGGGCGTCCCAGCGGTAGAAATTCACCGTGATGATTCGTTGGCGCGCCGTGTGACCCAGGCCCTCATGTCGTCGAGAAGTTGTCGTTTGCCGCACCAGCGGAGCCAGTCGATCGTGCGGGCTACGACTGAATCCACGCATTCCGCGGCCTTCGAGTTCATCTCCGGGGCCGTGCCGATCTGCCGCTCCAGTTCGTCGAGGAAGTCGCTGGCGTTCATGATTCAGTCCTTTGTCGTGGCCTGCACAAGCGGCACCAGATGCGCGAAGTTCTTGCATCCAACGGAACCGCCGAGAGCATGTGGACGATCTTTGCAATGCGCTGGCATCAGCCGCCGCAAGACGACGCGCGGCTGCTCAGCCACCATCATCACTTCCCATACCGCCATGTCGATGGTCGATTGGAACAAGTCGCCGGGCTGCGGAATATGCCTGATGCCGACGTTTGGTTCACTCGTCATGTGTCACCTTGTTTCCGCCGTCACCATGAACGGCTCCATGAAGTCATTGATCGGCGAATCCGGCGTCCAGGATAAGAACTCGATGCCGCGCTGGCGGGCGATCGGCTGCCACTCGCGCAGGATCGCCGCGATCTGCCGATGGTCTGTGTTCTGCTGGTCGACCTTCTGCTGGCTCACCGTTCGCCGGACCTCCCAGCAGTAGGGGTCCACGATGTCGGTCAGCAGATTGCATCCGGCGAACACGAGTCTCGTCCATCCGTTGAGGGCGAACCACTGCACAGCGAACAGGATGCTCTTGTGCGTCATCCGTAACAGCGCCGGCCCGCCGTCGAGGAACCGACGCTGCCTCGCGTCCAGCCCGTCGCTGTAGGGGACGTAGGTGATGTTGCGGACGATGTGCCGGTGGGTTTTGTCCCGGATGTAGGCCGGGCAGACCTTGCGCACGAACTGATCGGCCATGATCTCCCAGCCCTCATCCGGGCCGTACTCGCGGTTGGGCCGATCGACGAAGGCCCAGTAGTGCGGCCGGGGAAGGAACTGGATCGCCGTGCTGATCGCGCAGATCGGATGCGGCTGGGCCGCCAGGTCGATGTCCCGCAGGGCCGGGCCGGAGCAGGCGAGGATGATGGTGGGGTCATTCGTTGTCATCGTTCGTTTCGTCGGCACATGATGAGAGCATCAATCGACGCGCCACTTCGCACAATCCGATGGCCGTGCAGCAACCCCCAGCCCACCAGATGAGCCGCTCTTGATTCGTGTCGCTGGTTTTGCCATTGCGAATGGCCAGTATCACGAGCGTTTCGTGTCGCTTCGCCAGTTCATCAATCAGTTCATCCATCGTCGCCAGTTCGAGATCGGTCATCGCTTCACCCCGCATCCGTAGATACCGTCCCAGCCCTCGACGCCATCGTACAGCGCGGCGGTCAAGGTGGGGATGATCTCCAGCCTGGCCCGCGCCATCCA
>Ga0299906_10001066_pt1 | contig 23917 bp, 27 predicted proteins | sample RVTome_14_FD_200259 | JGI IMG/M metagenome (GOLD analysis project Ga0299906, IMG submission 200259) | Soil microbial communities from uranium-contaminated site in the Upper Colorado River Basin, Wyoming, United States - RVT145D125 (version 2) ...
GAAGCGACGTGGTCATCCTCATTTCGATCGTGCTGCTGCTGATCGTGTCCGGCTTCTTCTCCGCCTCGGAGACGGCGATCACCGGCGCCAGCCGGGCGCGCATCCACATGCTGCAGCAGCAAGGCGTACGCCCCGCCATCGTGCTGGCAGGCCTCTGGGACCGCCGCGAGCGGGTGATCGGCACGCTGCTGATCGGCAACAACACGGTCAACATCCTGGCCTCGACGCTGGCCGCCAGCCTGTTCATCGGCTGGTTCGGCAACGCCGGCGTGGTCTACGCCACGGCGGCGATGACGGTGCTGGTGATCCTCTTCTCCGAGGTGCTGCCGAAGACCTACGCGCTGCACCATGCCGACCGTGCCGCGCTCATGGTGGCGCGGCCCATCGCCTACGTCACCGCGGTGCTGGCGCCGATGACCCGCGCGATCGACCTCATGGTGAAGGCGCTGCTCGGGCTGGGCGGCGTCACCTTCCGACCAACTGCCAGCGAGCACCAGGAGCGCGCCGAGGAGGAGCTGCGCGGCGCCATCGCGCTCCACGCCGGGCAGGAGGAGCCGCAGGAGCGCGCCATGCTGCGCTCGATCCTGGATCTGGCGCAGGTGGAGGTCTCCGAGATCATGACGCACCGGCGCGACGTGGTGGCGATCGACGCCGACCTGCCGCCGGCCGAGATTGTGCATCAGGTGCTGGACAGCCCCTTCACCCGCATCCCGCTCTGGCGCGGCAACCCGGACAACATCGTGGGCGTACTGCACGCCAAGCGACTGCTGCGCGCGCTGCACGCGGCCGAGGGCGACCAGTCGAAGCTGGACGTGCTCGCGGTGGCGCAAAGTCCCTGGTTCATTCCCGACACCACCGACCTGCTGGCGCAGCTGCAGGCCTTCCAGCAGCGGCACGAGCACTTTGCCCTGGTGGTCGATGAGTACGGCGACTTCCTCGGCGTGGTGACGCTGGAGGACATCCTGGAAGAGATCGTCGGCGACATCGCCGACGAGCACGACGTGCGCATCGAAGGCGTCAAGGAGGAGCCGGACGGCAGCTTCATCATCGACGGCCGCGTCACGCTGCGCGATCTCAACCGCCAGCTCGACTGGCGCCTGCCGGACGCCGAGGCGAACACCCTCGCCGGCCTGGTGCTGCACGAGGCGCGCATCATCCCCGACGTGGGCCAGGTCTTCTCCTTCCACGGCTTCCGCTTCGAGATCCTCGGCCGGCAGCGGCACCAGATCACCAAGCTGCGCGTGGTGCCGCCTCCGCCCGACGCCGAGCCCACCGCCGGCTCCGCCGCCAACGCCCCATCAAAGTGAGCGCTTCGCCCATGTCCCTTCCGCCGCCCGCCCCGCGCGAGCACCTGCACACGCGCCGCTACGAGTTCCAGGGCTTCCGCCGCCAGGACGGCCTCTGGGACATCGAAGGCCGCATCGTCGACCAGAAGACCTACGGCTTCGACAATGAGCATCGCGGCCACGTCGCGCCGGGCGTGCCGATCCACGAGATGGCGATCCGCCTGACGATCGACGACCGCCTGGTGATCCACGATGTCGCGGCGACGACGGAGCATTCGCCCTATGCCGTCTGCAGCCGGATCGCGCCGGCCTACAAGGCGATGGTCGGCGTCAGGGTCGGCCCCGGCTGGCGCCAGGCGATCAACCAGCGCCTCGGCGGCGCGGCCGGCTGCACGCACATCAGCGAGCTGCTGATGGCGATGGCCACGCCCTGCTACCAGACCATCTTCCCGGTGCTGTCGCGCGAGCGCCGCGCCAAGAGCGGCGAGTCCGAGGACAGCCTGTGGCCCGGCCTGGTCGACTCCTGCCACGCCTATGCGAGCGACGGTCCGCTGGTGCAGCGCTGGCTGCCGGAGAAGTACACCGGGAAGGACTAGACCGGCCTCGCCATCGGCAGGATTGCCAGCATGGGGTGATGATCCGAGCCGTGACGCTCCGGCAGTACCTCGATCGCCGCGCCCGGAATCAGGTCGCCCGTCAGGGCGACATGGTCGAGGGTGAGCGCAAAGCGCGCGGTCGGCCGCCGGCTGGGTAACGGTCGCAGGCCACGTTCCGACAGCGCCTGAACCAGCCGCTGGCTTTCCCGGCCGCGGTAGTCCTCGCGCCTAAAGCCGAACAGCGGTCCCAACAGCTTCAGCGAACCGTTCGCGAAGCTGTTGAAATCGCCGCACACGACAAGCCGGTCAGACGGGACTTGCGCGAGCACCCGACGCAACTCTGTCAGCCGATGAGCGGGTCCGGCGGCGCAACTCAGGTGCAGGTTGACGAAGGTCAGGTTGGCTTCCGGAAGATGCGTGCTCAGAGCATCGAGCGATTCCGCCCAGCCACTGATTCGACCGAGGAGCGAAGGACTGGTCGCAGCCTGCTCGTTGACTGGGAGCTGTACCGCGCTGCTGCGCCAAGCCGTTGCCGTCACCAGCCAGGAGAGCGTACCTCGCTCGGTGAAGTCGCGCGCGGAGTGCACCTGCCAGTCGGCCTGACCGCGCAGCAACTCCAGCAAAGCTGCGTTGACCTCCTGAAGGCAGAGGACATCCGGCGCGAGGGCATGGAAGAGCGCCAGCGCCGCGTCGGGCGAGCGGCGCTTGTTGTAGGTGTTCCAGCTGAGGAGCCGGAATCCGGCCGTCACCGAAGCCGGTCCGCTACGGCGCCCTCTATCCGTGTGAGAGTCGCCGGCAGTTCATCGCTCTCCAGGATCGCCTCCTGCCAATCCTCCAGGTCGTCGGTATCGATCCGCCGCACAGCGTTGTCTCGCGCCCATTCGTGCCCGATGAGCTGTCCGAGACTCCAGAGCCTGGGGCAGAACTCGACCTGAGCCGCGGCAGATAGGCGCTCCAGCACCTCACTCATCAGGTCGTACCAGTCGTCGCCAGAGAAACACCACGAGAGGCGGTCGTCGCAGGCGCCTTGCCAGAAGCGCAGCTCGTACCAGAGGCGATGTTCCTCGTTGTCGAAATCCAGACTGGCGGCCGGGTCCCTTCGGTCCTGACAGTCGCGCTGACAGTCACAGGTCGCGAGGGCGTCCTGGGCAAGCGCAGGCCGCCAACAGCCGACGACAGCGACGATCAGCAGGCAGCGGCTCAGCTGTAGTAGCGAACGCGAGCGCAGTGTCACGGCAGCCCCCTCGGTCACGGACTCTACCCGCCTGAGCGCGGGTCTCCAACCGAAGCCACAGGCTGGTCCTGTTTGCCGCCACCGTCTAAGCTCCCCCCGCCAGGAACGGTGGCGAGGGGGAGGCGGCATGAGCCGCGGCCATTGTTTCATCAGCTACTCCAGCGAGCGGCAGGACTTGGCCGACGGCGTCTGCCGTAGGCTCGAGGAACGCGGCCTCAAGTGCTGGATGGCGCCGCGCGACGTTGGAGCCGGCACCTATGGTGCTGCCATCGTGCAGGCGATCAAGTCGGCGGAAGCCCTGGTGCTGATCCGCACGCGCGAGGCCGTTGCTTCCGGCTTCGTACGCCGCGAACTCGAAGTTGCCGCCGCGGCTGACGTGCCGATCGTGCCCCTGCGGTTCGACGACAGCGACGCGCCAGCGGACACCGCCTTCTTCCTGGCGGGTATGCATGAATTCGATCTGCGCCGCGGGACGCTGGACGCGCAGATCGCGACACTGGCCACCCATCTGCAGGTGATGTCGCCGCGATCGGCGCAGACCGAGGCAACTCCAGATCAGCAAGCCGCAGCGCCTCAGCGCTTCGCTTCCAGGGTGGATGCGTTCCTGGACGCAGTGATGGGCTGGTTCATGGGGCTGTCGCCGCCGCTCATTGCCTTCGCTCTCGTGGTAGCCGCAATGATCATCGTCGGTGTCAGCCTGCTGATCGGCGTCGGCAGCTTCAGCTATCGCCTGCCACCGAACCTGGGCGGCGGCCCGAAGCAGGTCGGCTTTCTCTGGGCAGTGAACTGGTCGGTCGGCTTCCTCATAATCTACCCGGTTCTTGCCGCGGTCGGCATCCAGGCGCTGCGCGAGATGCGCGATGTCGCCGGACGGCTGACGAAGCGCCGCATGGTGGTCGACGAGAACTTCCGTCTCGCCGAACCTGGCCGCGTTCAATACGAGCTGCAGCGACGCCTGCGCGTCGCCACGGCGGTTGCCATCGGTCTCTTCGTTTTCAGCGTCGGCTACAGCCTCTGGGAGTTCTACACCGTCGTCGGCGTGCACTACTTCAATGGGGGATTTGCGGCAAGCATCGGCCTGGACGATCCTTTCCAGGAGCGCGACTGGTCGGTAGCGACCTGGCTGCAGCCGGCCAGTGGCACGGCGGTGCCGACCTGGCCCAACTTCGTCTTTGCCTTGGTGGTCTACGTGTTGCTGGTGGGCGGCGGCACCGCGCTGGTCCTCTCTGTCTTCGTGCTGCTGCTGACGGTAACGACCTTCACCTACGGGCTTTCCGGCAGACAGGGGCTCCGCTTCATCCCGGACTTGCGCGGCCGCAGCTCCGGGGAGCTCCCGGACCCACGCTGCGGCTTCCAGCTTTTCGAAGGCACCTTCCACAAGGCGCTTCTGGTGGTTCTGCTGGCTTTCGTCGGGCTTTTCCTGGTGCACCTGCAGAACCTCTACATGCGCAGTCCGGCGGAGAATCTGCTGCGGTTCGTGGCCCCGGCGAACGCAGAGGGCGGCCTGGGGGCGTCGCTCGAAGCCTTCTTCGGCACGCTGGTGACGGAAGACGGCATTGCCAACCTCAGCAGCGCCATCGCCTTCGGGCTGGCAACCTGCCTCTTCTCGTCGGTTGTGCTGCTGCTGTCGCTCAGCCTGCGGCAGGGGGCGCGGCGGGCGCGGGAGTTGTTGTTGGAGCGGGTGAGCGACGAGGAGGAGCCGTTGCCCGAGTGGCTGGCTGACCTCGGCCGCGAGCAGAGCCTCCAGCGTCTGGATGAAATGCGCTTCTGGCCGGTCCGATGGCCGCGCGTCAATCAGATCCTGCTGGCGATGGCCGTGGCCTTCGTCAGCATGCTGTTCTATCGGGTGGGCGTCCTGCTGATTGCCGGCGGGCTGGCGTTCGCTCTCTGGCGGGTGTTCGAGCCGGAGCAGAAGCTGGCGAAGGCGCGTTAGCCCGCGCTCTCCTCGATCCTCTCCCTGTCCTCGTCGGAGAAGCCGAAGTGGTGGCCGATCTCGTGCACCATCAGGTGGCGCACCAGGCGCGTCAGGTCCCTGCCGAGCGCGCGATGCGCGTTGACCACGCCTGCACCGTTTCGGCGACTGTCCGCAAATGGTCGGCGGCGGTGAAACCCGAGACAGACTTGCGTGGTTTGAGGTCGTGGTCGCCGTCCTCGAGCCACAAGAGTTCGATGCTGTCGGCCAGGGCATAGGTCGAAACCTCTTCGCGCGTTCCGAACTCATCGCGCGTCCCCTGGCAGATAAGCGTCGGCGTACGCAAACTGCGGAGATGCTTCGTGCGAAGCTGCTCGGGCTTGCCGGGCGGGTGAAATGGGTAGCCGAGACAGAGTAGCCCGATGATCCTTCCCTCCGCATGGAGCGCGTCGGCAAGCATGCTGGCCACGCGTCCGCCCATGGATTTCCCGCCGATGATGAGCCCGCCGCTCACGCCCAAGCTCTCAACCGCCACCCGATATTCGGGGATGAGCGTTTCGGCGCGTGGCGGTGGCTTCCGCTGCCCAGACCGTCTGCCCCGCATGTAGCCGAACTCGAAACGGATGACCCTGAGCCGCTGAGCCGCGATGGCCTTTGCGGCCTCCGTCATTGCGCGCGAATCCATCGGCGCGCCGGCCCCATGCGCCAGCAGGATCGAGAGGCGGGCATCCGCCGGCCCGTCGACCAGAAGCTGAGCGGTCATCCAGGTCGCAATGGGGCTTACCCCGCGCTCTCCTCGATCTTCTCCATGTCCTCGTCGGAGAAGCCGAAGTGGTGGCCGATCTCGTGCACCATGAGATGGCGCACCAGGCGGGTCAGGTCCTCGCCGGTCTCGCACCAGTAGTCCAGCAGCGGGCGGCGGTAGAGGAAGATGTGGTCGACGTCGGTCGGCATGTGCGTCACCGACTTGTCGCCGAGCGAGACGCCGCGGTAGAGCCCCATCAGGTCGAAAGCGCTCTCCAGCCCCATCTCCTCGACGGTCTCGTCGTCGGGAAACTCCTCGATGTGCAGCGCCACGTTGCTGGCGAAGCGCTTCAACACCTCGGGCAGGCCCTGGAAGGCCTCCTCGGCAATGGCCTCGATGTCCGCCAGGCTGGGCGGCGTGGAGTGTCGGTCGGTCCGGAGAAAGCTCGCCATAGCCGAGGAACCTAGTCAGCCTTGACCTTCGCGCCAAGGCCCCGGCAGGCTCCGCGCATGATCGAAAAGCTGAGCCCCGAGGCGCGCCGGGCGGCCCTGGCGGAGCTTGCCGGCTGGAGCGCGGTGGCAGGCCGCGACGCCATCCAGAAGTCGTTCAAGTTCAAGAGCTTCAGCCAGGCCTGGGGGTTCATGAGCCGGGTTGCGCTGGCGGCCGAGAAGCTGGACCACCATCCGGAGTGGTGCAACGTCTACAACCGCGTCGACATCACGCTGTCGACGCACGAATGCGGCGGCCTCTCCGAGCGCGACGTGAAGCTGGCCAAACGCATCGATGGCTTCGCCAAGGAACTCCCGTCATGAAGAACGATCTGGACGTCCGTCCGCTGGCGCCGGCCTGCGGCGCGGAGGTCTTCGGCCTCGACCTCAACGACCCTTCCGAGGTGCTGATGGGGCGCGTGAAGGCTGCGCTGGCCGCGCACCAGGTGCTGTTCTTCCGCGAGCAGCGCCTGACGCCCGAGCAGCAGGTGGCGCTCACCTGGCGCTTCGGGCCGCTCTTGCGCGTGCCCTACGTCAAGCACATGGACGAGCATCCCGACGTGATCGCCGTCTTGAAGGAGGCGGACGAGAAGAAGATCGGCACCTTCGGCGGCACCTGGCACTCCGACTTCTCCTTCCTCGACCAGCCGCCCAGCCTGACGCTGCTCTATGCGGTCGAACTGCCGGCGGTTGGCGGCGACACGCTCTGGGCCAGCCAGTACCTCGCCTACGAGTCGCTCTCGCCGGCGCTGCAGCGGATCCTCGATCCGCTGCGCGCGGTGCAGACCGGCTGGCCGCACGGCACGCGCGGGCCGACCTACGACCAGAAGGGCCTCAGCAAGTCGATCAAGATGGTGCGGCAGGATCCCACGGCCGACCGCGAGGTCACGCACCCCATGGTGCGCGTGCACCCCTGGACCGGGAAGAAGGCGCTCTTCGTCAACCCGGTCTACACGCAGCGCATCGAGGGCTGGACCGAGGAGGAGTCGAAGCCGCTGCTGAGCTTCCTCTTCCAGCACGCGGCGAAGCCGGAGTTCACCTGCCGCCTGCGCTGGGCGCCGGGCACGCTCGCGGTCTGGGACAACCGCTCGCTGATGCACCTGGCGATCAACGACTACGACGGCCATCGCCGCCTGCTCTACCGCACCACGGTGGCGGGCGAGGTGCCGCAGACCGCGGCCGAGGCGGCCTAGCGCGGGGCGCAGCCTCAGGCCTGCGCCGCGCGCTGCTCCTTGCGCGCCGCCTGCCAGACCTCCCAGGCCGCATCGGCGTTGATCGCGGCGATGCCGAGGCCGACGACGAGATCCGGCCAGGCGGAGAACGTCGCCGCGGTCACCACGCCGGCCACGACGATGGCGAAGTTCGCCAGCACGTCGTTGCGGGCCGAAAGGAAGGCGGCGCGGGCCAGGCTGCCGCCGTGATGGCGGTGCGCCATCAGCAGCAGGGCGGCGATCAGGTTGACGACCAGCGCGCCGGCACCGGTCAGCGAGAGCGCGAAGGCATCGACGGCAACCGGATCGTTGAATTTCTCCCAGGCGGTCCACAGCGTCGCCAGGCCGGGCACCAGCAGCAGGACGGCCAGCAGCTTGCCGACGCGCGCGCGCCTGAGCGCGCTCCAGCCGAGCGCCACGAAGATCAGGAAGTTGAGCGCGGCGTCCTCCAGGAAATCGATGCTGTCGGCGAAGAGCGACACCGAGCCGATGGCGAGCGCGACGGCGAACTCGATGCCGAAGTAGCCGAGATTGAGCAGCAGCACCCAGAGGACGATGCGGCGCAGGGCCTGGTCTGCTGCGGACGGCGTCATGGTCCGACCGGCACGGCTAGCTAGCAGAAGAGCGTCAGCACGCCGGTGTAACCGTAGAGGCGCTCGCCGGAAATCTCGCCGCCGGCATAGAAGCCGACCAGCGGGATGTCGCCCAAGGCCTCGCGCAGCAGCTTGCCTTCCGCCCCGTCCGGGCCGAAGAGATTGGGCCCGCGCGCCACGCAGGAGACGTAGACGCCGGCCTTGGCCTTGCCGTCGGCGCGGCGCGCCACGTCGGCCAGCATGCGCACGAGGTCCTGCCGCGCCGCGACGGGATCGCGGCGGCAGAACAGGATCGGCTGCCCGGGCTCGACCATCTCGCTCACCGCCACCAGCCCCTTCTGTCCGTCGATGCCGACCAGGTTGCGCACCAGGTAGTCATCGCGATCGCGTCCGGGCAGCGGAAAGGCCGGATGGATCAGCGGCAGCGCCTCGGCGAGGCGTCCCTCGAAATGCCGGTCGACCAGGTCGATCAGCGCCTGCAGCGCCGGTTTGCCGTCGATCGAGACGATAACGTTGCGGTTCGCCTGGGTGATCTGCTGCGCCGGACCCAAGGGCGTGCAGCCCTGCGACAGGCCGCTCACCACCGGCACCTCGGGGCCGAAGAGCACGCCGGAGAGGCCCGCGGTACGGCCGTCGCCCGGCACGGCCGCGCCCTCGCGTCGCGAGGCGGTGAGGCCGCCCAGGGTGAAGGCCTTGGCGGCGACGGCGAAGTCGGCCAGGAGTGCCGCGAGGTCGGGCGTGCGCGGATCGGCCTGCAGCAGCGCCACCGTGCCGGCGCGCTCTGCCAGCCAGAGGCCATTCTCGGCGGTGAAGGCCTCGGGCTCCGCGGCGATCGGCCCGAAGGTGCGGAAGGAGTCCTGCGGGAAACGGCCGGCCAGGATCACGAGCGCCGGCCGGTCGAAGATCTCGCCCTCCGGGGTGGCGACGCCGAGCCCGACGGTGCCCGACCAGGCGGCGATACCGGTCTCGGCCTGCAGCCGGGCGACGATCTCGGCGAAGTGCGGCGCGAAGTAGTCGGTGGCGAAGACGAAGCCGAGGTTGGCGCCCTCGGGCAGCGGCCAGGCATCGGCCAGTGCCGCGGCGAAGGCCTCGCTCCAGTCGCTGTCCTGCGCAAAGCCGACAGAGAAGGCCCCGCTCATCGCCCTAGCCCTCGGCCGTGCAGGCGCGCTCGAGCAGCGCCTCGGCCTCGGGCAGCAGGCCCGCGACGATGACCGCCACGCCGGCGGCGTTGGGATGGATGCCGTCCGGCTGGTTCAGCGCCGGCTCCAGCGCCACGCCCTGCAGCAGGAAGGGATAGAACAGGACGCCGTACGCCTCGGCCAGGCGCGGGTAGAGCGAGTCGAACTCCGCGGCATAGTCCTGCCCCAGATTGCGCGGCGCGTACATGCCGGCCAGCAGCACCGGCAGCTTCGCCTGCTGCAGGATGTCGAGCATGGCGCGCAGGTTCTTCTCGGTCTCGGCCGGATCGAGCCCGCGCAGGCCGTCGTTGGAACCGAGCGAGAGCAGCACCGCGTCGGCGCCACCGCCCAACGTCCACGCCAGGCGCGCCAGCCCCGAGGCGGTGGTGTCGCCGGAGTTGCCGCCGTTGATCACCTCGACCCTGTGCCCGGCCGCGCGCAGCGCCGCCTCGAGCTGCGCCGGCAGGCTTTCCTCCGGCGGCAGGCCATAGCCGTGGATCAGCGAGTCGCCGAAGGCGAGCAGTCGGATCGGCGCCTGCTCGGCCCGCAGCCCGCGCACCGCCACGGCAGTCGCCGCCAGGGCGACGAAGGCGCGGCGGGTCAGCGATGCGTGCATCGGCAAGACATGCGCCCTGAGGGACCAGCGATCAAGGCTGCACAGCAGGGCTGGCAAGGGTGGCGCAAAGCGCCGGCTGGCCGGAAAGCTCTGGAATGCTCACGTACTCTGGGCGCAGAGTGGGCGGACCTCAGGCGCGCGCGGCGAGGAGCAGGACATGCGGCACCCGATACTCTCGCTCATGCTTCCGGCAGCCTTGGCCTTGCTCGCCGCCTGCCAATCGAGCGACGAACGCGCGCCCGCCGCCACCAGCGTGACGCCGCAGGCGGTGCTGGTCGGCAGCCTGGCGCTGCCCGAGCAGCTGGACTGGGAGCTGGACGGCCGGCGCGTGATCTACGCCTTCCGCGCCTATGACCCGGCGACCAACCGGCTGATCCCCAACGGCTCGAGCTTCCTCTTCTTGCGCGATGCCTGCCCGTCTGAAAACAGCCATCCGCGCTGCGATCTCAGCCAGCACCTGACCCAGGTGGTGCGCGTGCCGCCGGGACACTACGCGCTGACCGCCACGCACGACTCCTCGAAAGAGGGCACCTGGCAGGGCTACTACGTGCCGGTCGACTCGTCCTTCTGGACGACGGAGGTGCGCCCCGACGCGGCGCTGCACGAGACCAGCACCGTCAACGTCGAGGTCGGGCCCGGCGAGGTGGTCTACTTCGGCCACCTGAGGCTTTCCCGAACAGAGAGCGTGCAGAGCCGGCGCTACTACGGGCCGCTGAGCTTCGAGGTGCTGGAGGATGACGCGGCCGCCCAGGCCGCCCTGGTGAAGGCGGGCATCGATCCCGCGGCGATGGTCTTCCGCCCGGCGACGTAACAAGGGTGGACCCTGCGGCGCATTGATCTGCGCCGCCCAGGCGCCATATCAGCCTCGCTCTCCCGCCATGGAACTCCGCTCCCGATGATCGAACTGGCCGACGTCACCCTGACCCTGCCGTCGCTGGCCGGGCCGGTCGACATCCTGCGCGGCGTCGATCTCGGCATCGGCCCTGGCGAGAGCGTGGCCCTGGTCGGCCCCTCGGGCTCCGGCAAGACCTCGCTCTTGATGGTGGTCGCCGGCCTGGAGCGGGCGACCGGCGGGCGCGTGCGGGTGGCCGGCATCGACTACGCCGGCAAGAACGAGGATGCGCTGGCGCGCCTGCGCCGCGACACGATCGGCATCGTCTTCCAGGACTTCCACCTCGTGCCGACCATGACGGCGCTGGAGAACGTCGCCGTGCCGCTGGAACTGGCCGGCCGGCGCGACGCCTTCGAGCGCGCCGCCGAAGCGCTCGACGCCGTCGGCCTCGGCCACCGGCTGGAGCACTATCCGGGCCAGCTCTCGGGCGGCGAGCAGCAGCGCACCGCGCTGGCCCGCGCGCTCGGCGTCCGGCCGAAGCTGCTGCTGGCCGACGAGCCGACCGGCAACCTCGACGGCGCCACCGGCGAGCAGGTGATCGACCTCCTCTTCACGCTGGCCGCCGAGGTCGGCAGCACGCTGCTTCTGATCACGCACGACCCGGCGCTGGCGCGGCGCTGCCGCCGGCAGCTGCGCATGGCCGACGGCCGCATCGTCGCCGACAGCCACAGTGCCGCCGTCGCGGCGGCGGTCTAGCCGTGCACGAAGCAACGCCGCTGCTCCTTGGCCCATCCTTCGAGACGCCGCGCTGGCGCACGGCTCCTCAGGATGAGGACGAGAGGTTTGTCGGACACAAGCCAACCCCTCATCCTGAGGAGGCCGCGTCAGCGGCCGTCTCGAAGGATGGGCCGCAGGGCGCGCCTGCGAGCGCTACACCTCCATGAGCCTGGCGCTCGCCTGGCGCTTCACGCGACGCGAGCTGCGCGGCGGGCTCAAGGGCTTCCGCGTCTTCCTGGCCGCGCTCGCGCTGGGCGTGGCGGCGCTCGCCACGGTCGGCACGGTCTCCGCCGACCTGCTGGCCGCGCTCGACCGCGATGCCCGCGCGCTCTTGGGCGGCGAGGCCGAGCTGCGCCTCTTCAACCGCGCCTTCCTCGAGACCGAACGCACCTGGATCGCGCAGAACAGCGACCGCGTCTCGGCGACCGCCGAGCTGCGCGCCATGGCGCGCGCCGGCAGCGGCGAGCGCCGGCTGATCGAGCTGAAGGCGGTCGACGCGGCCTATCCGCTCTACGGCACGCTCGTGCTCGATCCGCCGCTCGGCGCGGCGGCGGCGCTGGCGACCGTCGACGGCCTGCCCGGCGCCGCGGTCGAGACCGACCTGCTGCAGCGCCTCGGCATCGCGCTGGGCGACGAGATCCGCATCGGCGAGCAGTCCTTTCAGGTGCGCGCCACGATCGCGCGCGAGCCGGACCGCACCGCCAGCGCCTTCACCTTCGGCCCGCGCGTGCTGATCGCCCTCGATGCCCTGGCCGCGACCGGCCTCGACGGGCCGGGCAGCCTGGTCTACCGGCACCTGCGCGTCGACCTGCCGGAGGACGAGAGCCTGCCGGCCTGGCGCGAACGCCTGGATGACGCCTTTCCGGAGGCCGGCTGGCGCGTGGCGGGGCTGGATCGCGCCGCGCCGGGAGTCGAGCGCTTCATCCGCCAGGTGCGGCTGTTCATGTCGCTGGTCGGCCTGACCGCACTCCTGGTGGGCGGCGTGGGCGTCGCCAACGGCGTGGCCGCGCATCTCGAAGCCCGTCGCGACACCATCGCCACGCTGAAGTGCCTGGGCGCCTCGGGCGGGCTGGTGGCGCGCATCTACTTCCTGCAGGTGCTGAGCCTGGCCGGCATCGGCATTGCCATCGGCCTCGCGGTGGGCGCGCTGGCCCCGGTCCTGCTGGCGCCGCTCCTGGGGGAGGCCTTCAACCTGAACCTGGGCGGTGCGCCGGCGCCCTGGCCGCTCTTGCTGGCGGCCCTGATGGGCTTCCTGACCGCCGCGCTCTTCGCGCTGCGCCCGCTCGCCCGCGCCGAGACGCTTTCCGCCGCCGGCCTTTTCCGCGGCCACCTGGAACAGGGGCGCCAGCGCCTGCCGCGCTGGACCTGGTGGGGCGCCGCGCTTTGCGGACTGCTGCTGGCCTTCCTGGCGATCGTCACGCACCACGACCAGCTCTTCGCCGCCGGCTTCGTCGCCGGTGCCGTGCTGACGCTCGCCGCCTTCCGCCTCGCCGCCGCCGGCGTGATGGCGCTGGCGCGGCGCCTGCCGCGGCCGCGGCGCACCTCCTGGCGCCTGGCGCTGGCCAACCTGCACCGCCCCGGCGCGCCCACGGCCAGCGTGGTCGTTTCGCTGGGCCTGGGGCTGACCGTGCTGGCGGCAGTCGCGCTGATTCAGGCAAACATCTCCCGCCAGGTGCTGCAGGAGATCCCGGCGGCGGCGCCGACCTTCTACTTCATCGACCTGCAGAACGAGCAGGTCGAGGCTTTCGATCAACTGGTCGCGAGTCACCCCGGCGTGGCCGAGACCAACCGGGTGCCGATGCTGCGCGGCCGCATCACCGCGATCAACGGCACCCCGACCGAGGCGCTGACCATCCCGCCGAACGTCGCCTGGATCTTCCGCAGCGACCGCGGGCTGACCTGGGCGCGCGAGCAGCCGGAGGGCGTGGCGCTGACGCAGGGCAAGTGGTGGCCGGCCGACTACGCCGGGCCGCTCCTGGTCTCGCTCGACCAGGAGGTGGGCCAGGGGCTGGGGCTCGAGCTCGGCGACACGTTGACCGTCAACGTCTACGGCCGCGACGTCACGGCGGAGATCGCCTCCTTCCGGCCGATCGAGTGGGCCGAGCTCCGGATCAACTTCGTGATGATCTTCTCGCCGGGCCTGCTGGAAGCGGCGCCGGCCTCGCACATCGCCACGGTGCGCATCGACGACGCCAACGCCGCGGCGCTGGAGCGGGCGGTCACCGACGCCTTTCCCAATGTTTCGGCCATCCGCGTTGCCGAGGCGCTCTCCGGCTTCGCCGAGCTGCTGGATTCCATTGCTGCCGCGGTGGGCGGCACCGGCAGCGTCACCGTGCTGGCCGGCCTCATCGTGCTGGCCGGCGCGGTGGCGGCGGGCGAGCGGCGGCGGCGCTACGAGGCGGTGGTGCTGAAGGTGCTGGGGGCCACCCGCGGGCTGCTGCTGAGCGCGCTCGGCCTGGAGTTCGCGCTGCTCGGGCTGGCCACCGCCGCCATCGCCGCGGTGCTGGGTTCGCTCGCCGCCGCGGTCATCGTCGAGTGGGTGATGGAGCAGGAGTTCACCCTGCTCGCCGGTCCGCTGCTTTGGACCCTGGCCGCCGGACTGGCCGTGACCCTGCTGTTCGGCCTCGCCGGCACCGCCCGCGCGCTCGGCGCCCGCGCTGCGCCGCTGCTGAGAAACGAGTAGCAAGACGGCTGCTGACGCCAAGCGTTCATGCTATCATCGCGTCATGATCAAAGAGCTTGAAAAGGCCTTCGCCGCCGCCCGAGAACTTCCGGAAGAGGATCAACTCGAGCTCCTCGATTTCATCGAGCGCAAGATTGTTGAGCGAAAGGTCGCCGAGGGCATCGAATCCTTTGACAAGCACGGCGGCAAGCCCGCGGCTGAAGTTTTCGACCGCCTAACCCGAAAGTATGGCGGCTAAGGTTCTCTTCTCGCCGCGTGCTGAGGCCGATCTTGAATCGATCGGCGATTTCATCGCCCTGGACGACCGCCCAACCGCCGTCCGCTTTGTGCGGACCTTTCGCGAGCGCTCTCTCTCGCTTGAGGAGCTTCCCGAAAGAGGCGTCCCATTCGGGAAAGGTACGAGGGCCCTTGTCGTGGGCAGCTATCTCATTCTCTACCAGGTACGTCAGGATGAGGCCCAGCAGCTGGTCGTGATTGCGGCGGTCGTGCATGCTTCCCGGGTACGGAAGCGTCCCTCCCCAGCCTAAGGATTGGATCGCCGCAGGCCAGCCGGTTGTTAGCAAAGTCCCTGGAGCGAATTGCCGCCTCAGGCGTGCGGGAATCTATTGAACCCGGTGGCGCCTTGGCCAATATCATGTCCCGGGTTAAGTTCCAGGGATCGGGGCTCGGCCGAGCGGCCCAGCCCGCGGTCCTGGCTGCGAGGGAGAAACGACTGATGCTGCAACCCAACACGCAACGGGCCTACACCGGTGCCCGGGTCGACACCCGGATCGATGAGGGCCTGCGCAGCTACATGCTGCGCGTCTACAACTATATGTCGCTGGGCGTCGCCTTCACCGGCGGCGTGGCCTTCCTGCTCGCCTCGAATATCGAGGCGATCCAGGCGGTTTCGAGCATGTTCTGGCTGTTCTTCATCGGCATCCTGGGGCTCGGCTGGTTCGCGCCCCGGATCATGATGACCGGCTCGATGGCGGCGGCGCAGATCTGCTACTGGGTCTATGCCGGCCTCTGGGGCGCGCTGCTCGCTCCGGCGTTCTTCTACTACGGCCAGCTCGATCCCATGCTGATCGTGCGCGCCTTCCTGATCACCGCGGGCGCCTTCGCCGGCGTGTCGATCTACGGCTACACGACCAAGCGCAATCTCTCGGCCTTCGCGACCTTCTTCGTGATGGCGTCGATCGGCCTGCTGATCGCGATCGTGGTGAACATCATCTTCGTGCAGGACTCGACCTTCTCGCTGCTGATCTCCTGCGCGGTGGTGCTGCTCTTCTCGGGCATCACGGCTTGGGAGACGCAGGTGATCAAGAACATGTACCTCGCGGGCGACCATGCGGAGACCACCCAGCGCAAGGCGATCTTCGGCGCCTTCGTGCTCTACGGCTCGTTCATCACGCTCTTCGTGCACATCCTGAACATCCTCGGGTTGGCGCGGGAGTAGCCTCGCCCGCCAGGAACCGCGTTAGCGCGAAGGCCCGGACCGCAAGGTCCGGGCCTTCTGCTTGCCGGCTTCATCCGGCGCTCCCTTACCCATTCTTCGAGACGCGACGCTTCGCGCCGCTCCTCAGGATGAGGTCCTTCGTGTTTGTCGACAGCTGTAGACCTTATCCTGAGGAGCCCTGCGCAGCAGGGCGTCTCGAAGGATGGGCCACAGGCTCCGAGCAACTTGACCCTAAACGCACCTGCCGCCGTCGACTTCCAGGCAGACGCCGGTGATGAACTGCGCCTCGTCGGAGGCGAGGTAGAGCGCCGCCTGCGCGATGTCCTCCGGGCGCGAGTAGCGGCCGAGCGGAATGCCGGCGAGGAATTTCTTCCGGTTCTCCGGCGTGTCCGGCACGCCCATGAAGGTCTCGGTCAGCGCCGTCTCGCCGATCACCGGACAGATCGCGTTGACCCGCACCCTCCAGGGCGCGAACTCCACCGCCATCGACTTGGTCATGGTGTTCACCGCGCCCTTGCTGGCGTTGTAGACGGTGAGATTGGGCCGGGGCCGAAGCGCCGCGGTCGAGCTGGTGTTGACGATGACGCCGCCGCCTTGGCGGCGGAACTGCGGCAGGAGCGCCAGGGCCGCCAGGTAGATGGCCTTCACGTTGACGGTGAAGACGCGGTCGAACTCCGCCTCGCTCACCTCTTCGATCGGCTTGTTCCTGTGCGACCAGCCGGCGTTGTTGACGCAGATGTCGAGCCGGCCGAAGGCAGCGACCGCTGCTTCGACCATCGCCTCGGCCTCGGCCTTGCGGCCGACGTCGGCGCGGCAGGGCTCGGCCCGCCCGCCTTGCTGCACGATGGAACCGGCGACGCGCTGGGCTGCCGCTTCGTCGATGTCCACCACCAGCACCGCCGCGCCCTCGGCGGCGAAGCGGCGCGCGATCCCCTCGCCGAAGCCGGAGCCGCCGCCGGTCACCAGCGCCGCCTTGTCCTTCAGCCGCATCGCGTCTCTCTCCCGTTGTCTGGCGCCCGCGCACCCGCCACTCTAGCCGCCGCTTTCGCCAATGCCAGAGGAGCGCGCCATGGTCGCCTACCTGCTCGCCCAGATCGACGTCGCCGATCCCGAGGCCTACAAGGCCTACACCGCCGAGACGCCCCGGGTGATCCAGCAGTACGGCGGCCGCTTCGTCGTGCGCGGCGGCAATCCCGAGGCGCTGGAAGGCGAGCTGCCGGCCAAGCGCGTGGTGCTGATCGAGTTTCCGGACAAGGCCGCGATCAAGCGGTTCTACGCTTCGCCGGAGTATCAGCAGATCCTACCGCTGCGGCTGCGCTGCTCCACGGGCCGCGTCACCATCCTGGAGGACCCCTGAGCCGCGCTCAGCAGTTCGGCAGCCAGGGCTCCCAGAAGCACCTGTCGAGATTGTAGGCCGGCGCCTGGTAGGTGCCGCCGCCTTCGCAGGCGGTCAGGCCCGCGAGCGCCGCGAGGAGAAGCGCGGCAGCCGCCGCCCCGGCGCGGCGGCGCGGCCGATCCCGATTGCCCTTACAGCGCATAGACATCACAGCCGATCCGATCGTCCTGACCAGCGGCAAGATTGCACAGCCGGGTGCGCGTCGGCTACGACCTCGCGGGGCGCGCCCGGCCGGCGCGCGACAGGAGGTGGCATGAGGCGACGGCAGGTCCTGATGTCGGGTCTCGCGCTGGCGGGGCTGGCCGGCCTGCCGTGGCAGGGCGCCGCGGCAGACGATGATCTGCCGCCCGGGCTCGATCCCGCCACGGGGCTCTTCGCGGACGACCGCAGGCTGGGCGATCCCGCAGCCAAGGTGGTGCTGATCGAGTACGCCTCGCTTTCCTGTCCGCACTGCGCCACGTTCCACGCCAAGATTCTGCCGCGGTTGCAGGCGGACTGGATCGACAGCGGCCGCCTGCTCTACGTCTACCGGCACTTCCCCTTGAACGCGCCGGCACTGCGGGCGGCGCTGCTGGCCGAGTGCCTGAAGGGCGAGGCTTTCTTCCGCTTTATCGAGCAGCTCTATCGCGAGCAGCCGCTCTGGATCGAGACCGACGAGGTGAAGGCCGCCCTTTTCGTCATCGCGCAGCAGGCGGGCTTCGACGAGGCACGCTTCGAGGCCTGCGCCAACGATCAGGCGATGATCGACAGGATCGTCGGCCGGCTGGACTACGCGATCGACGCCTACGGCGTGAAGGCAACGCCCTCGGTGATCGTCGACGGCACGCCGGTCGCGCGGCCGTTGGATTACGAGGCGCTGACGCGGATCATCGAGGCGGCGCAAGGCGCGTAGCGCGCGCCCCCCGGGCGCGGCCGATGGTGCCGACGGAGGGATTTGAACCCCCGACCTTGGCTTTACGAAAGCCCTGCTCTACCGCTGAGCTACGTCGGCTGTCCGGGAAGAGGCCGGAAGCTAGTGCCTTGATCCCAGGGCGTCAACGCGACGTCTCATTTGACAGTTACGACCCGGCAGAATTTGGCTAAGATTGCAGCGTATGCGACTAAAGCGTGTACCCCATTTGACGCTGCGAACTTTGCCATGGCCGGCGATCCTGCTTGGCGCTGTCGTGCTGGCGTGGGTCGCCCTTCGCGATTGGGACGAAGCGGCCGATGTCGATCTTGCAAGCTATGATTTCACTCCAAATAGCCGGGGACGTTTCTTCCTGCTGCAGAAGGAGGGCGCCGGCGACATCTATCTCTTCGGCACCTTTCATTCGAACGATCCTCGCGTACTCGAACTGCCGAGCCAAGTGGCTGAAGCCCTGGCTCTTGCCGAGGTCGTTGCCACGGAATCGCGGCGTGTGCCCTTTGAGCCGGATAGTTCCAGCACAGATGCTGTCGGCTACGCCCTACCCCTGGATGAGATGAGGGAACTCTGTGTCTTGCCGGCGGAGGAATCGGCAAGCGCGATCCTCGGGGCGCCGCTCTTCGATGCCTTGGCCCGCGCGGTCAGCCCGCCGGGCACATTGCGACCTTTTCCTCTCGATCAGCTCGATCGGATCCGCCCCTACTGCGTCATCAGCTACCTAGGCATGCCCCGGAGCGAGCTGCAACGCGGGACCCTTATCCTTGACGACGCTCTGCTCCACCAAGCGATTGAGCAAGGCAAGACGGTCGTCCGTCTGGAAAGCTTCCGCGACCAGTATCAGTTCACCCTCTCCATGCCAGCGCAGTTTCAGGCAGAGGAAGTGGAATTGACGCTCGAGACTCTCGCGACGGACAGGCTGGAGCTGACTTGGAACGCCGACATCGAAAGCTATCTCGATGGAGAGAACGACAACATCCTGCGTTGGCTTGAGCCATTCAGCGATGCCTATAGGGACTTCTTGGTGCGTGAAGCCATCGTCGCCAGGAACAGACGCATGGCCGAGGCGATCCTCGACTTGTCTGACGGGAGGACCATCTTCGTGGCTACCGGCGCGGGACATCTTCCCGGCGAGGAGGGCATCGTCAACCTGCTGGCGCGCGAGAGCTACAGCGTGACCGTGCTGGAGCCGCCGCCTTGAGGCGCCGCCGGGAGGGAAGGGGCTCCTCCCGCGGTTCGTCATCGCCGGGCTCGATCCACTGCTGTCCGGTCAACTCTGTCCGCCGGTAGGGCGGCGGAGAACATCTCCACCTCATCATGCGCGGACTCTGGATCGCCGGATCAAGTCCGGCGATGACGAGGTGGTGGTGGGGATCGAGCACAACCCCATCGGCTGGGAGCGGCCTTCCACGCGCCAGCAGAAGGCGCATCTTCTTTCGCGTCCAAACCCCTCCAGCCGCGAGCCTGCGGTGACCGGCTGGAACATGGGCGGAGGCTCCTCAGGGTGGAGGCTCAGAGGCCGCGCCTGACCGCGTCTTCGGGCGAAAGCGGCGAAGCGCCCGGGGGCGGAGAGGGGCGCGCATCGCCTGGCGAAGCGGGCGGCGGCGCGGGCGCGACGGCCGGCGGCGGCTCCGCCTCGGCGACCGCGGCGGCCGCCGGCGGGCGCCGTTCCATGCGCGGCGCCTCCAGCGGCACCAGGCCCTGCGGGCCCGGCCGCCAGGTCAGCGAGTCGAAGCCGCCGCAGGTCGGACAGCGCGGCTGCCACTCGCCGCTGGTGGCGCCGCAGAGCCCGCAGGTCCACAGCGGTGCCGCGGCAAGCTGCGCGGCACGCACGCGCCAGCGCGCCGCCGCCTCGTGGTCGTTGCGTTCGCCCTCGGCGAGCAGCGCCGCCCCCAGGGCGACGCGCGCGTCGGCGGGATCGCGCTCCAGCGGCTCGAGCGCATGGCGCGCCTCGGCCCAGAGCCCGGCGGCGAGCGCCGCCTCGGCCAGCGCCAAGCGCGTCTCCAGGTGCTGCGGCTGGCCGCCGGTCAGCCGCTGCAACAGCTTCAGCCGCTCCGCCGGTGTCGCTTCGGGATTGAGCGTCAGGTAGAGCCGCGACAGCTCCGGGTGCGGCGATGCGGTCCAGGCGCGTTCGAGGATGCGCTCGGCTTCGTGCGTGCGGCCGAGACGCTGCGCGGCGAGCGCCGCCAGCCGCGCCGCCGCGGTCAAATCCGGGGTCAGCCGCAGCGCCGCGCGCGCCTTGTCCAGCGCCTGGGCCGCCTCGCCCGCGCGTTCGGCGGCGATCGCCTGCTCGACCAGCAGCACGGCGCGGCGCCGGTCGGCCTCGGCCGCCGGCAGCGCACGGCGGCGCTTGGCCTCGCGCAGCACCCGCGCCGCCTCGTCCAATCGGCCCTCGCGTTCGGTGAGATCGAAAAGCGTCTCCAGCACCCAGGGCGTGTCCGGCCGCAGCCGGTAGGCTTCCTCGACATAGTTGAGCGCGGCCTTGCTGTCGTTTGCCTGCAACGCCTGCTGCACCAGCCCGCGCAATCCAAGGAAGCGCGTCTCCGGCCGTAGCAGCATGGCCTCGAAGGACTGCCGCGCCGCCGCCTCGTCGTCGGCGAGCTGCGCTGCCTGCGCGTTCAGCAGAAGATTGAGCGGCGGCTCGTCGAGCAGGCGCTCGGAGCGCTTGGCCCAGCGCCGCGCCTCGGCGGCGTCGCCGGCGGCGACCGCGACCAGGCCGTTGGTCAGCGCCTGGTAGCCGCGCCGGCGGCGGTTCGCCTCGATCGTCTGACGCACCGAACGCGGCGCCGACAAGAGGCGGCGCCAGCCGTGATAGAGGAGCCCGGCCAGCACCATCAGCAGCACCACGGCCAGGATCAGGAAACCGACGTGCGCGCGGATCTCGTAGCCCAGCCAGTCGAGCTGCACCTCGCCGGGATTGTCGGCGATCCAGACCGCCGCCGCGACGATCAGCGCGGCCTGGATCAGGAAGAGCAGCAGGCGTCCCATTGGCCCGCTCAGTTTCCGGCCAGGCGGCCGAGCGTCTGCTGGCTCAGCTGGTCGAGCGCGGCCAGCATCGCCTGGTGCGCCTCGGCGCGCGCGATCCAGGGCTGCGCGGCCGCCGCGGCCTCGCCTTCCAGCGCCTGCAGCTCGGCCAGCGCCGCGGCGAGATCGCCTTCCTCCAGCCGCAGCTCGGCGCGCGCCACCCGCGCGGCCGGCGTCTCGCCCTCGACCTCGCCGGTCGGCCGCACCGAGACGAGACCGGAGAGGCCGGAAAGGAGATCGCCGACCACGCCGTCGCCGGCCCCGCCGCCGCCGGCCTCGACGATCGCCGGCGCCAGCGCGGCCAGCTCCTGGCGCAGCGTCTCGAGCGTGGCGATGCCGCTCTCGGCCTGCAGGGCCAAGACGCCGAGCGGCGTGGCAAGCACCGCATCGCCCGCGGCGAGCTGCTGCACCACCGCGAGCTCGCCGCCATAGGGCATACCGGCGCGCAGGGCATTGCCGAGGTCGACCACCGCCAGCGCCAGGGCCGCCGCGGCCGCGCCAGCTGTGCTCGGTGCCGGTTCGGCCGCAAGCTCCTGCTGCTGCTGCTCCACGGCCGCGAGCCGCGCCGTCAGCGCTGCGATTTCATCCTTGAGCGATTGCACGCCGGCCGCATCGGGGCCCGGCAGGGCCGCGATGCGGCGGTCGAGCTCGGCCAGCACCTCGGCGCGGAGCTGCTCCAGCGCGCCGCTGTCGGCGCCGCTCGGCCGGGCCTGCACGGCGGTGCGCAGCTCGGCGGCCTCCTTCTGCAGCGCGGCGACCGCCGCGCTCAGCCCGTCGATTTCGGCCAGCGGCGCGGCCGGCCGTTCCTCCAGCGCGGCAACGCGCTGCTTCAGATCCTCCGGCGGACCGAGCCAGAGGTCGCTCGTGCCCATGGCCAAGAGGAAGCCCGCCACCACCAGCACGCCGCCCAGCGCCGCAGCCGGAACCTGCGGCGCCAAGCGTCGCAGCCAGCTTGGCGGCGCGCGCGCGGGCTCCGGCGGCGGCGTCTCGACCAGCTGGCCCTCGATGGTGGGCGCGGCGCGCGCGCTCTCCGCCAGCGTCGCCGCATCGAGCGCGACCTTGGCCGCCTCGGCCGCCTTGGCGATCGCCGGCAGCTGCGCGCGAGGGATGGCGCGCTTGGCGCGCCAGTCCTCCACCGTGGCCACCGGCAGGTTCAGCCGCCGGGCCAGCGCCTGGGCGCCGCCGAAGGCCCGGATCACCTGCTCGACCGGCTGGGTCGAAGGCTCTTTGGGCTGCAGTTCGTTCAGCGGATCGGTCATCGACGGGGCCGTTCTTCCTGCTCTGTGGCGGCGATTGCGGCGATGAGGTCCTCGAGCCGCGGCCGGGCCGCCACCACGACGCGGCGCCAGGAGCGGGAGTCTAGCATTCCCGCCACGGCGGCACTGAGGCAGAAGGCGGCGAGACCGCGGCAGCCGTGGGCCACGCCGGACTCGCGCGCGAGCCTAACAAAGGTCTCCGCTGTCTTTGGAGACAAAAAGGTCGCGCCGTCGAGACGGTTCCTTGCCAGCGCTTCCCGGCAGGCCGGCGAGAGCGCGGGAACCGGCAGCGCGCGGTAGCAGCGGGCGACCCGCAGCACGAAGCCGGCGGCGCCCAGCGCGGCCAGGGCCGAGGACGCCTCGCCCGCCAGGTGCAGGACCGCGCCGGCTTCCGGGTCGACCCGATGGCGGATCAGCGCGATCAGGGCCTCGGCATCGCCGTCGGCATCGACCACCTCGCGGTAGCCGAGGCTCCGGGCGGTCGCGGCCGTCGCCCCGCCCACCGCAAAGAGCGGCAGCGCGAAGAGCCTGGGGTCGGCCAGCAGCGCATGGCGGCTGGTCACCGCCAGCGCCTGCACGCCGGCAAGCTGGAGTGCGGGCCGCAGCGGATCGATGGAGAGCAGCGGTTCGATCATGACGCTGTGGCCCAGCCGCTCCAGGCGCTCGGCCAGGCGGCGGCTGTCCTCGACCGGCCGGGTCAGCAGCAGGCGCAACTCAGTTCTCCAGCAGCGCCAGGTGCGCGGGCGTGGCGCGCCGGCGCAGCTCGCGGCCGGCGTCCTCGGCCAACGGCAGCAGCTCCTGCGGCCGGCCGCGGCGCTCCACTGCCAGCGGCTGGCTGCCGTCCGGCAGGATCAGGCAGGCGCGCAGCCGCGCCCCGGACTCGTCCACCTCGGCCAGCACGCCGACCGGCGTGACGCAGCTGCCGCGCAGTGCGGCCAGGCAGGCCCGCTCGGCGGTGACCGCAAGCCAGCTCCGCGCATGGTTGACCGCACCCAGCAGCGCCGCCGTCGGGGCGTCGTCGGCGCGGATCTCCAGGCCGATCGCGCCTTGCGCCACCGCGGGCAGGAAGCGTTCCACCGGCTGCGCCACGCCCACCTCGCCCAGGCCCAGGCGCTGCAGGCCGGCTTGCGCCAGCAAGAGGGCGTCGTAGTCGCCGGCATCGAGCTTGCGCAGCCGCGTGTCGACGTTGCCGCGCAGCGGTCGCACGTCTAGGTCGGGCCGCAGCGCCAGCGCCATGGCCTGGCGCCTGAGCGAGGAGGAACCGAGCACCGCGCTCTCCGGCAGCAGCGCCAGGTCGGCCAGGCGGTCGCGCGTCACCAGCGCGTCGCGCGGATCGGCGCGCTCCAGCACGGCGGCCAGACGGAAGGCGCCGTCCAGCACGCTCGGCAGGTCCTTCAGCGAATGCACCGCGACGTCGATGCGGCGGTCAAGCAGCGCTTCTTCCAGCTCGCGGGCGAAAAGCCCCTTGCCGCCGATCTCCGAAAGCGGGCGGTCCTGCACCCGGTCGCCGGTGGTGCGCACCACCACGGTCTCGAGCTGGGCGGGGGCCGCCAGCGCCGGGCAGGCGGCGGCAAGGCGCCGCCTGAGCTCCTCCGCCTGCGCCAACGCCAGCGCGCTGCCGCGGGTTCCCAGGCGCAAAGGCCCCTGCAACGGCATCTCTCCGGATGGCGCCCTTCGAACCGCCGGGCGCTCGTGCTAGGTGTTGAATGGCCGCGGCCGGCCTTATCTCTGGAACAGAGCAGAACCCA
>Ga0299906_10001067_pt1 | contig 23892 bp, 17 predicted proteins | sample RVTome_14_FD_200259 | JGI IMG/M metagenome (GOLD analysis project Ga0299906, IMG submission 200259) | Soil microbial communities from uranium-contaminated site in the Upper Colorado River Basin, Wyoming, United States - RVT145D125 (version 2) ...
TCGCAGCTTCGGCCTTCGTCGGCATGGCTGTACTTTACCAGAGGCTCGAACGCCGCGACGTCGGCCTCGCCAGCCGAAGCGGCGGCTTGCCGTCGCGGCGAGGATCGGGTATCGTCCCTTGGCCGGTCTGCGCCGGCCATCATCTCAGATCGTCCATATCGGGGGCGCCGGACGCCCGACTCCCTTCTGACGACAACTCCGGAAAGCCATCATGAACATCTGCGTCGTAGGCAGCGGCTACGTGGGCCTGGTGACCGGGGCCTGTCTCGCCGACTTCGGCATGACCGTGACCGGCGTCGACAAGGACGAGGCCAAGGTCGCCGCCCTGCGCCAGGGCGAGATCCCGATCTTCGAGCCCGGGCTCAAGACCCTGGTGGGCAAGAACATGGCCGAAGGACGGCTGCGCTTCACCACCGAGCTGGGGCCGGCGATCGAGAACGCCCTGGCGGTCTTCATCGCGGTGGGCACGCCGCCGCTGCCCGACGGCTCGGCCGACCTCTCCTTCATCCGCCAGGTCGCCACCTCGGTCGGCCGCCACCTCAACGGCTACAAGGTCGTCGTGACCAAGAGCACCGTGCCCACCGGCACCGGCCAGGCCATCGAGGAGATCGTGGCCCGCGAGTCCGGCGGCCGCCACGAGTTCGCCGTGGTCTCCAACCCCGAGTTCCTGCGCGAGGGCTCGGCGATCGAGGACTTCATGCGTCCCGACCGGGTGGTGATCGGCAGCCGCGACCGGCGCGCCATCGACATCATGCTCGACATCTACGCGCCCTTGAGCCGCGCCGACGTGCCCTTCGTGCTCACCGACGTCGAGTCGGCCGAGCTGATCAAGTACGCCTCCAACGGTTTCCTCGCCACCAAGATCTCCTTCATCAACGAGATCGCCGCCCTCTGCGAGGCCTTCGGCGCCGACGTCGAGGTGGTGGCGCGCGGCATGGGGCTCGACACCCGCATCGGTCCCCGCTTCCTCAACCCGGGCCCGGGCTTCGGCGGCTCCTGCTTCCCCAAGGACACCCGGGCGGTGGCGCAGCTCGCGCGGCAGAAGGGGCTGAGCTTCCGCATCATCGAGGCGGTGCTGGCGGCCAACGAGGCCACCAAGACCCGCATGCTCGGGAAAGTCCGCGACGCCCTCGGCGGCCTCGACGGCAAGACCGTGGCGGTGCTCGGCCTCTCCTTCAAGCCCGACACCGACGACATCCGCGAGTCGCCGGCGCTGTCGATCCTCGACGGTCTGCTGGCCGCGGGCGCCCGCGTGCGCGCCTACGATCCCGAGGCCATGGAAGCGTGCCGCGCCGAATACCCCGGCGTCGACTACTGCGAGAGCGCCTACGCCGCCGCCGCCGGGGCCGACGCGGTGGTGATCCTGACCGAGTGGAACCAGTTTCGCGCCCTCGATCTCGGTCAGCTCAGGGCGGCGCTCGCGTCGCCCCTCGTGCTCGACTTCCGCAACCTCTACGAGCCCGACAAGATGGCCGCCCACGGCTTCCGCTACGTCTCCGTGGGCCGCCGCGAAGGGCGCCCGGCATGACGACCGCGCTGGTCACCGGAGGGGCCGGCTTCCTCGGCTCGCACCTCTGCGACCGGCTGCTCGCGGCCGGCCATCGGGTGATCTGCGTCGACAACTTCCTGACCGGCAACCGCAGGAACGTCGCCCACCTCGACGGCCGCGGCGACTTCCAGCTCGTCGAGCACGACGTGACCGTGTCCTTCGAGGTCCCTGGCGAGGTGGACTACGTGCTCCACTTCGCGTCGCCGGCGAGCCCCATCGACTACCTGGAGCTGCCGATCCAGACCCTCAAGGTGGGCTCGCTGGGCACCCACAACACCCTCGGCCTGGCCAAGGCCAAGGGTGCCCGCTACCTGCTCGCCTCGACCTCGGAGGTCTACGGCGATCCGCTGGTGCACCCGCAGCCCGAGAGCTACTGGGGCAACGTCAACCCGGTGGGTCCGCGCGGCGTCTACGACGAGGCCAAGCGCTTCGCCGAGGCCATGGTGATGGCCTACCACCGGGTGCACGGCATCGAGACCCGCATCGTGCGCATCTTCAACACCTACGGCCCACGCATGCGGCCGCGCGACGGCCGCGTGGTGCCCTCGTTCATCCAGCAGGCGCTGGCCGGCGAGCCGCTCACCGTCTTCGGCGACGGCCGGCAGACGCGCTCGTTCTGCTACGTCTCGGACCTGATCGAGGGCATCTACCGCCTGCTGACGTCGGACCGCAGCGAGCCCACCAACATCGGCAACCCGCACGAGATGACGATCCTCGAGTTCGCGCGGCGCATCCTCGAGCTCACCGGCAGCCGCAGCGAGATCGTCCACCGGCCCCTGCCCCAGGACGACCCCAAGACCCGCCGCCCCGACATCACCGTGGCGCGCCGCGAGCTCGGCTGGGAGCCGCGGGTGACGCTCGCCGACGGCCTCGCCGAGACCGTGGGCTACTTCCGCTCCCTGCAGCGTCCCCCTGGGGGGAACGAGGGGGGAGAACTGCAGGCGGCGGCCAAGGGTGTAGAGTGAGGGAGTACCGGCGAGATCTGAGCCATGACTGAAGCCGCCAACGTCGAATGCGCCCGCTGCGGCAAGACCGCGGCCGCCGCCACGGGCGTCACCTACGGCGGCGAGCTCGGCGAGGAGATCCGCGCCCGGGTCTGCGCCGCGTGCTGGGAAGAGTGGCTCGACGCCGAGGTCAAGGTGATCAACGAGCTGCGGCTCAACTTCATGGATCCCAAGTCCCAGGACGTGCTGGTGCGTCACCTGCGGGAGTTCCTGACTCTCGACGGCAAATCCGACAACTGATTCCGGGGGCGGTCCTCCTTGCGCCCCCAAGAAGCCCTCCCCGCCGCGCCGCCCGCCCGCCGGGCGATGCTGTGGCGCGCGGGGCTCCTCGTGCTCCTGATCGCGCTCGCCTTCGCGGCGCTGCGCTTCACGCCGCTCGCCGATCTGATCACCAGGGAGAGGATGGTGGCCATGTTCGCGGCGCTGCGCGATTCGTGGTGGGCGCCGTTGCTGCTGATCGCGCTCTACGCGTTCACGGCGCCGCTCGGCATCCCGATGACGCCCTACGTGGTGGCCGGCGCGGTGGTCTTCGGTTTGGTCGCCGGTTCGGTCTACAACGTGACCGGGCTGCTCCTGGGAGCGGCCACCAGCTACTACCTGGCGCGGGCGCTGGGCCGCGACTTCGTGGTCCACGTCACCCGCGGGCGGCTGCGGCGGGCCGAGCGCGTGTTCGAGCGCAGCGGCTTCTGGCCGCTGGTGCAATGCCGCTTCCTGCCGTTCCCGTTCCCGGTGATCAACTTCGGCGCCGCTCTGGCCGGCGTCAAGGCGCCGCTCTTCCTGACCACGAGCCTGCTGGGCATCATCCCGTCGACCCTCGTCCACACCTTCTTCATCTCCTCGCTCGTCGAGGCCTCCGATGCGGCGGAGCGCTGGTGGATCGGCGCCTGGTACCTCTCGGCGTTCGCGGCGTTCAACGTCCTGATCGGCTATCCGTCGCTGCGGCGGCGGTGGCATCGGCGGCGGCGTTATCAAGAGCTCAAGGAGGCGCGGAGGGAACGCCGGGGCTGAGCGGACAGGTACGCCGTACCGGTAGCCGTTCGGACGCTGAGAACGTCTGAGACCCGTGGGTTGCGGGAGTCAGCGCCGCCATTCCACGGTCAACTCGTGGTCCAGGTCGGCGCGCAAGGCTGGTACCTGCAGTCTCAGATATAGATCCGTTAACGATCCTCCGCCCCCACCCACGATGAGATGGTCGAGATGAGGCAGCGAGGTGAGGGGATCGAGATCCGTCACCGCGGTCTGCGAAATGTCGAGCGTCGTGAGCAGAAAGAGCTTCTCCAGCGGGTGCAGGTCGCTGACGGGGGTCTCGGAGACGTTCAGCACCGTCAGCAGAAAGAGCTTCTCCAACGGGCGCAAGTCGCCGACCTGGACACCGTTCAGGGAGAGGCCCCGGAGTTGGGTCAGGGAGCGGAGGACTTCGAAATCTTTCACCGGGGTCTTCGAGAGATTGAGGAGCTGGAGCTTGTTCAACCGGCGCAGCGGCTCCAAATCGCGTATCTTGGTGGAGGCGATACTCAGATTCTTGAGACTCGAAACAGTCGGTAGCGACGTGAGATCCGCGATCGGAGTCTCGTCGAGAATGAGACTCTCAAGCGCATCGAGTGCGGCGAGCGGCTCCAGGTGCTCCACCTTGGTGGCCGAGAGGTCGAGCTTCTTCAGGTTCCGGAGCGGGCGCAGTGGCTCGAGGTCGCTTACCGGCGTATACGAGAGGTCCAGGGATCGTAGGCCGGTCAAACCGCTCAGGGGCCTGAGATCGCTCACTTTCATGTCGTAGAGGCTCAAGGTTTCGAGTTGAGTCAGGAAGGAGAGGGGCCCGAGATCCTCGGCATCGACGAAGGAGAGGTCCAGGGCGCGGAGGTTTTTCTCCCAGCGAAGCCACCTGGCCAGGGTCCCCAGATCGACTCCCCGGTTCTTCATCTCGATGTGGAGCCCGTCGTGGCGATGCTGTACTTCGCCGCCCAACGACCATATCTGGCGCAGCACAAGAGATTCCAGGGCCAATGGGATGCCGATCCAGGAAGTCAGGAGCCACGCCGTCAGCGCCGCCGGTGCCATCCAGGGACGCAGCCGGTGCCATACACCCATCCTCGACCGCTTGACCGCGACGGCCAACTGAGGCGCCAGAAAATCATGGGAGATCTCCCAGGCGTCCCGCTTCGCGTCCAGGCAGCGGACTAGGCCCTTGTTCCCGAGCTGGAGCATGCATCCGCGGACTGTCCCCCGCGAAAGGTCGGTCCGCGCGACGAGCTCCTCGACGGTGCGGGGTTGCTTGGTGCCTACCGGAGTGAGCATATGCTGCAGGACCTGGGGCGCGATTTCGCGGACGTCGCGCGAAGCGATCGCTTCTTGAAGGTACGAGCGGAACAAGCGCCGAGCGCGCAGCCGCCGGGGACGTCCCGCGGCAGAGCGATCGAGAATCGTCCCCATGAAGTTGAGGGTGATGGGCCGCACAAGATCATCCGCTTCTTCCAACTCCGCGGCCTCTCGGAGAATGTCCTCCAGTAAGCCTTCGCCGATTTTCAAACCGGACCGGCTCAAGAACTCTCGGCTCGCTTTCTCCGTGAACGCCTCAATCTCCACCCAATTGTCGCGGCCGCCGCCACGAATCCTCGGCAATTCGAGCTCTTCCAACGAGGCCAGATAGTCGCTGCGCAGGACCAGCATCACGGTCAGCCCCGGAACGGGGCGATCCACCAAAGTCCGCAGGAGAATCTCGAGCTCCTTCCTCTGTCTCTCCTCGTGGAAGATCACGAATTCCTCGAATTGATCGACCACGATCAGCAACCGCCGTGGGGACCGCTTTGCCCGGAGGTGGATACAAGCCAGTTCCAGGAGGGCCCGCGCTTCTTCCTGGTCCGGTACCTGACCGTGCTCCCAGACTGAGCCAGGTCTCTTGAGACCCGCGATCACCTCCCGCAGGGGATCCGCGTAGGCCCGCACCGTGACGACGGTCCAAGGTTCCTGGCGCTTTCGTTCCAGAGCGGGCAGGACGGAGGCCGCCAGAAGAGAGCTCTTGCCCGTACCGGACCTCCCGGTCAGGAATAGCAGAGGAGAGCGGGACTCGAGAATCCAATCCAACACCCTCCCCGGGCCACCGTCGGGCCGGCGGTAAGCTTTCTGGTCCCGAGCGCTCGAGTCGTAGGGCGTGAGGCGAAAGTACCCCGGGTCCTTGAGGGTGCCGGCGAGAGCCCTTCGAGCCAGCCGGGCCGCTCTTCGTCTTGCGAGCCAAGTGGGCAGGACGTCGAAGGCGGCGATCAAGCCTGCCGCGGTGGCCGCAGCCACCAGAGCGGCCCAGATCTCGAAGCGCGGTGCGCGAAGCGCCCCGTAGGTGCTCACCATGGTCAAGAGCACAAGACCGCCGCGGACGAGGATCCGGCTCGAATGGCCGGGATTGGCCAGATTCCCCCGGATCTGGAGCAGGCCATAGGCCGTCAAGGCCGTTCCGAGAAGCCCAAGCCAGCTTTCCGCGGAGGCGATGTCGAAATGGAGCAACGAGATTCCCCCGGGGCTAGCGAATATCCAGATTCGGTTTCCGTTGCTTCAACTGCTCGGCCTGGGCCTTGAGTGACGGGGGCGCTTCGAACCCAAGATCCACACTCTCCAGGCGAGGAAGGCTCATCAAGGGCGATAGGTCTATAACGTGAGTGTCAACTAGGCTAAGAGAGCGGAGCCGAGGCAGGGAACTCAGTGGCTGAAGGTCGGAGACCGGCGTCCATTCAAGGCTGAGCGTTTCTAGCCGAGGAAGGCTTCCGAGGGGCTCCAGGTTCGTGACCTGTGTATCGGATAGGTAGAGGTCTTCGAGTTGGTCCAAATGGCGCAGGGCTTCCAGATCGGAAACCTTCGTCTCGCCGAGATAGAGCTCCCGCAGGCTCTTCAGATGGCACAAAGGCGTTATGTCGCTCACCTCCGTCTGATGCAGATTGAGAGACTTCAGGTTGATGAGCGTGGCGAGCGGCCTCAGATCCACGGCTTTCGCTCTGAGCAGGCTCAGCTCTTCAAGCTGCGTCAGCGAGCTCAAGGGGGTGAGATCCGTAACTTTCGACCGGAAGAGGTCCAACTTCACCAGTCGGTCGAGGGAGCTTAGGGGGGTCAGGTCGACGACATCGGTGTAGCCGATGTCCAGGGACCGCAGTTGCCGCAGGTGCCGCAGGGCGCCGAGGTCCGCTACGTCCTCGCGAGGTCGATCCGCAAAGAAGTGGGCGGCGACGTCGAGGTCGATGGGATTTTCTTCCCATCGCAGCCATCGAACGAGGGCTGCCAAGTCCAGGGGTTGTTGTCTCACCTCAACCCTCAAGGCCAGGTCGTCGCCGCGAGTTACCTGAGCTCCCAACGGTCCGATTTTGTGCAGGATCAGCGATGTTCGGACCGCCGGCAATGCGTAGAGCGTCGCCACCAGCCAAATCCCCAGCATCGCTGGGGCGAGCCACGGGCGCAGCCGGCGCCAGAAGCCCATCTCCCACTGCGCCAGCAGTGCACGAAGGGGGCGTGCCAGGAAATCGTGGGAGATCTCCCAAATCTCACTCCGGGCATCGAGGCTCCGCACCAGGCCTCGGTTCCCCAGCCGCAGCAGAATGCCCCTTACGGCGCTCGTCCTGAGCCCCGTCGCTCTCGCCATCTCCGCCACCGTGCGAGGCTGGCGCGCTCCCTCCCGGGGCAGCATGGATCGCAGGATCTGAGGTGTCGCCGGCCACAGGTTCGGCGAAGCTGCCACTTCCTTCAGGTAGCCGGCGATCAGACCGTGGGCGCGGAAGCCGCGGGGAAGTCTGCCCACGGAACGATCCATGATGATGCCCATGAGGTTCAGGGTGATCGGTCGTACCAGACCAGGAGTCTCCTCGATCTCCGTCGCCTCCTGCAGGACGTCATCGAGAAGCTCGGGTCCGATCTCCAAGCCGGACCGAGTCAAGAGCTCCCGCCCCTGGGCTTCCGAAAACGCGGAAATCTCTACCCAATTGTCGAGGCCGCCCTCGCGAATGCGCGGCAGTCTCAGATCTTCCAGCCGGCCGAGATAGTCGCTGCGGAGGGCCAGGAGCACTGTCAGGCCCGGAATCGGGCTCTCTACCACTGAGCGCAGAATGGACTCCAGCGCCGTTCGTTGCGTCTCGCGGCAGAGAGTAAGAAACTCTTCGAACTGATCGATCACGATCAGAAGCCGTTGTGATGGCGACCTCGCAGCCAGGTGCGAGCAGGCCAGCTCGAGCACTGGTCTTGCCTCGAGAACCTCGGGTACGCTCCCCAACTCCCAGACGACTCCAGGCCGGCGGAGGGCCGCCGCCATCTCCGCGGCCGGATCGTCGTAGGCACGCACAAGCACCGTAGCCCAGGGCTCCTTCTGACGGCGCTTCAAAGCCGGCAAGACGTAAGCCGCCAGGAGGGAGCTCTTCCCCGAGCCGGAACGGCCCGTGAGGAAGAGCAGAGGTGACGGCGCCGCGACGATCCACTCGAGCACTTTCTTCTGGACGCCATCGGGCCGTTGGTAGGCCTTGCGGTCGCGCGCACTGGAGCTATACGGAACGAGACGGAAAGAGCCGGCGTCGGCGAGAGTGCCGCTGAGCCCTTGCTCGGCGAGTTGTTGCGCCCTTCGGCTCGCGAGCCAGGTGGGCAGGAAGTCGAGGGCTGTGAGCACCACGGCAACCACACCTCCCGCGATCAAGGTTGCCCACATCTCGAAGCGGGGTACCCGAAAGGCCAGGTAGGTGCTCAGGAGTACCAGCAACACCAGCCCTACGCGGAGCCACAACCGGCTGGAAAACGCGGGATCCGCCAGCCGGCCCCGGGATTGCACGAGGCCGTAGGCCGTGAGGAGTACCCCCAGGAGGCCGATCCAGCTTTCCGCAGAGTTTACGTTGAAGTCCAAGAGGGGGTCCCACCACTCTGGCTGCGTTGCGAGCACTCGATCGCCCACTCATCGAGCGACAGCTTTTCGGCAGCGAAAGTCGCGAGCATTGCCGGTCCCATGACGTCGTGAACCCTAGCACGTGGTCCGGTTCCGCCATGACTCACGTCCAGCGGATCCGCGCCCGCGGCATGCTATAAACGTCCTGGGCTTGCCGCAGATTCGCAGATTCCCATGACACCGAGCGCCTCCCATCGGCTTCTCCGCTTCGGCGCCGTCGCGGCACTCCTGCTGGTGCTGGGCCTCCAGTTGACGGCGGTGGCCCGGCAGTCCCTCGTCGGCGACGCGCCCTACCACCTGCTCGCCGGTCACCAGGCCCTGCGCTACGGCCGGAACGTCCTCAACCTCGAGCACCCGCCGCTGGTGAAGCTGGTGGCGGCCCTGCCGCTGCTCGGCGAGACGACGCTGGCGCCGCCGCTCACCGTCGACGGAGTACTCGAGGCGAGCCTCCGCGTCTTCGACGATCCCGAACGGCTCGATCGCGTCCGCTGGCGTTCGCGTCTCCTGGTGCTCGCCGCCTTCGGTCTTCCCTTCCTGCTCCTCTGCTTCGCCCTTGGCCGCGAGGCAGGGGGACGCGGGACCGGGGTCGTGCTGGCGCTGGTGATGGGGCTCTCGATCTCGTCGCTGCCGTATCTCCCGATCCTGCAGACGGACGCCGCGGCGGCCCTGGGCTTCGCCGTCACCGTGGCGGCGGCGTTGCGCTACCTGAAAGCGCCCGGTCTCGTCGCGGCCCTCGCACTCGGCCTGGGGCTCGGACTGGCGATCGCCGCCAAGCACTCCGGCGTGCTGGCGCTTGCCCCCGTCGTCCTCGCCGTCGTCCTGGGCCGCGGCAGGCGGCTGCGTGACCTCGCGGCGGCGGGGCTGGCGGCGCTCGTCCTGCCGTGGACGACCTACGCCGTGGCCAACTTCGACTACGACCCCGCGGCCGGACGCGACGCGATCGTCCGCTACTGCCGCGGCGAGGCCCTGATCGTCGGCGCGCGCATGGAGCCCTACGAAGCGCCGCTGCTGGCGGTCGAACGCGTCGCGCCCAGCCTGGCGCAGTGGCTCACCGGGCTCGTCGGGATCCGCGTCCAGAATTCGATCGGCGTCTATCCGACCTACGCCTTCGGCACCCTCGCCTCGGAGGGACGCTGGTGGTACTTCCCGGCCGTGCTGCTGGTGAAGACGCCGCTCGTCGTCCTGGCGGCGAGCCTGGCGGCGGTCATCGCGTTGGGGCGGCGAAGACGGTGGGCGGTGCCCACCCTACGGGAGCCCAGGTTCGCGGTGTTGGGCGTGACCGTGGCCGTTTATCTGGGTGTGGCGCTCACCTCGAGCTACAACCTGGGGGTGCGGCACCTGCTGCCGGTGCTGCCGCTCCTCTACCTGCCGGCGGCGTGGTGGGCGGCGCGGCGACGCTGGCGCGCGGCGGCGCTCGTGGGCGCGCTGGCCTTCGAGGCGGTGGCGCTGGCGCCGCTGTGGATGAGCGCCACGAATACGTGGTGGCTCGGCGCCCTCAACCCCACGCGCTTCGCGCTGTCCGCCGGCGACGCCGACTACCATCAGAACTTCCTGGCGCTGGCCGCGGCCGCCGACCGCCGCGGCATCGGGCGGCTTCACGTGCTCTATCCGCTGGTCGACGAGAAGGAGGTCCGGGCCTACCTGCCAACCGCCGTCGCGGTGACGCCGGGCTCCCCTCCGGAAAGCGGCTGGTACGCCGTCAACGTGACGGCGGAGCAGTACCTGCGGGCGATCCCCCGCGCCCGGCCCGAGGACGTCCGCGGCCACGCCTCGCTCGCCGGCCTGGCGGCGGCCTGGACGCCCGCGTGGCACGAGATCGTGGCGCGCGGCGACGACCACGGCTACGTGGCGGCGACCTTTCACCTGTACCATCTCCGAGAGTGACGCCGTCCGCGATTGACGCCATGCCCTGGCCCGTGCCGCCCACCGAGACGCGCAGCCGCGAGGACCTGCGCCGCCATTACGAGATCGAGAAGTCGCTCTCGGACCGCCTGCGCCGCGCCACGACGCAAGAGCGCCGGACCCTTTACGGCGAGGTCTACGACGAGTTGTTTCGACGCGTGGACCTGCCGACGCTCGACCCGGAGTCGCGGCGGCAGGTGGCGGCGCTCGAGGGGCGAGCCCTGGAGCCCTTGCTGACGCCCGACTGCGTCTTCCTCGAGATCGGCGCCGGCGACGGCGCCCTGGCCCTCGAGGTGGCCGCGCGGGTGCGCCGCGTCGTGGCCGTCGAGGCATCGGCCGCGCGGGTTCCCCGCGATCGTCCCGCGAATTTCGAGCTCGTCCTCTCCGGCTCGCTCGAGCTGCCCCTGGGCGACGCCGGCGTCGACGTGGCCTACAGTTGCCACTTCCTCGAGCACCTGCACCCGGACGACGCGCCCGTCCACGCCGCGCAGGTGCGCCGGGTGCTGCGTCCGGGCGGACGCTACCTGTGCGTGACGCCCAACCGGCTGTGGGGGCCCCACGACGTCTCGCGCAGCTTCGACGACGCGCCCGCCGGCCTCCACCTGCGCGAGTACACCCACGGCGAGCTGGCGCGGCTGCTGCGCCGCGCCGGCTTCCGCCGCGCCGCGGCGCTGCGTCTCGGCGGGACGCCGCGGCCCGTCTCGGTCGCCCCGTACGCGGCGCTCGAAGGCGTCCTCGGCCTGCTGTCCCCGGGCTGGCGGCGGCGGCTCCTACCGCTCGTCCTGCGGGGCGGACGCGAGCCTTTCCGTCCCCTGGAGCAGGTGAAGGTGGTCGCCACGGCATGACGGGTCGACGTCTTCTGGCGGGCCTCCTCCTGCTGGCGGTCTGGGTCGTGGCCGTGCGGACGCTGCTGGCGTCGCCGCGCCTCGAGGTCAAGGTGGAGATGGCGAGCGAGGTCACCGGACGCCTGCAGCTCTTCGCCGACGACGGCCGTGGCTTCCGCCAGGGGCTCTCCGACCACGCCCCGGTCGTCGGCAACGGACAGGTCGCGGCGTACCTGCTGACGCTGCGGCCGCGCGGCGCCGTCCGCGCCCTGCGTCTCGATCCCGCCGACGGCCCCGGGCGCTTCGCGATCCATGCCGTCACGGTGGCCTTCGACGGCCGCCGCGAGCGCTTCGCCGCCGCCGAGCTGGCGGCGTGGAAGGCGGCGGAGCTGCGCCCCGAGGCGGACGGCTGGCGCGCGCTCGGCGCCGATCCGCGGCTGGTGCTCGAGCGCGAGTGGAGGCCGGCGCCGTGGACGTCGCGCCTGGTGACCCGGCCGGCCGCCCGCGAGCTGGCGCTTGCCGCCGCCGCCGCCGCGCTGCTCGCCCTGGCGCTCGTCCCGACCCTCGCCGGGCGGACGGCGTGGGCGCTCGCCCTGGCCGCGCCGCTGCTCTGCTTCGCGGCCCTCAACGCGCAGGCCCTCGGCTCCTGGTGGGTCCACGACGACCCCTGCCTGCTGGCCGCGGCCGGCCGTGGGATCGGCCCCCACTTCTGGCACCCGGAGACCTGGCGCGCCCTCTCGGGCAGCGTGCTCATGCCGTGGACGGTCCTCTCGCTCGGTGCCGACGCGGCGCTCTTCGGCCTGGCGCCGGCGGCCTTCTACGCCCACCAGCTCGTCGCCTTCGCCCTGCTGCTGGCCGGCCTGGCGGCGCTGCTGCGGGCGGCCGGCCTGGCGCCGTGGACGAGCGCGCTGGCGGCGTCGCTCTTCGCCGTCTCGACGCCGGCCTGCGCGGTCGCGCAGCAGCTCATGAACCGCCATTACCTGGAAGGGACGATCTTCTTCCTGGGCGCGCTCGCGCTCTACGCGCGCGCGGTCAGGGCGCGACGTTCCGGTCCGGCGGTGGCGGGCGCCGTTCTCTACCTGCTGGCCGCGACGGCCAAGGAGGTCTTCGTGCCGCTCGCGGTCCTGCTGCCGCTGGTGCCGGCCGGCGACCTCCGCACGCGCTGGCGCTGCGCCGCGCCGTTCGCCGCGGTGGCGGCGCTCTACGTCCCCTGGCGGCTCTGGATGCTGGGCTGGGCGAACAGTCTCTCGGGCTACGCGGCGAAGCCCGGGGGACGGACGATGGCGGACGTGCCGGCGGTCCTGGGCCTCGGCGGCGGCTGGCAGGTCGCCGTGGCGGCGATCGTCGCGGCGCTCGCCCTGGCGTCGGTATTGCGGCGGTCGCGGCGCTGGCTCTCCTTCGGCGCCGCGGCGGTCGCGGCGCTCGCCTTGCCGCTGGCGCCGGTGGCCGGCGAGCTGGCGCCGCGCCACTTCCTGCTGCCGGCCCTGGGCGCCGCCGTGGTCGTGGGCGCGGCTCTCGAGCGTGGGCGGCCCATGGCGCGTGCCGCGCTGGGGCTGGCGCTGCTCGTCTTCGCGCTCCATGCGCTCGCCGGCTCGGCGTTCTGGCGGCGCCACGGCGAGGCCGTGGAGCGCCACCGCGCCGAGGGCGCGTTCGTGCTCGCGTCCGCCGACGGCGGCGTGCTGCTCAGCCGTCTCGACGATCCGAAGTACCTCGCCTGCGTCCGCGAGCTGCGCACGGACGCGGCGGGACCCGGCTTCTGCGGCGACGTCTGCTACTGCGCGGGCGCCTTCCCCGAGACGCCGTTCTGGCACGACGCCGGCGGCCGTATCGCGGCCGTCGCCACGCCTTCGGAGGCGCCGACCTGCGCGGTGGAGCGCGAGCTCTCGGCGGAGCTGCGCTACGACCGTGCCCGCGGCCGTCTGGCGTGGCGGCTCGGTCCCTATGCCGAGGGCCGCTACGAGCTCCTGCTGGTCACCGGCGGCGCCGTCCCGGAGGTCAGCGCCCCGGTGCCGATCGCCGCCGCGGGCGAGGCTCCGCTGGCGTTGACGGCGCCGTTGCGCGCCGTCGTCGCCTACCGCTCGCCGGAGCGGTGGCGCACCTACTCGCCGGTGCTGGCGCTCGATCCGAGCTCTGGTCAGCTTCATTGGGAGCGGTAAGCGAGGGTTGAGGGCGTGAACGCCCCTCTAACGGGACGAACCGCAGACGACCCGGACCGACATGCGCTACACTCACCGTCACCCATCCTTGACGATCCTCCGCGAAGGAGCATCAGGAGCACCACCATGACCACGAAACCCTCGGCCCTGCGCCTCGTGAAACCCCGCGTCCTGGTCCCCGCGACGCTCGCCCTGGTCCTCGCCGCCCTGCCGGCCGCCGCCCAGAAGGACAAGAAGACCTTCGCCGACACCACGTCGGTGGTGGTGGTGGAGGTCCCGGTCACCGTCGTCCGCGACGGCGAGCCGGTGGCTGACCTCACGGCCGCCAACTTCGAGATCTACGACGGCAAGCAGCAGCAGAAGATCATCGGCTTCGAGGTCATCGACCTGCAGCGCGCCGAGAGCTTCGATCCGCTCGCGGAGCCGATGCCGATCGCGGCGCGACGCCACTTCATGATGCTCTTCGACATGGCGTTCTCGGAGCCGGAGTCGATCGTCAAGGCGCGGCGGGCGGCGCGCGACCTCGTCGACCAGCTCCATCCCACCGACCTCGCCGGAGTGGCGGTCTACACCTCGACCCGCGGCGCCGAGCTGTTGCTCGGCTTCACCTCCGACCGCCGCCAGATCGAGCTGGCGATCGAGACCCTCGGCGTGCCCGAGCTCGTGGAGCGCACGCCCGATCCGCTCGGCCTCGTCTTCGGCAACGTCCAGGACTTCATCCGGCAGAACGAGGTCGACGACGACGCCGCCGACCTCGGCGGCGCGGCGGGCGACGCCATCCAGGAAATCGCCAACGAGCGGATCATCGAGGCGGTGAGCCGCATCACCTCCGCCGAGCGCAGCGCCCAGCTCAACAAGGTCAGCGCCTTCACCGGCAACCTCGAGGCGCTCGCCAACCTGATGGCGTCGATCGACGGCCGCAAGCACCTCGTCTACTTCTCCGAGGGCATCCCCAACGACCTGCTGGTGGGCGAGGAGCGTTCCGTCGAGCAGACGCAGGCCCGCGCCGGCCTGAGCGTGGCCGACACCGAAGAGATGGTGGGCGACACCTTCTTCGGCGCCACCCAGGCCCAGAACCAGCTCGAGGACGTGGTCGAGGGCTTCCGCCGCGCCGGCTGCGCGATCCAGGCGGTCGACATCGGCGGCCTGCGGGCGCTCAACGAGGTCCGCGGCCGCCAGGCCGGCGAGGAGAGCATGGTCTCCATGTCCAAGGACACCGGCGGCGAGTTCTACCGCAACTTCAACGACCTCGGCGAGGCCATGACGAAGGTGCTCCAGCGCACCAGCGTGACCTACCTGCTCGCCTTCCAGCCCCAGAACCTGAAGCTCGACGGCGAGTACCACAAGCTGCGCGTCAAGCTCGTCGAGGCGCCGCGGGGCGCCCGCGCCTCGCACCGCGCCGGCTACTACGCGCCCAAGCCCTTCGAGGAGCGCAACGCCTTCGAGCGCCGCTGGGAGACCGCGGAGATCGTCATGAGCGACGAGGACGGCGGCCCGATCAACCTCGCGGTGCTGGCGGCGGCTTTTCCCGTCGCCGGCCAGAAAGCCTACGTGCCGGTGGTGCTCGAGGTCGGCGGCGAAAGCCTTCTCGCCGGCCGCGCCGACGGCGCCCTCGAGCTCGAGATCTACGGCTACGCCACCGACGTCGAGGGCGGGCGCGTCCACGACTTCTTCGTCCAGAACCTGGGGCTCGACCTCGGCCAGGTGGGCGGCGCCCTGAAGCAGAGCGGTCTCAAATACTGGGGCCACTTCGACCTGCCGCCGGGCGAATACGTGGCGCGGATCATGGTGCGCGACCGGCGCGACGGCCGCCACTCGCTGCAGCGCCAGCGCGTGAGCGTGCCGGCCGCCGACGACGGCCTCTCCGTGCTCCTGCCGCCGATGTTCCCCGAGGCCCCGGGCAAGTGGGTGCTGGTGCGCGAAGGCGAGGAACGCCAGCGCGACGTGCCCTATCCCTTCATGGCCAGCGGCCAGCCCTACATCCCCGCGGCGCGGCCGGTGGTGCCGGCCAGGGGCGCGACGCCGTTCTACCTCCAGGGTCTCAACCTCGGCGCCGGCGTCGAGCTCACCGGCGAGGTGCTCTCGGCCGAAGGCGCCGCGGTCAAGGGCGCCGAGCTCACGTGGGCCGAGCCGACGAAGAACGGCGGCGTCTACTCGGTCGTGGCGCAGCTCGAGACCAACGGCCTGAAGAGCGGCGAATACACCCTGGTGGGCACGGTCACGGGCGTGGCGGGCCCCAATTCGTCCTCGATCCGTTTCGTCGTGCCATGAGAGCCATGAGATACTGAGAGGGATCGCCACGCCAATCTGCGTGTCGCCGGGCAGCCGCGATGCCGCCCGTTTCTGCTTCACCTTTCCAGGAGGAGCACGCCTTGCCGCAGCCGTCAGTCTCGCCTCGCGCAGCATGGGCCCTCGCAGTGGCCCTCGCGGTGCTCGCCGTCTTCTCAGCCGCCGGCGCCCAGCGCGGCGCGTTCTCCGAGACGACGTCGGTCGTGGCGGTCGAGGTCCCGGTCACCGTCACCGTTGACGGCAAGCCGGTCACGGGCCTCACCGCCGCTTCCTTCGAGCTCTACGACGGCAGGAGCAAGCAGGAGATCCGGGACTTCGCTCTCGTCGACCGGCGCGCCGCGGCCACGACTCTGCCGGCCGCGGCCCGGCGACACTTCCTGATCCTCCTCGACCTGGCCTTCACCAAGCCCGAATCGGTCCTGGCGGCGCGCCAGGCGGCGCGCGAGCTGGTGGTCCGGCTCCACCCCACCGACCTCGCCGCCGTGGCCACCTACACCTCCATCCAGGGGGTGACCCTGCTGATCGGCTACACCTCCGACCGCGACCAGCTCGACCTGGCGCTGTCGACCCTTGGCGTGCCGGACTTGGTCGAGGCTCGGCCCGATCCGCTCGGCCTCGTGCTCGGCCGCCGGCGCGGCGGCATAAAGGGCATCGAGCAGCGGGTGCTCGACGAGCTGCGCAAGGTCCACGCCGCGGAAAGAACGCTCCAGAGCGATCCCATCGGCGCTTTCACGGGCCACTTCGAGAACCTGGCGCGGCTGCTCGCCAAGGTCGATGGCGACAAGCTGATCGTCTTCCTCTCCGAGGGCATCCCCAGCGCGGCCCTGGCGGGCGAGAACGACTTCCTGCCGTTCCGGCGGCTCGTCAACCTCAGGGCCGACCGCATCGGCGACGCCGACGCCATGTTCGGCCACACCCAGGAGCAGGACCGGCTCGAGGACGCCATCGCCGCCTTTCGCCAGGCCGGCTGCACGATCCACACCGTCGACGTCAGCGACCTGCGCACCGACGTCGAGATCGACGACGAGAGCGCGCCCCGAGGCACCGGAGAGCACAGCCTCGTGGCCCTCGCCAAGGACACCGGCGGCCGGTTCTTCCGCAGCTCCCTCAACCTCGCAGACGCGATGAAGGCGACGCTGGAGGCGACCGGCGTGGCCTATCTGCTCACCTACGAGCCCCGGGACCTCGACCTCGACGGCTCCTTCCACCGCCTGCGGGTCAAGCTCGTGAACGCGCCCCGCGGCGCCCGCGTGGCCCATCGCGCCGGCTTCTTCGCGCCCGGCGGCGAGGAGCCGGCGAGCGCCGTCGAGCGGCGGCTGGCGACCGCCGGGATCCTCTTCGGCGACGAGGCCGACACCGGCCTGGGGCTCCACGTGCTGACGGCGGCCATCCCGGTGCGCGCCGGCCGCGCCTACGTGCCCGTGCTGCTCGAGATCGACGGCCGCCTCCTGCTCGCCGGCGCGCCGGCCTCGCGCGAGACCCTGGACCTCGAGATCTACGGCTACGCCACGCGGCCCACGGGCGAGATCGCCGACTTCTTCGTCCACGCCCTCGGGCGCCGGCTCGCCGAGATCCGCGCCGACCTGCTCGCCGGCGGCCTGCGGTACTGGGGGCACTTCGACCTGCCTCCCGGCCGTTACACGGCGCGGGTGATGGTGCGCGACCGGCAGAGCGGCAGCCACGCCCTCGCCCACCGGGCGATCAGCGTGCCGGCGCCGGAGAGCTCCGAGGGCGTCCTGCTGCCGCCGCTCTTTCCCGAGAGCCCGGAGCGCTGGGTGCTGGCCCGCGAGAACGACGAGCGCCGGCGCCACGACGTCCCCTATCCCTTCCTGGCCGGCGGCCGCCCGTTCATCCCGGCCGCCCGGCCCGTCGTGCCGTCCAAGGGCCTGACGCCGTTCCTCCTGCGCAGCTTCAACCTCGCCGGCGGCTTCACCGGCGAGGTGACCTCGCCCGCGGGAAACCCGGTCCCCAAGGTCAAGCTCAAATGGACGTCCCCCGAAGCGGCCGGCGACGGACACCTGGTGGTGGCGTGGCTGGAGACCCGCGGCCTCAAGCCCGGCGAGTACACCCTGACCGGCAGAGCCACCGGCGCCGCCGGCGAGCCGCACGCGGCCTCGATCCGCTTCGTCGTCGAGTAATGGAGATCCCCCCTATGTCCGCGACCGACCGCCACTCCCGACTGGCCCCTGCCCAGCGCGGCGGTTTCGTCCCTAAGCGAAGACGTCCGTCGAGAAGTACCGCTCCCCCCGATCGCAGAAGAGCACCACGAGGTTGCCGCGCTCCATCCGCGACGCCACTCGCTGCGCCGCCAGGAGCTGCGCTCCCGAGCTGATGCCGGCGAGGATGCCCTCTTTCTTGGCGATGGCGCGCGTGGCCGCGATCGCCTCGGGGCCGGTGACGGTCTCGGTCGCGGTGATGAAGGAGCGGTCGTAGATCTTCGGCTGGTATTTCTCCGCGCTCGACTTCAGCCCGTCGATCCCTTCCTTGCTCGTCGCCGGCTCGACCGCCACGATCTCGGCGTCGATGCCCTGGTCGCGAAAGTAACGGCCCACGCCCACCAGGCTGCCGCCGGTGCCGAAGCCGGTCACGAAGGCGTCGACTCGGCCGTCGAGCTCCTCGGCGATCTCGCGGCCGGTGCCGTGGTAGTGCGCCCAGACGTTGTCCTCGTTCTCGTTCTGATTGATGTAGTAGACGCGCTCGGGCTCGCGCTCGGCCAGGGCCTGGGCGCCCCAGATGTGGCTGTCGGGGTCGTCCTTGGTGGTCAGCTCGAGGTCGGCCCCCCAGTGACGCAGGAGCTTGCGGCGCTCGATCGTCTTCGACTCGAGCATGAAGAGCTTCAGCTTGTAGCCCTTGACCGCCGCCACCATGCCCAGCGCGATGCCGGTGTTGCCGCTCGTGGCCTCGATGATCGTCACGCCCGGACGCAGCTCGCCGCGCTGCTCGGCCTGCTCGATCATGTAGAGGGCGATGCGGTCCTTGAGCGAGCCGGACGGGTTGGCGAGCTCGAGCTTGGCCCAGATCGCGACGCCGGGATTCGGGCTCGCGCGCTCGAGCTTGACGAGGGGGGTGCGACCGATGTGGTCGAGGACGCTCATTCCTCGGACCCTAGCACGCCGGAACCGTCGTCCCCAGCGCCCGGACGCAGGATCTCGATGCCGTAGGCGCGGATCGCGGCGTTCCTCGGGCGCGAGCCGGCGTCACCGCTCAGCCAGCCGGACGATCTCGTCGAACGTGCAGAGCCTTCCGGCGGCCCCTGCTCTCGCCGCTTCCACCATTGCCGAAGCAACCATCGACGCGTCGATCGGACGATACCGGCGCAGCCCCCCCACGAGAAGCGGAGCCAGGAACCGCGCGACGAGAGCTGCGACCCGTTCCCAGGGACGGCTCTCCTGCCGCGGTCCCAGCAGCAGACTCGGCCGGAAGACGTGGAGTTCGGGAAAGCCGCAGGCCTCCACGGCCTCCTCGGTAGCGCCCTTGACGCTTGCGGACGTTCTCGCGGCCAAGTGCAGCGCAGAGGCTCAGGAGGTCCTCAAGCTCCGGCGCGCGTGGGTCGCCGCGATCTGGCGCGTCATCCATTCGTCGGCTTCCTCGTGGGATTTGAAACGGTACACACCTTTCGGGACCAGACCACACCCCCGCAGGCGGTTGACCGTGCGCTGGAGGATCGCGACGTCGCGCAAGACGTCCTCACCGTCGCCACGCCGCGAGACTCGCTTCATGGTCAGGCGGTCGTTCTCGGGTTGCGTGGACGGTGGCTGCGGCATGGTCGGCTCCTTCGAGGACGCTCATCCGCCGGACCCTAGCACGCCGGACCCGTCGTCCCCGGCCCCCGGGCGCAGGATCTCGATGCCGTAGGCGCGGAGCTTGCGGTAGAGGTGGCTGCGCTCGAGGTCGAGGGCCTTGGCGACGCGCTTGACGTTGAAGCCGAACTGTCGCAGCTTGCGCTCGATGTAGCGCTTCTCGAAGGCGGCGCGGGCGTCGCGCAACGACTTGAACTCGTCGGCCAGGAGCAGGTTGCGGAAGCTCTCGGTCACGTCGCCGCGCATCGGGTCCGGCAAGTCGCTGAGGCTGATCTCCTCGCCCGGCACCATGATCATCATGCGCTCCACGAAGTTGCGCAGCTCGCGCACGTTGCCCGGCCAGGCGTACTCCATGAGCTGCTCGACGGCCAGGGGGTCGAAGCGCTTGGGCGAGCTGCCGAGGTCGCGGGCGAAACGCGAGACGAAATGGCGCACCAGCAGCGGCACGTCCTCGCGGCGCTCGCGCAGCGGCGGCACCCGCAGCGGAATCACCGCCAGGCGGAAGTAGAGGTCGTCGCGGAAGCGGCCCTGGCGGATCTCCTCCAGGAGGTCCTTGTTGGTGGCCGCCAGCACCCGCACGTCGACCTGGATCGACGCCGTCGAGCCGACGCGCTCGAAGCGCTGCTCCTGGAGCACCCGCAGCACCTTGGCCTGGGTCTTCAGCGACATGTCGGCGACCTCGTCGAGGAAGATCGTGCCGCCGTCGGCCTGCTCGAAGCGGCCGGCGCGGTCGGAGCTGGCGCCGGTGAAGGCGCCCTTGACGTGGCCGAAGAGCTCGCTCTCGATGAGCTCGTCGGGGATCGCCGCGCAGTTGACCTCCACGAAGGCCGCGGCGGCGCGCTGCGAGAGCAGATGGACCTGCCGCGCCACCAGCTCCTTGCCGGTGCCGTTCTCGCCGTGGATCAGGATGCGGCTGTCGGCGGCGGCGGCGCGCTGCAGCTCGGCCTTCAGGCGCCGCATCGACGGCGACTCGCCCACCAGCACGTGGTCGCGCTCGAGCTGGTCGGAGAGGAACTCGATGCGGCGCGTCATGCGCGCCTTCTCGAGGGCGTTCTGCACCGTGAGGACGACGCGCGAGAGCGACAGCGGCTTCTCGAGGAAGTCGTAGGCACCCAGCCGCGTGGCCTTGACCGCCACGTCCACGTCGCCGTGGCCGGAGATGGCGATCACCGGCGCCTCGGAGCGCTCCCGCTGCCAGGCCTCGAGCAGCTCGAGGCCGTTCTGGTCGGGCAGGGCGAGGTCGAGGAGCACCAGGTCGCAGGGCTCTTGCAGGACGGCCTCCCGCGCCTCGGCGGCGGTGGCCGCCAGCGTCACCCGGTAGCCCTCGTCCTCGAGAATGCCGGAAAGCGTGGTGCGGATGCCGGCCTCGTCGTCGACGATCAGGACGCGCTCGTTCACAGCAGCGGGATCTCCAGCGTGAACACCGTGCCCCGCGGACGGTTGTCGTCGACCCGGATGCGGGCGTCGTGCTCGGCTACGATGCGTTGCACGATGGCCAACCCGAGGCCGGTGCCGCGCCCCTTGGTCGAGAAGTAGGGCAGGAAGAGCTTGTCCCTGTCCTCGGCGCGGATGCCGCGGCCGGTGTCGGCCACGTGGAGGAGCAGGGCGCCGTTGGCGCGCGCCGTGGACACCGTGACCTCGCCCGGCGCCTCGGTGGACTCGACGGCGTTGTCGAGCAGGTTGATGAGCACGCTCTTGAGCTGGTCGGGGTCGAAGCGGGCGCGGGCCGCCTCCGGATCGACGCGGCCCGTGACCTCGACGCCCGGCTTCAATCCGCGGTAGAGGTGGACGGTCTCGGCCACGAAGCGCGTAAGGTCGATCTCCCGCGGCTGCGGACGCGGCATGCGGGCGTAGCGCGAGAACTCGTCGACCATGCTCTTGAGCGTCGAGACCTCGCGGACGATGATCTCGACGCCCTGCTCGAGCGCCTTGCCGAGCTCGGGATCGTGCTGCTGGTGCTTGCGCAGCAGGCGCTCGGCGGTGAGCTTGATCGGCGTCAGGGGGTTCTTGATCTCGTGGGCGATGCGCCGCGCCACCTCGTTCCAGGTGGCCATCTTCTGGGCGTGGATGAGCTCGGTGAAGTCCTCGAGCACGACCACCCGCCAGCCGGGCTGGCCGGCGGAGTCGGGCAGCACGGTGACCTTGACCTCGAGCGTCTTCCACACGCCGCCGACGGTGAGGCGGATCTGGTGGCTCGCCACCTCGCCGGCGGGCAGCGGCTGGTCGAGCAGCTCGATCAGCTTGCCGCGCTCCGGATCGCTCCAGGCCTCGGCGAGGGCCTTGCCGATCACCTCCTCGTCGCTCTGGCTCAGGATGCCGAGGGCGGCGCCGTTGCAGGTGCGGATCAGGCCCTCGGCGTCGATGACCAGGACGCCCGCGGCGACGTTCTGGAGCACCGCGCGGATGCGCCTGTTGGCCTCCACCAGCTCGCGGTTCTTGCGGTCGACGAGGTCCTTGTTGCGCCGCAGCTCCTCGGTCATGCTGTTGAAGGCGTTGACCAGCACGCCGAGCTCGTCGTCGACCGCCACGTCGACGCGGTGGGAGAGGTCGCCGCTGGAGATGCGCCGGGTGCCCTCGGCGAGGGCCTGGATCGGGGCGGTGAAGCGCCGCGCCAGGCGCAGGCCGATCGACGAGAAGGCCACCATCACCACCAGGGTGACCATCAGCAGGATCAGCAGGTAGCTCATCCGGATGTCCTGCTTCTGCACCGTCACCTGGAGGTAGTGCTGGTAGGCGCGCCGCAGGTTGTCGGTCTTGTCGGCGACGTCGCGCGGCAGCACGGTGCCGATGACCGCTACGGTGTATTGGGGTGACGTTGCCTCGGCCGCCGTTGTCTCGGCCGGTGCGTCGGCCGCCGGTGCGTCGGCCGCCGGTGCCTGAGCCGACGGCGCCTCCTCGCCGCCGCGCCGGCGGGCGCGGGCGGCGAGGATCAGGCGGCCTTCGACGTCGAGGGAGTCCTCGACCTGGATCGCCTCGCCGCGTTCCATGGCCTCGCGCAGGATCGGGGTGCGGAACTTGGGGTCGCGGCGCAGCTTGTGGGGATCGGCGATGGCGTGGATCGCCTCGGTGCCGTCGAAGATCGCCAGGTAGTCGACCTGCAGCTCTTGGCGGAGCTGTTGCAGGCGCTCGAAGAGGGCCGCCACGGCGCGCAGGTCCACGAGGTCGTAGCTTGCCACTTCGTCGAGCACCCGGCGGGCGTCGCGCAGGTTGGTCTGCTCGATCTGCCGGGTCAGGGCGTCGGCGGTGTCGCGGGCCTGGGCCACCACGTCCTCGATCGGCAGGCTGAACCACTGGTCGAAGGAATCGACGAGGAAGTGGGTGGCGAAGGGGAAGGGGATGATCGCCGGGATCAGCGACAGGGCGATGGCCGAGATCACCAGCTTGGTCTTGAACTTGGAGCCGAGGATGCGGTTGTGGCGGTCGACGATGAGGTGGAAGATGCTGCGGAAGAGGATGAAGAGAACGATCAGGATCAGGATGACGTTGACGTACCACAGCACGAAGAGCAGCAGGCGGTTGGCGACGATCGACTGCGGCAGGTCCTTGCCGCGTTGCAGCAGGTAGTAGAAGACGATGCAGACGACGAAGAGCGCGGTCAGGCCGCCGAGGATGAAGCGGGTGTCCTTCTGGCGGCGGCGCAGCTCCTCGGGCAGGTCGACCACGATCAGTCTCCTTCGCCCTCGTCCGGGGTGGCGCCGGGCTCGATATCGAGGCGCTCCTCGACCCAATCCGTGGTCTTGAGCGTGGGGATGAAGAAGAGCAGGCTGCCGGTGCCGAGCTCGGCGCGCGCCCGCACCACCACCTCGCCCCGCCATTCCGCCAGCGGGAAGACCGCCAGCCGCTCGAGCTCCGACATGGCGGCGTAGAGCGCGTCCGCCTCGCGCAGCAGGCGGCTCTCCACCAGCACGCCGTCGTGCTTGTAGTTGACCAGGTACTCGCGGGAGACCGCGTTGTACATGGCGGAGACCTGGAGCTGGCCCTTGGCGAGCGTGCGGTCGAACCACATCTTGCGCTTGCGCACGAGCTCGAAGTCGAAGACGATGCCGGTGGCCAGCCCGCTCTCGAGACGGCGCTTGAGGTCGTCGTCGAAGGCGTCGGCGAGCTGGAAGGAGACGAGGACGTGCCGCCCTTCGACGGCGGCGCTGAAACCTTCGATGCGGGCCTTGAGCGGCCGCTTCGCGGCGGGCTCGCCCTCGCCCGTGGCCGGCTCGTTCTGGCCCGCGGCCATCACCGCCAGCAGCACCAGCGCGCCGCCCACGGCCAGGGTCAGGCGCCGCAGTGGAAGGGCCTTCATCCCCGAGACTTTAGCACTACCGGTGCCGACGCGGCAGCCGCCCCGCCGTGGGAGCTCGGTCTGGCTTGACCTCAAAGCTCCGCGATCTGCCGGTCGTGCCACCGGCCCAGGAGAAGCTGCGCGGAGAGGGCGCCGGTGAGCGCCAGGAACATGTCCCACTGGGTGTCCCAGACGTCGC
>Ga0299906_10001068_pt1 | contig 23886 bp, 21 predicted proteins | sample RVTome_14_FD_200259 | JGI IMG/M metagenome (GOLD analysis project Ga0299906, IMG submission 200259) | Soil microbial communities from uranium-contaminated site in the Upper Colorado River Basin, Wyoming, United States - RVT145D125 (version 2) ...
AACGTGGGCTACCGGCCGACCTTCGGGAGCGGAGCGCTGGTCGTGGAAGCACACCTGATCGGCTTCCAGGGAAACCTCTACGGGTCCTCGCTGAGGCTGGCGTTCCTGGAGCGGCTGCGCGACGAGCGAGCCTTCCCCGATGCGGCTGCGCTGCGGGCGCAGATCCGCAGCGACGTCGAGCGCGCTGCGCTGCTGCAGGACGGCGCGGAGTGAAAGGGAGGGTTATATTGCCCGGTAGCGCGCCCCCCGCAGGGACGCGCCGCGTGCGGGTCGCCGGGGGGAGCTGCCCCCCATGAACGAGCTGTCGGTCGACGCGCGGCAGCTGGGGGAGATCACCGTGCTCTACCCCCGGGGATACGTCAACGCCCACACGACCCGCATCCTCGAGGGCGCGCTGCGGAACGCCATCGACGCCGGGCGCTACCGGATCGTCGTGAGCGGAGCCGGGCTGGCCTACATCGCGAGCGCCGGGCTCGGGGCGCTGCTGGGCGTGATCGAGGAGCTCCGGGGCAACGGCGGCGACCTGCGGCTCGCCGATCTCAACGCGACGGTGGTGAACATCTTCGAGATGCTGGGCTTCCACCACCTGTACCGGATCTACCCGTCGGAGCTCGAGGCGATCGCGAGCTTCGCCGACGAGCCGACGGAAGCCTCGAAGTGAGCGAGGTCGAGCCGCCACCGGACGCGATCCTCACCGTTCCCTCCCGGACGGAGTTCCTCGGGAGCGTGCGGGCGGTAGCCGCGCGGCTCGCCGCCGAAGCGGGGTTCGAGCCCACCGCCGTCGACCAGATGGCCCTGGCGGTGGACGAGGCGACCACCAACGTGATCCGGCACGCCTACCGCAGCGCGCCCGACCGCTCCCTCGAGATCCACTTCCGGAGCACCGCCGCCGAGTTCAGGATCGACCTCCTGGACGACGGCCTGCAGGTCGAGGCGGCGGCCGTTCCCCGCTACGAGCTGGAGCGCTACGCGCGGGAGGGGCGTCGCGGCGGCATGGGCGTTCATCTCATGGGCCAGATCATGGACTCGGTCCGCTTCGCACAGCGCGAGGGGCGCAACGTCTGCTGCCTGGTCAAGCGTCGGCCGGCTGCGGGGGGCCACGCGACGGCGACGCGGCGCTACCGGGGAGTGGTCGAGGCTCTCGCCGGGGCGGGCTCGGAGCCGGGCTCCGCGCTGCGGGAGCTGGTGGCGCTCCACGAGCTGCTCGCGGCGGTCGCCGCGGGCGGCGAGCCGGAGGCGCTGCTGGGGAGCGCCCTGCAGCTCGTATGCCGGGAGCTGGGGGCGCGGGGCGGGGCCATCTTCGAGCGCGTCGATCAGGAGCGCTTCCGTCTGGTGCGGCGATCCGGCGAGACCGCGGCGGAGGTCGAGCTGGCCGTCCCTCCGCCCGTGTTTCCCGTCACCGCAGCCGACGGCCCGCCCTGGGCGGCGGCCCTCGAGTCCGCGGGGCTCCGGCAGCTGCATCCGCTGCGCCTGGGCCGGGAGGTCGTAGGTCTGCTCGCCATCGGCGAGCGGAGCGGCGGGGAGGGCCGGGATGCCGGGCTGCTGGCCGGCCTGACCGGCATCCTGGGTCCCCTCGTGGCGGCTCAGACCCTGCGGGGCCGGCTGAAGCGCGCCGATAGGACTCTCGAGGCCCGGGTCTTCCAGCTCCGCAACCTGTTCGACCTCACCCGGGAGCTGACCGCGAGCCTCGACGAGGGCACGGTGCTCGACCTCGTGGCGACCACGTTGCTGGGACACCTCGGCGTCACGCGCTGCGCGATCTTCCTCAGGGAGGGATCCGCTCTGACCCTAGCGTGCCAGCGCGGGTTGCGGGGACGTTGTCGGGGGGCGCTCCCGGCAGGGACGCGCCTTCCGGAGGCGGCGGCGCCGACGAGCGAGCTGGACGATCCCGAGCTGCGGGCCGCCCTGGAGGAGGCGCGGCTGGACTTCGCCGTGCCGCTGCGGACGGAGGGGCTGATCGCCCTCGGAGCGCGCCCCGCCGGGCGGCCCTTCGGGGAGGAGGATGTGGAGTTCGCGGCCACGATCGGGGCGCAGGCTCTCACCGCCCTCGAGAGCATCCGGCTCAACCGGGTCCGACTCGAGAAGCAGCGGCAGGACCGGGAGCTGGAGATCGCCAGGGACATCCAGGTCGGCCTGTTCCCGAGAGCCCGCCCCAGCTTCCCGGGTCTCGAGCTGGCCGCGGTGTCGCGTCCGTGCCATCAGGTGGGCGGCGACTACTTCGACCTGATCCGGCTTCCGGAGGGACGCCTGGGTGTCGTGGTCGCCGACGTAGCGGGCAAGGGCGTCGGGGCCAGCATCCTCATGGCGTCGGTGCACGCGGCGCTCCAGGCGCGGGCCGGCACCGTGGAGCCGGGAGCGCTGATCGGCTGGCTCAACGAGTTTCTCTGCTCCAGCACCCGGGACAACAAGTTCGTCACGCTCTTCTACGCGGAGATCGCCGCGGCCGGGGGCGCGGCGACCTACGTAAACGCCGGGCACGTGCCCCCGTTTCTCGTGGACGCCTCCGGGGATGGGGAGCGGCTGACGACAGGGGGGCCGCTGCTGGGGGTTCTGCCCGGGGCCCGCTTCGAGACCGCCGTTCGCCAACTGGGCCCGGGCAGCCTGCTCGCGGTGGTGACCGACGGGGTGACCGAGCAGCTCTCTCCCCGGGAGGAGGAGTACGGGGATGCCCGGGTGCTCGGGCTGCTCCGGCGCTGCCGGGGGGCGGGCGCCGAGCCGGTCGTGGAGGAGCTGCTCCGGGAGCTGACGAGCTGGGCGGGAGCCGGCGGGTGCACCGACGACGTCACGGCGCTGATCGTGAAAGGGGTGAGCCGGGAGACATGAAGCTGCATCTCTACAACACCTTGACCGAGCGTGTGGAAGAGCTGGCCCCCGAGCGGCCCCCCGAGCTGCGCATGTACGTGTGCGGGCTGACCGTCTACGGGCGCGGGCACATCGGCAACTTCCGCACCTTCCTGGCGACGGACCTGCTGCGGCGGACGCTGCGCTACAAGGGAGTGCCGGTCCGCGAGGTCATGAACATCACCGACGTGGACGACCGCATCATCCAGCTGGCCGGGGAGGCGGGGTCGGATCTGCGTGGCTTCACGGAACAGCACGTGAGGGCCTTCGAGGAGGACCTGGCGACGCTCAGGATGGAGCGTCCCGAGGTCGTGCCCCGGGCTACCGAGCACGTTCCGGCCATGGTCGAGCTGGTGCGGAGGCTCGAGGAGAGGGGACTCACCTACCGGGCCGACGGGAGCGTCTACTTCCGGATCGCGGGCTTTCCGGAGTACGGCCGCCTGTCGAAGCTCGACTCCGCCGGGATCCAGAGCGGTGCCCGCGTGGACACGGACAAGTACGACAAAGAGAACGCGCGGGACTTCGTGCTGTGGAAGGCGAAGTCGGACGAGCCGGAGTGGGCCCGCTGGGATGCTCCCTTCGGCAGGGGTCGCCCCGGCTGGCACCTGGAGTGCTCCGCCATGAGCATGGAGTACCTGGGGGAGACCTTCGACCTCCACTGCGGCGGCGTGGACCTCACCTTCCCGCACCACGAGAACGAGATCGCACAGGCCAGCGGCGCCACCGGTAAGCCGTTCGCCCGGCACTGGATGCACGTGGAGCATCTGCTGATCGAGAACGTCACGATGTCCAAGAGTCGTGGCAACGACTACAAGCTCCCGGACCTCCTCGATGGCGGCTACCGGGCCGACGCGATCCGCTACCTGCTGTGCTCGGCTCACTACAGGAAGCAGATGAACTTCACCTGGGAGGGGCTGAAGCAGGCCGCCGCGGCCCTCGAGCGGATCCACGGCTTCGCGGACCGCCTCGCCGAGGTGGAGCGGCACGGACCCTGTGGCCAGGCCGCGGAGGCGATCGCCGCTAGGGCCGACGCCGCCTTCGACGCGGCGCTCTGCGACGATCTCAACACGCCGGAGGCGCTTGCGGCGGTCCACGGCCTCGTCAACGAGGGGAACGCCCTGCTGGCGGAGGGGAGCCCGACCCGGGGCGACGCGGAGCGGCTGCTGGGGCAGCTCGAGCGGATGGACGTGGTCTTCGCCGTTCTACAGCCCGAGTCCGCGACGCTCGGCACCCGGGAACGTGAGCTGTTCGAGGCGCGGCAGGAGGCCCGCCGTCAGCGCGACTTCGCCCGGGCCGACGCGCTTCGGGCCGAGCTGGACGGGCTCGGCATCGTCCTCGAGGACTCCGCGAACGGGACCCGGTGGCGCCGCAAGCGGTGAGGCGCCTGCTGTCGCGGCTGCGGGAGCGGCGCTCCGGGGCTCGCGGGGAGGAGCTGGCCTGCCGGGAGCTGCAGCGATCCGGCTTCGAGATACTCGAGCGCAACTGGCGCTGTCGCTCCGGCGAGGTCGACATCGTCGCCCGGGACGGCGGCGTCACCGTGTTCGTGGAGGTGAAGGAGCGGACCGGGGAGAGCCACGGGAAGGGCTTCGAGGCGGTCACCTACGGGAAGCGCCGCCGCATCGTCCGGGCTTCGCGGCTGTACGCGGCAGCCCGGGGGATCTACGAGACTCCGATCCGGTACGACGTGATCTCGATCGACTGGTCGGGGGAGAGTCCGGGGATCCGGCACGACCGGGGCGCGTTCGACTCCGAAGGAGGGTGACCCGGGCCGATGTTGGAGCGGGAAACGGGATTCGAACCCGCGACTTCGACCTTGGCAAGGTCGCACTCTACCACTGAGTTATTCCCGCTCAGCAGCGGAGCACGATCGTAGCGCGGGTCCGGAGGGCCGTCAAGAAGCGGCGCCCCGCGGCGCTTGAAGCGCGTTTCGGGCTGAACTATATTGGGTTTCTCGTCGGCGGCGTAGCCAAGTGGTCAAGGCGGAGGTCTGCAAAACCTCTATCCCCAGTTCGAGTCTGGGCGCCGCCTCCAATTCTTCGACGACCTGCCCGGGGGGGCTTGCGCCGAGCAGCCGCCCGAGATCCTCCGGCTCGAGCTCGAGGCTGCGCGCCGCCTGGGCGACGGTCCGGAACGCCGAGACCGTGCGCGGCCCGCCCTCGGCGTGGCTGCTGTACAGCCGTGTGAGTCCATACGTGACCGGGTTCGGGGCGATCAGCGTGGTGCGCTACGGGGTCGCCTGCGCGCCGCGCGCCAGCTCCGGAAGGCGCCTCCTGACGAGCTGGTCGACCTTCGCGGTGGCATCGCTGCCGGCGTGCCGTTTGATGAACCGGGCATCGGCCAGCTCGTGCAACCACGGCCCGAACGCGGGGTCCGAGAAGAGCGTCTCGTAGAGTCCCACGAGATCATCGTCTGTCACCACGCCCCACCATCGCGTATTGACGAACCCGTGCTCTCTCCGGAAGACGAAGTCGCACCGGGAACCGGGAGGCCGACTCGGCCGGAGGTCGGCTCGGACGTTCCCTGAATGCGTCGCCGGTTCCAGGAGAGGTCGCGGATGGGCGCGAGGGCGGGACCAGCAGCTGAAGCCACGTCGGAATGCCCGTGGCCTCGGCGGCGACTGTGGGTCCGAGCGGGCTAGAATGCCCACGGCTGGGGGTCGTGAGATTCGTTGCTCATCCCTGTTTGCGCGGGTGTCCACGCGTTCGGGTTTTCTCGGGTTGAGCTGCAGAGCCCTGGTCCGGCAGTTCGAATCCGCCCGCCGCCTCCGGCCTTGACGCCGCGGTACGGCGGTCTCCGAGCCCGTGGCGCGGTGTCGGCGGTCTCGGCTCGGTTGCGTGGTCCCGGGGCGTCGGCCGGGTGTGAGGCAGGCTCGCGATGGAGCTCATCTTCCTGGCGATCGTCGGCGCGCTCGCGGTCGGCATGGTCATCCTCGCGCTGATCATGGCTCAGGCGCGGGCGCGCGCGGCCCGGGATACCGCCGTCCGCCAGGCTCGGGACGCATGGCGGCAGAACGACGAGCTGAGGCGCCAGCACGAGGAGCTGAAGGAGCGGGTGGAGCAGGAGACCCGCAGGGCGTACGAGCGCTGGCGAAGAGAGCTGGAGACGGCTCCGGCGGGAGACGCCGCCGGCTCTGCGCCGGACGGCGGCCCCGAGCGCGCCGCCACGGACGAGGCTCCCGAGGAGCACCCGCCCGCCCTGGACGAGGCTCCGGAGGAGGCCACGCCCGCCGTCGACGAGGCTCTCGAGGAGGCGACACCCGCCCCGGGCGCCCCGCCGCACCTCGCCCCGCTGATGGGGAGCTTCGCCTACGACCCCGGCGACACGCGCTTCGTCGGTGGTCCGGTGGAGCTGCTCGTCTTCGACGGCCTGAGCTCCGGGGACCTCCGGGAGATCGTCCTCGTCGCGGTCCGGAGCGGGTCCGCAGGGGCGAGCCCGAGCGACGGAGTGCGCGAGGGGCGGGTGTCGTGGCGCGAGATCCGGCTCGGAGAGGAGCCGACGCCCCTGGACGTCCCGGGGACGATCCCGCTGCGGGTGGAGATGGGCAAGGGCCGGCTCCGGGAGGGCTACACCTCCGGGCGTCTGAGCGTGCTCTACGAGGTTCTCGAGCGCCTCCACGGGGAAGAGATGCAGGCGGGGCGGGCGTCGGCACGGGAGACCGTGGCCGCGTTGAGCAATCGCGAGCTGCAGGAGCGGATCGACGAGGTGCTCAGCGGCTCCGTGAGCCTCGACGGGCCCGGGGCCCGCCGCCTCGCGGAGGCCAGCGCCTGGTTTGCCGAGCTCGAGGAGCGGGCCCGGCGACGGTCGGGGCCGCTGGCCGACTGAGACCAGCCTAAGGGCCCGGGTCTCCGAGGCTGAGGTCGACCCGGAAGCTCCCCACGTTCTTCATCTTCCGGCCGAACCGGCCCAGGAAGCCCGTGTAGGACATGGCGCCCGCGTCCTGGGCGACCCGGATCGTGGTGCTCCGGCGGCTCTCCAGCCGCACGATGGCGGCCCCGCCCGCAGCGTCCTGCACGGAGTCCCCGTGGCGCGGCGAGCAGCGGTAGGTGAGCTTCAGGAGCCGCTCGCCCGCGGCGGACGGGGGCAGGTCCAGGGCGAGGGCGATTCGCCCGGGCGTGACGTCGGCATCGTGGGTCACGACACCCTCCTGGCCCTCCGACTGGGTCTCGTCGGCACGGAAGGAGAACGAGTTCACGACCGCGCCGCCGATGTTGCTCGGGTTCGTGATCGGGTCGGTATAGACGGCGACGACATCATCGTCCAGGCTGATTGCGAGCTCCAGGGTCGTGTTCGGATCCTGGTCGTCCTTCCGGGGCCAGGCGTACCAGAAGACGTTGCCCTCGATCTCCAGGGACAGCGACGGGCCGGGGCCCCCGCCCGCCGCCGGGAGCGGGCTGCCGGCCGCCGAGGCGTCCGGGTTCAGGACCTCCTCCTGGCCGTCGTCGCCGATGATGCGCTCGATGCTCGCCAGGGGGATGCGCAGCTTTCCGTACCCGGTGTCGACGCGGACGAACTTCGTGCCGCGCAGGTAGGGGTGGCCGGTGACACGGTCACCGTTGCGGAGCAGGAACACGTCTGCCCTCGCCGTGGACGCGAGGACGGCGAAGCCGGCCAGAGCAGCGCAGGCTAGCGCGGCCGCGACCGCGGCAGGGGTGCGCATATCGCGCTAACCTTAGCAGACCGCGCGGCAGGCGCGACTGTCCTGTAGCAAGGACACTCCCCGCTGTGGGGATGGGCCGAGAAGTAGCTGTATACTAAGGGCTTAAGGGCCTGCCACGTGCTGGCACCCATCCTGCTCCGATGAGCGAGAGCGGGCACTGGCGGAGCCGACCCGCCCGGAGGGTGAGACCATGAAGAAACTGCTGAGTCTGGCGCCGGTGCTGATGCTGCTGGCGGCTCCCGATCCCGCGGCGGCCTCGGGACTCCACCTGCGGGTGGGCGGGTTCTTCCCGCGAGCGGACACGGGCGCCGGCAACGACCTGTTCCGGGACGCGAACGAGCTCTACACGCGGGACCTGGACGCTCTCGACGGCGTCGGCGCCTCGGACTGGATCGGCGTCTTCGGCGGGGCGGAGCTCACGGGCGAGGTCGGCAGCTACCTCGAGGTGGGCGTGCACGTGGATGGCTACGGTCGAACCCTGGACACGCTCTACCGGGACTTCGTCGACGCGGACGGCCGCGACATCTTCCAGACCCTGAAGGTGACGGTCGTCCCGCTCGGAGCCACGCTGCGCTTCGTCTCGACCCGGCGGGAGGCCCTCGCTCCCTACGCTGGCGGCGGAGTGGACCTCATCTACTACAAGTACGAGGCCTTCGGAGACTTCGTGGACTTCGCCGACGTGGATCTTCCGGTCTATACCGACGCGTTCCTCTCCGAGGGGTGGACCTTCGGGTTCCACGCCGTGGCCGGCGTCCGGGTGCCGATCAACTACGACTGGAGCGTCGTGGGGGAGGTGCGCTACCAGTGGGGCGAGCACGAGATGGGAGACGACTTCCGGCTCAACCGGATCGACCTGACCGGAGCGAGCGCCACGATCGGCGTCCACGTGCGCTTCTGAGCCGCCACCTCGGGTGAGGGCCCGGCCCGCGGAGCCGGGCCGTCTGATATCATCGCTTCGGATGGGGCAGTCGCTGGGGTGACGATGAGAACGATGCGCCTGGGGTCGGTCTGCGTGGCGATACTGCTGGGTTCGACCCTGCTCGGCGGCGCGTTCGGCGACCGGGTCCTCGCACGGGGGAACGAGCTCGGGGATCACCTCCGGCTGTACACGGCGATCCTCGGCACGATCGAGGACCAGTACGTCGACGAGGTCGACAGCGAGGAGCTGGTCGCGGCCTCGATCCGGGAGATGCTGCGCACCCTCGATCCCCACTCCAACTTCCTTCAGACCCGGGAGTACTCCTCGCTCCAGGAGCGCCAGCGCGGCTCGTACTACGGCCTCGGCATCACGGTCCAGTCGATCGAGGGGAACATCACCGTGGTGTCCCCCTTCGAGGGAACACCCGCCCACCGCCTGGGAATAAGGGCCGGGGACGTGATCAGCAGCATCGAGGGCGAGGACGCCCGTGGCATGAGCATCGACGACGCCGTGAAGCGGCTCCGGGGTCCCAAGGGCTCCCCGGTGCGAATCACCATCGTGCGGGACGGCTACGATCGCCCCCTCGACTTCACCGTGATCCGCGACGAGATCCCGCTCCACTCCGTGCCGTACTACTTCAAGGCGGACGAGCGCACGGGGTACGTCCGGCTCGTGGACTTCAACGAGACGACCGCCTGCCGCCCCGCGGATCCGCCGGGCTGCGCGAACGAGCTGGAGACGGCCCTGGACGAGCTGATCCAGGAGGGAGCCGAGGGACTGATCCTGGACATCCGGGACAACCCGGGCGGGCTCCTGGACCAGGCCTTCGCCGTGTCGAACCTGTTCCTGCACAAGGGTCAGCTCGTGGTGTTCACCCGGGGCCGCACCCGCCGCGACGAGTCGAACTACGTGACCGAGGCCGACAGCCGCTTCGGCGAGATCCCGCTGGTGGTGCTGGTGTCGAAGCACAGCGCGAGCGCGTCGGAGATCGTGGCGGGAGCCATCCAGGACCACGACCGGGGACTGATCGTCGGCGAGCCGACATTCGGCAAGGGCCTGGTCCAGACGATCATGCCGCTCCGAAACGTGAGGGGCTACGCCCTGGCCCTGACCACGGCCCGCTACTACACGCCTTCCGGCCGCTCGATCCAACGCGACTACGGCACCACCGCCTTCGAGGACTACGTCGCGGCCCGGGGGCGCAGCGGGTGCGGGGCGCACTTCGGCGAAGCGAAGCTCACCGACGCCGGGCGCAAGGTCTACGGGGGCGACGGGATCGCCCCGGACAGCTGCGTGGAGCCGGACCCGCCCTCGCGGTTCGTGTCGTCGCTGCTCTCCCGGCAGGTGTTCCTGAGCTTCTCCCACGGCTACGCCTCGCAGGAGACCGCAGGGGAGGCGGAGATCGACGGCACCGGCAGCCGTCCCGACGCCGCGCAGGAGAACGTCACGCTGATCGATCCCGACTTCGAGGTCGACGACGCGGTCTGGGCGGCCTTCGCCGCCTTCCTAGCGCAGCAGAAGGTCCCCTTCGAGCCGGAGCGGCTGGAGGCCCACCGGGAGGAGATCGCGCAGCACATCCTCGAGGAGGTCCTGCGCCAGGTCTTCGGGGAGGGAGAGGCGCGCCAGCGGACGCTCCATTGGGATCCCCAGATGCAGCGCGCCCTGGAGCTGATGCCACGGGCGCGGGCGCTGCTGGAGGATCCCGAGGCGTACATCGCGGCCACCGAGGGCGCCGAGAGCGACAAGCTGGCGAGCCGCATGCCGTAGACTTCGTTCCGGAGGGGGGGATGCTCACGAGGCTGAGGCGGCTGTTCCGCGCGATGTTCTCCGCGCTCATCGGGCAGACCGAGGGGCAGATGCCGCTCGCAATGCTCGAGGAGTCCGTGCGGGAGATGCTGGACAACGTGCGGGGCCTGCGGGACGCCACCGCCACGGCGATCGCGTACGAGACGAAGGCGGCCCGGGACCTCGAGGCCCAGAACGCGCGGCTGGCCAGCCTGGACAAGCAGGCCGAGGACGCCCTCGTGAAGCTCCAGGACGAGAAGCTGGCCCGGCGCGCGCTGCAGCTGCGGGCGGAGGCCGAGACGGTGCGGGCCCGGGCTCGGCAGCTCCACGACGCCGCCAGGACCCGGGCCGCGAGCGCCCGCACGAAGCTCCAGGACGAGGAGGCCCGCGTCCAGGAGAAGATCCGCCGCCTCGGCGAGCTGAAGGCGATCCACGAGATGAACGAGGCACAGCGCCGCCTCCAGCAGATCTCGGACGAGTTCGACATCGACGGGGCCGTTTCCTCCTTCGACAAGACGGCGGGTTCGATCCAGGAGGAGTCCGACAAGCTGCTGGCCCTCGACAGCCTGGCCGTCTCCGAGGGCGAGGAGCTGGACCGGAAGCTCGCGGCCCTGGGCAGGGACGCCCAGGTGGACGAGGCACTGGCGGCCTTGAAGGCCCGCGTCCGGGAGCGGGAGGCCGAGGCCGGCACGGAGGCACCCGCCCGCCAGAAGATCTCCTCGGCGTTCGACGAGAGCTGACGCGCCCGGGGCGCGCAGCGGCGACCCCCAGCACGGGCCGATTCCGGCGTCTGCTATCATGCGGCCTTCCGGGCGACACCGAGGCAGGAGGCTTTTGCCAATGAAGCGATCCGCGCGAGTCCTCGCGCTCGTCCTGACGGCCGGCTGGGCCGCGGGACCGCTCTCCGCACAGAACACCTTCGAGGACCACGTCGCGAACCTGAAGAGCCCCAACGCCGATACGCGGGAGAAAGCGGCCGAGCACCTGGGGAAGAGCCGCCGCCAGGACGCCGTGACGCCCCTCGCGGCGATGGTGCGGGACCCGGACAACGACGTGCGACGAGCGGTGGTGAAGGCTCTCAAGCAGCTACGGGACCTCTCGGCCCTGCCGGCGCTGGTCACCTCGATGAGGGACGGTGATCCCGAGATCCGGAGGCTCGCCCTGGAGGGCATCCTCGAGGTGTACCTGGAGCCCGAGCTCGTCCAGCCGGGCTTCCCGGACGTCTTCGCCGAGGAATTCGACTCCGGTCCCGCGGAGACCTTCGCGCCGGTGGAGCCGGGGGTGTTCGAGGCGGTCCGGGTGACGTTGCGGGACGAGGACGACGAGGTGCGGGAGCTGTCCGCGCACGCCGTGGGCATACTGGGAGCCGAGGGGCTGAGCGGCGAGCTGCTGCCCTCGCTGCAGGACCCCGATGCGCGGGTGCGAGCGGTGGCTGCGACATCGCTCGCCCGCGTGGGCACGAGCGAGGAGGGCGCATCCCTGATCCCCCTGCTGAGCGACGAGGCGCCCCGGGTGAGGATGCGCGCGCTCCACGCACTCGGTGTGCTCGAGGTGAAGCAGGCCGCCCCCGCGCTGCGGGCGGTGTACGAGAGCTACGGCCGCCGCGAGGAGGCCGTCCCGGTCCTGATCACCCTGAGTCGCTTGAAGGCCACCGAGCTGGGCCAGTTCTTCCTCGACCAGCTCGCCGACGCGAGCCTGGCCCGGCGCCGGCTGGCGATCGAGGGTCTGGCCCGGATCTCGGACCCCGGGGTGATCGACGGCTTCAAGAAGGACTTCCAACGGGCCCGGAACGAGGAGATCCGGATGGCGCTCGCGTTCGCCCTGGCCTACCTGGGCGACTCCGCCTTCGTGGACACGATCGCCATCAACCTGGGAGGGATCGGGCTGAAGGTGCGGGCCCGCAGCTACCTGGTCGAGCTGGGGCCATCCCGGCTTTCGGCTCTCTACCCCTACCTCGCCGACCCTGATCCGCACGTCCGGGCGGAGCTGTGCAGGATCCTCGCCGAGCTGGGGGACCCGGCCGCGATCGCCCGTCTGGAGCCGCTCGTCCAGGACTCCAACGCGATGGTGGCCGACAGCGCGAACCGCGCGATCGAGCGCCTGAGGGCCGTCGAGCGGGCGGGGTCTGACGGCTAGCTAGCTAGGGGCGGCTCGGGCCCGGCTCAGAACGCGTTGTGGCCGTGCCCGTCGGCGTCGACGTATAGCAGGGCGCTCTCGTCGGGGAATCCCACGTTGGTGAATCGCGTGAGGAACTCGCCTCCCACGGTGAGCCGGTTCGCGGTGATGCCCTGGGTCGCGCTCCCCGTGAGGTAGGGGTCGTACACCCGCACCTGGTAGGGGTCGTCCCTCGGCGGATAGTTCACCGGAACGGCGAGGGCCGTCCCGCGCCAGACCTGGTGCGTCTCGTCGAAGGCCAACGCGAACTCGCCACCGTCTCGCATCCAGGTGGCGAAGAAGACGACGGAGTCGTCGCAGACCGGGGCGGGCTCTGCGAGGCAGCCGTTCGGCTGGCGGTACTCGACGTTCACCGAGACGAGAGCCGGACGGGAAACGGGCTCGGGATCCTCGGGACCGGTGAGGCGGAAACAGGCTGCGGAGACGGCTGCCACGGCGACGATGGAGAGTCGCAGGTACCGGGAGGCGGTGGGCTTCGTCTGCCGCATGCTCGACGCCTCGATGATACCACCGCTGCCCTCTGGCGCCGGCCCGGAAGGCACAGTAGACTCGCGGGTCCGATCGGACGCGTGCGCGGGCGTCGGAAAGGGGGTTCGCTTGGCGGGTCGCAAGGCACTCATCACCGGGATCACGGGTCAGGACGGCAGCTACCTGGCCGAGCTACTCCTGGAGAAGGGGTACGAGGTCCACGGGCTGGTGCGCCGGAGCAGCTCCTTCAACACCTGGAGAATCGACCACGTCCGGGAGCGCCTTCAGCTCCACTACGGCGACCTCGTCGACCAGAACAGCCTGGTGCGGACGCTCGACGGCGTCCGCCCGGACGAGATCTACAACCTGGCCGCCCAGAGCCACGTGAAGGTCTCCTTCGAGATGCCCGAGTACACGACGGACGTGACGGCTCTGGGAGTGCTCCGGCTGCTGGACGCGGTGCGGGAGCTCGAGCTCGACTCCAGGGTCTACCAGGCGGGGAGCTCCGAGATGTTCGGCCTCGTCCGGGAGACGCCGCAGAGCGAGACGACGCCCTTCCACCCCCGCTCTCCCTACGCCATCGCGAAGGTCTTCGGCCACTGGACCGCGGTCAACTACCGTGAGGGCTACGGGATGTTCGTGTCCAATGGCATCCTCTTCAACCACGAATCGCCGCGCCGCGGAGAGAATTTCGTGACGCGCAAGATCACCCGGGGCGTGGCCGCCATCAAGGGCGGGAAGGCCAGGGAGCTGCGGCTCGGCAACCTGGACGCGAAGCGGGATTGGGGCTACGCGAAGGACTACGTCGAGGCGATGTGGCTGATGCTGCAGCGCGACGAGCCGGACGACTACGTGGTCGCGACGGGAGTGACCCGCACTGTCCGCGAGTTCCTCGAAGCGGCTTTCGGCTACGTCGGCCTGGATTGGAAGGACCACGTGGTCGTGGACGAGAAGTACTTCCGGCCCGCGGAGGTGGACGTCCTGCAGGGTGATGCGGGCAAGACCTACCGCGCCCTCGGCTGGAAGCCCCGGGTCGGCTTCGAGGAGCTGGTGCGCTTGATGGTCGACGCCGACCTCGAGGGGGGCGGGCCCCACTAGGCCAGGCTGCCTCAGGCGACCGGGGCGGCCTCGCGCTGCGCGATGAGCGCGTCCAGCTCGCTCTTGAGGCGGTGCAGGATCTCGTCGTAGCTGAACGCCCCGACGGTCTCCTCGCCCGTCTTGAGGTTCACGTGAGTGGGTCCGCACCAGAGCCCGAGGTCCGCGTCGTCGGTCTCTCCGGGGCCGTTGACCCGACAGCCCATGACGGCGATCGTCAGGGCGTGGCGCTCCGCGTAGGCGGCCATGGTCCTGACCGCCTCGGCCAGCTCGACGAAGCGGTCGTTCTCCACGCGGGAGCAGGACGGGCAGGAGATGATGTTCAGGCGGTCGTCGTCGAAGACCGGCACGGAGCGGAAGCGGCCCGCGGCGATGTCGGCCAGGATCTGGAGGCCCACCCGGACCTCCTCGGGCTTTCGGGGGTTCGGGAGGGTCAGGCTGACCCGGATCGTGTCCCCGATGCCGCGGCTCAGGAGCTGCTCGAAGGCGACCCGGGTCTTGATCACGCCCTCGGGAGGCATCCCGGCCTCGGTGACGCCCAGATGGAGCGGGACGTCGGGTCGGGCCTCGGCGAAGCGGCGGTTGCCTTCGATCACGTTCCTGGGGTCAGAGTCCTTGAGGCTCACCACGTAGCGCTCGAAGCGCAACTCGTCCATGATCCTGACGTGTGCGAGGGCGGAGGCGACCATCGCCTCGACGTCGTCTCCCGGATGGAGGCGCTTCAGCGCGGGGTCGACGCTGCCGCAGTTGACGCCGATGCGGATCGCGCAGTCGTGCTCGCGGGCCACCGAGACGAGGAACGCGACCTTCTCGTCCACAGGCTTGTCGCGCTCGTGGTGGTGGAGGTGGCCGGGGTTGTAGCGCAGCTTGTCCACGTGGGGCGCAACCCGGGCCGCCAGCCGGTAGCTCTCCTGGAGGTCGACTGCCAGGTTGGCCCGGGTCTGGCGCCGGATCTCGCCGAGAGCCTCGACGTCCCGGGTGCTGTCCACGGCGACGCGTACCAGCCCCGCGCCCGCCTGCCGCAACGCCTCGGCCTGTTCGACGGTGGCGTCCACGTCCCGGGTGGGCGTGGCGCACATGCTCTGAACCACGACGGGATGCCCGGCTCCGATGACCGTCGAGCCGATCGGGACCTGGCGCGTCGGGTTCCGCTTCACCCGTTCGATGGTATCACCCCTCCGTCTCCTCGAGGGCGCGCACCCCGAGGCGCATCGGGACCAGCCACGTCGCCACGCAGAGAAGCCCCGCCGCCGCAAAGCAGGCGGCCATGCGGCCGAGGTGGGCCCCCCCGAGGGGAATCCGGGCGTAGGAGTGACGGAAGTAGACGCTGGAGCCGAGAGCCAGGAGCGCGATCTCGACCAGGATGAAGAGCACCCCTGCCATCATGAAGGCCACGCCGCCGTAGGAGCCGGCCACCTGGGTGACGTTCTCGGCCTTGAAGCGCGGGTAGATCGCCCCCATCCCGGCAGCCAGGCCCACCAGCGCGAAGCTCATCAGGAGGATCGCGCAGGCGCCCAGGACCTGCAGGAAGGGCGCCGTGCCCAGGAAGTGATTGGAGGCCACGATCAGGACCTCGGCGAGCAGCAGCACCGGCACCAGGCCGGTCCAGAACTTGGACCACAGGAAGGCCCGCATGGTGACCGGGGATGTGCGGATCAGCCAGAAGGCGGCTCCCTCCGCGGAGACGGCGGGGAACACGAAGCGCACGGCCACCGCCGAGAGCACGAAGCCGGCCAAGGCCAGGTTGAAGAAGGCGTAGGCGTTCCGCACTACGCCGGCCATGTAGGGGATCCTGTCCAGGTCGAGGACGCGAAAGTTGTACAGGTAGACGAGGACCAGGGCGAGCAGCAGCAGGAGCTGCGACCACTGGCTCGTGTCGCGCAGGAAGACCTTCAGGTCCTTGATCAGCAGGCTGCGGCCCGGCACCGAGAGCGGAGAGCGACGGGCGGCGCTCTCCAGGAACGAGAGTCGCGTGAAGCGGGCCTTGCGGGCCTCCTGGGCCTTGCTGTAGCCGGTGAAGTAGTGGCGCTCGAAGGCGATCCGGGTCAGGGCCACGGCCGCGAGGGCGGTCGTCCAGAGCGCCCCCGCGTGCAGGGCATCCACGTTGCCCTGGAGCGCGGCGAACAGCGCTTCCCCGGTCCAGAACGAGGGCAGCAGCGGGGTGACGGGCGACTGCAGTGCCGCAAAGAACGCCGTGACGTCCGGGAGCGAGCGCACGCTCAGCAAGCGCTCGGGGCGCAGGAAACGCAGCAGCACCACCAGGGAGATCGCGAACAGGAGCCCCATGAGCATCAGCACGTCCCTGGCCCGCCGGGCGGGGAAGGTGTTCACGAGGAGGAGCGTGACGGCCGTTCCGAGCGCGACCGGAATCGCCACGAAGGGCACCAGCAGGAGCGCCGCCGAGGCGTAGTAGAGGGGAGGGGCACAGCGGGCGGCGCCCACGGCGAGCAGCACCGGGACGATGAACACGACGACCATCCAGGACGCCTGGCCGAGTGTCTGGGTGAAGCGGGCGTAGAAGAGCCGGCGCACGGACACGGGGGTCGCGACGATCAGGCGCAGGTCTTCGGAGAGGAAGAATGTGGAGAGGGACGTGACGACGCCGCTGAAGGCGAGGAAGGACAGGAAGGTGAGGAACAGCCACGAGAGTCCCACCCGGATCAGGTAGTCGCCCAGCTCCTCGAAGCCGAGCAGCTTCCACGTCAGCCAGAACACGACCGCGAAGATGGCGGTCGCCACGGTCATGCCGATCCCTGCGAACACGGCCGCCCGGGTCAGGTCCCCGGGGGCGCGGCTCCTGGCGCGGTTGCGGGCGGCCAGGGCGCTCGGAACCAGGAGGTAGGGGAAGGGGTTCTCGGCGCTCACACGACCTCGTCGATCTCCTGCAGCCCGGAACCCCCGGTGAGCTTGAGGAACACGCCGGTGAGCTGCTCGTCGGCGCTCCCGGCCAGCTCCCGCAGCTCGGCGACGGTGCCCCGGGCGATGATCGAGCCGCCGAGGATGATGCTGATGCGATCGCACATCTCCTCTGCGACCTCCAGGGTGTGGGTGCTCATCAGGATGGCGACGCCGCGATCCCGCATGCGCTGAAAGACCCTCTTGATCAGTCGCGCGCCCCGGGGATCCAGGCCGACCATGGGCTCGTCCACGAGGACGGCCCGGGGTCGGTGCAGGAAGGCGGCGCACATGACGAGGCGCTGCTTCATGCCGTGGGAGAAGCTCTCCACGAGCTCCCCCTCCCAGCTCGACAGCTCGAACAGCTCGAGCATCTCCCCGGCGCGCTCGCGGAGCCGCGGGCCGTCCAGACCGTAGAGGCCGCCGTGGAAGCGCAGGAACTCGCCCGCCGTGAGCTTCTCGTAGATGAACGGCCGGTCGGGGATGAAGCCCAGGGCGGCCTTGGCGCGTTCGGGCTCGGCGAGGAGGTCGTGTCCCGCGATGGCGACGCTGCCCGCCGTGGGCTTCAGCAGGCCGGCGATCATCCGGATCGTCGTCGTCTTGCCCGCCCCGTTCGGCCCGAGGAAGCCGTGGATCTCTCCAGCGGCGACGTCGATGCTGACCCCGTCCACCGCGGTGAAGGAGCCGTAGCGCTTGACAGCGTCGCGGACGTCGATGACCGGGTTCTCCGGGGAAGTCACGGGCGCGGCCGACTCCAGCAGCTCCCGCCCTCCGCCCGTTCCGGGAGGTCGAGAGGCAAGGCGGGCAGCGCACCGGTCGGTTGCGCTCCGACCAGTACGGGGTTGGCCTGCTCCTCCTCTTCGAGGTCGAGGATCGTCAGGCGCAGCTGGCCGATGAAGGCCGCGATCTCGGCCTGGCGTTCCAGCCCGCCCCGCAGCAGCCGCAGATGAGTGGCGTCGGCGGGAAACTGGTCCAGCGTCGGGTCCACCGGGAGCCACAGGCCCCGCTCGGGCCCCGTGCGCAGGTAGACCTCGGGCCAGGCGTGGTAGTAGAAGGCGCCGTTCAGGTGCACCAGGCCCACGGCCGTCCGGGAGGGCAGGCCGACAGCCCGGGCCATGGCCACGTACAGGGCGGTGTGCTCGTTGCAGTCGCCGACACGGGTCCTCAGGACCTCCCGGGCCGAGGGGATGCTCACCGTGGGGGCCTTGTCCAGCCGGGCGTTGACGTGTCGCAGCAGGCGCTCGGCCAGAGTCCGGTCGTCGGTCGCCCCGCCCGCGGCCTCGCGTGCGGCCGCGACCAGGGCTGGGTCGTCGCTCTCGATCAGGGGCTCGGGCTGGAGGTATCGGCCCAGCCCCGCCTCCGGCGGGCCCGGCTCGAGATCCCGCGGGTCGAGGATCTCGACGACGTCGCCGTCGAGGCTCTGGCCCACGCCGGTCATGTCCGCGCGCCGGAGCTCGACTCCCTCGAGGCGCATCCTGAGGCGCTTGACGGCCGTGGGATCGACGATCCGGGTCTGCCCCTCGGGGACCACCGAGGCGGCCTCCAGCACGTCCATGCCCAGATCGGCGGCCTCTCCCAGGGCCAGGGCTCCTTCGCGATCCTCGCGGACCGCCACGAGCCCGGTCGGGCTCTCCTCCCGAAGCACGTCTCCGGTCTCGGTGATCCAGGACGTCACCTGCAGGCCGACGAACTCCGATTGGACGCGAAACGCCGGGAGCGAGCGATCCGAGAGCCGCACCAGCTCCCGCTCCCCGACGGTGACGACCATCGGGGCGTTGCTCAGGGTCGCCGGATCGAAGACCGTGACCTCCAGGCGCAGACCGGGCTCCAGCCCTTCGGCCGCCAGGCGCCGCGGAAGGTTCATGGCCAGCTGCGGCGGGGCGGCGAGGGTGCGCTCCTCGGTGCGGGTCCCCGCCGCCGACGTGAAGGAGAGCTCGAGGGCGTTCCCGCGCACGGTCCCCGATATGGACATCGGGGAAGCCCCGGGGTCGAGGGAGAACGAGAACGACTGGAGCTGGAACGCGCGGTCGACCCTCGCCCGAGTGCTGTGGCGGGCGGTGGTGATGGCGCCGAGCAGGTTCATCTGGATCTGCCCGTCCTCCTGGAGCTCGTATCCGTCGTCACGGGGCACGGTCTGCGAGACCGTGAAGCCGACCTTGGCGTCCCGGAAGTAGACGCCCCTCCATTGAGAGGTGGAGCCGTACTGGGAAAGGTCGGCGGCGAGGGCGACCTGGGTCCCGGAGGCGTAGCTGGCGCGGATCAGCAGGCCCATCTGGGCGATCCAGGCGGCGAGCAGGGCGAGTGTGAGAGGACGCCCCCAGCTCCGGGGCAAAGGCTGGAACAGCCTCAAGCGGGGACGAGCGTCAATGATGCCACCGTCACGGATCTTAGCAAATCGCGCGGTCGCCGCGAGAGCGCCCGCAGACGCGTTATCATGCGCCCGGCCGCATGAACCCCAGCCGTGTCGACTTCGTCCTGGTTCGCCCGTCGCTTCCCGCCAACGTCGCCGCGGCGTGCCGGGCGCTGAAGAACATGGGTTTCGGGGCGCCCCGGGTGGTGGAGCCCGCCGCCGAGGTGGGGCGGGACGACAGGGCCATCGCGTACGGCGCCTGGGACCTGCTGGACGAGATGTCCCGGCACCGGTCGCTGGAGGGCGCCGTGGCGGGTGCCAGCTTCGTCGTTTCCACCTCCGGAAGGGACGAAGAGGCGTGGACGCCCCGAGACATGGCGCAGCTGGCCGAGAGCCGGGCCGGTTCCGGGCGTCTCGCCGTCGTCTTCGGCCCGGAGGCCACGGGGCTGTCGCGACTGGAGCTGTTGCAGTGCCACGAGCGCGTGCGCATCCCGACGGCCCCGGCGCAGCCTTCCCTGAACCTCGCCCAGGCCGTGCTGATCCTGGCCTACGAGCTGAGGCTCGAAAGAGTGCCCGAGAGCCCGCCGCCCCCGGCTCCGGACCGTGCCGAGGCCGGACAGGTGGAAGAGGCGCTCCGCGGGATGCGGGAGGCGCTCCAGACGATGGGATACCTCAACCCGCAGAACCCCGACGCCATCCTGGGGGAGCTGCGGGCGATGCTGTTCCGGGCCGGTCCGACGCGCCGGGAGGCCCGGCTGCTCCGGGGGCTCGCCCGGCAACTCGGCTGGGCGGCCCGCCGGTTGCGCTCGTCCCGGTGATCACCCTTCGGCCCGGCAGGGAGCAGCTCGACGCCGGGCAGCGCCGGCAGATCGCGGACGTGCTGGCCCGGGGTTTGTTGATCGTGTACCCCACGGATACGCTCTACGCGCTGGGCGGGCGCGCCCGGGATCCGAGAGCGGCGGCGGCCGTCCGGCAAGCCAAAGGGCGGCCCCCGGACAAGGCGCTGCCGGTGGTCGCGGCGGACGTCGAGCAGGCGGGCCTGCTGTGCGATCTGCGGGAGGGCTGCGCGGCGAGGCTGGCAGAGCGCTTCTGGCCGGGTCCCCTCACGCTGGTGCTCCGCGCAGTCGTGAAGCTGCCCGAGGAGCTGTCCGAGGGAGGAGCGACCCTGGCCGTGCGCGTGCCCTCCAGGGAGCTGACCCGGGAGCTCTGTCGGCTCGCGGGGCCGCTCATCGCAACCTCTGCGAACCGTTCCGGGCGGCCCGCGGCAGCCACCTGCCGGGAGGCACTGGAGGAGATCGGCGGCGCGGTGGCGCTGGCCGTCGACGGCGGAGCGGGTGGAGGACCGCCGTCGACGCTCGTGGATCTCACCGGGCCGAGCCCTCGGCTGCTGCGCGAGGGAGCGATCCCCTGGTCCGACGTGGCCGCGATCCTCGAGCCGTCCGGGCGCGGGGGATCTTGACGTAGAATCGCGCCTCCCCAGTGGCCCGCGAGACCTCAGCCTCTGCCTCCAGCTCCCGCGCGCGCCGGGCCGGGGCGCGGTGGCTCCTCGCCGTCGGCATGCTCGGCCTGATCGCCGGGGCAGCCTGCGCGCGCCGGGTGGCACCTCTCCCTCCGGACGGCCTGGACTACCGGTTTCCGGTCTGGAGCCCGGGAGAGCTGTCGGCCCGGGAGGAGGAGACGCTTCGGAAGGCCTGGCGCGCCGTGCTGAACGGGGACACGCGCCGAGCAGCCGGCGAGTGCCGCAGGCTCCTCGACCGGCGCCCGCGCCTGGTGCCCGCGCGCGTCGCCCTGGCCTTCGCGCAGATGCGCGAGCGGCGCTTCGCCGAGGCGGAGGCCGGGTTCGCCTCGGTCCTCACCGACCGCCCGGACGACGTGCCGGCGATGATCGGCGCCGCGAGCCTCGCGGCGCATCGCGGTGACGCCGCGGCGGCGCTCCTGATCTACGCGCGCGCCGCAGACGCCGCTCCCGGCGACCGGCTCCTCGAGCGCAGGCTCCAGGAGACGAAGGCACAGGTGACGGAGTCCCGGGTGGCCGCGGCGCAGGCGGCGCTGGCTCGGGGCGACCTGGAGGAGGCCGTCGCGTCGTTCCGCTCCGCCCTGGCGGTGGCCCCCGAGGTCGCGGGGGTCAGGGTGGCCCTGGCCGACGCCCTGGCCAGCAGCGGGGACGCGGTCGGGGCCCTGGAGGTCCTCGAGCGGATGCCGTCGCCCGACCCGGGGGTGCTGGAAAGGCTGGCCGAGCTGCGGGCGGAGCAGGGGGACCTGACGGGAGCCCTCGACGCGCTGCGGCAGGTGCTGGAGCTGGAGCCGGCGCGCGCCGGGGCGCGGCAGCTCGCGGACCGGCTGCGGGGAGAGCTGGAGCTGCTGGAGATGCCGGAGCCGTACCGGCGGATCCCGGAGGAGGAGCGCATCTCGAGGGCGGACCTCGCGGCGCTGATCGCGGTGAAGGTGACGGCGCTCGGCCAGCTCCCCGACCTCGAGTCCAGAGTCCTCACGGACACGGACGCCTCGTGGGCGGCTCCGTACATCCAGCGCGTGGCGAACCTCGAGATCCTGAGCGTGTATCCGAACCACACCTTCCAGCCCCACGCGACGGTCCGGCGCAGCGAGCTGGCCCACGCCGTGGGCCGCGTGCTGGACCTGGTGGAGTGGCCGGAGCAACCCGCCCCGGAGCTGCGGGACATCCGCCCGCGCCACCTCCACTACCGGGGGGTGGTACGGGCGGTCGGGGCCGGGCTGATGGACGTGACGCCCACGGGCGCCTTCGAAGGCTGGCGGCCCGTGACCGGCCAGGAGGCGGTGGCCGTGATCGACGGCCTCGCGCGGGCCGTCGGTCCGTGATCGGGTTGTCATTGTACAATGTGGCGCCGTTCACCGGACGACGAACTGCGCGCGACGGCGCGTGAGAGGGAATGCGAGCACGGGCTTCCCGCCCGGGACGCAGCGCCTGCCCACGCGGCTGGAGGGCTGATGGACCACGAGCTGCTGAGCAGCGTTCCCATCTTCGCGGAGCTGGACCGGGCCGACATCGACGGGCTGGCGAAGCTGGCCGCGCGGCGTCGCTATCCCAAGGACGGGGTGGTCTTCTTCGAGAACGAGGAGGGGTCTTCCTTCTTCATGATCGTCGAGGGCCGCATCAAGGTGACGATCCTCGGGGACGACGGGCGGGAGATCATCCTCTCGGTGCTCAGCTCGGGGGACTTCTTCGGCGAGATGGCGCTCCTGGACAACGAGCCCAGGTCGGCGACGGCCATCGCCGTCGAGGACAGCGAGCTGCTGGTGCTGAACCGCAGCGATTTCGAGAGCGCCGTGGCGGACAACAGCCGGGTCATGCAGGCGCTGATCAGGACCCTCACCGCGCGGCTGCGCAAGGCGAACCACCAGATCTCGACCCTGGCGCTGCTCGATGTCTACGGCCGCGTCGCGCGGGTGATCCTGGAGATGGCCCGGGAGGACGGCCGCCGGCTGCGGGACGGGAGCATCGCCTTCCGCCGGGCGACCCACCAGGAGATCGCGAACCGGATCGGGACCACCCGGGAGACCGTCACCCGGATGCTCAAGGATCTCCAGCGGCAGGGCCTGATCCACGTGGAGGGGCGCGAGATCGTCCTGCAGCCGGACTTCGAGCGCGTCTTCGATTGAGCTAGCAGTCCGTGGTGGAAGTGCACCGCGAGCGAGAGCAAAGGAACCGCTCTCGGCGCGGTCTGACTTTCACCACGGGCTGCTAGGGCTCACAACCCTGGCAGAGGGTCGCGGACATGCTGGAGACCCGCCTGATGCCGCCCGCTGGCATGCCCGCTCCCGCCGCGGTGGAGCGCGCTACGGGTGATGTCCTGGATTCGGGAGTCGCTCGGCGATACGGTGCAGGCCACGGGGCGATCCGGGACGGGTCAGCTTCCGACGGTTGACGAGCGCCGAGTATGCGTACGCGATCCGCGACTCACCGCCGTGGAGCTCAAAGTCGGCGTCGACGCGTCGAGCGACTCGGTTGGGGCGAGGGTTTCGCGAGCTTCGGCGACGTCCAGTTCGTGCAGGACACGGTCGAGCGCTACCTAGAGGCCACGGCAGCGGCTGGCTGCATCGATAGTCTCGTTCGACCGACAGATTGCCGCCCTTGTGCGTGCCTTCGAACCGGCGGAGACTACCCGTCTCGTGGGCAGGATCGCCGCCTCGGGGAGCAACCCTGGCAAGGCCGCAACTGAGATGCTCTTCGATTCCCCCACCGCCGAGAGATAGCGGAACGACATGGAATGCGCCGCCTGCCGCGCCTCGCTCCCCGAAGGGTCACTGTTCTGTCTGAAATGCGGCGCGAAGGCGGTGCTGCCCACGAACGCGGCTCCCCAGGATCCGCTGCGTGAGGTCCTGAGAGTCGCACTGGGGCGCCAGTACGAGATCGTTCGGCTGCTCGGCAAGGGTGGGATGGGTGCCGTCTATCTCGCAACCGAGGCGGCGCTCGAACGCGAAGTCGCGATCAAGGTTCTGCCGCCCGACCGGGGGGCGACGCAGGACAGTCGCGATCGCTTCCGGCGCGAGGCCCGCACCGCCGCCCGTCTGTCACATCCCAACATCGTGCCCCTCTACACGTTCGGCGATGTGGACGGGACCCTCTACTTCGTGATGGGGTATGTGAAAGGAGAGTCGCTCGCCGCGCGTCTCAAACGCGAGGGCCGACTCGGCGTCGAACAGTCGCGACGCATCCTGATC
>Ga0299906_10001069_pt1 | contig 23877 bp, 24 predicted proteins | sample RVTome_14_FD_200259 | JGI IMG/M metagenome (GOLD analysis project Ga0299906, IMG submission 200259) | Soil microbial communities from uranium-contaminated site in the Upper Colorado River Basin, Wyoming, United States - RVT145D125 (version 2) ...
GATGGCTCGATCTCGGAGACGCCCATGCATGAAATCCTCAGAATCTGGCCACTTTCAAACCGTTCGGCGTTCTAGCGCCCCGGAGCCCGCCACATGACCCCAGAACAAGCCGCCGATCTCATTGCCCAGGTCCGCCGGACTGCCGACGCTCTCGACGAGATACTGAAGATCCTCCAAAAACAGGCGGACGAGAAGCGCTAGCTGGCGCAGCCCCCTGATTGAGCGAACAGCTCGTGTGGGAATTGTCATGTGGCCCTGGCGCCAGCGCCGGCGGCCCCATCCGGCGTGAGCAGGACACACCGGACGGGCGAAACACTGTCCCCGGAATTGTCCCCGTGAGGATCAGAGTGCTCGTAGACCACGCAATTCGGCGTAGTAGGCTGAGGCGCGGCTTTGGGTGAGAATCCAGCAGTTCACCGAGATCCGAGGGGTCGTCAAGCGCTGGAACGTGGGACTTGAAAACCGTTAGCGGGGAAACCCGCTCCTGGGTTCGAATCCCAGTCCCTCCGCCATTCTCGAGGTCCTGACAGAGGGCTCCATGGCCGTGACGCCCGTACCGGCGCAGCTGCAGAACCTGCTGGATCAGATCGACGCGTGCGAGCGCGACGCCCGCGCGCTGGCCGGCGATCTCACCGACGCGCAGCTCAACTGGCAGCCGGGCGACACGGCCTGGAGCGTCGGGCAGTGCCTCGAGCACCTGGCGCTCATCAACGTCTTCTACCTGAAGGGGATGGACGCGGCTGTCCAGGCCGCGGTGCAACGGGGCACGAGTGCCTTCCGCGATCTCGCGCCCACGGTGCTCGGCCGCTGGTTCGTCGCGCAGATGGAGCCGCCAGTCAGGCTGAAGGTGCAGACGCTCGCGTCGCTCGTGCCACCGTCTGCGGTGTCGCGAGACCAGGTCCAGCAGCGATACGAGGCGAGCCACGAGGCCTATCGTGACCTGGTGAAGGCCTGCGCCGAGGTTGACGTCAACCAGGTGATCGTGCGCAATCCCTTCTACCGCCTCATCCGGATGCGGATGGCGACGGTGGTCCTGGTGATCCCGGCCCACGACCGCCGCCACCTCTGGCAGGCCCGTCAGCTCGTCGCCGACCCGCGGTTCCCGCACGAGTCGCCGGTCACAGCCAGCCCTCGGGGCTGATGCGTCCGCGCCGTGTCACTCATAAGCGGACGAGGAGGATCAGGGATGCCGGTGCGATCGAGCTGGAAAACGCTGCGGGGACTCTGGTGCGCAGCGATCGTCGTGGCCGCGGGTGGCATCGCCGAGGCGGGGGCACAGGTCGATCTGGAGGCGCTCAAGGATCCGTCGCAGTTCACAGAAGAGGCGCCGGCCACCTACCGTGCGCGGTTCGACACGAGCAAGGGCGAATTCCTCATCGAGGTGCGTCGCGAGTGGGCGCCGCTGGCCGCCGACCGCTTCTACAACCTCGTCAAGAGCGGCTTCTACAACGACGCACGCTTCTTCCGCGTGGTCGAGGACTTCATGGTGCAGTTCGGCCTGAACGGCGACCCGGCCGTGCAAGCACCTTGGAGCCGCGCCCGCCTGAGGGACGAGCCGGTCACGCAGAGCAACACGCGCGGATTGGTGAGCTTCGCCAAGGAGTCGCTGCCCAACACGCGTAACACCATGGTCTTCATCAATTTCGTGGACAACAGCTTTCTCGACGAGCGGGGGTTCCCACCCTTCGGCCAGGTCGTGTCGGGGATGGAGGTCGTCGACAGCCTGTACAGCGGGTACGGCGACGACAGGGGGCCCGACCAGCTGCGCATCCTGCGCCAGGGCAACGCCTACCTGCAGGAATCGTTCCCCGAGCTCGACTACATCAGGACGGCGGTCGTCGAGTAGGCCTTCCCCGCGCCTCAGGCCGGCGGGAGGCATCGGCGGCCACGATGGCCACCCTATTTCGACCAGGGTCCTCAGCGCCGCGACCAGTAGTCGGCCCTGTTGGGGATCACCCAGCGCACGCCGCCTCGTGGGTCTGCGCTGTCGCCGGGAAAGCGCGGAATCAGGTGTACGTGAAGGTGTGAAACGGTCTGACCGGCGGCGGAGCCCTCGTTGATGCCGATGTTGTATCCGGACGGAGCGTGATTCTGGCACACATGATCCCGCGCCTGGTCGAGAAGGGACAGCATGGCCTCACGTTCCGCCTGAGTTGCCTCGAAGAACGATTCGACGTGCCGCTTCGGAACAATGAGGCTGTGCCCTGGCGAGACCGGGTAGGCGTCGAGAATCCACACCACGTGTTCGTTCTCACCCAGAATCTTGTCTGCGCGGATCGTACAGAAGACGCACGGCTGGTTCTCCTGCACGTCTTCGAAGGTCCAGGGTCCCCAGTAGTGGATCTCGTGCCCGTGCAGCGCCTTGAGGACCCGGAGCGCACGAAGCTTCTCGTCGCTCTTTCGCTTGTGAACCTTGACGCACAGCAGGGTCGCTCCCCGGCGAAGGGCCTCGTCGATGCGGTGGTTGGGCTCGCTCTCGTCTCCCAGGGCGGCTTCGAGCCTGCGCAGCAGGCGGATGACCCTGCCGTGCTCGCGCCCGGATAGATCGAGGCGCCGAGCGCCCTCCTCACCCACGAAGACATCGATGTCGTCGGTCGCGACCCCCTCCTCCTCGAGCGCCCGCACCGTGGCCATGACCTCGTCTTCGCTGTCGAGCAGGCAAGTCACCCGGTTGGCGAGCGCGAACAGGTGGCCGCCCGCGTAGGGATCAGGATTGATTCGGGCCATGGTCTCCCTCAGATGCGGCGCGAATTCACCCCATTTTTCAGTGTTCGGAGGTGCCCCAATATACCAACACTCGTCCAGGATGAATAGATTCCTTTCGAGTGTTTTCTACGGCGTGAGCGTCCGCGGTACCGCGCGATGATCCGCACGGGCGCCGCCCGAGACTTTGACGACGCGGCGGCTTCACGCGCTTGACAATCCGTGGCAGGAGTCATAGGTTGCCCCTTCACGTGGCTGGCGAGGCCAGGTACCCGCGCCTCCTCGCGGCGTGTCCGCGCAACCTTCAGACTGGCCGCTACACAGGTATGAGCATGGAGCACTCTCCAGGGGGCACCGGCCCGCCGCCCCGTCGCGGCCCCTCCGTCGACCTCGACCCGACCGGGATCGTCACCGGCAAGAGCGCGGACAGGGAACGACGCCAGTTTCTGAACTATTCGTTCTACCGGCTCGACCCGGTGTTCCGGCGGCTCCCTGCCGATGAGCAGCGAGTGGCGGCGGCGGAGTTCATCGAACTGGTGCGGAAGTGGGAGGCTACCGACGACCTGATCCTGCGCACGTACTCGCTCGTGGGCATGCGCGCGGACGTCGACTTCATGCTCTGGCGGATCGCGTTCGACCCGCTGTGCTTCCAGTCGATGGAAGCGGCGATCAGGCGGTCGCGGCTGGGCGCCTACCTGTCGCAGGTCCATAGCTTCCTCTCGCTGCAGCGGCGGTCGCCGTACGTCAACAGGATGAAGGGTGCTGGAGAGGCCGTCGAACTGCTGCCGGGGGAAGGCAACTACCTGTTCGTGTACCCCTTCACGAAGACGCGGTCGTGGTACCGCCTGTCACCACACGCGCGGCAGGGGATGATGGACGAGCACATCGCCGCCTCCGCGCCGTTCAAGGGCGTCCGCCTGAACACGAGCAACAGCTACGGCATCGACGACCAGGACTTCGTGGTCGCGTTCGACTCGGACTACCCGCAGGAGTTCGTCGATCTGGTGGGGCGGCTGCGGTACACGGAGGCGAGCCTCTATACGCAGCGGGACACGCCGATGTTCACGTGTGCAAAGGCGCCCATTGACGCGATCCTCGCCCAGTTGGCGACCACGGATTAGCGAGGCCGCCTCCGCCGAGACCGGCTCCGGCGAGGTCTCGCCGTAGCACGGCTGACGAGTATGCGCGCGGAGGCGGACGCTTGACTCGCGCGATCCGCGATGGTACGTACACACGGCTCTTCAACGTAGAGGCGGAGAACACGTTTGGCCCAGACGGAAGCGGACCTGCTAGACAACCCTGTCACGGGCCGCCCCACGCTGATTCTGCGCTCGCCGGATTTCCACTCGATCACCGAGGCTGTCGCGGAGCCGGTCGAGCGGCGCACACCGCTCGGCTGGTGGCTCTTCTTCGTTCCTTCCCTCGCGCTCCTCGGCCTTCTCGGTGTGGCTGTTTCATGGCTCTTCTGGGAGGGAATCGGCATCTGGGGTCTCAACGTCCCCGTCGGCTGGGCGTGGGATATCACGAACTTCGTGTTCTGGGTCGGCATCGCGCACGCCGGGACGCTCATCTCGGCGATCCTCTTCCTCTTCCGCCAGAAATGGCGCACCTCGATCAACCGCTCGGCGGAGGCGATGACCATCTTCGCGGTCATGTGCGCCATGTTGTTCCCGGGCATCCACGTGGGACGCGTGTGGGTCGCCTACTGGATGTTCCCGATCCCGAACCAGATGGACATGTGGCCCAATTTCAGGAGCCCTCTCCTCTGGGACGTCTTCGCGGTCAGCGTGTACGGAACCGTGTCGATGATGTTCTGGTACGTGGGCCTGATTCCGGATCTGGCGACGATGCGCGATCGGGCGACGACCCGTGCCCGGCAGCTCGCCTACGGCATCTTCGCCCTCGGGTGGCGGGGCTCCATGCGGCAGTGGCGCCACTACGAAAGCGCCTATCTCGTCCTCGCGGCCCTCGCGACACCGCTGGTCCTCTCGGTGCACTCGGTCGTGTCGATGGACTTCGCGGTCTCCGTTCTCCCCGGCTGGCACACGACGATCTTCCCGCCCTACTTCGTCGCGGGCGCGATTTTCTCCGGGTTCGCCATGGTGCTGACGCTCATGGTGATCTGCCGCACGGCGTTCCGCCTGGAGCACATCATCACCCTCCGTCACTTCGACTACATGGCGAAGATCATGCTCGTGACAGGGTCGATCGTCGGCTTCGCCTACGCCACGGAGTTCTTCACCGCCTGGTACAGCGGGAACCCCTACGAGTACTTCACGTTCCTGAACCGGGCGGGCGGACCGTACGCCTGGGCCTACTGGATCATGGTCTCCTGCAACGTGATCAGCCCCCAGTTCTTCTGGTTCAAGAAGGCGCGGACGAGCATCCCGGTCCTGTTCGTGCTGTCGATTCTTGTCAACATCGGCATGTGGTTCGAGCGGTTCGTGATCATCGTGACGTCCCTGCATCGTGACTTCCTCCCCTCGGCGTGGGGCTACTTCACGCCCACGATCTGGGACATCTCGTGTCTGCTCGGAAGCTTCGGGCTCTTCTTCACCATGTTCTGTCTGTTCGTGCGCTTTCTTCCGATGGTGGCGACCGCCGAGGTCAAGACCGTCCTGCCGCAGGCCGATCCGCATCGGCAGCCGGAGGCCGAGCGCGAGGTCCCGGAGCAGGCACCAGCGAGCCGCGCCGCGGTCCCGAGGGTCGCCGACGACCGCTCCCTGAAGAGCCTCCTGATGCCGCTCCTCCCGCGGCTTCCGAAGGGGCCCCACTACGGCATCCTCGGCGAATTCGCGTCGCCGGCGGACCTCCATCGCGCCTGCGAACGGGTACGCGACGCAGGCTTCACGCGGTGGGACGCCCACAGCCCGTTCCCCGTCCACGGCCTCGAGAAGGCGATGGGGCTCCGGCGTTCCCCGCTTCCCTGGATCGTGCTGGGCATGGGACTGACCGGGGCCGCGCTCGGGTTCGGTCTGCAGTGGTGGGTCCACTCCGACGCCTACCCCCTCGTGATCAGCGGCAAACCGTACCTTGCCTGGCCGGCCTACATTCCCATCACGTTCGAGGTGGGCGTCCTGTTCGCCGCGCTCGGCGCGGTCCTCGGCATGCTCGGCCTGAACCGCCTCCCCATGCACCACCATCCGCTGTTCAGGTCCAGGGTCTTCGAGCGCGTGACCGACGACGCCTTCTTCATCTCGATCGAGTCGTGGGATCCCAGGTTCGACCCGTCGCAGACCGGGGAGCTGCTGACGTCCTTCGGCGCACGAAACGTCGAGCTCCTGGAGTCCTGAATGGCTGCCGAAGGCGATCGCACGGCGTTCCGGCTGGAGCAGGTCACGATCCCCCCGGGGCACCCGTGGAATCGCCTCCCGATCGCCGGCGCCGCGTGCGCCCTGCTGGGCGCGGCCGTCTGCGGGATTCTGGGTGCGGCCAATCCGAAGCAGTTCTTCTTTTCGTGGCTCGTGTCGGTCCTGTTCTTTCTGAGCCTGGCGCTCGGGGGCCTCTTCTTCGTGCTGATCCAGTACGCGGCGCAGGGAGGATGGGGAATCGTGGTTCGGCGTATCGGGGAGACGACCTTCGCCACGATCCCCGTGATCGCGGCGCTCTTCCTCCCGGTGCTGCTGGGCCTGCACGATCTCTACGAGTGGTCGCACGCGGAGGCCGTCGCCGAAGATCCGCTGCTTCGCTGGAAGACGCCGTACCTCAACGTGCCGTTCTTCCTGATCCGGGCGGCGCTCTACTTCGGACTCTGGTCCTCGATCGCCCTCCTGTACTACCGCGGCTCGCGCGGTCAGGATGTGACGGGGGATCCCGGGGTGTCTGCGCGGCTGCGCCGCCTCGCCGGGCCGGCCATCATCGTGCTCGCGCTGACGCAGACGTTCGCCTCGGTCGACTGGATCATGTCGCTCACGCCGCACTGGTACTCGACCATGTTCGGCGTCTATTTCTTCGCGGGTTCCTTCGTCGGGTTCATCGCGCTGCTCTCGGTCGTCGCCGTGGCGATGCGCCGGGCGGGGCTGCTGGACACGGTGATCAGCGCCGAGCACCTGCACGATCTCGGGAAGTTCCTCTTCGCGTTCACCGCGTTCTGGGCCTATATCGGCTTCTCCCAGTTCTTCCTCATCTGGTACGCCAACCTGCCGGAGGAGACCGTCTGGTACCAGGCGCGGATGGAGGGATCCTGGATGACGGTCTCGCTCGTGCTCATGGCGGGACACTTCGGGGTTCCGTTCTTCTACCTGATGGGGCGCGCCGTCAAGCGGAGGGGATCGACCCTGGCCATCGGCGGCGTGTGGCTGCTCGCCATGCACTTCCTGGATCTCTACTGGCAGGTCATGCCGACGCTCCATCCCGAGGGGGTCCGCCCGTCGCTTCTGGACGTCGCCGCCTTCCTGACCGTCGGCGGATGCTTCGTGGCGGCGGCAACCTGGCTGATGCGACGGCAGGCGCTCGTGCCGATCCGCGACCCGAGGCTCGCCGAATCGCTCGCGTTGGAGAACGCCTGAGCCGCGCGAGGCTTGCCCCGTGGGCGGGGTCCGGTGTAGATTCGGGCGTCATCACAGCATCTGGCGGCGGATCCGGCTGTCGTTCGGGCTCGCCGACCCACGGGAGGTCCTTCATGAAACCCGCGCTCGTTCTCGGACTTGGACTGCTCGTCATCGGGTACGCAGCCGGATGCGGATCCCCGCCCGATTCCGCCGAGCCGGCGTCAGAGACATCCGGGGCCGCCACCGCGCCTGCTGGTGTGACCCCGTCCGGAGCCTCGTCCATCACCGGAACCATCACCTACTCCGGGCAGGTTCCCACCCTCCCGCCGCTCAGCATGGATGCCGAGCCCCTGTGCGCCGAGCTGCACGACGGGCCGGTGCCGGCCGAGATGCTGGTCCTCGGCGACGGCAGCACCATGGGGAACGTCCTGCTCTGGGTCTCCGGCGGGCTTCCGGCGGGGACAACCTGGGCCGTTCCGACGACTCCGGTCGTCCTCGATCAGAAGGGTTGCCTCTACGTGCCGCACGTGATGGGGATCATGGTCGGGCAGCCGTACCGGATCCTCAACTCCGACGGCTTCCTCCACAACATCCACACGCTTCCCATGGTCAACCGGTCGTTCAACCGGGCGATGCCGGCGACGCTCACGGAGGTGACCACGACGTTCGACCAGCCGGAGCCGGTCTTCGACATCAAGTGCGACGTCCACCCGTGGATGAGCGCCTACATCGGTGTCTTCACCCACCCCTTCCACACGGTCACGGGCACGGACGGCGCGTACACGATCTCGGGCCTCGAGCAGGGGACCTACGAGATCACCGCCTGGCACGAGCGGCTGGGCATGCAGACGGCCTCGGTCACGGTCGGGGCCAGCGGCGCGACGACCCAGGACTTCAGCTTCTCCGTTCCCGCGAGGTAGCGGTCGGACAAAAGGCCCCATGAGCGAGCAGCCCGTCGTCGACGCACCCAAGGCGCCCGTCGCGCATGAAGCCCATCACGAGGAGCTGGGCTTCTGGCGCCAGTACGTCTTCTCCACCGACCACAAGGTCATCGGCATCCAGTACGCCGTCACCGGCCTGCTGTTCCTGCTCTTCGGCTTTGCGCTGATGATGCTGATGCGGTGGCAGCTCGCCTACCCGGGCGTTCCGCTGCCGCTGCTCGGATCGCTCCTCGGCGAGGCGCGCATGCCGGGCGGAACGATGGTCCCCGAGTTCTACAACGAGCTCGGGGCGATGCACGGCACCATCATGGTCTTCCTGGGCGTGGTGCCGCTCGCCGTCGGAGGATTCGGGAACTTCGTGCTCCCGCTCCAGATCGGAGCCCCGGACATGGCGTTCCCCCGGATCAACATGGCGAGCTACCAGTTCTTCGTCCTCGGCGGCCTGACGATGCTGGCCAGCTTCTTCGTCCCCGGCGGGGCCGCGCAGTCTGGATGGACCTCCTACGCGCCCCTCTCCATCATCGCGACGTCGGGCCAGACGTGGTGGCTCATCGGGATGATCTTCCTGATCACCTCGTCGCTGCTCGGCGCGATCAACTTCATCACGACCACGATCCAGCTCCGCGCCAAGGGGGTCACCTTCCTGCGATTCCCCTTCTTCGTGTGGACCCAGTTCGTCACGGCCTTCCTGCTGCTCCTGGCCTTCCCGCCGCTCGAGGCCGCCGGGGTCATGCAGTTGATGGATCGTGTGGCCGGCACGAGCTTCTTCCTCCCGAGCGGCCTCGTCGTGAGCGGCCAGGTCGTCGACGTGGCAGGCGGCGGCAACGCGGTCCTGTGGCAGCACCTGTTCTGGTTCCTGGCGCACCCGGAGGTCTACGTTCTGATCCTGCCCGCCATGGGCATCGTCGCCGAGATCATCGCGAACAACACGCGAAAGCCGCTGTTTGGCTATCGTTCGATGGTCTACGCGCTCGTGTTCCTCGGCTTCATGTCGTTCATCGTCTGGGCGCACCACATGTTCATGACCGGCATGGGGACGTCGCTGGCGGCGTTCTTCCAGACGACCACGATGATCATCTCGATCCCGTCGGTCGTGATCCTCACGGCCCTGATCATCTCGCTCTGGGGCGGATCGATACGCTTCAACACGCCCATGCTTTTTGCGGTCGCCTTTCTCCCGATGTTCGGCATCGGCGGGCTCACAGGGCTTCCGCTGGGCCTGAACATCTCGGACATCCCGCTGCACGACACGTACTACGTCATCGCCCACTTCCACTACGTCGTCGCTCCGGGGACGATCCTCGCCCTGTTCGCGGGGATCTACTACTGGTATCCGAAGGCGACCGGGCGGAAGATGAACGAGACGCTCGGCAAGGTCCACTTCTGGGGCTCGGTCGCCTGCATGAACGTGGTCTTCATGCCGATGTTCATCGTCGGGCTGGCTGGCGTCTCACGACGGCTGTACGACGGCGGCGTGACCTACGACTTCGCGCAGCCGGTCCTCCAGTGGAACGTCGTGTCCTCCTGGGGCGCGTGGATCCTCGCGGTTTTCCAGGTTCCCTTCATCTTCAACTTCTTCTGGAGCATCCGGAAGGGGGAGCCGGTCGGGGACAACCCGTGGCAGGCCACGACGATCGAGTGGGCGGCTCCCTCGCCTCCCCCGCACGGCAATTTCCTCGTGGCGCCGGAAGCGCACCGAGGGCCGTACGAGTACAGCGTTCCCGGGGCGGCCAAGGACTTCCTGCCGCAGAGCGAGGCCTGATCCCGCGATGGACATTCCCTACACCGTAGAGGTGCGCCGGGACACCGGTCTGACCAACGGCAAGATCGGTATCTGGCTCTTCCTGGCCTCGGAGGTGATGCTCTTCGGAGCCCTCTTCGCCAGCTACATTCTGATCCGGGTAGGGGCGCCGAGCTGGCCGCGCGGAGACACCCTCCTCGACGTCCCGCTCGCCACGTTCAACACCATCGTTCTGATTTCGTCCTCCGTCACGATGGTCATGGCCTGGGCGTCGCTGATGCGAGGCCGCTTCGGGACTTTTCGGATCTACATGGGGGGGACGATTCTACTCGGGCTCACCTTCCTGGTGGTCAAGTACTTCGAGTACAGCCACCATCTCCACCTGGGGGAGTTTCCCAGCACCAACAACTTCCTCGCCATCTACTACACGCTGACCGGCCTGCACATGCTCCACGTGTTCGGCGGGATGATGGTGAACGCCTATTTCTGGGGGCCCGGCGCGAAGCTCTGGAAGACGAATCCCGTGTGGTTCACCAATCGGGTCGAGCACTCGGGCCTCTTCTGGCATTTCGTGGATCTGGTCTGGATCTTCCTCTTCCCGACGCTGTATCTTCTGTAGAGCGGTATCTTCTGTAGAGCGGTATCTTCTGTAGAGCGGTATCTTCTGTAAAGCGGTATCTTCTGTAGAGCGGTATCTTCTGTAGGATGTCCATGACGAGCGACCACACCGCGGCCTCGAGCGACCACGCCGTCGACATCGACAGACACGTCAAGGTCTACATCACCGTGTTCGTCGCGCTCATGGTCCTGACCATCGTCACGGTGGCGATCTCGTACCTCCACCTCGCCGTTCCGCTTGCCGTCACCGTGGCGCTGTTCGTGGCGACCGTCAAGGGAACGCTGGTCGCGGCCTATTTCATGCACCTGGTCTCCGAGAAGAAGCTGATCTACGCGGTCCTCGCGCTGACGGTCGTGTTCTTCGCGGCGCTGCTGGCCCTGCCCGTCGTCACTCACCTCGACGGCTACTGGATTCACGAATGAACCTCAGATTGGTCCACGCACTGCTGATCCTCTGCTCCGCGGCGCTCGCGGTGCTGTTCGGTCTCTGGTGCCTGGCCCAGTACGGGCGGGAGGACGGGATCCCGGCCCTCGTTGCAGCCATCGCGTCGTTCGCGGTGTCGATCGGCCTGGTGGTCTACGACTCGTGGTTCCTGCGACAGACGAGGGCGCTGCGATGACACTGATGACACTGGGGTCGGCACGCCACCGGATCGCACGCGTGCTCGTCATGGCGGCTGGGGTGGTGATCGGCGGCAGCTCGAGCGTCTTTGCCTGCCCGGTCTGCTTCGGGGCGGAGGAGACCGCGATGGTCGACGCAGGGCGGCTCGGCATCCTGGTACTGCTGGCCGTGACGTTCGCGGTGCAGGGCGCGTTCGTGAGCTTCTTTCTCTACCTCCGCAAGCGCGCGAGGCGCATCGCGGACATCGACCTCGACGCCGAATGGTCGGAGCTGCAGGGGGCGCCGAGAACATCATGACGGACTGGCTCGGACTTCCGGTGCTCGCCTCGGCTCACGGCGGGCAGATCGACGGCCTGATCGGCTTGATTCACGTGTTCATGCTCGTCCTGTTCGTCGGCTGGGGCGGGTTCTTCCTCTATTGCCTGGTCCGTTTCCGGCGATCGCGGAATCCGGTGGCGGACTACGCCGGGGTCACGTCGCACCGGTCCACGCACTTCGAGATCGGCGTGGCTGTCGTCGAGGCGATTCTGCTGTTCGGATTCGCCATCCCGCTCTGGGCCACGAGGGTCGAGGCGATGCCCCCGGAGAACGAAGCGCTGGTCGTTCAGGTCACCGGCGAGCAGTTCGCCTGGAACATCCACTATGCCGGCCCGGATGGGGTATTCGGCCGGCAGGACGTCACGCTCCTCGATCTCCAGACGAACCCGCTGGGACTGGATCGCACCGATCCTGCCGCGATGGACGACGTCACGATGCTCAATCAGCTCTATCTGCCGGTGAACCGGCCGATCATCGTGAGGCTCAGGAGCAAGGACGTCATCCACAGCTTCGGCGTGCCCGAGTTTCGCGTGAAGCAGGACGCCATCCCCGGCCTCACGATTCCCATCTGGTTCGTGCCCACCGTCACGACCGCCGAGATGCGAGCTCGCACCGGGAATGCCGCGTTCCAGTACGAGATCGCCTGCGCGCAGCTCTGCGGGCTGGGTCATTACCGGATGCGGGGATTCGTCACCGTCCAGACCGCCGAGGAGTTCCAGACGTGGCTGGAGGAACGGGTCGAGGAGCAGGCGGCGGCCGCAGCGAACCCCTTCCTGTAGGCCGCCTCCGCTGAGGGCTTCGGCCGCTATCCGAACACCTTCGGGGTCGGCATCCGCGCGCGGATCCGTTCGAGCTCTTCGACGGTCACGCGGTCGAGGCCGTTCCTGCGGCAGGAGTCCTCGACGGCCCCGACCACCATCCCCCTGACGAACGCAGGGATCTTCTTCATGCGCGCGGCGGCCGCATCGTCCCACGCGATCGTCGCCGGCGATTCGGGCCCGTACTCGATCGCGGGAGCCTCGGGGGTCCGTGACGCGGCCGGGCCGTGGAGGCCGAGAAGAGGGGACCCCGCGAACTTCCCGGGGGTGTGGGTGCAGAGGGGGTCTTCGGCCATCAGATCGCCGGTCATGCCGTAAGCCCGTGCGCGGCAGCCTCCGCAGTGGGCGTTCATCTCGCAGGCCCCGCACCGTCCGCCGAGGGAGGAGCGGCGGCGAATGCCGGTGAACAGCTCCGATGACGTCCAGAGGTCCGCGAGAGGCGATCGGCGAAGGTTTCCGGCGAAGACCGGGAGGTATGGGCAGGGCGTGACATCCCCGTTCGGCCGGATCCCCATGTAGTGCGTCCCCGCCGGGCACCCGCCGGCCCCTCCCGAGTAGATCCTGATCGGAGACAGGCCCGCCTTCGCCAGGGCTTCCGCCTTTGTCGAGACTCCGGCGGACAAGTCGGCGGGCGAGCCGGGCGACGACGGTCCCGAGCCGGGTCGAGGGGCATTCTCCAGAACGGTCTTGATGTAGTGCGGAGCGCACTTCGCGTTCACGAGCATCCGGCGGTTGTACTTCTGCTGGATCCGGTAAAGCGAGGAGAGTACCTCGTCGTACTGCGCGGCGGTCATGTCCGAGACGAACTGCCCACGCCCCGTGGGCACCAGGAAGTAGAGGTTCCAGACCTTGGCGGCGAGGCGATCGTGCGCGAAGTCGGCGATCGCGTCGAGCTCGCCGAGATTGTGCGAGCCTGCGGTCGTCTGCACGATGAAGGGGAGCCCGGTCCTGTCGAGGATCTGCGCTCCCTCCACCGTGTTGTGCCAGGCGCCACGCACGTTCCTGAAGCGGTCGTGGCGCTCTGGATCGAGAGCATCGAGGGAAAGGGACAATCCCCGTGCCCCGGCCTCCGCCAGTCGCCGCGCCAGGTTCTCCGTGATGCGCACGCCGTTGGTGCCGACGACGACCCAGAGCTCACGTTCGGCCGCGCGCCGGACGATCTCGAGGATGTCGCGCCGCAGGAGCGGCTCGCCGCCCGTCAGGATCGTCAGGCATTCAGGCGCGAAAGCGGCGATGTCGTCGATGACCCTGAAGCATTCCTCGGTGCCGAGCTCGCTCCGATCGGCGAAGTTCTCCGTGCCGACGAGCGGAGTTCCACCGGCGTCGAGATAGCAGTGCTCGCAGGCGAGGTTGCAGCGGTAGGTGAGGTTCCAGGAGACGACGTACGGCCGGGCGAACCCTTCGGCTCGGCTGAGGGCAGGCGGGCTCGTGCTCGGATGTGGCATGTTCATCTCGATGACGGCGCCTCACATGCCGAAGAAGTCGCGGGCCGCGTCGAGGACCTGCTCGTCCACTTCCACGGCCCCCCGCTCGCGGGCGAATCTCTCGACGCCGGTCCGCGCCATGGGGCGGACGAACTCGGGAACCTTCGCCAGCCGGGCTTCGGCGCCGGCAGTCCACCGGACGGGAACCGGTTCGGCCCCCTGGCGGCGCTGCGCGTCGTCGGTCCCGGGAATCATCGCAGCGAACGGGCACGCGGCATCGGACGCGCCCGAAGCGTGACTGCCGCTCTCGGGACCAATCCTCACGCCGAGAGACTGGACTGCCTGTGTCTCGTACGCGTTCGTGAGCATCGCCATCTCGTAGCCGCACTCGGGACACGAGTAGACGATCGAGAGCGAGCCGCGCTCCGGCGGCGTCACGGCTTGCAGCTTCATCGGGCTATCGCAGGGGACGCAGAGGAACTTCATCGGGAGGCTCCGTTGTCGATTCGAGGCTGTCCAGAAGGTGCTGCGCAACATGCTCGAGCGCGCGGCCGCCGGGCGTGTCGGCCGGTTCCGCGAGCGGGAGCCCCCGATCGCAGTGTCGTGCAAGCTCGGGATCGAACGGGACGGTCCCGAGGCAGGGGATCTCCAGGCCCGATGGCAGGCCTCGAGCGGTGTCGAAGGACTCGGGTGAGACAAAGAGCGGCTTGATCGCGTCGCAGTCGCGGCAGTAATAGCCGCTCATGTTCTCGACGTAGCCGAGGAGGCGATTGGGGCCGTTCGACAGGGCTGCCACCGAGCGCGCGACCACACCCCGTGCCACCTCGGAAGGGATCGTCACGAGCAGGAACGACGTCCGCGGACCGAGAAAATCGGCGTACTGGACCGTCCGCTCGGCCCCCGGCGGCAGATCGAACATCAGCAGATCGAGTGCTCCCCATTCGAAGGACCCGAGGATCTCGCCGAGGAGAGCGAACTCCCTCGTGGCGCGCCACGTATGAGACTCTCCGTGTGCCGTGCTCTGGAACTCGAGCGCCTCCGACTCGGGGATCAGCGAGCCCATCGAGAAGACCGCGATCCCGTTCCTGGTCCGTGGGAGCGCGACCCTGTCGGTGCCGGGCACGAACAGCGCCCGTTCCACGCCTGCCATGCGCGCCTGTGAGGGGCCGTTGAAGTCGGCGTCGAGGATCGCGATCCGGAGCCCCCGGGCGCGCAGAGCGCCCGCGAGGTGCAGCGTCAGGGTGCTCTTGCCGACTCCTCCCTTGCCGGAGCCCACGGCCACGAGGTGGCGCACTCCGGCGAGCCCGTCGGTGATGCGGGTCCGCTGCTCGGCAACCTGCTCGAGGACCCTCGACCCTCCGTCGCCGACGATGTCCTGGTAGCGTTTCACGTCGGTCCGAGCTTACCCCAGGGCGTGCCTAGTCGGATCGCGCCTTCGCCGCGTAGAGTCGATGCACGGCCGCGGCACGGAAACCGAGCGTTTCCAGCCACTCCTGCGGGATCTCTTCCGGATGGACTTTCGGGAACCGGACGGCCCCCGCGCCTCGCGCCGGGAGGCGGGCGAGCAGCCGCGTCAGACGGGATCCGCCGTCCTCGATGAACGAATGGAGGGACAGAATCTCCAGGCCCTCCCCGCGCTCGACCCACAGGAGGCAGGCCTCGATTCGTTCGTCGGAGGCCACGGCGAGTCCGGCGATGTCGTCCTTCCTGGCCGTGAGGGTCTCGACCGAGCGCTCCCAGCACGCCTGCCGACGAGCCTCTCCAAGGACGCCGTTGGCGGCGAGGTCGTCGACCGTGACAGGGATCACGAACCGGCCGTCCTGATCGAACATTCCTGCTGCCGCGGCTGTGTGCGCCGTGGGGTGGAGAACGTAGTCCGTCAGGAGTCCCTCCTGGACATATCCGCACGCGCTGAACAGCTCGCGGGCGGGGGCGCGCGTCTCGGGGACCTCGGCGATGATTCGCGGAGGGCCGAGAATCGCGAGCTTCGAGCCGAGCGAAGTGAGCAGATGCCGGGCATGCCCCTGACGCAGGTGATCGGGGTGGACGGCGATCGTATGGACGAGGGTACCCCTCGTCCGTTTGGCGCCGATCAGGACGCCGATCGGGTCGGCGCCAGAGAAGGCAACCATGCTGCTGCTGCACCAGACCTGCAGGTCGCGGATCGACCGCTTGAACGCGGCCGGCGTCATGGGCGGCTCGTCGAGACAGTGCGGCGCCCAGCAGCGGTTCAGCGCGTCGACGAGAAGCCCGATGTCGTCCGTGCGGCAGAAGCGATAGGCGCTCACGCCTCGCGGCGGTCGCCGGACGCAGGTCTCTCGGTCGTGACAGCCGGCCGCGCGCTCACCTCGTTGAGGTAGCCGTTGCCGTTGGATGGCGCGGAACTGCCAGCCGAATCCCGCGCCTCCGTCGCGACTCCGGGGCTCGTGCCCTGCGACGGGTAGTTCGCGATCATGTCGGCCATCATCCGCTTGCCGATCTCGATGCCCTCCTCGACGAGGGAAAGGTCGATCGACGCGGCAGCGCGCCCTCGCGCAAGCTCCTCGATCCGCTCCTGCGTCTGGCTCCGCATGAACCCGGCCGGGACCCGGAGGATCCGCTGCGCGGCCTCGTCCGTCCACGCGAACGTCGAGATCAGCGGGTTCTTCTTGTCGTCGCGGGCCACGAGCCTTGCCTCACCCGCCGCAGCGGCAGCGCCCTCAGGGAGGTGCGCGGCACGACCCTGGATCTCGAGCGGCGCTCCCGTCTCCTCCTCGATCACCTGACGGGCGAAATCGAGCGTGATCGCGTCGAGCTTCTTCATGCGCGCGCGCTTCTCGACACGGGCCTTCACGCGCCGCCGCTGATAGGCGTTCTTCATGGTCCAGAGGCCCCTCCTGGCTTCCTCCGACCATCGGAGCTTGCGTCCGTCGTAGGTGGTCTCCTCCGCGAGACCCCCCTCTACCTCCGCGATCCTCTCGATCATCTCCCGGGAGATCACCTCGAAGTCCGTGGCGCCGCAGACGGTGCACGTCACGGCGTCGCTTTGCGTCGCCGTGATGCCGCACGCCCGGCACATCGACACGGGGCCGGACTTCGCCCGATCGAGCGCCACGGCCTCGGCCAACGCCTTGGTCGCGGCCGACGCGCTCTTCGGCATGAATCGATCCATCGCTTCGTCGATCACCGCGTTCGTGACCACCGAATGCCCCTTCTCCAGCGCCAGACGAAGGACTCCGGTCCGGGCAATCCCCTTGACCTGCTCGGGAACGTGCGTCATGCGCTCTTCGGCTTCGGGCGTCCATCGGACGGTCTCCTCGGCGCGCACGTCCAGCCGGGGCACCTCGAGGCGTGTGGAGAGGAGGACGTCGCAGGGCGCGCCGCGGAGAACGTTCTCCGCGTTGCTCCCCAGCCCCCTCTCGTCCTTCGGGCTGTGAACGCCGATCCGCCCCAGCACGATGAGCCAGGGATTCGTCTTGCGCGCGTGGTCGAGGATCTTCTGGAAGGGCTTGCCGTCGAAGAGCGTCTTCTTGATCGCGACGTCTGCCTCGTGCCCCATCCGCTCGCCCACGTCGAGGTGGGACTGATAGATCTGCGCGAGCCCGGTGTCGATGATCTCCTCGTGCAGCTGATTCTGCTCCTCGAAGCGGAAGACCTTCGCCGCCTGCTCGGTGAGCACGTTGACGATGCCGTTGAAGACGGAGTAGTGGAGATAGGGGTCGTACACGGCGATTGCTTCCACTTTCTTGCCGAACGTGCGTGCCAGGTCGACGGCGGTCATCAGCGCGCCGAACGACTGGGGGCTGCCGTCGACGCCGACCAGGATCGTGTCCCGCTCCGCGTCGCCCGGCTCGGGGACGTGCTTGACCACCCAGACGTCGCGGTCCGACTGGCGGGCGACGCGTTCGCAGACGGAGCCGATGACGCTGTCCCGGGCGCGTCCGATCCCGAGGGCGCCGATCACCACCAGGTCGTGCGGTGAGCCGGCGAGGTCGTTGAGGATCTCGGTGTGATGCTTCCCGTCCATCATCCGCGGCTCGAACGCGAGGCCCGACTCCCCACAGAGGCGTGACATGCCATCGAGATAGCTGTCGGAGATGAGCTTGAGGCCCATCGTGATGAGGCTGTCGTGGATCTTCCGCTGGCGCTCCAGTTCCACCTCGTCGATGTACTCCTCGGGCAGGGTGTACTCCATCTGCCTGAAGCGGTAATCGTGCAGTCTTGCGGCGTACACATGGCACCCGACCAGCTTCGCGGAGAACGCCTTGCCGAGCTCGATGCTGCAGGTGACGGCGCGATTGGAGTGGTCCGAGTTATCGACCGGAACGTAGATGCTCTTGTACATGGATCCTCCGAATAACCCACAGCTCAGGCTCCGTGGTGCCGGTAGCCTCGGTTTCCGCCTCCGCCAAGTTACCGCGGACCCGCCGTGGCGCTGCCGGCGCGAAGGCGGGCACCGCCGCGGTCCTCACGGGCGCCAGGGCCGTAGCGCCGCCGCACCCAGAGGATCACGACCAACTCGATGGCCAGAACAAGCAGCCCGGCGTTCACCATCGGGCCGACGGCCGATGAGACCACTTCCGGCTCGACGTAGACGGTGTGCCAGACCGTGAGACCTCGCCTGTTGCCACGATCGCGCGAGAACCCGTCCCAGACCGAGAAGGCGACCGGCATGAACGCTCCTGGCGAAAACGTGGCGCCCGAGCTTGTGCGAAGGGGCCGCTTGAAGATGACGGACCATTCTCCCTCGTCGTAGCTTGCGACGCCGGTCAGATCCCCCGTGTCGTTGGGCGCGATGTCCGCGCCTCCCCGGCCGGTGAACTGAAGGGGCTCGGAGAGGGCGAGATCGAAGAACCAGAGGTCCACTGCGTTCCGGGCGTCGCCGAAGATGAAGTAGGGCTTGAGGGCGCCCGTCGGGGCTTGCGCCGGAATCTGGATCGCGACGGCGTCGGAGAACTCCGATGACTGGGCGCCCGGCGCTGCATCCGGGCCCGCGACGGGGTCCAGGGCGAAGGGGTCCGCCGGCGCCGGGGGTTCTGCAAAAGGATCCAGCGCCAAGGGGTCCGCTGCAAACGGGTCCGCTGCGGCCGGTGGCTCGTCCGGCGTCAACACCTCCTCCTCCGGAGGCACGGGAAGCGACAGCCCGTTGGACCCCGTCTGCTGCGGGCTCCTGTCGTGCCACCTGACGAGGAACGCGATCGACTCGGAGTCGTAGACCGCTTGAACCGCCACCGAGGTCGTCGGAGGCTGAAACTGGCGTCCCGGCTCCATGATCTGCCCGACGATCGGAAAGTGCGCTGTCGGCGCGGATTCGAAGTTCGTAGCTCCCCGGGCCAGATCGATCGCGTCCAGGGCGGGCCTGGCGACGACGAGGTTGGAATACTCGGGCTCGCCGCTTTCCGAGAGGGAGACGATGAAATCCGTGATCGCCCATCGCTGCTCGGCCGGTAGGGCTTCCTCGAACGACGGCATCGGCGTGCCGTTGAGCCCGGTGGTCATCGTCCGGAAGATGTCCTCCCTGGACGGCCCTCCCCGGAAGGTCCATGGCTGGGAGAGGTCCGCCGCACGTATCGGAAAGCCCAGCTCGTCCACGAGGGTCTCGGCCGAGGGTCCGTTGCCCCGACCGAGCGTCCCGTGGCACTTGATGCAGCCGTTGTCCACGTAGAGCGTACTTCCCAGCTCGATCGACTCCGCCGTGGCTGCCGGGGCGCTCGGGAGCGTCAAGGGCTCGGGAACCCTGTTCGCGTTGGCGAACTCGGGGGAAAACGTCGTGAGGTAGTAGGCGAGATCCGACACCTGCTGATTGGACAGCGTGGGCCACGCAGGCATCGAGGTGTAGGGCATGCCACGCCTGATGATGTTGACGAGATCCTGATGCGTCGGGAGCTCCCCGCTGGGCGTCGAGCGGACCTTGAAGTAGCCGCTGGTGAAGTCCCGGGGTCTGGGGTTCAGGTACGGGGTGGCGTACCCGACGCCGTCGCCGTTCTCGCCGTGGCACTGGGCACAGTTTCGGAGATAGAGCGCCCTGCCAGACTCCCGCTGCGCATCGGTCCCCACATCGGGAGTCTGCGCACGCACCAATCCCGTCGGCGCGGGCCACAGCAACGCGATCAGGACGGCGAGACATCCGAGAGTGCGCGGACCGATCGGACAGGAGGTCATTCCGAATGGACCTCCTCCCTGGCGCGAGGCCTCTGGCCCGTGAAATCGTAGACGAAGAGGATCACGTCCCAGATCTCCTCTTCGCTCAGGAACTGCTCCCAGGCGGGCATGGCCGAAGCCCACGGAGCGCCTTCCTCGGGCAACCCGGGTCCTCCCTTGGCTATCCGCCAGAACAGAAACGTCTCGCGAAGATTCGGGATCGTCGCCCCGTCGGCGAAGTTGGTCGGGACCGGGTCCAGCCCGTGTACGAACATGCCGTTGCCCGACAGGTTGTCGCCGTGGCAGAAGACGCAGTTCTGGTAGTAGACCCGGCGCCCGTTCTCGACGTGTCTGCGGAACTCCTCCGGATTCGACGTCTCGAGAGGTCGGAAGGGGTTGTCTCCGCCGTCGAGGTCGATCTCGTTGTCATGAACCGTGATCCCGGTTGGCGACGCGGGATGGACCGTCCGCGGGAAGAATGGAGGCTCGATGGGGACGTTCATCCGCACGTAGACGTTGGCGGCCGCGAGCGCCGGAAGGGCGATGGCCGTGACGACGAGGAGCGCGGTGTACCGCTTCTCCGTCATGAAACGGCGCAGCGGGCGGAAGGCCTCTTCGCGGCGCTCCTGGCTGGAGGAGACGTACGCCAGGAGCGCAATCGAGACGATTCCCATGTAAATCGAGATGACGGAGGCGGGGATCGGGGCACTGAACCCGAATCGCAGAAGGACGTAGATCCCCACCCACCAGGTGCCGGCCCACAGCAGCAGATTCGCCCGAAGGAGGCGAATCAGCGCGAACACGGCGATTACGGCCAGGACGACCAGGGTATTCATGGTGTCACCGCTTCAGCCGGGGTGGCCGTCTCGGCCGGCGGCGCGGCGCCTGCGGCGACCCCGTCGGCCGCGGAGGGGGCGGCGCCCTCCGGCGTGTAATAGCTGTGCGCCGTCTGGAGCGTGACCGTCGGCGTGCCGCCAAGCGACTCGAGGTACGCGATGACGCAGAGGATCTCCTGATCGGTGAGGCCGATCGGAGGCCTGTTGATCACGGGCATGCCAGGGTTGAATCCCTCGACGATGTAGCTGTCGGGCTCGTAGATCGATTGAGCGAAGTACTCCAGAGCGGTCAGGCCCGGGATGCGTTCCGCCGCGCGGCCCGCGACCCCGCCGAGGTCGGGGAACCGGAGCGCCCCGGTCTGGCCGATCGTGTGGCAGGTGCGGCACAGACCCTTGCCCTCCGCGATCTCGCGGCCGACTTCGACCATCTCGGGCGTGGTGAGGTCGGCTCGGATGACGATCTCCTCGGGAGGCTGCACCTCGCTTTGCGGCACCATCTGGCCGACGTAGGTATAGAACGCCGTCGACACGAGGACGAGGGCGCCGATTCGGACGGTGACCGGGATCGTCATGGCATCTGCCTACGTTCGCCACGAGGCTCCTCGGCGAACTCCGGCGAGACCCGCGTCTCCGTCATCCCCACCGGCTGGGCCACCGCGCCGCCGAGCGCGCCGCCCGGGTGCGGCGCCTTCCGCGGCGGCGGTACAGGCATCTCACGCGCTGGCCACTCCTGCAGGCTCGTGATCCAGAAGACGAAGCCGATCAGGGCGAAGAACAGCAGCACCGTCGCCGAGACGACCTGCGTCGCGAAGCCGAGGGTGGGCGTGAAGGCGTCGGCCGAGTTGTCCCGGATGACGCCGTAGACGTGCCAGTGCTGGCGGAGCCCGGACCGGACGTAGCCCATGAGCCCCATGAGCCAGGTGAAGGTCACCGCGATGAAGATCAGCACGTACTGGGAGCTCGCCGGGATCCGTCCCCAGCGCACTTCGGCCGTCTTGGCCCCGCGGAAGAGGAAGAGGTCGATCGCCGTGATCGACACCATGGCAAACAGGACCGAGCCGACCTGGGGCACCGAGAGGCCGATCCTGACGCTCGCTTCGACGAAGTACCCGTAGACCCCGAGGAAGATCACGAAGATCGCGGTGCCCGCGAAGATGGTGAGCTGCGCGGTGTGGCCCGCCTTCGCCCACGTCACCGCCGCGGTCTTCCCGGTTCGGCGGAAGAGGAGGAAGCTCATGAAGGTCGTGAGGATCAGGACGTTCACGGCGGTGTTCTTGGCGGACATGACGCCCAGAAAGGCGAGGATCGGGTGCGCGGATCCTCCCATCGCCCGGACTTCGGAGACGGTCGCGATGATGTTGCGCGGCGTCGCCCAGACCATGAAGCACAACGCGATCGCGATGAGCAGGTACTTGATGAACTTCTGGAGCGGCTGCACGCCCTGGACCCGCCCCATTCCGAGCCAGAGGTAGTAGTTGGCCGCGAGAAAGAGGTTCCCGATCAGGACCGCCTGAATGATGAAGAGCCACGAGAAGGCCCCTCCCATCATCGTCAGCCCGAGCGTCTGCGAATAGGCATAGATCTCGCTCGCGAGCCAGTAGCCGGCGAAGGGCAGGGGGAGGAAGGCGCTGATGGCGACGAAGTTCCCGATGTACCCCATCCAGTCGTAGTGGGCGCGGTCCTCGTCGGAGGTCGCCTGGAGGAACTTGAAGGCCGCGTAGGCTGCGGCCACCGACCCGCCGAACGCGACGTTCGCGATCACCCGATGGATGTTGATCGGCATCCAGGTGTAGTTGTAGACCGCGTCCCAGACGGAGATTACCGCTCCCGTCTCCGAGATCCCGCTGGGCGACATCATGAACGTGAGCCAGGCATTGGCGATGAACATGATCGCCGTGCCCGCGAGATTCAGACCGAGCCCCAGGCCCAGATGCACCAGGGGATGGAACTTCCCCCAGCCGTAGTAGTAGGTGTAGAGGAAGAAGGCCTCGGCGAAGAAGAGCAGCACGTACGGGAGAAAGGTGGGGGAGAACACGCTCATCAGGTAGTTCGTGAACTGCGGGTACAGAATGATGAGCATGAACGTCAGGAACGCGCCGAAGGTCGCGGTGAGCGAGAAGGAGACGGAGAGGAGCTTCGTGAACTCGTGCGCGAGCCGGTCGTATCGCAGGTCTCCGGTCTTGTAGCCGATCACCTCGATGATGAAGGCGAAGAGCGGAACGGCAAGGACGAAGGCCGCGAACAGGAGGTGAAGCTGCGCGACCGCCCAGATGGCCACGCGGCTCCCGACCACGGGAAAGGTCCGGTACTCGGCCTCCACGTAGGGCGTGGCCCGCGCCCTGGCCGCCGCGTCAGCCTCCTCGGCCGCCAGACCCTCGGCGCGCGGCGTGGTGTCAACCGTCGCGGCAGGCGCGCTGTACGGCTCCCGGTACTCGCGGTTCGTCAGGAACGTGGCGATTATCACGACAGCCGCGAACATCACGAGGCCGGTGACGGGACCGAAAACGAACAGCAGTTTGCGATTCATCGCGCCGTCCCTCACCTGCTGCTCGCGGGCGCAGCCGCGGCGCGTGCCAGCCGCTCACGCTGGAGCTCTCGCACATGGGCGACAATTGCCCACCTGTCCGCGGGAGGGATTGGCCAGCGGTACCCGGGCATCAGCCCCACGCCGTTCGTGATGACGTCGAAGATCTGCCCGTCCGCGTACTGCAGGATCTTGTCCTGGTGAAACGTGGCGGTGGGGACGTTGCCTCGCTGGAACAGGATCCCCCTGCCGTCGCCCCGAGCATCGTGGCAGGGCTGGCAATAGATCGCATAGCGCTCTCGGCCGCGCTCGAGAAGCGCTTCGTCCACGGGACGGGGAATCGCTGCGATGAACTGCCCGTCGGCTCCCTTTCCGGTGAAGAAGGCCGCGTCTTCCTTCAGCTCGCCAATCGCGACCGTTCCGGGAACGGGCGCGCGCATGGACGCGCCGTTGTAGAAGAACGCGCTGCCCGCCTGTGGGCGGACCTTCGGCTGGTCGTCCATGCTCGGGTTCGGATGGATGGGAGGACGGCTCGACGTGCAACCGCGCGCGCACCCCGTGAGGGCGAACAGAGAGGCGAACGCGAGCGCACCCACCACGCGCCCGGCTCCGCTGAAGCTCCCGCCTGCGCCAACGCTCCGGCGGGCCGCCCAGGCCCCGGCGGAGGCGGGCCGGCGGACCAGCGGTGTGCGGGCGATCATGCGACGGGCCTCTCGTCGTTC
>Ga0299906_10001070_pt1 | contig 23871 bp, 19 predicted proteins | sample RVTome_14_FD_200259 | JGI IMG/M metagenome (GOLD analysis project Ga0299906, IMG submission 200259) | Soil microbial communities from uranium-contaminated site in the Upper Colorado River Basin, Wyoming, United States - RVT145D125 (version 2) ...
GCGAGCGAGACCGGGGTGATCTGCATCCTCAAGGGCGCGCGAACGATCGTCGCCGACCCCGACGGTCGCCTGGCCATCTGCCCCACCGGAAATCCCGGACTCGCCAGCGGTGGCAGCGGCGACGTCCTGGCCGGCGTGGTGGGCGGTCTGCTCGCGCAGGGCGTCCCCGCTTTCGAGGCGGCGGCGCTCGGCGCGTACGTCCACGGGGCGGCGGCCGACGCGGTCGCCGCTCGCCAGGGCGAGGTCGGTCTCCTGGCCCGCGACCTCCTGAGCGAAATTCCGGGTGCCTTCGCGGCCCTGGGGCGGGCCGCGCCATGAGCGAGACGCCCGCGCGCCTCGTGCAGACCGGCGCGCCGGAGGAAACCGAGGCGCTGGGTCGGGCCTTCGGCGAGACCGCGCCCGCCGGCGGGCTGCTGGCACTCACCGGCGAACTCGGCGCGGGCAAGACGTGCTTCGTCCGCGGCCTCGCGGCGGGTCTCGGTGCGGACGCCGACGAGGTGCACAGCCCGTCTTTCATCATGATGACCGAGTACCGGGGCGGACGCCTCCCACTGCATCACGTCGACCTGTACCGCCTTGAGCAGTCGCGGATCGATGAGATATGGTTGCGCGACGCACTCTACGGCAACGGAGTCGCCGCCGTCGAGTGGTTCGACCGGCTCGGTGCGGCGTCCCCGGACGACTTCATGGCGGTGGAATTCCGGTACCGGTCGCCGGACGGTCGGACCATTCGGGTGACGGCCCGGGGTGCCAGGCACGCACGCTGGCTCGCCGCCGCGCTGGGCGACTGACGCACATGACCCTCATCGTTCAGAAGTACGGAGGCACCTCCGTCGCCGATCTACCGCGCATCCAGCGCGTGGCGGCGCGGATCGCCCGCACCCGGCGGGAGGGGCACGACGTGGTGGCCGTGGTGAGTGCCATGGCTGGCGAGACCAACCGGCTGGTGGCGCTCGGCAACGCGGCCTTCCCCAATCACGCCGAGCGCGAGCACGACGTGCTGCTGACCACGGGCGAGCAGGTCACCGCGGCGCTCACGGCCATCGCACTCGAGGCCGACGGCGTGCCGGCGCAGTCGTACCTGGGCTTCCAGGTCCCGATCGTGACCGATCAGGCGCACGGCCGCGCGAGAATCACCCGCATCGAGGGGGACGCCCTGCGAGCGACCCTGGCGTGCGGGCGGGTCGCGGTCGTCGCGGGATTCCAGGGCATCGCCGCCGACGGGTCGGTCACCACGCTCGGCCGGGGCGGGTCGGACACCACGGCGGTCGCGTTGGCGGCGGCGCTCGGGGCCGACACGTGCGAGATCTATACCGACGTCGATGGGGTGTTCACCAGCGACCCGCGTATCGTTCCCGGGGCCCACAAGCTCGAGCGCATTGCCCACGACGAGATGCTCGAGTTGGCCGGGCTGGGCGCCAGGGTGCTGCACATCCGCTCGGTGGCGTTCGCCAAGCGCTACGGGGTGCCGCTGCACGTCCGGTCGTCGTTTCACGACGGCGAGGGCACGTGGGTCGTCAAGGAGGAAGCCAGCATGGAAGAGGTCATGGTTGCCGGCGTCGCCTGCGACAGTAATCAGGCGAAACTCACGCTGGAACGCGTCCCCGACCGGCCCGGCGTGGCCGCCAAGGTCTTCGGCCCCATCGCGGCGAGCGGCATCGTCGTCGACATGATCATTCAGAACGCCAGCGCGGAGGGCCTGACCGACCTCACCTTCACGGTGCCCCAGAGCGACTACGAGCGGGCCCGTGCGGTCGTGGAGAAACTGCGGGCGGACGTGGGGGGCGGGGAAGTGCGGGCCGACGTCGACGTCGCCAAGGTCTCGATCGTGGGCCTCGGCATGCGGACGCACGCCGGCATCGCCGCCCGCATGTTCGAGGTGCTGGCGGCCGAGGGGATCAACGTCCAGATGATCTCCACCTCGGAGATCAAGATATCGGTCGTGATCGCCGCCAAGTATGCCGAGCTGGCCGTGCGGGCCTTGCACGATGCCCTCGTCGACGGGACGGCATGAAGCGCGTCGACCTCTACGACACGACGCTGCGCGACGGCTGTCAGGCCGAGGACGTGAACTTCACACTCGACGACAAGCTGCGGATCGTCGAACGGCTGGACGAGTTCGGCGTGCGCTACGTCGAAGGGGGCTGGCCCGGCTCGAACCCGCGGGACGAGGAGTTCTTCCGCGCCGTGCGCGGGCTGCGCCTGCGCCACGCCCGGGTGGCGGCCTTCGGGTCGACGCGGCGGCCCGGCGTGCGCGCATCCCAGGACCGGAACCTGCGCCTCTGCCTGCAGGCGCAGACTCCGGTCGTCACCATCGTCGGCAAGACGTGGGATCTGCACGTCCGCGACGACCTGCGCATTCCGCTCGACGAGAACCTCGACGTCATCCGCGACTCGATGGCGTTCCTGTCGCAACGCTGCGACGAGGTCGTGTTCGACGCCGAGCACTTCTTCGACGGCTGGGCGGCCAATCCGGACTACGCGCTGGCTTGCCTGCGCGCGGCGGCGGAGGGGGGCGCGGCGGTCCTGTGCCTGTGCGACACGCGGGGCGGCTCGCTCCCGGGGCCCGTCGGTGAGGCGGTCGGGGTCGTGCGGGCGCACCTGCCTGGTCTGCGGCTCGGCATTCACTGTCACAACGACGGGGAGCTGGCCGTCGCCAACTCGGTGGCCGCGGTGGAGGCCGGTTGCGCGCAGGTGCAGGGGACGATCAACGGCGTCGGGGAGCGGTGCGGCAACGCGAACCTGATCTCCGTCGTCGGCGTGCTGCAGCTCAAGCTGGACTACGGCTGCGTGCGGCCCACGCAGTTGCGGCGGCTCTCGGGGTTGTCCCGCTTCGTCTACGAGCTCGCCAATCTCGAGCCCGACAAGCGCCAGCCCTTCGTGGGCCAGAGCGCCTTCGCGCACAAGGGCGGTCTGCACGTGGCGGCGGTCAAAAAGAACCGCGAGACCTACGAGCACATCGACCCGGCGGTCGTCGGCAACGTGCAGCGCGTCCTCGTGTCGGACCTGTCGGGACGCTCCAACCTGCTCTCCAAAGCCGAGCAGTTCGGGCTCGATCTCGGCCGCCGGCCCGAGGCGGTGCAGGAGCTGCTCGGGCGGCTGAAGGATCTGGAAGCGCGCGGCTACGCGTACGAGGGCGCCGAAGCGTCCTTCGAGCTGCTCATGCGGCACGCCATGGAGGGCGGCCGCCCGCGCTTCTTCCGGCTGATCGGGTTCCGGGTGATCGACGAGAAGCGCCGGGACGACGAGCCGTCGGTGGCGGAAGCGACGATCATCCTCGAGGGGCCGCATGGCGAGATCGAGCACACGGCGGCGCAGGGCAACGGGCCCGTCAACGCGCTGGACGGCGCCCTGCGCAAGGCGCTCATCAAGTTCTACCCGGAAGTCGAGGAGGTCGTCCTCCACGACTACAAGGTGCGGGTGCTCGGGGGCGCACACGGGACGGCCGCGGTGGTGCGCGTCCTCGTCGAGTCCGGCGATCGCCACCGGCGCTGGGGCACGGTGGGCGTGTCCGAGAACGTCATCGAGGCGAGTTGGCAGGCACTGGCGGATGCCATGGACTACAAGCTGTACCATTCGAAGCGCCGCCGCCGGGCCGCCCCGGCTCGCCGGCCGGCTCGGCGGCGGGCATGACGGGGCGGGTCTACGCCGACTACAACGCCGGCGCCCCGTTGCGGCCGGAAGCCGCGCAGGCCATGCGCGAGGTCCTCGCCTGGGCCGGGAATCCCTCGGGCGCCCACCGCGAAGGCGCGCGGGCGCGCCGGGCCGTGGAGGCGGCGCGGCTCGAGGTGGCTCGCCTCGCGGGGGCGGAGCCCGACGAGGTCGTCTTTTGCAGCGGCGCGACCGAGGCCAACGCGCTGGCGTTGCGGACGGCCTGCCGGACCGGCGCGCACGTCGTGACCACCGCCATCGAGCACGCGTCGGTGGCCGCCCCGCTGGCCGCGGCCGCGGACCACGGTACGCGGGTGACGCGCGTCGGTGTGGACCGCGACGGTCGGATCGACGCGGCCGGTGTCGCGGCGGCCTGCGAACCCTCGACGGCGCTCGTCTCCATCGGCTGGGCCAACGGCGAGGTCGGCTCCATCGCCCCGCTCGAGGCCGTCGTCACGGCGGCTCGAGCCCGAGGCGTGCCGGTGCACACCGACGGCGCGCAGGCGGCGGGACGACTGCCCATCGACATGCGCGGTCTGGGGCTCGACCTCGTCTCGCTCTCCGCCCACAAGTTGGGGGGGCCGAGCGGCGTGGGCGCGCTGCTGGTACGCCGCGGTACGGGGCTCGAGCCGCTCCTGCGCGGGGGCCCGCAAGAGCGTGGACGGCGGGCGGGCACGGAGAACCTGATCGGCATCGTGGGCTTCGGCGCCGCCGCCGCCGCCGCGCGGGCGGCATTGCCGCGCGAGGCCGAGCGCCTGCACGGCTTGACGGAGGCGCTGTGGCGCCGCGTGAGCCTCGCCGTGCCCGACGTGGTGCGCAACGGCCCGCCCGACGACGTGCTACCCGGCACACTGAACGTGACCGTGCCGGGCGTGAGCGGGGAAGCCCTGCTGGTGTTGCTCGACCTGGCAGGCGTGGCCGCGTCCCTCGGGTCCGCCTGCGCGGCGGGCAGCCCCGAGCCCTCGCACGTGCTGCGAGCCATGGGGCGCAGCGAGGCACAGGCACGCTCCGGGTTGCGCCTCAGCCTGGGGTGGGCGACGTCCGTGGACGACATCGACCGGTTGGGAGCGGCCTTTGCGGACGTGACCACTCGGGCGCGGGCCGCCGCATGAGGCGGCCGCGCATCGTCGTGGCCATGAGCGGCGGCGTGGACAGTGCCGTCGCCGCGGCCCGCTGCGTGGCGGAGGGTGCCGAGGTCATCGGGATCTCGCTTCGCCTGGCCGACGGTGGGTCGGGAAGCTGTTGTTCGCTGGCCGACTTCCAGGACGCGGCGGCCGTCGCCGATCGGCTTGGCTTTCCGCACTACGTGTTCGACTATCGCCACGACTTCGAGCGGACGGTCGTGGAGCCGTTCGTGGCTGAGTATCTGGCGGGTCGCACGCCGAACCCGTGCGCCCGCTGCAACCAGCACGTGAAGTTCGGCCGTCTCTGGGAGCACGCGCGCGAGCTCGGAGCAGACCGCCTGGCCACCGGTCACTATGCGCGGGTCGCCACCCATCCGGTGGACGGCGCACCGGTCCTGCGCCAGGCGCGGGATGCCGACAAGGATCAGAGCTACTTCCTCTTCATGCTCGGGGCCGAGATGCTGGGGCGAACGTCGTTCCCGGTAGGGGACCTGACGAAGGCGGAAGTGCGCCGCGAGGCCGCGTGTCTCGGGCTCCCGGTGGCCGAGAAGCCGGAGAGCATGGACGTCTGCTTCGTGCCGCGCCGCGGCCCGGCCGGCTTCGTCGAGGCACGCGCGGCCGCCGCGGCCCTGCGCCCCGGGGCGATTCGTGACGAGCACGGCACCGTCCTGGCGCGTCACGACGGCGTCCACCGCTTCACGGTGGGCCAGCGCCGCGGCCTGGGGCTGGGAGGCGGCGAGCGGCGCTACGTGCGCCACATCGACGCGGTCAGCGGCGCCGTCACGGTGACCCGCCACCTCGAGGGGAGCCGGGGCCTGCGGGCGACCGAGGTGAGCTGGGCCGGGCGCGAGGCCCCGCGCCCGGGCAGCCGGTTCGCGGTTCGCATCCGCCATCGCCATCCCCTGTTGCCCTCCCGGCTCGTGACCGCTTCGGGCGACCGCTGTACGGTCGACTTCGAAGGGGAGGGGGCGGTCGTGTCCCCCGGCCAGGCCGCCGTCTTCTACCGCGACGACGTGGTCCTCGGCGGCGGTTGGGTGAGCGAGGCCTGGTCCTGATGGCACCACGCGTGTCGTTCCAGACGCTGGGCTGCAAGGTGAACGCGTACGACACGGCGGCCATGGCGGAGCACCTGCGCGCGGCGGGCTGCGAGATCGTGTCGCCCGAAGCCGCCGCCGACGTCGTGATCGTCAACACCTGCACGGTCACGGATGCCGCCGACGCCGAGAGCCGCCGCCTGGCGCGGCGCGTCCGGCGGCTCAACCCGGCGGCGCGGCTGATCGTGACCGGGTGCTACGCCCAGACGAAGCCGGACGAGGTGGCCGATCTCGAGGCGGTCGATCACGTGATCGGCACGAATCGCCTCGAGGAGCTGGTGCGGGTGGCACTCGGGACCGAGGAGGGTCTCCCCCGCGTCGTCGTCGAGGACGTGCGGCGCTCCCGAGACGTCCGGACCTTCGGCGCGCGGCGTTTCGATGGGCACACGCGCGCGTTTCTCAAGGTGCAGGAGGGCTGCGACCTGTTCTGTACGTTCTGCATCGTGCCCATGGCTCGTGGTCGCAGCCGGAGCCTCTCGCCGCGCCAGGTGCTGCGCGAGATGGAGTCGCTGGCGGCGGCCGGCTTCGCCGAGGTGGTGCTGACGGGGGTCCACCTCGGCGGCTATGGGGAGGACCTCGAGCCGCCGCTGAGTCTGGCCTGTCTGCTCGAAGCCCTGGTGGAGCAAGGGCTCTTCCGCCGTGTCCGGCTCTCGTCGGTCGACCCGCACGAGGTGACCGAACGCCTGGTGGCCGTGATGGCCGCTTCGGACGACGTCTGTCCACACCTGCATGTCCCCCTCCAGGCCGGCGACGACGCCACACTGCGCCGCATGCGCCGGCGCTACGACACGACGCTGGCCGCGGAACGCCTCGCGATGATCGCGGAACGAGTGCCGGACGTGTCGATCGGTACCGATCTCATCGCCGGGTTCCCTGGCGAGGACGAGGCGGCGTTCGAGCGGACGCTGCGGTTCGTCGAAGCCGCGCCGTTGGCCTACGCGCACGTCTTCCCGTACTCCGTACGCTCGGGGACCACGGCCGCCAAACTCCCGGACCAGGTCTCGCGGGCCACGATTCGGCAGCGGGCCCGCTGCCTGCGCGAGGTGACGACCCGACAGGCCGTGGCCCACCGGCGGCGTTTCGACGGGACGCGTGCCGAGATCCTGGTGGAGGCGACGCGCGATCCGGCGAGCGGGTGCCTGCGCGGCTACACGCGCAACTATCTGCGCGCGCGGCTCGATGGCCCCGATCGGCTCCAGGGCAGGCCCGTGGCGGCGGCGTTGCGCGTCGGCACGGACGGGGACGTGCGCGCGGAGCCGACGGAGTGAGCGCGACGGCCCGCAGCAGCCTCGAGGGGGCCCTCGGCTACGAGTTCGTTCGTGACGAGTACCTGGAGCGCGCGCTCACTCACCGCTCGGTCGGGACGGACGCCTCCAACAACGAGACGCTCGAGTTCCTCGGCGACGCCGTGCTCGATCTGGCCGTATCCGACCTCCTCATGCGGGCCTTCCCGCAGGCACGCGAAGGAGCCCTCTCGAAGCACCGGGCCGGACTGGTCAACACGGCGATGCTGGCGGCCAAGGCGCGCCGGCTGGGGCTGGCGCAGTGGATCAGGCTGGGCAAGGGCGAGGAGAAGAGCGGCGGCCGCGAGAAGGACTCGATACTCGGCGCGGCGTACGAGGCGTTGCTGGGGGCCATCTACCTGGACGGAGGCTACGAAGCCGCCCGCCGGGCCGTGGAAACCGATTTCGCAATGGACGTGGAAAGCGCCAGGCCCCCGGGCGAAGAGGACTACAAGACTCGTCTCCAGGAGCTCACACAGCAGCGACTGCGACTGAGTCCGGTCTACCAGTTGGTGGAGGAGCACGGCCCGGACCACGACAAGCGCTTCGTCACGACCCTCACGATCGACGGCCGTGCGTACGGGCGCGGCACCGGCACGAGCAAGAAGGCGGCCGAGCAGGCGGCGGCGATGCAGGCGCTCGAGCGGCTGGCGGAGGAATGGCCGAACGCGTCGTGACGATCGCAGTCGGCCTGGTCATCGCGGCCTGCGGAGCGGCCTCGGCCGCCGGGCCGGCTTCGGTCGGAGATGTCGGCGAGCCCCTGGTCGACGTCCGGAGCAGTCCGCCGGCGGCGACGGGACGAGCGCTGCGACGAGCGGCACGCGACGCGGCGCTGTCGTCGGTGCTGGTGCTGTTCGAGGGACGGGCCGGTGGGAGCGGCGTGGATCGCCCGACGTATCGCCGGGCGCAGCGCTGGTTCGAGGAGCGGGGCCTGCGGGTGGTGAGGACGTTCCGGCAGCGCCGCGCGCTCGTCGTGAGCGGGAGCGTCGCCAGCGCGGAGCGGGCCTTCTCGACGCCGCTCGTCCTGGATCCCGGCGACGGCCGCCGCCGCCCGGCCCGGGCCGCCCGTCTGCCCGCCTGGATGCCCGTGCGTGGAGTCCTCGGTCTCGGTGACGAACCGCGCATCCGGCCGCTGGCGCGCCCGCGGGTCGCGGTTTCCAGCGACGAACCGGCGCTGGCGCCGGCGGACGTGACGCTGGTCTACGGCATCGAGGCGCTGCACGCCCAGGGCTACGACGGGACCGGGAGTTCGATCGCCGTGCTCGGGCGCTCCAACGTCGCGGATGCGGATCTCGCCGCGTTTGCCGCGCTGCACCTGGGCGGCGCGTTCCCGCTGGTCGAGCGCCTCTTCACGCGCCCCGGCGAGGATCCGGGGGCGGGTGACCCGCTGGACGCCATCGAGGCCGCGATCGACATGCAATGGGCGGGCGCCATGGCCCCGGGCGCCGCACTGCGCCTCATGCTGGCCTCCCCGGGCGACGACATTCCCGAGGCGCTCCTGACCGCCGTGGACGAGCGCGTCGCCGACGTCCTGTCGATCAGCTTCGGCCTCTGCGAGCCCTTCGCGGATCGGCTGCTGGCCGAGTTCTTCGACGACCAGTACGCGCAGGCGCTGCGGCAGGGCCAGACGGTGCTCGTCTCCGCCGGGGACGGCGGTGCCACGGACTGCGCGCCGGCGAGTCCGGTGCTGGCGGTGAATGCGCTGGCGTCGTCGTCGCACGCGGTCGCGGTCGGCGGGACCGTCCTCGACCCCCTGTTCGACGAGGCGGGCAACGCCACCGGCTACGGGGGCGAGAGCGCGTGGAGCGGCGGAGGCGGGGGGCGGAGCCTATTCTTCGCTCGCCCCGCGTTTCAGGACGGCCTCCTGCCGCTGGCCGGCCGGATGCTGCCGGACGTCTCCCTAGCCGCCGCGCCCGGCGCACCGGGGTACGTGATCATTCGCAACGGCCAGACGATGGTCGTCGGCGGCACGAGCGTCGGGGCACCCATCATCGCCGCGCTGGTGACGATCGCGAATCAGCGGGCGGGAGCGAGCGTCGGTGCCGTCCTGCCCGCGCTCTACGCCGCCGCCGGGGCCGACGACGCCCCCGCGCCAGTTCGCGACGTGACCGCGGGCAGCAACGGCTATCCCGCCACGGAGGGCTTCGACCTGGCCACCGGCTGGGGCTCGCCCCAGGCCGAGCCGTTCACCGCGACTCTGGCGGCCGCGACGTCCGTCTGCGAGCCGCTGTGGCCCTGCCTGGTGCCCGGGCGACCATCGCGCCGCGCTTGTCTGGCGGCCTGGAAGGTGTCCGCCGTGCCCCTGGCGATGCGCCGTGACGGCGTCCCGAAGCGCGTGCAGACGTGTCGGGACGGCGCTCCCTCCTGCGACCTCGACGGACTCGCGAACGGTCGGTGCGAAATCGAGGTGTCCCTCTGCCTGAATGGGGCCGATCCACGCCTGTCCGACTGTGCCACGCGCCCGGTCGACCGGGTGCGGCTGCGGGCGCCCTCGGGCCGCGGCGCCGGGGCGGCGGACCGCGCACGGCTCGAGACGTCGCTGACCCGACTCCCCGACCTGCCGACGGACCTGCGGGAGGCATGTGGCGCCCCCACCCGCGTCGAGATACCTGTAGGACGCCGCGGTCGTGCCGGGCGGCGCGTCCTGCGCGCCAGCGTCCGGAGCGGGCGGCGCGCCAGCCGTGCGGTCGTGAAGCTCAAATGTCTACCGGTGCAGTGACGGAACATCGATTCGGGACGGTGGCCCTCGTGGGTCGCCCGAACGTCGGCAAATCGACGCTGCTCAACGCGTTCGTGGGCACGAAGCTCAGCATCGTCACCCCCAAGCCCCAGACGACGCGCAACCGCATCGTCGGCATCTGCAATCTCCCGCACGCGCAGGTGGCCTTCCTCGACACGCCCGGCATTCATGCGCCGCGCGCGCCGCTCACGCGCCGGATGGTCGACGTGGCCCGGCAGGCGCGTGCCGAAGCCGACACCGTGGTGGTCGTGGTCGACGCGAGCGCCGGGATCCGTGGCGGCGACGAGCAGATCCTGACCGAGAGCGCGGGCGCGAGGTCGGTGGTCGTGGCCGTCAACAAGGTCGACCGCGTCCAGAAGCCACGGCTCCTGCCGTTGCTGGCCGACCTGGGCCGGCTGCTGCCGGGGCGCGCGCTGGTGCCCGTGAGCGCCAGCCGCGGCACGCAGGTGGACGCCTTGCTGACGGAAATCGTCTCGACGCTTCCCGCCGGGCCGCCGCACTATCCCGCGGACGTCTACACGACGGCGACCGAGCGGTTCCTCGTTCAGGAGATCGTGCGCGAGCAGGTGTTCCTGGCGATGCGCGAGGAGGTGCCCTACGGCACGGCCGTGGTGGTGGAGCGTTTCGAGGCGGACGAAAGCCGCGGCCTGACCGCGATCCACGCCGTCATCCTGGTCGAGCGGGACGGGCATCGCGGCATGGTGATTGGAGCGCAGGGCGCGACCCTGACCGAGATCGGCAGCCAGGCCCGGCTGGCCATCGAAGCGCTGCTCGATACGCGGGTGCACCTCGCCCTGTTCGTGCGGGTCGAGCCGGACTGGGCGCGTCGTCGGGACCGTCTGGCGGAGCTGGAGCTGTGAGCGCGACCATCGACCGCACGCCGCACCTACCGGTGATGGCGCTGGTGGGGCGACCCAACGTGGGCAAGTCGGCGCTCTTCAACCGCATCGTCGGCGAACGTCGGGCCATCGTCGATGACGTCCCGGGGGTGACTCGGGATCGACTCGTCGCCGCGGCGCGACACGGCGAGCGCTCCTTCCTGTGCGTCGACACGGGCGGCTTCGATGCACAGGCCATGGGGGACGCGGCCTCACTGGCGGGACAGGTACGCGCGCAGGCGCTGGCCGCCGTGGAGGAGGCCGACTGCCTCGTGTGCGTGCTCGACGGCCAGGCGGGCCTGTCCCCGGCCGATACCGAGCTCGTGCGCCTCCTGGCCCGGACGGGAACCCCCGTGGTGGTCGCGGTCAACAAGTCGGACGTGCCGAGTCACGATGCCCGCGCGGGGGAGTTCCACCGGCTCGGCATCGAACACGTGGTGCCGACGTCGGCCGCGCACGCGCGCGGCATCGAGGAACTGCTCGACGCCGCGCTCGCCGTCATGCAGGTTCCGCCGACCGAGGACGCGGCGGACGTGCCCGGGACGCGCGTGGCGCTCATGGGGCGCCCGAACGTCGGCAAGTCGTCGTTGCTGAATCGGCTGCTGGGCGTCGAGCGGGTGCTGGTCTCGCACGAGCCGGGGACCACGCGCGACACCATCGACACGCAGGTCACGGTCGACGGGCGCCCCTACGTCCTCATCGACACGGCCGGCATCCGCCGCCGCGGCCGCGTGTCGGACGCCGTCGAGCGGCACGGCGCCGTGCGGGCCCTCGGCGCCTTGGTACGCTCCGACGTGGTGCTCATGGTCCTGGATGCGACCCAGGGCGTGACCGACCAGGACGCCCGACTGATCGGGCGGGCGGTCGAGGCGGGCCGGGCCGTGGTGCTGGTCGTGAACAAATGGGACCTGCAACCTCGCAGCGAGCAATCGCTCCCGCACTGGCGCCGCCGCGTCGAGGCGCTCCATGCCGCCGCCGTGGGGCTGCCCGTCATCGCGGTGTCGGCGCTCACCGGCGAAGGGGTGGCGGGCATCTTTCCGCTGGTGCGACGGCTGGAGACGGCCTACGCCCGCGTCCTGCCGACGGCGACGCTCAATCGCGCCTTGCGCGACGCGGTGGACGCACACGCGCCTCCGAGCCCCGGAGGGCGCCCGGTTCGCCTCTTCTACGCCGCGCAGACCGGCACCAAGCCACCGCGGGTGGTCGTGTTCGCCAGCGCCCCCAGCCTCCTGCGCGAGGCGTACCGTCGCTATCTGCTGAACGCGCTGCGCCAGCGCTTCAAGCTCGAGGGCGTACCGCTGCGCCTTTCGTTCCGCGCCCGGCGGGAGGCCCTCAGCGAGCAGCGCCGATCCCCTGCGCGCGGTAGCGCCCCGCGAGCGCGACGTAACGCCCGGCCGACGCCGCGATCGCGCAGACCTCGTCGGGGCTGAGGTCCCGCACGCGCTTGGCCGGCGTGCCGAGTACGAGGGATCTCGGCGGTACGCGGGTCCCCGGGGCGACCAGCGCCCCGGCCCCGACGAGCGACTCGGCCCCGATCTCGGCCCCGTCCATCACCACGGCGGCCATGCCGATGAGACACGAGTCGCCGACGGTGCACCCATGCACGATTGCGCCATGGCCCACGGTCACGTCGGCACCGATGATGGTGGCGTGGCGCGCCGTCGTGACGTGTACGGTGACGCCGTCTTGCAGGTTGGTCCGCGGCCCCACGCGAATCGCCTCCACGTCGCCGCGCACGACGGCGCCGAACCAGACGCTCACGTCGGCCGCGATCTCGACGTCGCCGACGATCGTGGCCATCGGCGCAATCCAGGCGGTGGCGTGGACGTCGGGGACGTGGTTCTCGAAGGGATGCACCATGCGCGCACGGATATCACGTCGGCGCGCGCCGGGGGACTTGCCGGCGTCGAGTCGCGCTGCTAGAGAACGTCATGGCATCCGCAGAGAGGCGCATCCGGGCATGTGGATGTGCCTCTGCGCGTCTCAGGGGGGTGGGGCATGCTGCCGGTTGATCTGCGCGAAGGCCTCACGTTCGACGACGTGCTGCTCGTGCCGGCCTCGTCGGCAATCCTGCCGCGCGACACCGAGGTGGGAACGCAGATCACGCGCCGTCTGCGGCTGAACGTGCCCATCGTCAGCGCGGCGATGGACACGGTGACGGAGGCGCGCACCGCCATCGCCATGGCGCAGGAGGGCGGCCTCGGCGTCATCCATCGCAATCTCTCCGTCGAGGAGCAGGCGCGCGAGGTCGAGAAGGTCAAGAAGTCGGAGAGCGGCATGATCGTCGACCCCGTCACGGTCGACCCGGAGCAACGCATCTCGGAGGCCCTCGCGATGATGCAGCGCTATCGTATCTCGGGGCTGCCCGTGACGCGCAACGGCAAGCTCGTCGGCATCCTCACGAATCGCGACCTGCGCTTCGAGAAGCGTCTCGACCGCCCCGTCGCCGACGTGATGACCAAGGAACGACTCGTCACCGCACGGCCCGGCGTGACGCTGGACGAAGCGAAGGAGGTCCTGCACCGCTACCGCATCGAGAAGTTGCCGGTGGTGGACGCGGATCAGACCCTGCGCGGCCTGGTGACGGTGAAGGACATCGAGAAGACCATCCGCTATCCGCACGCGGCCAAGGACGATCTGGGCCGGCTACGCGTGGCGGCGGCCATCGGGACGGGTCCCGACCGGGAGGAGCGCGCGGCCGCCCTGGCGCGCGCGCAGGCCGACGTGCTGGTCATCGACACGGCCCACGGGCATTCGCAGTCCGTCATCGAGACGGTCCAGTCGCTCAAGTCGCTGTTCCCGGATCTCGAGCTGATCGCCGGGAACATCGCGACCGCCGAGGGGGCCAAAGCCCTGATCGAGGCGGGGGCGGACGGGCTCAAGGTCGGGATGGGGCCGGCCTCGATCTGCACGACCCGGGTCGTCTCGGGCGTCGGGGTCCCCCAGCTCACGGCCATCGCCGACGCCCTCGGACCTGCCAGGCGGGCTGGCGTGCCCCTGATCGCGGACGGGGGCATCAAGTTCTCGGGCGACATCGTCAAGGCGCTCGCGGCGGGCGCGCATGCGGTCATGATCGGCGGCCTCCTGGCGGGCACGGAGGAGAGCCCCGGCGAGACGATCCTGTACCAGGGGCGTACCTACAAGCTCTACCGTGGCATGGGCTCGCTCGAGGCCATGCGCGAGCGGGAGGGGAGCCGAAATCGATACTTCCAGGACGAGGAAGGGGCGGCGGAACTCGGGATGAAGCTCGTCCCCGAGGGCATCGAGGGGCGCGTGCCGTACAAGGGGGCGCTCTCGTTCATCGTCGCGCAGCTGGTAGGGGGGCTGAAGGCCGGCATGGGGTACCTCGGCACGCGGACGCTGGACGAGCTCCGTGAGAAGGCGACCTTCATGCGCGTGTCGGCCGCCGGGCTGCGTGAGAGCCACGTCCACGACGTGTACATCACGAAGGAAGCCCCGAACTACCGCCTCGACTCGTGATCCTCGTCCTCGATTTCGGGTCGCAGTACACGCAGCTGATCGCCCGACGGGTGCGTGAGCTGCACGTCTACTGCGAGATCCATCCCTACGACCTGCCGCTCGCGCGCCTGGAGGAGCTGGCGCCCGAGGGGGTGATCCTCTCGGGGGGGCCGGCCAGTGTCTACGACCAGGACGCGCCGCAGCCGCAGCCCGCCGTTCTCGAGCGCCTCCTGAGCGGCGCCGTCCCGCTCCTGGGGATCTGCTACGGCATGGGCGTGCTCAACCGGGCCCTGGGCGGCGAGGTCGAGCGGTCGACGCACAAGGAGTTCGGTCCCGCCGACGTGCAGGTCGTACGCATGGATCCTCTGTTGGCCATCGGCGGCCGCACGACGCGGGTCTGGATGAGCCACGGGGATCGCATGACGCGTCTCGCCGACGGGCTGCAGGTGCTGGCCGAGAGTGCCAACTCCCCATACGCGGCCTTCCGCCACGAGGAGCGGCCCCTCTTCGGCGTGCAGTTTCATCCGGAGGTCACCCATACCGTCGACGGCCGCGCGGTGCTGCGCAACTTCGTGCTGCGCGTCTGCAAGGCGGAGGCGACGTGGACGATGGACGGTTTCGTCGATGCCTGGGTGCCCCGTATCGGGGAGATCGTCGGGCCGGCCGGTCGCGTCGTGTGCGGGCTTTCCGGGGGGGTCGACTCCACGGTGACGGCGGCGCTCGTGCACCGGGCCATCGGCGACCGCCTGACCTGCATCTTCGTCGACAACGGCCTGCTGCGCGCCGGCGAGGTGGACGAGGTCGTGGCCGCGTTCCGCGACGGCATGGAGCTGGACGTGCGCGTCGCGCACGCCGCCGACCGCTTCCTGCGCAACCTGCGCGACGTCGAGGATCCCGAGCGCAAACGACGCATCATCGGCATCACCTTCATCGAGGTCTTCGAGGAGGCGGCGCGTGCTCTGGAAGGGGCACGCTTCCTGGCCCAGGGCACCTTGTACCCGGACGTCATCGAGTCGGTGTCGGTTCGCGGGCCGTCGGCCACCATCAAGAGCCACCACAACGTCGGCGGGCTGCCCGAGCGCATGCACCTCGAGCTCCTCGAGCCGCTGCGAGAGCTCTTCAAGGACGAGGTGCGTGAGCTCGGCCGCGTGCTCGACGTGCCCGAGGTGATCGTCGGTCGCCAACCGTTTCCGGGCCCGGGGCTCGCCATTCGCCTGCTCGGACCGATCGACGCCGAGCGCCTGGTCATGTTGCGCGCGGCCGATCGCATCGTGCAGGAGGAGATCCGGGCCGCCGATCTCTACGACCGGCTCTGGCAGGCCTTCGCCGTCCTCTTGCCAGTCCGCACGGTCGGGGTGATGGGCGACGAGCGTACCTACGAGTACGTGATCGCGATTCGGGCCGTGCAGTCGACCGACGGGATGACCGCGGATTGGGCGCGCCTGCCTGCGGAGGTTCTCGAACGGATGTCGACCCGCATCATCAACGAGGTGCAAGGGGTCAACCGGGTGGTCTACGACATCTCGTCGAAGCCACCGGCCACCATCGAATGGGAGTGAAGTTGCGCGCCGGCGCGGCGGAAGGGGAGGGATAGTCGATGTCGTTCGTCCACCTGCACCTGCATACGCAGTACTCGCTGCTGGACGGCGCCAACAAGATCGCCGAAGTCCTACCCCGCGTGAAGGCCGCCGGCATGCCGGCCTGTGCCATCACGGACCATGGCAACATGTTCGGCGCCGTCCAGTTCTTCCAGGAGGCGGTGCGACAGGGCGTGAAGCCGATCATCGGCTGCGAGATGTACGTCGCGCCGGCCAGCCGCTTCGAGAAGGCGGGACGGATCGACGACTACGAAGCGGGCGGCAACTACCACCTGATTCTGCTCGCCATGAACCGGGAGGGATATCGCAATCTCTGCCGGCTCGTGACGGCCGGCTACCAGGAGGGCTTCCACTACAAGCCCCGCGTCGACAAGGCGCTGCTCCGCGAGCTCAATGCGGGCATCATCGCGCTCTCCGGCTGTCTGCGCGGCGAGGTGGCGCACAACATCGTGGTGGGCCAGCCGGAGCGGGCGCGCGCCGCGGCCGAGGAACTCGGGCGCATCTTCGACGACCGCTTCTATCTGGAGATCCAGGACAACCATCTCGACAAGCAGGAAGTCGTCAACGGCGAGCTGAAGGTGCTCTCGCGCCGGCTCGGCCTGCCCCTCGTCGGGACGAACGACTGCCACTATCTGTGCCGAGAGGACGCGGCCGCGCACGAGGCGCTCCTCTGCATCCAGACGGGCAAGACGTTCTCCGACGAGCGGCGCTGGAAGTTCGAGACCGACCAGCTCTACGTGAAGACCCCCGAGGAGATGGCGGGCGCCTTCGCCGACGTCCCGGGCGCCGTCGCGGCGACGCTCGAAATCGCGCAGCGGTGCGACTTCGAGTTCAAACAGAAGTGGCGTTTCCCGGTCTTCGACGTGCCGGCCGGCCGGACGCTCGATGACGAGCTGCGGGCGGCGGCGCGGGTCGGCCTCGACGAGCGCCTGAACGCTCGCCGGACGCTGGGCGCCGATCTGTCGGACGAGTCCCACTACGAAGCGCGGCTGTCGTACGAGCTGGGCATCATCGAGCAGATGGGGTTCGCGGGCTATTTCCTGATCGTCGCCGACTTCATCAACTGGGCGAAGCGCCAGGGGATCCCGGTCGGGCCGGGCCGAGGCTCCGCCGCGGGCAGCCTGGTGGCCTACGCGCTACGCATCACCGACCTGGACCCGATCGAGCACGTGCTGCTCTTCGAGCGGTTTCTCAATCCGGAACGGCGGTCGATGCCGGACATCGACGTGGATTTCTGCTTCGTGCGACGCGACGAGGTGATCCGCTATGTCCGCGATCGCTACGGTGAGGACCACGTCGCGCAGATCATCACCTTCGGGTCGCTCAAGGGAAAACAGGCCATCAAGGACGTCGGGCGGGTCCTCGATTTCACCTACCAGGAGACCGATCGGATCGCGAAGCTCTACCCGGAGCCGAAGCAGGGGAAGGATTTCCCGCTCGCCAAGGCGCTCGAGATGGAGCCGCGCCTGCGGGAATTGCGCGACAGCGGCGACCGCGAGCAGCGTCTCTTCGGGCTCGCGCAGCGGCTCGAGGGGCTGCTGCGCCATGCGTCGAAGCATGCCGCCGGGATCGTCATCGCGCCACGACCGCTGACGGAGTACCTGCCCCTGTGGCAGGACAAGGACGGCGCCGTCGTCACGCAGTACACGTTCGCGGACGTGGAGGCGATCGGCCTCATCAAGTTCGACTTCCTGGGCCTGAAGAACCTCACGCTGATCGACAGCATCGTGCGCCGCATCGCCGAGTCGCGCGGGCTGACGATTCGACTCGACGAGATTCCCTTCGACGACCCGCCGACCTACGACGTCATGGCGCACGGGGACACCGTGGGGGTCTTTCAGGCGGAGTCGGGCGGGATGCGACGCATGCTCGTGCAGCTCCGCCCCTCGTGCTTCGCCGACGTGGTCGCCGCGCTGGCCCTGTACCGGCCGGGACCGCTCGACAGCGGCATGGTCGAGCAGTTCATCAAGCGAAAGCACGGCGAGGAGCCGATTCGCTACCTCCACCCGGGACTCGAGCCGATTCTGCGGGACACCTATGGGGTGATCGTCTACCAAGAGCAGGTCATGCAGATCGCGCAGGCGCTGGCCGGATACTCGCTGGGCGACGCCGACAACCTGCGGCGGGCCATGGGGAAGAAGAAGGCCGAGGTCATGGCCGTCGAGCACGAGCGCTTTCTGACCGGGGTGGCGAGACTGGAGACGGCGACCCCGGACGTGGCGGAGTCGATCTTCGACCAGATCAAGACCTTCGCCGCCTACGGCTTCAACAAGAGCCACTCGGCCGCCTATGCCGTCATCACCTACCAGACGGCGTATCTGAAGGCGCACTATCCGACCGAGTTCATGGCCGGCCTCCTCTCGCTCGAAGCCGCCGACACCGACAGCACCTACAAGAACATCGCCGCGTGCCGGGCGCGGGGGATCCGCATCCTGCCCCCCGACGTGAACGAGAGCCGCGCGGATTTCTCGGTCGTCGGCGACACCATCCGCTTCGGTCTCGGAGCGGTGAAGGGCGTCGGGGCCAAGGCGATCGAGATCATGCTCGAAGCGCGGGAGAACGGCGGCTTCGAGGGGCTCCACGACTACTGCCAGCGGGTGCGAGCCGGGGTCGTCAACAAGCGCGTCATCGAGTCCCTGATCGCCTGCGGCGCCTTCGACTCCGTCTGTCCGAACCGGGCGGCGTTGTGGGCGGGGGCCGAGGATGCCATGCGCTGGGCCGCACAACGCGCCGAGGACGAAGCCAGTCCGCAGATGGGCCTGTTCGGGGGGGGAGCCGGGGCCGCGTCGGCGCCGCCGCCGCTGCCGAACGTCGAGCCGTGGCACGCCGAGGAGGCGCTCCAGCGGGAGCGCGAGGCGCTGGGCTTCTTCATCACCGGGCACCCGCTGGACCGATATCAGCACGACCTCTCGAAGTTCACCAACGTGACGATCGGCACGCTGCGCACGCGCGGGCCGAAGTTGCCGACGGTGCAGCCGACCCGCGGCCCCCGAGGGGAAGCGCGGCCTCGCGTGCGACTGGGCGGTGTGATCCACAGCGTCAAGCTGCGCAACAGCAAACGCGGCGAGCGCTACGCGACGTTCTCGCTCGAGGATCGCGAGGGGGTGGTCGACGTCATCGCCTGGCCCGACACGTACCGGCGGCACGAGGAGCTGCTCCAGGCGGGCACCCCCGTGGTGATCGACGGGGCGCTCGAGATCTCCACCGAGCGCTGTCAGGTCATCGTCAACGACCTGACCCCCTTGGCTCGGGCGCGGGCCGACGCCATTCGCCAGCTCCACGTCCGCGTGCCGCTGCAGGACGTCGATCGCGACGGCCTCGAGCGTCTGCGGGCGGTGCTCGGCCAGCATCCGGGTACGTGCGCGGCCTTTCTGCATCTCGAGCGCCCGGACGGTCCGGCGACGGTCCTGGCGCTGCCCGAGACGATTCGCGTCGCCGCCTCGGAGGACGTCGTCAATGCGGTCGAACGACTGCTCGGGGTGGGGGTGACGTCGTTTCGCTGAGCGAGGCAGAACGGGGGCTGCTCGTCGGGCTTCCCCAGACCGGGGCGTCGTTCCCGGCGGAGGAGTCCCTCGACGAGTTGCGCCGCCTCGCGGCGACGGCCGGTGTGACCGTGGTGGGCGAGCTGGTTCAGCAGCGGCACCGCCCGGACCCGACGACGCTCATCGGCAAGGGAAAGGTCGACGAGCTGCGTGGCCTACGGCAGACGACGGAGGCACAGGTCGTCGTCTTCGACGATCCACTCACGCCGGCGCAGCAGCGCAATCTGGAGCGGCTCCTCGAATGCAAGGTGATCGACCGGAGCGCCTTGATTCTGGACATCTTCGCCCAGCACGCGCGTAGCACCGAGGGGAAGCTGCAGGTGGAGGTGGCTCAGCTCCAGTACCTCCTGCCGAGGCTGACCCGGCAGTGGACCCACCTGTCCCGCCTCGGTGGTGGCGTGGGGACTCGCGGGCCGGGTGAGACCCAGCTCGAGGTCGACCGGCGGCGCCTTCGCGAGCGTCTGGCGCAGCTGCGCCGGCGACTCGGAGACGTGGAGCGCACCCGGCGCCTGCACCGTCAGGAGCGGACGCTGGCGCCGTGTCCGACGGTGGCGCTCGTCGGTTACACGAACGCCGGCAAGTCCACCCTGATGAATCGGGCGACGGCCGCCGGTGTGCTGGTGCAGGACCAGCTCTTCGCGACGCTCGACCCGACGGTGCGCCGGCTTCGGCTCCCGGGTGGGCTCCCGGCGCTGCTCGTCGACACGGTAGGCTTCATTCACAAGCTTCCTCATCAGCTCATCGAGGCCTTCAAGAGTACGCTCGAACAGGTCGGGCAGGCCGACGTGCTGGTCCACGTCGTCGACGTCTCGCATTCGGCCTGGCGCGAGCACGTCGCCGTCGTCGAAACCGTGCTGGCCGACATCGGGGCAGGGGACCGGCCGGTCGTCTTCGCGTTCAACAAGATCGATCGGCTCGAGGCGGGGGCGCGCCCGCAGCTCACCGGACGGGATGGCGAGCGTGTGTCGGCCAGAAGCGGAACCGGGATCGAGGCGCTTCTGCTCCAGATCGGAACGTGCCTCGAACGGCACCTGACACGCGTCGACTGCGTACTGACCGCACAGGACGGCGACGCCTTGTCGCTGATTCGCCGCGCGGGCCGGGTCCTGGCGGAGGAGTACGTCGACGGTGATGCCCACGTGAGCGCACTGGTTCCGTCCGGCGTGGCGGGCCGGCTACGGCGTTTCACGGCGAAGGGAACGGCGGCCTGATGCTGAACGTGCCGAATTTCCTCACCCTGCTCCGGCTGGTGGCGATTCCCATTTTCCTCATCTTCCTGCTCGATGGACGGTACACCGCGGCCTTCGCCCTCTTCGTCGCGGCGGGCGTCACCGATGCGCTCGACGGCGCCATCGCCCGCCTCACCCACACCAAGACGACGCTGGGGGCTTACCTGGACCCGGCGGCGGACAAGCTGCTGCTCCTCTCGGCGCTGATCGCGCTCGCCTTCGGGAACGCGATCCCGCGGTGGTTGGTCATCGTCGTCCTCTCGCGCGACGTCATCGTGGTGATGGGTTTCTTCATCCTCTTCGTCATGACGGGCGAGGCCATGGAGGTGCGGCCGACCGTGGTGGGCAAGCTGGCCACCTTTTTCCAGTTGATGGCCGTCAGCCTGGTCTTGCTGTCACTCGCCCGGGGCAGCAGCGTGTTGCCGGGGGTGCAGGGGAGTGTATTCTACATGGCCGGCGTCCTGACCGCTGCCGCCGGCGCACAGTACGTCTATCGGGGGTTGCAATGGTTGCAAGGACAGGACACGGCCGGCGGCTCGTCTGGCTGAGTCTGCTCGTCGTCTTCGCAGGCGCGACGGCAGAGGCACGAGCCGCCGAGGCCCAATCGGCGCGCGAGATCCTCGATCGACGCAAGCTCCTCGACGAGACCGAGCGTCATTGGGACGACCGGGAACAGGCGATCACGCTGCACCTCTTCGGCAGTCGCGGGGGCGAGCGTACCCGGGAGTTGGTGGTCTACGAGCGGCAGCTCGAGGGAGACGAGCGGCAGAGCATCCTCTTCTTCGAACGACCCGCCGAAGTGCGGGGCACCGGGTTCTTGGCCTTCTCGCATCCCAAGGTGCCGGCCGACCAATGGCTGTTCCTGCCGGCGCTCAAGCGGGTTCGCCGGATCACGGCCGAGACGCGCAAGGAGAGTTTCGTCGGGACCGATCTCAGCTACCATGACCTCGACCTCCTGCAGGACATGCCGTCGTGGACCGAGGACGATGCGGCATCGAAACTCCTGGGGGAGGCCGACGTCGACGGTGCGGCCACCCACGTGATCGAACTGCGGCCGAAGGACGCCGACGTCGACTACGGGCGCATTCAACTCTGGCTCGGCAAGGACGATCTCATCAGCCGGCGAACGTACTTCTTCGAGGGTGCCGACGACCCGGCGGACGATCCGGTCAAGCAGGTCCTGCAGTCCGACATCAAGCTGGTCGGCCCGATCCCCGTTCCCCACCGCGTGGAAGTCCTTCGCCCGCGCCGGGGCTCCCGCACGGTCATGGATGTCGAACGGGTTCGCTTCGACCAGGGGCTCGAGGAGGATCTCTTCACGCAGCGCGCCCTGGAACGCGGGGAGCGGTGACGCGAGGCAGCGCGACATGACGCTTCGGGACCGCTGGGTGCTGGTGACCGGCGCGGCGAAGCGGGTCGGGCGCAGCATCGCCCTCGAGCTCGGGGCGCGGGGGGCCAACGTCGTCGTCCACTACAATCGATCGCAGGACGAGGCCGAGGCGACGGCCGAGGACCTCCGCCGCCTGGGGGTGCAGGCGCTGACGCAGCAAGCCGATCTCGCGGACACGGGGGCCGTCCGATCACTGGCGGAGGCGGCCGAAGCGGCGGGCGGCAGCGGGGGCGTGGTGGCCTTGGTCAACAGCGCCTCGAACTACCTGCGCCGTCCCTGGGAGAAATTGGACGAGGCCGTCTGGGATGCCAGCCTCGACGTGAACCTGAAGGCCCCGTATCTCCTGTCGTGGAGCCTTGGTCGCGCGATGTCGGGGCGCGGGGAGGGGACGATCGTCAACGTCGTCGACTGGGCCGCGGCGCGGCCTTATCGGCACTACCTGCCGTACTGCGTCTCCAAGGCGGGGCTGCTCTGCCTCACGAAGGCGCTGGCGAAGGAACTGGCTCCGAACGTCCGCGTGAATGCCGTCGCGCCGGGGCCGGTGCTGCTGCCGGAGGACGTCGACGAGCAAGAGGCGGAGGCCATTCGGCGCGCCACGGTGCTCCGCCGCATCGGCGAGCCCGACGACGTCGCGAGGGCGGTGCGATTCCTCATCGAGGAGGCCACCTTCAGCACCGGTGCGCTCTTGCACGTCGACGGCGGACGGGCGGTCGCCTGAGGCGCTCCGCGTTGTGTCGTCCTGGGGCGCATGTTAGCGTCCGCCGCCCGAGGTCGCGCACATGTTCACCTCTATAGACGAAGTCATCGAGCGTCTGGCAGACGAGAACTACATCGCGAGCCGGACCGTCGCGACGGTCGTCTATCTCGCCGGCCGACTCGACAAGCCCATTCTCGTCGAAGGGCCTGCGGGGGTCGGCAAGACCGAGTTGGCGAAGGTGCTCGCCTCCTCCCTGGCGCGCCCGCTCATTCGCCTCCAGTGCTACGAGGGCCTCGACGAGGCGAAGGCCCTCTACGAGTGGGAGTACGCGAAGCAGCTGCTCTACACGCAGATCCTGAAGGACAAGATCGGCGAGGTCTTGCGGGGAGCGGCCACGCTGCACGCCGCCGTCGACCAGATCGCGCGTGAGGACGATGTATTCTTCAGCGAGCGCTTCTTGCTCCCGAGACCCCTGCTGCGGGCCATCACGACCGACGAGCCGACCATCCTGCTGATCGACGAGATCGACAAGGCGGACACGGAGTTCGAAGCGTTCCTGCTCGAGGTCCTGTCCGACTTCCAGGTCACCGTCCCGGAACTCGGCACCATGCGCGCTCGCCACCAGCCGATGGTCGTCCTCACGAGCAACAGCGCGCGCGAAATGTCAGACGCGCTCAAACGCCGCTGCCTTCACCTGTACATCGACTTCCCGGCCCGGGAGCAGGAACTCGCCATCGTGCGCCTGAAGGCTCCGGGCGTATCCGAGCAGCTCGCCGAATCCGTGGTGGCTCTGATGCACCGCGTGCGGAAACTCGACCTGAAGAAGCTTCCCAGCATCAGTGAAACCCTCGATTGGGCGCGGGCCCTCATGCTCCTCAACGTCGAGAGCCTGGATGACGACCTGGTGAACGACACGCTCTCCGTGATCCTCAAGTACGAGGCCGACATTCGAAAGGGGCAGCAGGAGTTGAAGGAGTTCGTGCAGCGCGAGCGCGCCCGCATCGCCACCGCCGAGGGGGCGGGCGGGGCGGACGGCGACAAGGACGCGCGGCCCTAGCCAGCGCGGAGGGCGCTGCGTGGAGGCCCGCATCGTCGATTTCTGCCGCCTGCTTCGTGAGCATGGCGTGCGGGTCTCGTTGGCCGAGACGATGGACGGCCTGCGCGCCCTCGAATGCGTCGGCTTGGG
>Ga0299906_10001071_pt1 | contig 23869 bp, 16 predicted proteins | sample RVTome_14_FD_200259 | JGI IMG/M metagenome (GOLD analysis project Ga0299906, IMG submission 200259) | Soil microbial communities from uranium-contaminated site in the Upper Colorado River Basin, Wyoming, United States - RVT145D125 (version 2) ...
GAACGCCATCGGGTGACGCGGCGACGACGGCCCTGCCGCTTTCTCGAAAAACGCCTTCCAGGCGTCCTCCTTCGAGCTCGGGCCGGCGGGAGTAGTCGAGCTCGAACCGATCCAGCATGACCATCGAATAGCTCGCCCCGGTGTCGCCGATGTTCTCTACCTCGAGGCGGTTCTCCCCCTCGACGAGCCGCGAGGCGTCGACTTTGGCGACGAAGCGCGCAGGTTTTTTTCCATCCCAGGAGATTTCCCCCGCGATGACCCCGTTCACGTGGACGGCGACGTGGTGGTCGGGGGCGACGGGGAGATCGCTCGTCCCCTGAAGGAACAGGCGAAGCTCGGCGGTCGCGGAGGAGGGCGCGAGACCTTCGAGGACGAAGGCGAACGATTTTGTATGGCCGGCGGGAACCAGATCCCAGAGCCACGGATCTCTGGCCTCCAGGAGACCGGCCTGATAGAAGACGCTCTCTTCCCGGACGAGGGTCGCGATGAGCTCACCGGCGGCGTTCGCGCTACGAGGCGCTTCGGATCGCACCTCCATGGGAATCCCCGGTTCTCCCCGGACCAGCTCGAAGACGGCCTCACGCGCGTACGGGCTGGAGTCGGCCCCTTCGCTCAGAAAGTACAGGGTCGAGCCAGGACCGAACCGTCCCGTGCGGGGCTCCACGTGATACGCCCGAGGCTCTCCCGCGCGAAAGAGGGCGAGCTCCGACGTGGACACCGGGCGGTCCCGGGGAAGATCCTCGAACCGCACCGCGTAGAGGCCGCGCTCGACGGTGGCGAGCCGAGCCCAGACACCGGAAAGCCCCGCCCGTCTGCCGGACGCTGGCTCCCGCCTTCGATTCCCGTCTCCCTCACGCCCCCGGAAAACCACGCGGATCTCGAGCCGCTGCGCGAGGGACAGCCCCGAGGCCTCGCTCCAGACGAGGGGCGAGAGCTCGAGAAGCATCTTCTTCTCTTCGCCTTGATAGGCAACCTCCAGGAGGCGAGCAGTCTCCGTCGGAGCCGGAGGAGGGGCGCTTCGGCGGCGCCGGGTCTTGACGGCTCCGCTCGGTTGCATCTCGACGTCGCTCGAGACGAAGGCCGGCCGCCACGGAAGCGGCAGCACCTCGCTCGCTCGAACCGATGAAATCTCCGCCCCGCGGCCCGCGATCGCGGCAATCCACGTCCGCTTCACCGGGAGACGAGAGCCCGGGACGAAGCCGGGGATCTCGATCCCGACCGCCCCGGTTTCGTCGACCGTCGCCAGGAGCCCGCGAGTCTCGAGCACCAGCACCATCTCGCGGTCGGTGTCCCTGCGGATGACGAGCGCGTTGTCGAGGGAGTTCCCGATCTCGATCGCGGCGCTTGAATCGGGCGGGCCGACCGACCCCGCGGCCAGCGGGGTCGCGAACACCGGTCCGTGAGTCGTGACCCGGCCGTTCGACTCCACGTCCTGGAGGCGATAGGCGTACGTCTTTCCCGGCTCGACGCCAACATCCAGGAACCGATAGCGAGCGCCCTCGGGAGAAGAGCCCAGGCCGGGAACGAGTGCTGGGGTGATCCTCTCGAACGGCCCCGACTCGAGGCGCGACCGTTCGAGGTGGAAGCCGAGGTTTCGAATCTCGGAGCCCGTCTCCCAGAGAAGCTCGACCGCGCCCGGCCGCCCGCTCGCCTCGAACCGGACGAGACTGACGGCCGTGCCGCAAAGGGAGACGTCGGTGGCGTCGGTGTCGGCGATGGTCACGAGCTGATAGGAGCCGAGGGCCGAGGGCACGACGGCCTTTCCCACCACCGTGCCGCCCACGAACTCCGCACGCACGATGTAGGTGTCCGCGGGTCCGGAGGGAGACCCCACCGTCGGAAGCCCGTAGTGAACGTAGGCGGGCTTCTGGGTTCCGAAGCCGCTCCCGCCATTCACGTCCCGAATTCCCGCCATGACGTTTCCGACGCAGTCGAGCAGCGTGAGCGTCGCGCCGATGGCGTCACGGCGAACCCCGCCTCCGAGATCGTGGAGCGCTCGAACCATGAGATAGTTCGAGTCGTTCGTCGAGTTCACCCAGAGCTCGTTCCCCCCCACCTGGTTGATGAGAAGGTCGACGTCGCCGTCCCGATCGAAGTCCGCGAACGCCAGCCCCTCGCCGTCCTGGAGGCCGAGCCTCGCCGGGGTGGCGTTCACGAAGGTGAACCCTCCGTCGTTGCGGAAGACGTAGTCATCGCCGTCGCTGGTGAGGGCGAGATCGACGTCGCCGTCGTTGTCGACGTCGTCGCAATCGACGCCCTCGATGTCTCCGACGATCCCCGTGGGCACCCCGCGGGCGGTGAAGGCGCCCGAGCCGAGACCGGTCTGCTCCCACACCTGGTCGGTCCCGAGGTTGGTCCAGAAGAGGTCGAAGTCTCCGTCGTCGTCGAAGTCGCACCAGGCGGTGGACCCGCGATCGCTGTTGATGGCGGGCTGGTCGAAGGTGGTGACCGGGGTGAACGTCCCGCCGAGGTTCTCGTAAATGTCGTAGCCGGTCTCGACCCGAAGGGCGAAATCGACGTCGCCGTCCGCGTCCATATCCGCGATGGAGCCGCCGTCGATGCTGACCGTTCCCGAGACCGGGAGCCCCAGGGTGGCGGGGTCCACGAAAGAGAAGTTTCCCGCCCCGTCGTTCACGAAGATGAGGATGCCCTCGTCATGATTGTCGCTGAGTAAATCCAGATCGCCGTCGGAGTCGAAGTCGATGAATCCGGTGCGCTCCGAGTTCAGGTCGGTGTAGCTTCCCGGAAGATCGGCGGTGACGAACGTCCGGGTCGGAGCGCCGGCCGATCCAAAACGCGACCAGTCGACGCCGGCGCCGCAGCCGGTCCCGGTAGTCGTCCCCGGTCCGTTGTTCCGGTAGATCTCGATGAACGACGGATCGTTGCGGGCGAAGTCGAGGTAGCCGTCGTTGTCGAAATCTCCCCAGATCGCGGAGCGCTCGGCCTCGGTCGCGGTAATGCCGTTCGCCAGGCACTGGGAGACGTCGGTGAAGCTCCCGGTGCAGGAAGCGCCGCTCTTCCCATGCAGATACAGCCGCGAGGCGAACTTCACGTCGGAGGTGTTGACCAGGAGGTCGAGGCATTCGTCCTGGTTGAAGTCGCCCCAGGCGAGCCCGCCGAATTTGTCGCCGTTGGTGGCAAGTCCGCGAACCGCCGTCGAGTCCGCGGTCGAGAGACGAAGCACCAGGATCGTCGACTCCTTGGCGGTGACGGTGAAGGCGGCGTTCGACGACGAGAATGTGTTCTCGAGGAGGACGCTTTGATCGGTGGTGAAGGCGTCGAACAGGCCGTAGCTCACCCGCTGGTCCACGTGGTCCAGGGTGTGGGCGAAGCTCGCCTCGACCACGTTGTTCCGCTCGAAGCCTGCGCGGCGCTCGTCGGTCGAGGCGAGACCCCCTCGAAGATAGAGGTTCTGGAGCACGACGTAATCGCGGAACCCCGGCGGGAGATTCGTGGTCAGCGTGGACTTCACCACCGGAGTCGCCGAGGTGGTGGAGGTGGCCGCGAGATCTTCCGCTTGCTGGTAGTCGTCGAAGACGTCCGTCCGAAACGCCAGCAGGCGCGTGTAACGGATGGTCGAGCCTCCGGTGGCGCCGTTCGCCTCGATCCGGTAGGTCTGGGGAGAAGCGGTCAGGTTCTGGCGCCGAGCGGCGAAGAACGACCAGACCGCGTTGCGCTCGTTGAAGGCGTATCCCTCTCGTGCGCCCCCGTCGCTGATCGGCCAGAAGTCCCCGAGGGCTCCGTTCACCCGGACGCCGACGCCGTCGGCGCCGGGCCCCTCGTTGAAGTTCGCGAGCCCCAGGACGAGATAGTCTCCCGCGCTCGCGGGAGTGAACGTGAGGGTCTCGAACGGGTTCCAGGCCGCGGCGGCGACCGCGCGAACCCCGGGAGTTTGCGAGTAATGGTAATCGGCTCCCGCGGGGAGCTTGAAGGCCACGATGTGCAGATCTTCGATGCGCGCGGTCACCAGGTCGCCGACCGCGTCGCGGATCTGGACCTGGATGAGCTGAGGGAGCGTCGTCCCGCTGATTACGTAGAAATGCTGCCAGGCGGCGCCGAAGTGAGAGGTCTGGTTCTGGATACCGCCGCCGCCCGAGACCACGCCGTTCACGAGGTACTGCACCTCGGTGGTTACGTTCGCGGTCGAGCTCGAGCTCAGATACGCGCTGAAGAGCACCACCCAGACGTCCGTCGCGGCCTCAGGAACGACGCGCAGCGTTCCCCCGGGAACATTGATGAAAGCGGTGGAGAGCCGGTTGTCGTTCATCCGGGCGACGTAGGCTTTGAGGACCTGGGCTTGCGCGGGCCCAGCCGCCCACAACAGGGCGCAGATCCCCCCTAGAACGAGTCTTGGGAACGCGCGCACGGCGACGGAGGAAGCAAGTCTTGTGCCCAGGAAAACGAATGCGAAAAGACTGAGGCGATGGAGCTTATGTTATCCACGTCGGTGGAGCCCATGGGGAATTCCCCATGGGCTACTGCTGCGTCGGGGCCTCCCGCTCGACCACGGTGATGGTGACGCTCGAGGGGTACTCCTTGGAGTGGTGCACGGAGTTCGTCGCCACGACACCCGCCCACTCGTCGTAGTTGTTGCCGCCGGTGTTCAGGTTTCGATCGAATCGTGGAAAGTTACTGCTCGACACCTCGATCCGGAGGCGATGGCCCGGGGCGAAGTAGTTGCTGGTGGTGAGTGGCTGGAGCGTCACCTTGGCCACCTTCCCCTTCTCCATCCAAGCGAGGGGCTTGTCGTAGCCGTCGCGGTACCGCATCCGCTGGATGGACTCGTCGAGGTTGTAGGCTCTTCCGTCGGGATAGAGGTCCAGGACCTTCACCGTGAAATCCGTGTCCTTCGCGTCCGACGACACGTAGAGCGTGGGGACGATGGAGCCGGAAAGCTCCAAGCCCTCGGTGAAAGGCTCCGACGTATACACCAGGATGTCCTGCCGCGCTTCCATCCTGCGCTGATCGAACGAGCCCGCGGTGACGGCGTTTCCGGTGCAGCAGACGTTTCCGCCGTAGGACGGGACGGGGTTCATGGGGTCGTACACGAAGGAGTCGGGCCGATCGGTCTCGGGCGGAGCTGTCGAAAGTTTCCCGTCGCCGTAGAGCGAGTTCGCCTTTCCGCCGCTCGAGAGATAGAAGGTGCGCTCCTTCGCTCCTTCAGGCGGCCAGGTGCTCGACGTCTGCCACTGGTTCGAGCCCATGGTGAAGTACGTGACTCTCGGGAGCGCTTCGAGCCGCGGGCTCGCCTCACCCTTCAGGAACCGATCGAAGAAGCCGTACAGGATCTCCTGGTAGTCGAGTCGGGCATCGCCCATGCTGCGCTCGCCCACGACGGTGTCCCTGGTCGCGCGGGTGAAGGCGCAATGAGCGACCGGGGCGATGATCGCCCACTGCTGCTCCGCGACTGCCGGCGCGGCGTTCTTCCTCACGTGGTCGTACATTGCGAGGTTCGGCCCGACGGAGACGTCGTACCAGGACATGAACCAAAGGCCGGGTACTTCGAGCGGCATGTCGTCGTGCCACAGTCCCCCCTCGTACCAGGCCGGGTCGTTCGGCGCTCTCTGGATCATGCGGCCGCCGGTATCGACCGGCATCGCGTCGGCGAAGATCCCCCGCGGGCCCTCTGCGTTCTGCATGATGTCCTGGACCGGCAGGTGCTGGAGAGCCTTACTCCAGTCGACCGGAGGCATCTGCGGAGCCAGGTCGAAGAGGCGCGAGGCGGCGGCGAGATCCTCTCCCGACGTTTCTTTCGGGAACATCGGGCGCACCTGGTTCTGCTGGCCGTAGAGCCAGGCGATGAAGAGCATCTGGATGGCGCCGCCGCGGTACCAGTTGCCCTGCTCGTAATAAGGACCGACCCGGCCGACACCCGCGCCGAAGCCCTGCACGTTCATCGCGGCGTAGGCGGAGTGGCTCATCGACGCGATGGCCATCTGGTACTCGGCGGTCGACGAGCAGCCCGTGGTTCCCACCTTGCCGTTCGACCACGACTGCGCCTGCATCCAGGAAAGGGCGTCGTAGCCGTCGGTGATGGGAGCGCCGAGGATGTCGTAGTTGCCCTCGGAGAAGAAGTGGCCCCGCTCGTTCTGGACGACGTAGGCGTAGCCCCGCTTCACCGCGGTGAGTGCCGCCGTCATGTCCGAAGGCGCGCCGTTTCGGACGTCCCAGAAGTTGAAGTTATAGGGCGTGCGCACCCAGACGATGGGAACCTTCCCGGATGCGTTCCGCGGCCGGTAGACGTCGGTCGCGAGCCGAACGCCGTCGCGCATCGGCACCATCACCTTGCGCTCGACGACGGCGACCTCCTGGAGCTCGTTCTCGAGCTCCCAGCGCTCCGCGGTCTGGTCTGGCGTCAGCGGAGCGCGGGGTTGCGCCGAGAGGACGGAGGGAACGGCGAGGACGACGACGAGCCAACGAGTGAGCATGGGCGATCCATAACACAGTTCGTCTACCGGGCTCCAGGGTCTCGGAGCGCCGCCCGCGCCGTCAGCAGGAGCGCGAGCGAGGCGGCCACGAGCACGCCCCACAAGACGAAGCGTTTCCAGTCTGGAACCAGCGGCGCCCTCAGCGCGCGCTCTCCCGCGAGGGTATGCGGCGGATCCAGGGACACGTCGGTCGACGGCAAGAGCCGGTCAGCAGCCGGGCCGGCGGACCAGGTGAGCGCGCGAAGGCTTTCCTTCGCCGGGCGCGGCGGGCCGACGCGGACGCTCCCGTAGGCGATCTCGAACGGCGGCTCGCCCCGGGCTACGAACACCACGTCGTCCGGGCGGAAGCCCACGCGAACCGCGGGGGCGTTCGCGCCGAAGCCGCCGCGGGTCTCGTCGGTCGTGAGCTTCCAGTAACGATCCCGGGTGCCTTTCACGTCGAGACCCGTTTCGGCGAGCTCGTCGCCATCGACTTCGAATCGGTACACGGCGCCGCCCCCCCGACGAGCCCACTCCCGCTCGGGATCGGGACGCGAGAAGAGCTGGACCTCGGTCCAGGTGTTCCTCTCCGAAGGCAAGACCTCCACCTTCTCCACCAGGAGCGGGCCCGGGGTCTCGAAGTGGAGACCGTCTTTCTCGGAACGAAGATCGGGGACCTCGAGCCACAGGGTCTCGACGAGCTGGGTCTTCGAGGAGACAACGAGGTCGACTCGGGTCAAGGTCATCGGGATACGTCCGTCGTGGCTCGTGAGCCTCAGGTAGCGGGCGGCTCTCGACGGAAGCGGAATCTCGTTTCTCCGAAGCCGCTCGCCGTCGCGCCTCAGATCGGCGACCACCGAAGACGCGAGCGTCCTCCAGGACGAAAGGTCGTCGCTCTCTTCGACCAGAACCTTTCGGACGAAGCCCCCCTTCGGATCGTCCGGCTCTTCCCAATGGAGGACCAGACGTTCGGCAAGGAAAGTAGGGTCGAGAGGACCCGGATCCAGCAGGTAGGCCGCGACGCCCGAGGGCGCGGGGCCCGGCGCGAGGGAGACCGAGGTACGCTCGGCTCCGCTCTCGATCTGGACCCGGACCGCCGAAAGCTCTTCGGGCGTCGCTTCGACGAGCGGGAAGACGCGTGACGGAACGACGCGCCGCTCGACCTCCTCTTCGTCCGGCGGGCTCCAGAGCTCGTGCGGGACCAGCGCCCCGCCCGCGTTGAAGACCCGGAGGTCCCCGAGATCCGGACGGGTGACGCCGCGATAGACGGAGAGCGGGAGTCGGACGCGGTAGAGCGGGGCGTCCGTCCCCGGGCGGACCGCGACTCCGAACGCGAAGTCCTCCTGCCGCGGATCCTGCGCGCGGGCGGGCGCGGCCAGGGAGACGACGAGCGCGGGAGCGAGAGTCCATTTCATGACGCGCTCAACTCTTCCTGCGGCTCGCGAGGCGGAACCGGCGAGAGATACCCGACGGCGAGGAGCAGGACGCCGACCCCGAGGAAGGAGACGATGCGCGCCACCGTGCCGGTGTGCGAGAGATCGATGAGGAACAACTTGAGAACCACGCCGCCCATGAGGGCGGCGCCCGTGGCCCAGAGGGGACGGAAGCTTCGCTTCGTCCCCGCGACCATGCAGCCGAGCCCGGTCAGGGCCCAGAGCACGGCAATCGCGGACTGAACCACGACGGAGTCGAACATCGCCTGCGCCTCGAAGGGGACGCCGAGGCCGAAATGCACCGTGCGGAATACGACCCCGTGCATCCAGAGAAACAGAGTGCCGGCGATCGCGGCCCGAGCCGCGCTCCGAGAGATGCCGTTCTCTTCGAGCCACTCCGTCATTTTCGAAAGCCAGAGGAGGAGCGTCGAGAGCGCGAGCAGCACCGTGAGATCGATCGGGCTCAGGACCGGGACGTAAGGAAGAGGAGCCGGGTCCCACGTTCCCGAGAACGTGCCGGCGACGATCCAGAGAAGAAGATAGGCGGCCACCGGGACGGCGCCCCAGGTGAAGTAGGGCGAAGGGATCTTCCGTCGCAGAGATACGAGCGCGAGGATGGTCGCCATCGGCACCACTCCCCAGGCCACGTCGCCCCAAGCGGCTCCGCTGACGCCGCGATGGACGAGATAACTCGACTCCCACGCCGCAAGAAGACAGACCAGCCAGAGGCCGCCCGCATGCCAGAGCACTCCGGGACGTTCGGACTTCAGAACGATCCCGTGGGTGACGACGGCGACGAGCCAGCCCGCCGCCGCCAATCCCTGCCCCGGGTGCTCGAGGGCGAGCGCGGCATAGAGGGCCGCGAACGCCAGGCTCGGAAGATGCCCGAAAGAAACCTTCTCGAGGAGCGGCCAGGCCAGGCGTCGAGCGATCGGAATGGCCCCGGCGGCGGTAGAGGAGAGGAAGAGGAGCGCAAGACCGAGCGCTCGATCCTCGGTCTCCGCATGGACGCCGATCTGGTGAAGGCCGTTGAGAAGCCACCAACCGAGACCCCAGGCGAAGAACATCGGGAGAAGAGGCCTCTCCTCGTAACGCAGGTCGTCGACGCGGCGATGAAGATGGAGCGCCGTGGCCAGGCCGGCGATCGCGAGGAGGACGCCTCCGGCGAAGCGCGCGTTCAAGAACGCCTGCACGCCCGCGGGTCCGGGATCCGCAAGGAACAGGACGCCCGCGACCAGCTGCAGCGCGGCCCCGGAGAGCCGCGGGAGGAGCCGCCGCTGGCGAGCGCCCACCCACACCATTGCCGCCCCCTCGAGCGCCCAGAAGGCCGAGGTGACGAGGTTGTCGAACGCGAAGGGCACCGCGAGAGTCGCGAACACGATTCCGGTTCCGAGAAAGGACTCGGCCAGATCGCGCCCGAATTCGGGCCAATATCGAAGGAGGGCGGCCGCGAGGAGGACGTAGAAAACGCCAAAGGCGAGAGAGGAGAAGGCCATCCCGTATTCGTAGTCGCTCACGAGCGCGTTCTGCAGAACCGCGGTCGCGAGCGGGACTCCGAAGACCAGGGTGCCGTCGACGATTCCGTTTCCGCCCTTCGATTGCCGCAGCGCGGCGACGACGGCGATGGCGACGTAGAGAACGAAGAAGACGAGGAGGAACGGCTCCGTCGTGGTGAAGTACTCGGGTCGATAGTAGCGGTAGCCCCAGCTCGCGGAGATGACGAAGGTGAAGAGAAACCCCAGAAGGTTCAGGAGCCGGTAGCCGCGGAACCAGGCGGTCGCGAGGATACCGGCGTTGAGGACCGCGTAGTAGCTGAAGAGCGCCACGTGGCTCCCTTGACCCGTCGACGTGAGCACCGGGGCGAGGAACCCGCCTACGGTCGCGAGCGTCGCGAGGGCGAGCGAATCCTGGACGATCGCGAGGATCGCGGAGAGCGTGACGAACAGGACGAGGAGCCCGAATGCGGCCGGTCCCGGGACCAGCGTATACAGGCGGAAAGCGGCGAAGACGGTGAGGTAGAGGATTCCGACTCCGCCTCCCTGGAGCGCGAGCCCGAAGCCGGGACGCTCGGTCCGCGTGCGCCAGCCGAGGACCAGGAGCGCGAGCCCGAAGAGCGCCGCGGACGTGAGCCGGAGCTCGATGGGAAAGAGCTCACGCTCGACCGCGTACTTCAAGAGGAAGGCGACGCCGAAGAACAGGACCACGACAGCCACGGTGACGATGAGGCTCGGCCCGGTGACATAGGGCTTCGCCCAGCTCCAGGCCCGCTCGAAAACGTCGGGCTCGGGCTCGACCCGCGAGGTGAGGGTCGGTGGCGGTGGTGGTGGCGGTGCCGTCGCCTCTCGTGGGGGGGCGGGAGGGGGCACCCGGGGCACCGGCGACGGCGGCGTCGCTCGTAGGGGCTCCGCCGAAGGTGGCGCGGCCGCGGGAGCCTTCGGCGAGAACTCCGCGAGCGAGCGTTCGAGATCTCGGATTCGCGAGCGTTGCTCGAGAACGCTGGTGAGGATGTAGCCGAAGAGGGCGCCCTGGATCGCTCCCCAAAAACCCCCGATCGAAAACCCGATGAATGCGCTCACCATCGCGATCACGGCCGGCATGGTTCCTGCCCTTCTTCCCAACGCTCGCGGGAGAGCGCGGGGCGATTCGTGGTTCGTAGGAGGCTGACTCCATCGTACCAGCCCGTCTCGCATTCGCAAGAGCAGGGTTCATGCCACCGCCGACCGCGGGAAGTCCCTCATGAGAAAGGAGGTTCCACCATAGCGAACCTGACCGGCGCGGGACGGGGTCGTTTTCTGTACAAGCCCCCGGCATTCGGTGTCGAGATGGGTCGCCAGGCGGAACGGTCTCAACTCGCGAACCGTTGCAGATTGCGAGCGCAGGCGGATCCGGCTAGAGTCTCCGGGTAGCTAAGCTAGCCTCCGCCCCGAGAATGAGCGCGCCAGATTGGCTCACAGGAGGACGGAATGAAAATGCTCGGTGTGGCCGCCGTCGGCTCGCTCGCGGTGCTGCTGCTTCTGGGTTGCCCTCCGGAAGAGCCTACCGACCCGGTGGATGAGCTCGTCGAACGTGGTGAACGGCTGTTCTTCGAAGAGACGTTCGAGGGGAACGGCCGCACCTGTGGCACTTGTCATCCGCGCGAGAACAACTTCACCCTCGATCCCGAGTTCATCGCCACCCTTCCGGACGGCGACGCGCTGTTCGTCGCCGAGACCAACCCCGATCTGGCGAAGAACTTCGAGAACCCCCGGCTGATGCGCCGGCTCGGCCTCATCCTGGAGAACCTGGACGGGTTCGGCGACCTCGAAAACACGTTCGTCATGCGCGGCATCCCTCCGACCCTCGCCCTCCGGACCTCGGTCGCGAGCGGCGCCGGTCCGCGGACCGGTTGGTCGGGGGACGGGGCGCCGGGCGACGGTTCGCTTCGTGCTTTCGCCACGGGCGCGGTGATCCAGCATTTCACCAGGACGACGAACCGCATCGCCGGAGTCGACTTCCGCCTTCCTACGGAAGACGAGCTCGACGCGATGGAGGCCTTCCAACTTTCGCTTGGACGCCAGAAAGACCTCGTCTTACCCATCGAGCTCAAAGGAGAGGCCGGCGCGCGAGGCCAGGAGATCTTCCTCGATCGGACCCTCGGCAAGTGCTCCCTCTGCCACTTCAACGCCGGCGCCAACGGCGATCCCGCTGCTTTCGGACCGCAGGCGGGAAACCTCAGCTTCGACACCGGCGTCGAGGCGCTTCCGGATCAGCCCGCCGATCTGACGGGAGAGCTGGTGCCACCGGACGACGGCTTCGGCCGGCCGGGAAACGGGCAGTTCAATACGCCGGCTCTCGTCGAGTCGGCGGACATGCCCCCGTTCTTCCACAACAACGCCGTCGACACGATCGAGGGCGCGGTCGCGTTCTACAACGGCGACGCCTTCAACAACTCGCCCGCGGGCCAGGTCCTGGCGGGCGCCACCGGAAGCGGAATCAATCTGGACGCGACCCAGGTGGAGGCCGTGGCGGCGTTCTTGCGCGTTTTGAACGCTCTCGAGAACATAAGGCAGTCGATCGAGCTCCTGGAGGCGAGCGGGAAAACCCGGCCCACGGAGAGGGTCGTTTCCCGGACCTCTCACGAGATCGACGACGCCAGCCGGGTCCTGGCGGAGAGAATGCTCCACCTCGATGCGGTCGGCGTCCTTCGACGGGCGAAAGCCGCCATCGAGGGGAGACCGCCGCAGAGCGCGGAGGCGATCGGGCTTCTTCGAGAGGCCCGCTCGCTCCTCGCAGAAGGGATCGAGCGATGAGAAACACGACGCAGAAGGGCCTGATGATCGCTTTTTCCATGCTGGTTTCCGCCGCTATGGCCGCTTCCGTCCAGGAGGCCACGGAGCTGTTCATCCCCATCGGCCAATCTCCGAATCTTTCGAACAAGGTCACGGTGATGGGCACCATCGAGTCGGCGGATACCGCGGAGAAGACCATCGTGGTGAAGACCGACTCGGGGAGCGCAACGGCTGCGATCACCGAGAAGACCCGGATCTATGTGGATCGAAGTCGACGGAACGAGCGCAACCGCGACGGGACGTTCGAGGACCTGAAGGCGGGGGCCAGGGTGGAAGTCCTGTACGAGGGCCGCGCGCGGGCGGCGTCGGGACTGGCGGAGTGGGTGAAGGTGGAGCCTCCCTCGCCTTGAGACGTCGTCAGTCGGTTTTTCGCGCCGCCGTTTGCCTCTTGTTGACGACGCTCTACCTGCGCGGGGACGTGCTCGCCCGCCCGAACCTCGTCCTCATCGTCGCTGACGACCTCGATCACACGCATTCATGCGGATCCGGATCATTCCGAGGCTGAGCCGCGCGAGATCATGGTTGGCCACTCGATTCAGCAGCGACTCCTTCTCGTCAGCTTCGCTGAGCGTGGCGAGATGGTGCGTCTCAACAGCGCGAGACTTGCGACAAAGAGAGAGCGACGAGACTATGAAGAAAAAGGCAAAGAGTAGCCGTGGTTCCGGCAGGGAGGACCTCCGAAGGGAGTACCGTTTCGACTACCGTCGTGCGAAGCCAAACCGTTTCGCGGCACGATTCGAGGCGGGGTCGGTAGCAGTGGTACTAGACCCCGATGTCGCTTCGGTATTTCGCACTTCCGAGTCCGTAAATGTACTCCTTCGTTCTGTGCTCGCAGCGATTCCGCAAACCGCGAAGCACGACAGGACTAGGCACAAGGGGACGGGGTCTACCAACGCGTTGAAGCGGTCGGGCGCGGATGGCAGGCGTGGTGGCCGCCGCTGAACGCGAGTGGTCGGCGTCCTGCGCCATCCGCTGAGGGGGGATGATGGCAATCCGGATCGTCCGGCTTGGGAGTCCTCGGGCGAAGGGTGAGGGCTTGCGGATCGGTACGGTCCGGCGTCCGCCTCGAGGCGTCCCCAAGAACGAATTCGCGTCCCGCAACTTCTACGACGTGTGGCTCCCGAGCCTGGCGCCGAGCGAGGCGCTCCTGAAGGTAGCCTTGCGAGCGGAGGACGACCGCGGCTGGCGCTCGTTCACCAAGCGCTATCGGGCCGAGATGAGCCGTCCAGAGCCGAGCCGAGTACTGGATCTTCTTGCCGCCTTGTCGCACACATCGGACTTCTCCGTAGGGTGCTACTGTCAGGATGAGCGGCGGTGTCATCGCTCGGTGATGAGGGAGCTGTTGGCAGAGCGGGCAGCTTCTATTGCCTGAAGGCGAATCTTCGCGGCGACGCGCAACCACGCGTTGAAGCCGACGAAACGCGCCAATCCCATAGGGTGCTGTCGCGTCGCCGAATCGTCCTCGAGAGTATCCGACGTCCGGCATGCTATCATCCCGCGCTCGGAACCGCCGTGCGCGAGGTGATGTTCATGCGCTGTCACGCGATCCTGCTCACCGTCCTTCTGACCGCCTCCTGTCAGGCTCCGCCGGAGTATGACGTCCTCATTCGAAACGGAACGGTTCTCGACGGGACCGGATCCCCGGGAACACGGACAGACGTCGCCGTCTCGAACGGCGCCATCGCCGCCATCGGCCCGCTCGAAGGTGCCCGCGCGAAGCGGGTCCTCGACGCCGAAGGCCGCATCGTGTCTCCCGGGTTCATCGACATGATGGGGGGCAGCTCCCTCCCCCTGGTCACCGACGCTCCGAGCGCTGAGAGCAAGCTGCGGCAGGGAATCACGACGATGATGGCGGGCGAGGGGGGATCGCTCGCGCCCCAAAACGAAAGAACGTTCGCGGAGCTTCCTCGGGGGGAGCTCGACGCGCGGTGGACGAGCTTCGACGAGTACTTCCGCGTTCTCGAATCGAAGGGGATCGCCCTCAACGTGCTTCACAACGTCGGCGCGGAGCAGGCTCGCCGCCTGGTTCTGGGGGACGAGGACATCGCCCCGACGCCTTCCGATCTCGAGAAGATGAAGGCACTGGTGGAGCAGGCGATGAAAGACGGCGCCGTCGGGCTTTCGACCTCCCTCATCTATCCCCCGGGGGCGTACGCCAAGACCGAGGAGATCGTCGAGCTGGCGCGGGCCGCAGCCGCGCACGGCGGCGTCTACTTCACCCACATGAGGAACGAAAGTGGAGGGCTCCTCGAAGCGATCGACGAGGCGCTGCGCGTAGGAAGCGAGGCCGGAATTCCCGTCCACATCTACCATCTGAAAGCGGCGGGCCAGGAGAACTGGCCACTCATGGAGGAAGCACTCGCCCGTCTACGCGAGGCGATCGGAAGCGGAATGGACGTGACCGCCGACATCTACCCCTACGTTCGCAACGGAATCGGTCTCGGCTCGTTTCTCCATCCGAGACACTACGCGAAGGGCGAGGAAGCTTTCCTCGCGACATTGTCGGATCCAAAGGTACGGGAAGAGCTGCGCAAGGAAGTCGAGGAGACGGCGGACTGGGAGAACTGGTATCGCCACGTCGGCAGGGACTGGGGGAACGTGCTGATCGCCGAAGTTGGACCCGACTCCGACCCCGCGGTCGTGGGGCTCTCGATCGAGGAGGCGGCCGAGCACATGGGAAAAGACGTCTGGGACGCCTTCTTCGACCTCGTCGCCGCCCGCGGCACCGGAGTCTGCCCGGAGAGCATGGACGAGGGCCAGAAGCACCTGGCGATGAAGGAGCCCTTCATCGCCTTCGACAACGACACCCAACCGACCAACCCGAAAAGCGTCGCCAGCGTGCACCCGCGGGCCTTCGGAGCTTTCCCGCGCATCCTGGCGAAGTACGTTCGGGAGGAGAATGTCATCCCTCTTCCCGAGGCCATCCGGAAGCTCACGTCTCTCCCGGCGGCCATCTTGCGGCTTTCCCGGCGGGGCCGTATCGAAGTCGGCTATGCGGCCGACGTCGTCGTCTTCGACCCGGAGCGAATCGAGGACACCGCGACCTTCACCGAGCCTCTCTCCTACTCCGTCGGCATCGATCACCTCCTGGTGAACGGAGATCTCGTCATCGCGGACGGTGAGATGACCGGAGCCCTTCCCGGGAAAGTGCTTCGGCATCGACCCTGAGAACGTCTTCAGAGAATCTTCAAACCGCTTTTCTATCCTCGCCGCGTGGTCCACCCCGAAAGGAGAACGAAGCCATGCGCGCGTACACCCGGTTCATTGGACTCCTGGCTCTGATTGCCTGGGGTTTCGGCGAAGAAAGGGCCTCGTCCCAAACCACGTCGCAAACTACGCTGCCCACGTACCTGAAGGATCGAGGCACCGGGGTCGCGACGTCGATGTTCGGCACCTACATTCGCAAAGGCGAGTTCATCCTCTACCCGTTCTTCGAGTACTACCGCGACGAAGACCTCGAGTACAACCCGGAGGAGTTCGGAGGGGTGGGCCTCGAGGACTACCGGGGACGCTACCGCGCGAAGGAGGGCCTCCTGTTCTTCGGCTACGGGCTCACCGAGGACCTGGCGTTCGAAATGGAAGTCGCCGGAATCTCGGCGACGTTCGAGAAATCGCCCGACGACCCCTCCACTCTGCCGTTCCGCATCGAGGAATCGGGGCTGGGAGACGTCGAGGGCCAGCTCCGGTGGCGATGGAAGAGGGAGAACGAGAGCCGCCCCGAGCTCTTCAGCTACTTCGAGTTCGTTTTTCCCCACAACCAGGAGAAAGTCCTCATCGGAACTCCGGGATGGGAGCTGAAGTTCGGAACCGGGCTCACCCGGGGCTTCCGCTGGGGTAGTCTGACCGTGCGCGCGGCGATCGACTATGACGAGGCGTCCACCAGCCACTTCGACCTGGGGGAGTATGCCTTCGAGTACCTCAAGCGGGTCTCGCCCGCTTGGCGTTTCTACGTCGGGCTCGAGGGGAACACCGACGAAGTTTCGCTGATCACCGAAGCCCAGTGGCACGTGACCCGGAACATCTTCGTCAAGCTCAACAACGGCCTGGGGCTCACTTCGAAGGCCACGGACTGGTCCCCGGAAGTCGGTGTGGTCTTTACCTTCGGCGCGGGTCCGATAAACTGATTTCGTGGAGATTCTCATCGTCGAGGACGACGAGCGCATGGCTGCGCTCTTGAAGCGCGGCCTCGAGCGCGAGGGCCACGTGACCGCGGTCACCGCGGACGGCGCCGAGGGCCTGGACTTCGCTCTCTCGCGGCCGTTCGACGTGGTCATCCTCGATGTGATGATTCCCGGCCTGAACGGTTTCGAAGTGGCGCGAAAGCTGAGGCAGCGGGGCTGCCGAACTCCCATCCTGATGCTGACGGCAAGAGACACGCGAAGGGACGTGGTCAACGGGCTCGACATCGGAGCCGACGATTACCTCACGAAACCGTTCTCGTTCGACGAGCTCCTCGCGCGCATCCGGGCGGTCGCGCGACGCGGCCCCATTGCCGTGCCGACCGTCCTTCGTGTCGGGACCCTCACCCTCGATCCCGCATCCCATGAAGCCCGCCGGGGCCCGCGGGAGCTGAACCTGACTCCGAAGGAGTTTCGCCTGCTGGAGCTTCTGATGCGCCGAGCGGGAAAAGTGCAGTCGCGGGACGCGATTCTCGAGGCGGTGTGGGGTCACGAGTCCGACGTCGAGCTCAACACCGTCGACGTGTTCCTCAGCACCTTGAGGCGGAAGGTGGATTCCGCCGAAGACCCGCCGCTCCTCCACACCATTCGAGGCATCGGGTTCTGCTTGAAGGAAAACGGCCGGTGATCGCCTGGCGCTCTCTCGAGGCTCGCCTGACCGTCTGGTACTCCCTGATGCTGTTGCTGGGCTACGCCGTCTTCGGGTTCGGGTTGTGGCTCGCCGTGAGGTACGCCGTGAGCTCCGCGGTGGACGACCTCCTCATAGACCGGCTCGGCAACCTGGTCGACGTCGTGGCCTTGGATGCCGACGGACCGGAAGAGGTCGAGGAGGAGCTCGTCGATTACGTCGCGGCTCTACCGGAGAGCCATCTCGCCCAGGTGCGCGACGCTGGCGGTGAGCGCGTGTTCCCCTTCGACGAGCCCGTTGAACCCTTTGGAGAAGCTCCGTGGGAGGCTGGCGAGGTCGCGGCCGGCTTCGTAACCGTACGCTCGGAGGGGATTCCCTATCGCGTTCTGACCCAGAACATCACGGTACTTGGCCAATCCTTCGAGGTTCGTCTGGCGAGCTCGCTTCAAAGTCTGGCCATGGTACGGGAACGTCTCACCCTGTCGCTCCTGGCGGTCACCCCCCTGGTCCTGGTCCTCTGCTCCGGGGGCGGATTCTACGTCGCGCGGCGCGCCTTGAGGCCCCTGGACCAGATCGCCGAGACCGCCGCCGGCATCACCGTGGGGAGCCTCTCCAGCCGAATCGAGGTTCCGCGGACCCGCGATTCATTGGAGCGGCTGGCTCGCACCTTCAACGAGATGCTCGAGCGCCTCGAGACCTCCGTCAATCGAATCGAACAGTTCAGCGCCGACGTGTCGCACGAGCTTCGCACTCCGCTCACCGTCATCCGCACCACGGCGGAGCTGGCGCTCCGACACGGCCGGACCGAGGAAGAGTACCGCGCGGACCTGAAGGACGTTCACACGCAGGCGGTGCGGCTGAGCGAGCTCATCGAGGTGCTCCTTTCGCTCTCCCGCGAAGGAGTCGAGCGACGATCGGTGATCCTGGCCGAGATCGATCTTCTCGATCTCGGCTCCGAAGTCGCCCGACAGTTCGAGAGCGAGGCCGCGGCCCGCGGACTGCGCCTCGAGGTCGAGGGGCCCGAGCGCCCCGTGGTGGTGATGGGCAACGACGCTTCGCTGCGCCGGTTGGTGGCCTCCCTCCTGGAGAACGCCTTCGCCCACACCCGCACCGGCGGCATCACGGTCTCGGTGCGCGACGAAGAAGCGGCGGAGCTGAGCGTGACCGATACCGGCGAGGGCATCCCCGAGGAGGCCCTCGGTCGGGTATTCGATCGTTTCTATCGCGTGGATTCGTCGCGAAGCCGCGCGACCGGCGGACACGGCCTGGGGCTCTCGATCGCTCTCCGGATCGCGGCGCTCCATGATGCGGAGCTCACGGCAGAAAGCCGGCTGGGCGAGGGCTCCCGCTTCACCGTCCGCTTCCGGAGGAAAGGAGACGACCGATGAAGATCCAGGGAGTCGCTTTCGCGCTCCTCGTGCTTTCGACCGTGGCACGGGCCGCCTTTGGCGACATGGTGCCTTTGCGTTTCTCCGGATTCGTTGCCGTAATTGAGGAGGGAAGTGCTCCGAGAGCGATCTCGTCCCTCGAGTAGCCGGCTCATCCCTTCGGCGAGAAGCTCCGTATCCTCTCGAGGTACCACGGAGGGAATCCGAATCTCTCCGCAGGCGCGAGGATGCGATCGACGTAGCCCGCTTCCGCCGGACGCGGCGCCATTTCAGGACAGAGATAGCAGACCGCCGGCCGCAGACTCCCGTCGAGGAGCTCCGCGAGGACGGGCTCCGGAAGGTAGATCTCGCCGAGGACGTTGCGTGCGTGAGCGTAAAGCCGGTCGAGCTCCTCGTGCGTCGCCTGGGCGCAGACCCCATAGACCGCATGCTGGTCCGATCGCACCAGGTTCGCTCTCGGTCCGATGACGATGTCGAAACCCGAGAGGCGGGCCGGCTCGAGCCGCTCCGGCACCACGTCGACCTCGCGAAGCACGTCCGGGTTCATGTAGGAACCGTAGAAGAAGACCCAGATCCTCGGAGCCGGCATTTCGCGAAAGAATAGCACGGGCGGTGAAAGTCCACCCTCGAGGTACGCTCGGCGATCTCGGCCAGCACGGGAGACGGCTCATCGCGGGCTTCGATTTCAGGACTCCGGAATCGAATATCGCGCAAGCACGACGGTGACGTTGTCCTTGCCCCCGTTCTCGAGTGCGACATCCACGAGCCGGCGGCAGGTCTCCTCCGAGGACTCCGAAGAGGCGAGCACCCGCGCGATCCCCTCGTCCTCCACCATGTCCGTGAGCCCGTCGGTGCACAGCAAAAGGCGGTCGGCGTGGGTGAGCTTGAGCCTCTGGATATCGACGCGAACGGTTTTCTCCATACCGCCGAGAGCGCTGGTGAGAACGTGGCGGAGCCGGTGCCGCGCCACCTCTTTCTGGGAGATCATCCCGATATCCGCCATCAGCTGCGCCTGGGTTTGATCGTGGGTGAGAAGCTGCAGCTTTTCATCGCGGAACAGGTAGGCCCTCGAGTCTCCCACGTGGGCGACGAAGAGATCGTCGCCGAGGCTGTAGGCGGCGGTCATGGTGGTTCCCATCCCGCGCAACTTGGGATCGAGCCGCGCCTTCTCCTGGAGGGCTTCGTGAACCTCCCGGTAGCGCTCGGCCGCGCGCTCCATCAACTTCTGCGCATGCTCCTCGTCGAGCCGAAGGATCCAGTCGGGCATGTGGAGGACGATGTTGATGAGCGTTGCGATCGCCATCCGGCTCGCCACTTCGCCTCCGGCGTGGCCCCCCATGCCGTCGGCCACGATCATCACGTAGCCGGTCTCTTCGAACCGCGTGGGAACGTCGCTCGAGGGAATGTTCGTGAGGAGGGTCGCGATGTGACGCCCTGCCCGGGCCACGAAGAAGTGGTCTTCGTTGTGCTCCCGCACTTTTCCCTTGTCCGAGAACGCGGCCACGTCGATGCGGACCTGCGACGAGAACTCTCGCGGCGGTTCACCCTCTTTGACCGGCAGAGGAAATTCGGCGGTATCGAGCTCGCTTCCGTCGATCATGGCAACCTCCCTTGGCCCCACAACTCATAGCGGAATTCATTCCATCCCGGTTGGATCACCCGGATCTCGATCTCGAGGCGGGCCGCTCCCCGGATGAGCGACTCCGGAAGAAGGAAGTCCGTCTCTCCCCATCGGTGGTGCGGGTTCGTCCCCGGCTGATACCAGACGCCGGCGCGCTTGCCGTTCACCCAGACGTCGGCCTCCTGGATCGCGCTTTGATCGAAGAGCCTTCGGAGCCGCAGATGCGCTGAGCCCGCGGGGACGTCGAACGCGACTTTCGAGCTCGTCTCGACGATGCGGCCCGAATCGCGCAGCTCGACCTCATCATGGCGGCCCTCGAAGGTCGACGTGAGCTCGAGGGGGCCGTCGACGTCGACCTCATCGAGTTTCTGAAAGGCGTCGTCGCGCGCGTAGTAGTAGGCGACGCTCGAATACATGGCGTTCGCCGTGTTTCGCGGGCCGTGCTCGATCGATACGGAGATCCCGTTCTGGAACGGGACGCCGCCGGGGAAGAAGCGATAAACGGTGGTCGCGGCGCTCCACTGGAAATCCACCTGCGTGAGCTCGGACGTCTTGGGCTCGCCGTGCATCGGAAGCGAGTAGGGGTTCATGAGCCACTCGTTGGACCAGCCGCCGAGGTATTCGTCCTCGTGTCCCGTGCCGTGGAACGCTGGCTTCCGCCTTCCGTCGAGGTAGAGGCGAAGATCGCCCTCCCACCACCTCTTGATCTCGGCCCGCAGGGGCTCCACGGTCATCACCTGCCCGACGTAGACACCGCGACCCGAGGCCTCGAGAAGCTCGTAGTCCTCGCCGGTCGTCGTCGGCCACTCCTGCCTGTAAATGGCGTGGAAGGTGCCGCTCGTCTCCGGATCATGGGGGTCGCTGTCGTCGACGCGCACTTCCCACCAGATTTCGGGCGTCGCGTCCGGGTTCTCGTTCACGAGCTCGATCCAGAAGCCCTGCCGGAACGGCATGGGGAGATAACAATAATAAGGTCCGGAAGGGCTCATCCCCAGGGGAATGGCCTTGACCGACGCCTCCCCGAGGCCCGAGCCGAAGAAGCTCCCGAGGGGAGCGGCGACGGACGGCTCCTCCCGCCCGTCCCAGTAGATCCGAAGGAGGATGTGATTGAGCTGATAGGGGGTTAGCGGAAAGAGCGGGTTGAAGCGTAGGGACGTGATGACCCCTCGACCCTCGCGCTCGAGGACGGTACGGCGAGAGGGGACGGGGTCCCCGTCCGGCATCGCCGGCGCCGGCAGATTCAACGTCCCGCTCGCTAGCTCTCCCGAAGGGCTCGGCTCGGTGATCGCCGGAAAGACCGCTTCCTCCGTCCAGGACGAGATCACACGGTCGGGAGAATACGTGTGGTAGTAGGCGTTATAGAACCCCACCCGATTCTCGGTCGTGATCTTGAGCCGCTTTCCGAAGGGAAACGGCATGTAGCTTACGTAGCCTCCGGTGCTCTGGAAGGCGTGGTAGACGAAAGGCGGGGCGAACGGGGGATTCCGGCCGCTGAAGAATTCGTCGACGTCCATGTCGATGCGGGGATTCGCCTCATCGTCGAAGTAGAATCGGATGCGGCCGCTGCCGAGAGGGCTCCATCCGTTGACGCGACTGGTGAACCAGAGAGTGTAGAGAGTCCCCGGTCCTTTCACGTCGAAGATCACCTGCTCGCCCTTCGCGTCGACGTAGAGCGCCGAGTATGTCCCGTCGAAACCGTCGTCGTTTCCCCCGGAGCGGTCGAAGCTCGAAATATAGTGAGCCTGGACGCCGGGATCGAGAATGGGGTAGCGTGAGAGCTCCATCAGGAGGAGAGCGAGCGCGAGCATGACCGGGTCATCCTACCACCTCTCGATCGAGGCCCGAGCCGTCGTTCGCGGGTCTGCGGCAGGCGTCGCCCTCGTGAGCAACGAGCCTTTGAGCTTCTGGGGCGGATACGATCCCAAAACCGGGGAGATTCTCGATCGGAGGCATCCGCTCTCCGGAAAACTTGCCGCAGGCAGAGTCCTCGTGATTCCGTTCACGAAGGGGTCGAGTACCACGACCCAGATTCTCCTCGAGGCCATTCGCGCGGGAACCGCCCCGGCCGCCATCGTGAGCCGCGGCGAGGACTCGTTTCTCGCTCTCGCCTCGATCGTTGCCGACGAGATGTACGGAAAGCCCATACCCATACTTTCCGTCTCACCGGAAGACTTCGCCCGCCTCCGGACCGGCCAGCAGATCGCGATCGAGGAAAACGGGCTAATCGAAATCGAAGCAGGAGAATCATGATGCACCTACTCTTGTTCCTCTTGGGGGCCGCCATGACCTCTGATGTCTACGACCGCGTCGAGCACGGCTATGCCGACAACAACGGAGTGAAGATCCACTACGCGAGCCTCGGCCAGGGTCCGCTGGTCGTCATGGTCCACGGCTTTCCCGATTTCTGGTACAGCTGGCGCGGCCAGATGGACGCGCTCTCGAGCGATTTCCAGACGGTCGCGATCGACCTTCGGGGATACAACTTGAGCGACAAGCCGGCGGGGGTCGAGAGCTACGCCATGCCCCTTCTCGTTTCCGACGTCGCCGCGGTCATCCGGCACCTGGGGAAAGACAAGGCGACCGTCGTGGGCCACGACTGGGGAGGCGCCGTCGCCTGGTTCTTCGCTCTCACTCAGCCGCAGATGGTTGAGAAGCTCGTCATCTTGAACCTTCCTCACCCGAACGGCCTCAACCGCGAGCTCCGGACGAACCCCAAGCAGTACGAGAACAGCGCCTACGCTCGGACGTTCCAGGAAAAGGACCCTTCGGCTCCCGACGTCTTCTTCGGGTTGCCGATGACTCCCGAGACCCTGTCCGGCTGGGTGCAGGATCCGGAGGCGAAGAAGCGCTACGTCGAAGCGTTCCAGAAGTCGGACTTCACCGCGATGTTGAACATATACAAGGCGAACTATCCGAGAGCTCAGCCGGGGGTCGAGCCTCCCCCGGCGCCGCCGCTGCCGAAAGCGCAGATGCCGGTGCTCATCTTCCACGGTCTCCAGGATCCCTACCTTCTCGCGGCAGGGCTCAACGACACCTGGGAGTGGCTCGAGAAGGACCTGACGCTCGTCACCATCCCCGGGGCGAACCACTTCGTGCAGCAGGACGCGAGCGAGCTGGTGTCGAAGACGATGAAGTGGTGGCTCAGCCGGTGAGGCGCTGATTCAACGTCGGGAGTGTCGCCCAGCCGGGAAAAGTGACCGGGCTCGAGGCGAAAGCGGGTAGGAGAGTACGACTGCGGCACGGCACGGAGGTTCGTCCACCGGAGCATGGTTAGCAACTCCTCGCGATCGCGCTAGTGGGGCGGAGTCCGAGTGACGTCGGGAACACGCCAGAGGCGGATGGTTCGGCCCTCGCCTGCCGAGGCGAGCGATCGTCCGTCCGGCGAGAACGAGACCGCCAGTAGAATCGCACTTCGGTCTACGTGTTGATCTCTCCTTCGAGTTTCGCCAGCTCTCGAAGAACGTCATCGAGGGATGGTGCCGTGGAGAAGAACATCGTCCGCATCGCCCGGTAATCAGTTCGCAGTTCTCCGAGCCGCTCGCGCCTGGGCACCAAGCGAAAGGTTCCCCTTGTCGCTTCATGGTACTTCGCCCACGAAGCGGGGTAGAACCGGTCCTTGTGCGTAACCACGCTCGCGAGTAGAGCGCGATCGGAGAGCGCCTCAGCTTTTACGTCGGAGCGCGCCATCATGGCGACGTCCGCGAAGTGCCTGGAGTATCGCGGCGGCATCCGCTTATCCGCCGGCCGGTGGTACTCGGCGTGCAGGATCGTGGCCTTCTCCCAGAACGTACGTCGCGCGACAACGGTCTTCACGAAACAGCTCGCCTCCGTGAACTGCGCCGGGAATCTTTCGGCGACGAACGGCCGGATGGTGAACAGGCCGTGC
>Ga0299906_10001072_pt1 | contig 23869 bp, 21 predicted proteins | sample RVTome_14_FD_200259 | JGI IMG/M metagenome (GOLD analysis project Ga0299906, IMG submission 200259) | Soil microbial communities from uranium-contaminated site in the Upper Colorado River Basin, Wyoming, United States - RVT145D125 (version 2) ...
CGCTGGCGCGAGGGGGGTCAAGCCTCGGTCGGTCCGTGTGAGGCCCGACCGGGCGCGGCGGGGCGGCGCGGGGATCTGCGCCGCGGGATCGCGGAGGCGACCGGCTGGATGCGGCTGGCGCCTCACGGTATTCTCAGACGCCATACCTTCACTCGACCGACAAAGGTGACACCGTGACCCATCCCTCCCTCAACCGCCGGGAAGCCATCGCCGCACTCGCATCCGCCGCCGCGCTGCCGTGGCTCTCCGCCTGCGGAGGCCAGGGAGGGTCGGCCCCGCCGGGACCCGCCGAGGCCGACGTGCTCGCGCTGCTGGACCAGTGCGCCGAGCACCTGCTGGCCCTGTTCCCGGAGCGGGCCACGTCCCTCGGCATCGACACGGGGAGCCGGGCCGCCCTTCGCTCGCAGCTCGCGGATCGATCCGAGGCCGGCAAGCGGCGGATCGCGGAGCAGGTCCGCTCGGACCTGGAGCGCGTGAGCGCGCTGGACACGAGCGGCCTGTCCCACGCGCTGCGCACCAGCGTCGAGGTGGTGCGGAGCGGGTACGGGACGGCCCTCGAGGGCTTCGCGCTCCCCTACGGAGACATCACCGTCGGGAGCTGGCGCAACACGCCCTACGTGGTCATCCAGAACGTGGGCGCGTACCTCGACGTCCCGCGCTTCCTGGACAGCGATCACCTCATCGCTGGCGCGGCAGACGCCGAGGCGTACCTCGCCCGGCTGCAGTCCTACGCCCGCCAGCTCGACGGGGAGCTGGGCCGCATCGCGGCGGCGCGGGAGATCGGGCTCGTGCCGCCCTCGTTCCTTCTCGACAAGGCGATCGGACAGCTCGGCCTCTCGGTGGCGGGCGCCCGCGAGGGTGGCTCGGTCGTCGAGTCCATCGCCCGCCGCACCGGGGAGATCCCCGGAAGCTGGGCCGAGCGGGCGAGGGCGATCGCCGCTCAGGAGATCGCGCCGGCCCTGGAGCGGCAGCGGGCCGAGCTGCTGGAGCAGCGGGAGGTCGCCACCGACGAGCCGGGCATCGCGGCGCGGCCGGAAGGCGAGGAGTTCTACCGCTGGGCCCTGAAGGCCTCCACCACGACCACCATGACGCCCGACGAGATCCACGAGCTGGGCCGGAGCGAGCTGCGCAGCCTCCACGAGCAGATGGACCAGATCCTGAAGGAGGTGGGCTACGACCAGGGGAGCGTGGGCGAGCGCATGCAGGCGCTGGCGGATGATCCCCGCTACCAGTTCGCCGAGGGTGACCCCGGCCGCGCCGAGATCATGGCGTTCATCGACGACCGCCTGGAGTGGATCGAGGCGCAGATGCCGCGCGCCTTCGACACCGTGGTAGACCCGAACATGGAGGTCAAGCGCCTCCCGCCCGAGGAGGAGCCCGGTGCCCCCGGCGCCTACGGCGGAGCCGGCTCCATAGACGGGACCATCCCCGGGCGGTACTGGATCAACCTCAGGACCACGAGCCTGCACAGCCGCTACAGCCTGGCCGACCTCACCTACCACGAGGCGATCCCGGGGCACATCTGGCAGGGCGAGTACGAGCACGACCTGCCGCTGATCCGCCAGCTGCTCGCCTTCAACGCGTACTCGGAGGGATGGGCGCTCTACGCCGAGCAGCTCGCGGACGAGCTGGGCGCCTACGAGGAAGACCGCGTCGGGCGGCTGGGCTACCTGCAGTCGATCGCGTTCCGCGCCTGTCGTCTCGTGGTCGACACGGGGCTCCACGCCAAGGGCTGGACCCGCGAGCAGGCGGTGGCTTTCTTCGTCGACGTCAACGGGTCGAACCCCGAGGAGGTCGCGAGCGAGGTGGATCGCTACTGCTCGTGGCCGGGCCAGGCGTGCGGCTACAAGGTGGGGCACAGCGAGGTCAACCGGCAGCGCCAAAGGGCGCAGGTGGCCCTGGGGGCGGGCTTCCGCCTTCAGGCGTTCGACGACGCGCTGGTGCTGGGTGGCAACGTGCCGCTGGACGTCCTGGGCCGGAACGTGGACGAGTACATCCGGACCGCCGGCTGACCCGGCTGGGACTGGCCTCTCCAGGCCCGCCAGCCAGCCGCCAAGCTCACCCGGGCAGCTCCTTGAGCTCGATCCAATCCAGGGCGTAGCCCAGGGCCCTCTTGACCTCCGTAGCCCGGCGGGGCGCGAGGGTGCCGATACGGGCATCGAGGCGGCTCTTCGGAAGCACGTGCACGTTGTCCAGGTTCGCCACACACTTCTTCCGAAGGCCCTCGCTCCGTCCCAGGGGCACCTCGACCGGGATCGCGCGTACCGTGGTCGTGACTTCAGCGATCAAGATCCGGGTCAGGTAGTCGAAGGCCGAGCTGCGAGACAGGAGCAGTACCGGTCGCCGCCCCACCGGCTCCGGCAGACGAGCCCACCAGATCTCGTACTGCCTCACCGAGAAGGCTTCCGCCGTCGGGTGCTCCGCTTCGCCTCCGTCGCCTGCCAGGCGCTCGGCTCGAAGTACACCGGCTCCGCATCGTCGGGCAGTCTCCCGTACGCCTCCCGCATTCGGGCCTCCGCGGCGCGGTCCAGAGCCACCCGGAGCGCCTGGCGAACGAACTCGGAACGCTTGCGGGCCCGAGCGGGGGCCACCGCCTCGAGCTCTCTCGCCATGGCGTCGTCCAGCTCCACTATGAGTTGATTACTCATACTGGCAGTATAGCATTCGTCCACTATTCGCTTTCCTCAGGAGGATCGCAGGCGGATCGCGAAGGCAACGGCCGGAGTGTCCGGGGGCACCTCGGGAGCCGCGATGGCGAGCTGTCCCTCCGGCCGCGTCCACTCGAGCGCCTCCCCGGTCGAGACGAGCGTGACGCCCTCGACCTCGTGCTCGGCCCCGAACGACGTCAGCCGCAGCTCGGAGCCGGCCTCGGGGGCGCCCAGGACGATGGCGTAGACGGTCCCGCCGTCCTTGCTCCTCGTGTAGCGCACGTCCCGGGCCGAGTAGCGGAGCGCCAGGAACTCCTCGTGGTCCTCGAAGCCGCCGTCGGGCTCCCGCGTCGGTCCCTCGCCGTACACGCTCCAGGGGCGCGTCTCGTAGATGGCGGCGCCGTCAGCCCGGAGCCACTCCCCCAGCCCCCGGAGTGTCTCGCGCTGGTCCTCGGGAATCGTGCCATCGGCCTTCGGCGAGACGTTCAGGAGAACCACGCCGTTCTTGGCCACGGTGTCGGCCAGGGCGTGGATCACCTCGGCGGCGGGCTTGATCTCGAGGTCCTCGGTGTAGCACCAGCTCCCGCGGCTGATCGTGTCGTCGGTCATCCAGGCGTTCTCGCTGGCTCCCGAGACCCGCGACTTCTCGTGATCGAGCACCGTGAACTCCAGCGGCAGGTCGTCCTGCTTGCGCAGTATGACGACCTCCTTGCCGAGCCGGGCGGCGGCGTTGAGGTAGTAGGCGGCGAACTCCATCCGGTAGGGCTCGGGGATCTCGTCGAGCCACGAGTCGAACCAGACCATGTCGGGCTGGTAGCCGTCCACGACCTCCTTCAGCTTGGCGAGCCACACCTCGCGCAGCCAGCGCTCCTCGGGCACCCGGCCGTAGAGGAGGGCCAGCTCGGGATCGTCCGAGGCGGGTGGCATGCCGCGGAACAGCGGGTAGTGGCTCTTCCAGTTGACGTCGAAGTCGCCGTCGAAGGCGTCTTCCTCCAGGAGCACGTCGTAGCGCTGGAGGTGGCGGGCGTGGTGAAAGGTCGTGATCAGGCGCATGCCGCGGGCGCGCAGCGCGCCGGCCAGCTCGCCCGTGACGTCCCGCTTCGGTCCCCGATCGAAGGCGTTCCAGGGGGTGACCGTGCTCTTCCACATCGAGAAGCCGTCGTGGTGCTCGGCCACGGGGCCCGCGAAGCGCGCCCCCGCCTCGTGGAAGAGCGCCACCCACTCCTCGGGGTCGAAGTGCTCGGCGGTGAAACGAGGGACGAAGTCGTGGTATCCGAACTCCGAGGGGTGGCCGTAGGTCGCGACGTGATGCTCGAAGACCCGGTGCCCCGGCAGGTGCATCAGCCGGGGGTACCACTCGGTCGCGAAGGCGGGGACGCTGTAGACGCCCCAGTGGAAGTAGATCCCGAGCTTGGCGTCCCGGAACCACTCCGGGGCGGCCTCGTGCCGCGCGAGCGAGGCCATGTCGGCGGTGTAGGGCTCCGGGGTGCCGGAGGCCGCTTCCGGGTCGGGGCCTCCAGGCGGCGAGCACGCTGCGGCGAGAGAGAGGGCGGCGACCAGGACGGGAACGGCGGGGCGACGGGTCATTTCCGACCTCCCTTGAAAGCCGTGGGCCCGAAGGCGTCTTTCCCTGAAGACGGGTCCGAGTGTACCCGGACCATGGCACTCCCGGGTCGGCGCGCCGGATCAGACGAAGTCCCGCTTCCCGTTCTGGATCACGAGGGTCGCGACGGTGGCCGCAACGGCCGCGAAGGCCTGCGTCGTCAGGATGACGATCGCCGTCGAGTTCCATACCGCGACCGGTCCGTAGAGAGAGCTGCGGATCGGATCCAGAAAGACGATCACCCAGAGATAGGCGGAGGTGCCGATCTCGAAGAACGTGATGGCCAGGATCGTGATGCCGAGGGATTGACTCAGCAGGCTCACACCGAGGATGCAGACGTAGGCGACGAGCACGCCGAGAAAGACCATGGTCATCATCGGAAGCGTTCCCAGCGGCAGCAGGTCGAGGCCGAAGGCGAACCAGAGGGCCGCACCGGCCGTCACCAGCCAGAGTACGCCGAACACCGGAACGTTCACGAGCAGCTTCGCAAGGGTGAACTCCCTGACCGTCACCGGCAGGCTCATGATGAAGGGCTGCGTCGACTTGGCCTTCTCGAACACGTTCGTCTGCATCAGCAGGACGATTCCCAGGGTGCCGACAGGCGTGACGAGCAGCGTGAAGCCCAGGTTCACCAGCACCCGGTCCGGAATCCGGCCGTAGAGCGCCCCCACGGCTGCGATGCAGGCGAAGCTCACTCCGTAGAAAATTAGTATCAGCCTGCGCCAGATCAGGAGGTCCTTCCTGACGAGCTGAGGAACGATCGCGCGAGTCATGACACGGCCCCCTCTCCGGCGACCCTCTTGGCATGCTGCACGTTGGCGAGAAATATCTCCTCCAGAGTCAGCGGCTCGATCTCGTCCAACGACAGACCGGCCTCGACGAACTCGCCCGGTATCGCGTCGTCGTAGTCGTTCACGGTGACGGCGCAGAGGCTGCCGCTCTGCCGCACATCCCTGATGTTGGGCAGCTCGGGCAGCCGGGCGTTGTTGGGGTTCGTCAGGCGCAACCTGCGCCAGCCGTCCAGGAAGGTCTCCTTGTCCCGCGACTCCACGATGCGTCCGCCGTAGATGAACGTGATGTAGTCGGAGATCTGCTCGACGTCCAGGGTGTTGTGAGAAGAGAACAGGATGGAGCGCGTCTCGTCTTCGAGGGCGTTCACCATCTCGTCGAGGACCTCCTTCCTGACTGCCGGATCCAGGCCGGTCGTCGGCTCGTCGAATACCAGAAGGTTCGGGCGATGCGCCAGCGCGAGCAGGAGGATCGCCTTGACGCGCTGGCCATGAGAGAGCCCCTTGACCTTCTGTCCCTCGAGGAGGTCGAGGCGGCGGAGCAGGGTGGCGGCGTAGTCGTCGTCCCAGGAGTCGAAGATGGATCTCATGAACTCCATGTGGAAGGCGATCGTCTCGCTCTCGTACAGGCGCATGTCCTCGGCGACGAAACCGATCTGGTACTTCGCCGCGATCTGGTCCGCCGGCATGGAATGGCCCAGCACCTCGACGCGGCCACTGTCGGGCCCGACCAGCCCCATGACGATGCGCAGGATCGTCGACTTGCCGGCGCCGTTCGGCCCCACCAGGCCCATCACGGTGCCCTGCTCGAAGGCCAGGTCGACGTCCTGCAATCGGAAGTGCGGGTAGCGCTTGCAGATGCCCTCGCACTGCACAGCCAGGGGCGTGTCCATCGATCTCTCCTTCATTGCGTGTGCTTCTTCAGAAGGTCCAGAAGCTCATCCGCGGCCATCCCCAGGGACCTCGCCAGTCTGGCGGCCCGGGCCAGGTGCTGCGCCAGCTCCTCGCGCTGCAGGCTCTGCAGGTCGATGCGGCCATTCACCCGGCTCCCCTTCCCCTGGTGGGTCACGATGACCCCCTCACGCTCCAGCTCCAGGTAGGCCCGCTTGACGGTGATGATGCTGACCTTGGTTTCCGTCGCGAGCTGGCGGATGGAGGGCAAGGGCGTGTCGGGCGGCCAGTCCCCCACCGCGATCCGCTGGACGATCTGCTCCATGATCTGCTGGTACATGGGTCGCTTGTCGCGCTGGGAGAAGACGAAACCCAGACTCATATACACAGTATATACAGACAGAAAGCCACGCGCAAGGGGAATCTCGCGATGACCCCCGGGCGGCCGTGGCTGAGCGCGTTCAAGTCAGGTCTTCCTGACGCAGGGGTCGCTCGCCGGTCACGACCTCATCGGAGATTGCCCACACCCTTGATCGACGCCCGGAGGAACGAGAGTCGCCCTCGCTTCGTCTGCGCTGAAGCGCCTTCGACTCTTCCGGAGCGCGGCTTCCGGGCGGGTGGCGACCCTGACCAACCGGTGGCGACGACGGCGGAGCAGGCGAGAGCACAGAGCAGCCGAGCCGGTGCTCTCGTGGCGAGTTCGCGATCGACCGCGCCGCCGAGCCGGAATCGTCTCTCGGTGCTCACGCTCGGGAGGCTAGCTTGCGCGGCGCGGTCGCCAACGGGAGGAACATGCCAGCGAACATCGTCGTCTCTCTCCTCGACGAACGACAGGACTACTCCCGGCTCCAATCCGAGGAGGCGAGAGCGGCGGCCGGGCGGCGCTCCTCCCTGTCGGTCGAGGTGATGTTCGCGGAAAACAACGCGCTCGTCCAGATCCAGCAGCTCCTTGCGCACATCCACGCATCGCGCGAGAGCCGTCCGGCTGCGATCATCGTGCACAGCGCCACCGGAGAAGGCCTCGAGCGCGTCGCCCGCAACGCCGTCAAGGCCGGGATCGGCTGGATCATCCTGAACCGCCGGGTGGACTACGTCGACGAGCTGCGCTCCGCGAGGCCCGAGCTGCCTATTGCGCGGGTATCCCTCGACCAGTTCGAGATCGGACGCATTCAGGGCCGTCAAGTTCGGAAGCTCGTGCCCGAGCCCGGCCTGCTGATCTACGTTTCCGGTCCCCTGGACACCTCCGCCGCCCAGGACCGGCTCGCAGGCACCGAGAAAGAGCTCGAGCACGACGGCTTCGAGCTGAAGGTGCTGAACGGCAACCGGACTGAGGAGGGTGCCGAAGCCGCCGTGGCGAGCTTTCTCCGCCTCAAGACCGGGGGAGGGCGCCGACCCGCGGTCATCGTCGCGCAGAATGACTGGATGGCGAAAGGTGCCCGCCGTGCCGGTATGGCCCACGAACCGGCGTGGCAGAGCGTCCCGGTGATCGGGTGCGACGGGCTCGCCGAGCACGGCCGGGCGCTCGTGAAGGGGGGCACGCTCGCGGCGACCGTGATCACGCCCGCCAGCACCGGGAGCGCTATCGAGCTCGTCGCTGACTGGGTCGAGGAGCGCAGGCTCCCTCCGGCTGACCTGACGCTGCAGTCGCGTTCCTTCCCACCCGAGGAGGCCCTGCCCGCGTCGTCGTGAGAGACCCGGAGCCGTCGGGGTACCAGCCTCGGTGAGCTGCTCGCTGACTCATCGGCCCCGGGACGGGTGCCGCACCGCTCGACGCGGCCCGATACGACACGAGGTCGCTACAGAGTGCCCTCGACATGCGGCGTGCCACCCAGGGGCTGTCCGCCACCGACGCTGATCTCGACCTCGGCATCCGGGATGTCGTCGGCCCCGAGGGCGAAGCTCACCTCCCGGCTCTCGCCCGCTCGCAGGTGGATCCGCTGGAAGCCCTGGAGGCTCCGTATCGGAGCTCCCTCGCCGGATCCGCCTGCGACGTAGAGCTGGATCACCTCGTCGCCGTCGGGCCCGGACGCATTCCGCACCGTCACGCGGACCTCGGCGCCGGTCGGAGTGCGCCTGGCCCGCAGGTCCGAGTACTCGAAGCTCGAGTAGCTCAGGCCGAAGCCGAAGGGAAAGAGCGGCTCGCCGTCGAGGAAGCGGTAGGTGCGGTTCCGCATCGCGTAGTCGGCAAAGGGTGGGAGCTGATCGACGCTCGCGTAGAACGTCACCGGAAGCCGACCCGCCGGGTTGCTGACACCCGCCAGGGTCTCTGCGATCGCCGTGCCGGCTTCCTCGCCTCCGTACCACGCTGCGAGCAGCGCCGAAGCGTGCTCCGCAGCGTAGTTGGCGCTGATCGCGCTCCCGCTCGTAAGCACGACGATCGCGGGCTTGCCGGTGGCCACGGCAGTCTTCACCAGCTCCTCCTGGGGCCCGGGCAGCTCCAGGCTGGTGCGGTCGCCGCCGCGGAAGCCCGGAATCTCCACCGCGCGCATCTCCTCCCCTTCCAGCTCGGAGCTCAGCCCGACGAAGACGATCGCGACATCCGAGTCCCTCATCAGCGCATCGGCCTCCGCGAGAGCGGCACCGGGGGGCGGGATCCAGCCGAGCTGAATCGCGCCGCCGGCACCCGGTTGCCGGTACTCGACGCGCAGGGCGAGCTCGCGGCCACCCTCGAGCTGGATCCGAGCGTGCGGAGGGTGGCGAGGCCCAGGGGTGGAGGGACCGTCCCCGAAGCTCAGCTCCCGCTCGTCGAGGTACAGCCGCGCGGCGGCGGTTCGATTCCACGTCCCGGTGAACACCGTCAGGTCGTACTCGCCGGTGGCGGGCGGCGTGAGCGTGGCCGTCCACCGGATCGAGTAGCCCTCGTGGCCGACGGCCGTGAGAACAGCGGGGTCTTCCATGCCCATGTCGAAGTAGCCGCGGGGCTCGGTCCGGTCGAGCGCGGGCTCGCCCTCGAGGTCCGGGTTGTCGAAGTACTCGGCTCTGACGCCACTCGCGCCATCCGCCGGAGACGCCAGGAACGTCGAGGGAATCAGTGCGTGGGTGGTGGCGGTGTAGGTCGCTCCCAACGCGTACCGCACCCGCGCCGTCGAGAACTGCCGCTGGATTCCCTCCAGCGGAGTCACCTGCTCGGAGGAGATTCCGTGGTAGTTCCCCAGCACCGCAACGGGGTCGTCGGCCGATGGACCCACGACCGCGATCCTGCGGACCGACGGGTCCAGGGGCAGCACACCGCCCTCGTTCTTCAGCAGGACGATCGCCCGGCGCCCCGCGTCGCGGGCCACTTCCCGGTGGGCGGGCGAATCGTTCTCGGCGATGGAGATCGTCGAGTAGGGTACCCGTTCGGGCGGATCGAACATGCCCAGGCGGAAGCGAGCTGCGAACAGCCTCTCCACCGCACGGTCGATCTCGGTCTCCTCGATGCGTCCCGCATTCACCTCGTCCACCAGGGTCCTGTATTCGGTGCCGCAGGTGAGGTCCGTCCCCGCCCTGACGGCTGCCACGGCCGCCTCGCCCAGCGTGGACGTGTACTCGTGATTGCGGTGAATGTCGTTCACGGCACCGCAGTCGCTCACCACGTAGCCCTGGAAACCCCACTGGTCCCGCAGGCGCTTCCGCAGCAGATCCTCGCTGGCGCAGCCGGGCGTACCGTTCACGGCGTTGTAGACGCACATGATCGACTCCGCCCTGCCCTCGACGACGGACGTGCGAAACGCGGCCAGGTACGTGTCCACCATGTCTCGCTCGTTCACCCGGGCGTCGAAGCTGTGGCGCTCGGGCTCGGGCCCGCTGTGGACGGCGTAGTGCTTCGGCGTGGAGACGACCTTCAGGTAGCGGGGGTCGCTCCCCTGCATCCCCGTCACGAAAGCGACGGCCATGCGCCCCGTGAGATAGGGATCCTCCCCGTAGGTCTCCTGACCGCGACCCCAGCGTGGATCGCGGAAGATGTTGATGTTCGGCGACCAGTAGGTCAGTCCGGCCGTTCGACCGGGAAGCGTCATCAGCGCCTCGGGTCCCGAAGGTGCCGGGCGCGTCAGGGCGTCGTTGTACTTGGCCCGGGCCTCGGTGGAGATGACGTCCGCCACGCGATACATCAGATCCGTGTCCCAGGTAGCGGCAAGGCCGATCGCCTGGGGGAAGACGGTGGCGCGTCCCTGGGCGACGCCGTGCAGGGCCTCGTTCCACCAGTTGTAGGCGGGCACCCCGAGGCGCGGGATCGCGGGAGCGGTGCTCTGCATCTGGAGCACCTTCTCCTCCAGGGCCATGCGCGAGACCAGGTCCGCCGCGCGACGTTTCGGGGATAGCGCGGGATCGAGGTATGGAACGCTGCTCTCTCCTTGCGCGAACGACGGAGCGCCGGCCAGCCCGAGCAACGCGATCAGGAATCGGTTGAGCTTCATCATCTCCTGCCTACGGCCGCGCCCTCCGATCATGGGCGGGCTCCGCGAACACTCGTTCGCCCACTCGCGGCGTCAGCCGGAGCACCGTGAGATGATCATACCGAATGAAGCCGACCACCTCTCTCGCACTGCTCCTCGCCCTCGGTGCGGCCGGGTCGGGGTCGGCCTGGTGGGCATCAACCCACCGCGTCGGCCCCTCGGCTTTGTTTCGCCGGGCGGCGGACGCCCGAGGGTGAGGCCTGGGCCGAGTAGTGGGCGGGATTCGGGCATGAGGGCCCGGGGCAGGACGAACATCCACGTGCCCAGGCCCGTCGGATGGACGGCCCTGGCCCTGACGCTCCTGCTCGGCCATGGAGTGGCAGCCGGGCCAGCGGCGGGCTTCCATCTCGATCGTAACCTCAGCACTCTCGTCGACGAGGGCGGCATCCCGGGCGCCGTGGCCCTTCTCGCCCGCGACGGAGAGGTAGTGGCCAGCGTGGTGGGCTGGCGCGACGTCAGCGCGGCGAAGCCAATGACCGAGGATGCGATCTTCCGCCTCTACTCGATGTCCAAGCCGATCACCAGCGTCGCGATCATGATGCTGGCCGAGCAGCGCGCGCTCGCCCTCGACGATCCCGTCGCGGCGTTTCTGCCCGAGCTGGCAGAGCTGCGCGTCTACGCCGGCGGCGACGTCGAGACCCTGGTGACGGAGCCCGCACGGCACAGCCCGACCATCGCCGAGCTTCTCACCCACACTTCCGGCATCACCTACCACTTCACGGGCGCCACGCCGGTCCATGCCTGGTACCGGAAGCACGGCGTCCTGCGGGACACCCCGGTCGGCCGTTCACCGGAGGACGGACCGCCCGCGCGCTCCCTCGACGAGCTGGTCCGGAGGATCGGCGAGGCCCCGCTGCTGCACCAGCCGGGCGAGCGGTTCGCCTACAGCTATTCGACGACGGTGCTGGGTGCCGTGATCGAGCGAGTCAGCGGCCAGCCGCTGGACGTCTTCCTCGACGAGCGGATCTTCGCCCCTCTGGGCATGGCGGACACCGGCTTCTTCGTCTCGGACGCGGACCTGGACCGCTTCGTTACCAACTACATGATGACGCCCGAGGGTCTGCGGGCGATCGAGTCCCCCGAGACCTCCGACTACCGTGACCGATCGCGGCTGCTCGACGGTGGAGGCGCGATCGCGGGCACCGCACGGGACTACCTCCGCTTCGCGCAGATGCTGGCAAACGGCGGGGAGCTGGACGGCGTGCGGCTCGTCTCCTCCGACAGCGTGGCGGCGCTCTTCCAACCCCGGGTGCAGCTCGGTGGTCCGGACTCGGGGGGATGGTTCGGCTACGGCTTCGCCAGCGGCGACGCCGCCAGCGAGGCGTCCAGCGAGCTGCCCGAGGGCGCCGTGGGCTGGTCCGGCTCGGGCAACACCTTCTTCTGGATCTGGCCGGACACCGGCGACGTCGTGGTCGTGATGACCCAGGTGATCACGCCCCCGGACGCAGGCTGGGTGCACACTCGGCTGCGTCAGGCGGTCCTCGAGAGCTGGCGGGGCCTCGCTGCGGGCGAGCCGCCGGGGGCCGACGCCATGGGATGCGAGAGCCTGGCGGCCCTCGACCTCGAGCACGCGGTCCTCGAAGGAGCGGATCTGGTGGCCGGCCCATTCCAGGCGCCTCCGCCCTGGCCTGGAGCCCCTCCAGTGACACTCGAGAGTCTTCCGCCCCTCTGCCGCGTCCGGGGCGTCGCAACGCCGGTCGCGGACTCGCGGATCGGCCTCGAGCTGTGGCTCCCCAGAGAGGGCTGGACGGGCCGGCTGCAGATGGTCGGCAACGGCGGCTACAGCTCGGCCATCGGCTACGGGGCGCTCGCCGATCTCGTGCGACGCGGCGACGCAGCGCTCGCCACCGACACCGGCCACTCGGGCGACGACCCATCGTTCGGCGCGGGCAGCCCCGAGGCTATCGCCGATTGGGGCCATCGCGGCGTCCACGTCTCGGTGGTGCACGCGAAGGCGCTGATCGCCGCACATTACGGGAGGCCGGCCCGCTACGCGTACTTCAGCGGCTGCTCCACCGGCGGGCAGCAGGCCCTGATGGAGGCCCAGCGCTACCCCGAGGACTTCGACGGTATCCTGGCCGGCGCCCCCGGACACAACCGGACTCACCTGAACGCCGGATTCCTGTGGATGTTTCTCAGCAACCACGAGCGGGACGGCGAGGCTCCCGTCCTGCCGGCCTCGAAGCTCTCACTGGTGACCGACGCCGTGCTGCGTGCCTGTCGTGGCGCGAACGGTGGCGATGCCGGTGGCCTGGCTTCGGATCCATTCCTGGACGACCCGCTCCGCTGCAACTTCGACCCCGGGGTGCTCCGATGCAACGGCGACTCGGCGCACGAAGGGTGCTTGAGCGACGCTCAGGTCGAGGTGGTGCGGAGCATCTACGACGGTCCGCGCAACCCCCGGACAGGCGCGCGGATCTATTTCGGCCTCCTCCCCGGCAGCGAAAGCGGTCCCGGCTTCCTACCGGACCGACCCGGCTGGAGCCAGTACTGGGCCGACCCGCGCGAACCGACAGCACCCGCTCGCGCGAGCTTCTGGCGCCACTGGGTCTTCGAGGGCGCGGACTGGGACTGGTGGTCGTTCGACTTCGACCGCGACACAGCGACGGCCGACGAGCGCCTGGCCCCCCTCATCAACGCCATGAGCCCGAACCTCGACGCATTCCAGGCGCGCGGAGGCAAGCTGATCCACTACCACGGCCTCGACGACCCCGTGGTCCCGGCCACGGACTCGATCGCCTACCACGAGCGCGTGCTCGCTCGCGCCGGGGACACCGAAGGCGTGGCGGACTTCTACCGCCTCTTCCTGGCGCCGGGGTTCGCGCACTGCGGAGGCGGGCCCGGACCGAACGTCCTCGAGCTGCGGGACAGCCTCGAGGCATGGGTGGAGCGGGGCCAGACGCCCGAGCGGCTTCTGGCCATTCGCTACCGGGGGGACGACCGCTCCGGCTCATTCGAGTACTCCCGGCCTCTGTGCCCGTTCCCGAAGGTCGCCCGATACGACGGTGCCGGCGACCCGAGCCAGGCGGAGAGCTTCGAATGCGTCGAGGCGGAGCGACCGCCGCTTCCGGAGATCGGCGCGGAATACCTCCGGTAGGAGGCTGGAAGGCCGACGGGTACTTCTGGTGGGCGGGTGCTCCCGGCCGCCAGGTGACGCCTCAGCGCAACAGGACTTCGATCAGCTTCACGGACTGGCGTGGCAGGGTCACGTCGAGACGAGCCGTGCCGCGGGCGTCGACGACCAGGTCGTGCCGTCGTGCCGGCATCTCCGCTGCCGCATGCAGCTCGGCGATCTGCTCCGGACTCGGCGGCTGCGGCGAGCCCATCGCGAGCCAGGCCGAGTAGCTGTTGCCGCCGTGCTCGTCCACGGTGGTCTCGAGCCAGTGGGCCCCGGGGCCGGGTCGGGGCAGACCGTTCAGGCCCAGCTCGACGACGCGCCGGTCGTCGTAGCTGCCCGCCACGTCGTGGTAGCTCCACAGCAGGATCGTGAGTCTCTTGCCCTCGCCGTCGACTGACGCGAGGGTCCCCAGGTCGGGCTCCCCGCGCACGCCCTCGGCGATGATGGTGTCGGTCGGGATCATACCGGGCGCGTCGACCGCCACTCGGTGGCGCGCGAGCCGCGAGAACAACCTGAAGGCGTTGAACACCGGCAGCGCCACCTCGTTGGTCGTCAGGGCGCGGAGCCCGCCGAACCAGGGCTGCCCATCCCACGTGAATGCCCAGGACACCGCCCCCTGGAGGTTGCCACCCGTTCGCGCGAGCAGATCCTGCTTGCGCATGAAGGCCGCCGCGCTGTACGCGGCGAACTGGGAGGTTCGCCGGTAGTCGCGCTCGGGATCGAGGGTCGCAGGGCAGCCCGCACATCCCTCGGGGTCTGACTCGCCGATGTAGATCGGCAGGTCGGCGAGCTGCGGGAACTCGGCGACGATGCGCCCGTAGGTGTCGATCGTGCGCAGCTGGTTGCGCAGATTCATCTCGACCCGGCCCTGCTCGTCGAGGCGCGTCGTGCCCTTGGCGTGGAAGGCGATGAAGTCGAGGGGTGCCCCGATCTCCCCCGTGGCCGCGTTGCGTCCGGAGCGGCAATGTTCGAGGAACGCCCGCATGAAGACGTCGCCGTCTTTCCAGCCGGGGTCGGTGACGTGTGGCCCGCCGACCCTCGCCTCAGGCAGCGCCCGCTTCACGCCCGCGGCGAAGTGGTCGTAGAGGGCGAAGAACTCCTCGGGCGTGCCGCGCCAGTAGGGGGACTCGGGCTCGTTCCAGGGCTCCCACAGCCAGGACGAGGCCCGCTCCTCGCCGTAGCGCTCGGCGGAGTGGCGCGCCCAGGCCTCGATCAGGTTCTGCCACTTCACGTAGTCCTTCGGCGGATGGAAGGCGCCGCCCGAGACCATGTCGCGCGGCAGTCCCGTCTTCACGAGAGTCGGCGTGTAGGGCTCGGGCTGCGAAGAGAGCGCCTGCGGCATGAACCCCGCCTGGACGAAGGGCTCGATGCCGGGCTGGGTCAGCACGTCCATGATCGCGTCGAGGCGCGTCCAGTCGTAGGCCGGCCTCCCTTCGGCATCCTCCGTGTAGACGTTCGTGCTCGACCACTTGAGCGCCAGCGTCCCGTCGCCGCTCGTCAGCAGGTGGTGCACGCGGATGCGGATGGGCTCGTCGCTGAGCGCGTTCAACTCCTCGAGCAGATGGCGTCCCGCCGGGGTCACGGTGGTGCCGGCCTCGTCGTAGCCGAAGTAGTTCCAGATCGGCCGGACCTCGCCCACGACACGATCCGCTTGCACCGTGACGGCGACCGGCTGAGCGAAGGCGACGGGGGATGTCGCCAGGAGAAGGAAGAGGTGGACGGGACTGGCTCTCATGCTCGCGATGGCTCGACTGGTCATGTTACGGCCGTGCGACCTGATTCTAGCCTCGCGGCGACACTCACCGGGTCGAGCTCCGCGCCCTTCGAGGCCGGGGTAGGAAGGCCCGCGCAAGTCACGTCCTCCTGATCGCCCCCACTTCAGTCGGCGCGCCGCCCGGAGCGCCACCTGGTTGCATAGGGCAGCGCGAAGAGATAGAGGCCGGTGATCAGGAGCAGGACGAGGGGGACGAGCGCCAGGAGGCCCACCCAGAACGCGGGCTCCTGCCGGGCCAGAGCGGCGATGTTGACGAGAGCGGCCACCGTAAAGGCGATGGACAGCCAGCGGTGGGCCTGCCGAACCCATTCGTTCCAGTTCAAGGGGACCTCCTCAGAATCGAGACACGCTGGATCGCGGCCGGCTCACGGGAGCCTCGCGAGCAGGTCGACGAGCTTCCCGCCCATCATCCTCCAGCCGTAGCGGGCGCCGCCGAAGTTGCGCTTCTGGTGCGGCTCGAAGCCCGATTGCAGGATGGACAGGCGCGTACCCGACGCGGTGGGCGTGAGGGTGAACGTGACGACGGTGTTCATGTCGTCCACGACCCACGTGTAGCGGAGCTTGCGCTGCGGTTCGACCTCGAGCAGCCGGCAGCTCACGATGCCGTCCCACCCCGGCTGGGGCGGCGCCTGGAACGTGAAGGCGGCCTCCGGCTCGAGCGCGAAGCCGACGACGGGCAGGAGCCACTCCTCGAGCAGGGCCGGATCGGTGAGCGCACGCCAGACCTTCTCCGGCGCATGCCCCAGGTCCACCTCGAACGAGAGGGTCTCCGTCTGTGCGGCTGCGGTCTTGTCGTCGAAGGTCACTCGTCCATCCTCTCCAGGAGTCGCTCGAGGCGGCCGACGTGCTCCCTCCAGAACGCGCGGTAGTGCGCGATCCAGTCGATGAGCGGCTTCAGCCCGCGCGGCTCCACCCGGTAGTAGACACATCGCCCGTCGCGCCGGGCGTTGACCAGGCCCGCGCCCCTCAGCGTGGCGAGGTGCTGCGAGACCGCGGGCTGCGAGATGTCGAAGCGGGCCGTGAGGTCCTTCACCGCCGCTTCGCCACGGGTCAGGGACCGGAAGATCGCCCGCCGGCTGGGGTCCGCCAGCGCCTGGAAGATCCGGTCCTCGGCCACGGCCGCGCTCTGCACCACCTATATATAAGTATCCGCTTATGGATTGTCAAGCTCGAGCCCCCCTTCCCCGGCTCCTCAGGGTTTCCGGACGCTGCCAAGGCGGCCTCAGGCGGCCGCGGACGTCAGGCGTCGAGGCTATCCGGAGGCCTCGAGGTAGCGGATGCGCTTGTTGATGTCGGTGTTGACCGAGTGGTACGGCCGGAAGAGGCTGCCGGAGTCGAACACCGTCAGCCTTATGGCTTCGACGTCGGAGTAGCCGAGGGCGTTCGTGAAGATGGGCAGCAGGTACTCGACGCCCATCTGCGAAGGTCGCATCAGCTCGGCGTCGTAGAAGCTGGGGTGCAGGAAGCGGGGATGGATGACGCCCCAGCGGTCGCGGAAGGCATTCCCGTCGTGAGTGTCGACATAGAAGCCCCTCTCCCGATCCCGCTGCAGGACGGCCACGGAGTTGTTGCCGCCTTCGAGGAGCATGTCGACGGCCTTGCCTCCGAGCTGCTCGGCGTGGAAACGGTCGAACAGCACGGGGCGGCCGCCTCGCTGCGTGTGGCCGACCTTCCTGATGAAGACCGCGGCCTCGGCGCTCTCGGCGCGACGGAAGTTCCGGAAGTAGGCGTCGCCGAAGTGCTTCATGAGGAGCCTGCGCAGTGCCTCCGCGGCGCCGGAGAGGACCAGGTTCCCGGCGGGGTCCTGGGACTCGACCTGTGCCCCGAGCTCGCGACCGTCCTCGCCGACGATGCCTTCCCCGCAGACGATCACGACGTTCTTCTGCAGCTCGTAGAGCTTCTGCACGCGATCGACGACGTCCGGAACGTTCACCGGCACCTCGGGAACGAGAATGAGGTCGGGCTGCCCGTAGGCCGTGCCGAGAGCGATGTACCCCGAGTGTCGGCCCATCACCTCGACGATCGCGATCCGGCGGTGGCTCTCGGCCGTGGTGCGGATCCGTTGCACGCCTGCGACGGCGACGTAGACGGCCGTCGCGTAGCCCGGGGTGGCGTAGTTCACCATGCCGTCGAGGGCGAGGGGGGTCCGCGGGCTGCCGCGTCGATAGCGGTATCCGGGCGGGCTGTCCGACGCCACCCTTTCCCACTCGTCGGGTTCGCTCCGGTAGTTGAGGCCGAGGTCGTTGTCGATGGTCTTGGGAGCCAGGACCACCGGGAACCGCTCGGCAAACGGCTGCAGGCCGTTCAGCGTTCCGTCGCCGCCCACGCAGATCAGGCCGTCGATCCGGAGCCGCTCGAGTCGTCCGGCGATCTGATCGATCGTCACGGTGTCCCCGGAGTCGACGAAGGCGCGCGAGGCGCCGATGACCGTGCCGCCCCGGGTGGGATCCAGCTCCGGGATCGTGGAGAAGAGCGGGTTCAGATGGACGTGAGGGGCGCGGGGGGACATCACGGAGCTGTAGCCCTTGATCAGACCGAGGACCTCGACCTTTCGCTGGTTCGCTCGGACGACGGCACCGTGCACCGTCGCGTTGAGGGCCGGGGTGTCGCCGCCGGCCGTCAGGATCCCGATCCGCTTCATGAAGCCGACTCTCCCACAGGGCGAGGCCCTGGCGACGCTCAGGTCAGAACGCGGATTGTACTGCGGGCCGGGCCCCCGGGACGCTGCGACGACGACCGGTGGTGCCTCAGAAACGGACGTCGCGCAGCCGCCCGTGCTCCAGGATCAGGCCCAGCTCGGCGTACCGCCAGCGCTCGACGTTGGCGAACGCCACGATCTCTTCCGGGTCGCCGAGAAGCGAGCGGATCTCGTCCGCGGTCATCCCCGGGTGGAGGGCCGTGCGCAGGGCCGATCGCCCACCAGGCTCCGTCGTATCGATGTGCGCCGCGGCCGTGTCCACCCCGCTGCGGGCCTCGGCGGCCCAGCGCGGCGTGTCGCCGGTACGCGGCCCGTCCGGGTAGTTGGCGACGAGCTCCCGGTGCAGGTGCTCGGCCCGCTTCGTGGCCAGGGAGTGGTTCCCGAAGAAGAAGTTGACCACCTTGCCCGGTTGGCCGTACTTCTCGGCGAAGCGCTCCCAGAGGTGCGGTGCCTTGCGGACGTCGTAGCCGGCTTCGTAGGCGTAGCGCAGGCCGACCCGGTCCGCCTGGTCCTCGAAGCGCCTCCCGTAGCCGCTGCTCCACGCCACCGCGAACAGGGCGCTGACCAGCTTCGTGGCCTCCCGGGCCACGCCGTTGTCGATCGTCTCCTCGGCGACCGACGCCGCGCCGACGGCCCCGAGCTGGATCCAGAAGTCCTTCTTGAGATGGCGGCGGGCGTGCTCGTGGGTGGCGTGGACCAGCTCGTGGCCGAGCACGATCGCCAGCTCGTCGTCATCCAGGCTCTCGAGGAGTCCCGTGAAGACGTAGATCGAGTAGTTGCCCATCGCCATGGCGTTCCACTCCCCGTTCTCCACCACGTACACCCGCACCTCCTCCTGGAGGTAAGGGGGGCTCAGGGCCGAGAGGATGGTGCGGACGCGCTCCACCTGCGGGCCGGACTCGAGCAACCGTCCGAGGCTCTCGACGGCCCCGCTCTCGTCGTACTCGACGATCCGACCGACGCGGCGCCAGAGCGCCTCCGCCTCGTCGCTGGCCGCGCGGATCTCGCCCTCGAACAGGGCGTCGCCGTTGGGCTTCGCCTCGAGCTTCCGGGCGACGATCACGCCGTCCGGGCGCCGCTCCCCCTCGAGCTTGCACTCGTAGCCGAGGGGGATCGTCTCGGCGGCGCTCGCGTGTCCCGCGCCCCGGTAGCTCGCGTCGGGGGAGGGCTCGACGGCCTGGCCGTCCACGATCAGGAGGGGCCCCTGACGCCACTCCAGGTACCCGTCGAGGGAGACCTCCTCGGCGCCGGCATCGACGCAGAGGAGGAGGACTGATGCGACGACGACGCTAGAGCTAGAAGCGGACTTCCTCGACACGGCCGCTCTCGAAGATCACCGTCAGGTCGGGGTAGGTCCAGCGGCTCTTGCTCTCGAAGGTCACCTCTTTCTGGGGCTTGCCCAGGATCTCGATCACCTCGAGCGCCGTCATTCCCTTCTCGATCGCCTTCTTGCTGGACGCCGCGGGGGCGGCGGCCGCCGCCGCGGGGGCCGGTTCACCGCCGCGGAGCTTCAGGCGCGCCGCGTAGGCCTCGGCGCCGGCCTGGTCCTGGAAAGGCTCGAGGTACTGCTCGAGGAAGGCGGTCACCGCGGGCATGTCCTCCGGCGTGAGCTCCCTCGACTCCGGGAAGGGGAGGAAGAACTTGAAGTTGGTCGCCACGGGCTCGCGCTTCGTCTCGCTGCCGAAGCCCTCGCCGCGGGTCACCTTGTGGGCTGAGAGGGAGACCAGCCGCAGGTCGACGCGGTTGTCCTTGTAGCTGATCGCGGCCAGCTCCATGATCTCGCCGACGTCGAGGAAGTCCGCCGCCACCTGGTCGCTGTCGAGCCAGCCCTGGGAGGTCTTCCACTCCCCCTCGAGGCAGTCGACCGAGTAGTGGGCGTCGGTCTGGTCTCCCTTGACCCCGTAGATCGAGGTCGTGGGGATCCCCTTCTGCACGACCACCGCGTGGGTCCGGCCCAGGCGGAAGGTCTTCTCGAAGCTGGCCCGGAACGGCTTCGAGAGGCTCTCGGCGTGAAGCGGCTCGACCCCGGTCGCGAGGAGCGCCAGGACGACGAGGTGCGCGGTGCGCATGAACCTATGTCTCCCTTTCGGCCACACTCCGGCCGGTACGGCATGAAGAGCAATCGGTGTGCCCGTACCCGCCGGACCCGGCTGTCACCTCGGGTTGGGTACGGCGCCCCGGCGGATCAGGAGTGTACGGCCGTTTCTTTCCGGTTCGATAGCGCAAACTCTGCACCTCGTCCCTCCGCGGGACAGCCGCGCCACCGACCCGCTCCGGTCAGACCCCGAGCGCCGGGTAGTCCGTGTAGCCGTTCTCCCCGCCGCCGTAGAAGCTGGAAGGATCCGGCTCGTTGAGGTCCGCGCCGTCCCGCAGCCGCGCGGGCAGGTCGGGGTTGGCCAGGAACAGCCGCCCGAAGGACACGAGGTCTGCGGCACCCGCCTCGATCGCGGCGTCGGCGCGCCGCCGATCGTAGTCGCCGTTCACGATCAGGGTCCGGGAGAACTGCGGCCGCAGCGCCTCGGTCGGCACCACCTTGCCGCCGTGGCGCAGGTCCCCCGCGCTCGCCTCGACCAGGTGCAGGTAGCCGATCTCGAGCCGGTCCAGCTCGCGCACGGCGTGGCCGAAGGTCTCCAGCGGCGCCGAGTCGCTCATGTCGTTGAAGGTTCCGCTCGGGGACAGCCGCACCCCGACCCGCTCCGGTCCCCACTCGGCGATGAGCCCCTGCACCACCTCGATCAGGAAGCGGGCTCGCTTCTCGACCGTGCCACCCCACTCGTCCTGGCGCCGGTTCGTGCCGTCGCGCAGGAACTGGTCGACCAGATAGCCGTTCGCGCCGTGCAGCTCCACGCCGTCGAAGCCGGCCTCCCGGGCGTTGCGCGCTCCGGCGCGGTACTGCTCCACGATCCCGGGGATCTCGTCGCCCTCGAGCGCGCGCGGCGCCACGAAGTCTCGCACCCCCTCGGGCGTGTAGACCTGCCCGGCGGGCGTGATGGCCGAGGGTGCCACCGGCAGCTTCCCTCCCGGCTGGAACAGCGGATGCGAGATGCGGCCCACGTGCCAGAGCTGCAGGTAGATCCGCCCACCCGCACGGTGCACCGTGTCGGTGACCCGCCGCCAGCCCTCGACCTGCTCCGGGGTGTGGATGCCGGGGGTGTTCGGGTAGCCGACACCCTCGGGAACCACCTGGGAGGCCTCGGTCACGATCAGGCCCGCCGAGGCGCGCTGCTCGTAGTAGCGGGCGACCCGCCCGCCGGGGACGTTGCCGGCACCGGCGCGGTTGCGGGTCATGGGGGCCATGACCAGTCGGTTCGGCAGCTCCAGGGAGCCGATCCGGTGGGGCGAGAAGAGGTCGGTGCGCGTTGCGGTCGCTGTGTCCTGCATGACGGTTCGTTCTCCTGGGCGCCGCGGCTCGCCGCGCGCCTCATTAAAAGTAACCAATTTGGTTACATTTACTGACAAAAAAACTCAGCCCCCAACCTCCTGGATGCCGCGCACCATGTCCGACAGCCGGACCTTGTGCAGGCTGGCGGAGAAGGCGCGGTCGGCATCGGCCTGGACGTCGGCCAGCAGCCGCTTCATTCCGCAGCTGACGGCACAGCTCTTCACCTCGGGCTTGTCGGGCAGGGCGAAGGCGCTGCCCCCGCCCACCGCCGCGTAGATGTCGAGCAGCGTGATCCTCTCCGGCGAACGCGCCAGGCGCGTCCCCCCGCTCTTCCCCGCGTGCCCCTCCACCAGCCCGGCCCTCCGCAGCTGCCCGAGGGTGCGGCGGACGACGACCGGGTGGGTCTGGATGCTGTGGGCCAGGTAGGGGGAGGTCAGGTTCTCGCCGTCGCGGCAGGCGAGGGCCGTCATCACGTGGACGGCGACCGGGAAGCGGGTGTTAGCCGACATTGGTAATCAGTATAGTTACTGATAGCCCGGCCGTCAAGTCACCTCGGCAGCCGGGCCTCAGCAGGAAGGCAGTCAACGCTCTGCGCCAGCTCCGGGTAGTACAGAGTAGAGGCGTCAAGGACGTGGGAGCCATAGAACTGACCTGGCGGCCTTTGGACTCGACGTCAGCCCCGCTGATCCGGCGCGCGAAAGCCGGCGACCGGGAGGCATTCGAGGCCCTCCTGGTCCGGCACGAGCGCGTCGTACTGCGGACGGCGCTCCGGCTGATGGGAAGGCTCGATCTGGCCCAGGACGCCGCTCAGGAGGTCTTCTTGAGGCTCCACAAGTACCTGGGGCGCTTCGACGAGGAGCGGGAGCTGGGGCCGTGGCTGTACCGGATGGTCGTGAACGTCTGTCACGATCAGCGGCGGCGACGGGCCCGGACGGAGGCGTCGCTGCCGCTCGACGAGGTCGACGGGAGTGACCCGGCGCTCGCGGTACCCGCCGACGCCGAAGCCCGCCTCGACCGCGAGCGCCGGAGGGAGCTGGTGGCCAGGGCCCTCCAGACTCTGCCGGAGAAGGAGCGCGCCGCGCTGGTGCTTCGCGACGTCGAGGGGCTCGCGACGCGGGAGGTCGCCCGCATCCTTGGCTCGTCGGAGGCGACCGTCCGCTCGCAGGTCAGCACGGGGCGGGTGAAGGTGAAGAAGCAGGTGGAGAAGTGGCTGAAGGAGCGCCCGTGAGCTGCGGAGCCTTGGAGGGGCGGATCGCGCTGCTGGTCGAGGGCGATCTACCCGAGGGAGAGCTGGGCGCCGTCGAAACGCATCTCGCCGGGTGCGCGGTCTGCCGGCGCTTCGCCGACGAGCTGCGGGAGAGCCAGCGCGATCTTCGGAGCCTCGGCGAGGTGGATCTCGACCGCGCCGCGCTGGCGAGCGTCCGGCGCCGTGTGCTCGAGGTGCTGGACCGGCCGGCGCGGAGGTCTCCCGTCTTCGTGGCCCTGGCGGCCGCGGCGGGGGTCGTGGCCGTTGCCTTCCTCCTGTCGCGAGAGGTCGTGGGCAGGCTGCCGGAGCCGCCTTCCCGTGTTCCGCCTGCGAGCGCGGCGAGTCCCGCGCCGCCGGAGGTTCGGCCACCGCGATTGGCCGCGGTCGACGCCGAACGCCGGGCGGCACAGCCGGCGTCCGGCCAGCTCGCTCCACCGGAGCCACCGGCCGGTCGGGTGGCGATGACGGTGGAGCTGCCTCCGTCCGTCGCACCCGGTGCGCCGCCGGAAGACACGCGGCCCGTGATCAAGGTCGTCACCAGCGATCCCGACGTCGTCATCTACTGGGTCACCGACCCGGAGGGAGGTCCGTCATGAAGGTCAGCAGGCTGCTCGCGTACACGTTGTCAGCGTGCGCGCTCGCGGGCCCGAGCGGGGCGCAGGAGGAGAGCGCGGCCAGCGCCGGAGAGCGTGAGGCGCGGCGGGTGGTGGAGATCGAGAACCGGGGCGTCATTGGGGAGCTGGCGGTGCTCGCGCAGCAGCTGGGGGTCGGCGCGTACGCGAGCCGCGAGCTCGGCGTGATCACTCTCCGGGGCCCTGAGGACGCCGTGGCGATTGCGGAGAACGCGATCCGCAGATACGACGTTCCGCAGGCGAGTCGGCCCGAGCCGAGCCCACGGAACGCAGATTTCACCGCCTACCTCATCCTCGCCGGACTCGAGGGGGAAGCCGCGCCTGTTCCCGATGTGCTCGAGAGTGTCATCGCGCAGCTCCGGGGTGTCCTCCCCTACGAGCGCTACGGACTGCTCGAGACAGTCACGTTGCGCGTGGCGGACGAGGGACTCGGCAAGGTGAAGGGAGTCCTCCCCCCGATCTCACCAGCGCTGCCCAAGAAGACCCTCTACGACGTGGCTCTGAGCGACATCCGCCTGCCCGGCGAGGGGCCAGACGCGCCGCCCGCTGGTTGGGTGTCACTGAGGGCGTTCCTGAGTCTGAGCCTTTCGTTTCCCGAAGGGAACAGCGAGAGGAACGTGCAGAGCCTGATCGACGCCCCTATCGAGATCCGG
>Ga0299906_10001073_pt1 | contig 23848 bp, 19 predicted proteins | sample RVTome_14_FD_200259 | JGI IMG/M metagenome (GOLD analysis project Ga0299906, IMG submission 200259) | Soil microbial communities from uranium-contaminated site in the Upper Colorado River Basin, Wyoming, United States - RVT145D125 (version 2) ...
CGTATGTCACCCGTCCGTCCCGATCTCGCGTCACGCACCGGCTTCCTGCACCTCGGCCACGTCGTCAACGCGATCTACGTCTGGGGACTCGCCCGGGCGCTCGGCGGGCGGGTGCTGCTGCGCATCGCGGATCACGACCGCCTCCGCAGCCGGCCGCACTACGAGCGCCGCCTACGCCTGCTCCGGATATCGGTGGGGAACGCTCGATGGCCGCTGCCGGGAACGCGGGCTTCCCCGGGGGCCGGGTCGGGGATTGCGCGTGCGTCTGGGTGCAGGCCCCGAGTCGTTCGACGACGCGCTGCTCGGCGCCCGCATGCTGGGCCGAACGGCCCCTCCCCTGTTCCTCCACCATCCGCTCCTGCTCGACGCGGAGGGACGGAAGCTGAGCAAGTCTGCCGGGGACACCGGCGTGCGCGAGCTCCGGGCCTCGGGCCTCGCCCCCGCCGAAGTGGTCGGCATGGCGGCGGCCGCTGTCGGCCTGGCGGGGAGCGAGCCCGTGGCGGCCGCGCGCGTGGATGCGCTCTTCGCCCCGTGGGGTCGCCGACCCCGCTCCAGCCCGGCGGAAGCACCGGATCCAGGGCCTTTGAGATAGAATCGAGCGCCAATCGCCGCGAGGGCGAGGTCAGGACTCTGGGCCAGGGTCCTAAGTCCGAGGAGAGCGTGGCAGTCCGTCTGTTCATCGGTAATCTTCCCTACGGCGCGAGCGAGGCGGACCTGCGGGCGCACTTCGCTGTCGTCGCCGAGCCGTCCCACGTCGCCATGCCGGTCGATCGCGAGACCGGCCGTCCGCGTGGATTTGCCTTCGTGGAGTTCGCCGACCGCGCCGTGGCCGAGGAGGTCATCAAGCGCTTCGACCAGCAGGCGTTCCAGGGGCGTACGCTGGCCGTCAGCGAGGCGCGGGCGCGCGAGGACCGCCCCCCGCGGCCACCAGGCGGCTTCGGCGGACCGCGACCCTCGGGCGGCTTCGGCGGACCGCGCCCCTTCGGTGGCGGCGGCTTCGGACCACGGCCCGGCGGGCCGCCCGCGGGACCGGGCGGCCGGGACCGCAGCGCGAACTTCGGGCCCCCGGCGCCGCCGAAACGGTTGCGCGGCAAGAAGGGTTCGCAGCAGGAGCACAAGCCGCGCGGCCCAATCAAGGAGAAGAGCGGCGGGCGGATCTACGCCGTGGACGACCTGGACGACGGGCCCGTGATCGACATCGACGACGTGGCCACCAGGCTCGCGGAGCCGTCCGACGAGCCGGAGGTCGACGACGCGGCGGCCAGCGACACGGCGGCCGGCGACGCGGCGGCCGGCGAGCAGGACGAGGAATAGCCCGGCCGAGGCCGCGCCTCTCGAGTGATTCGATCGGTCCCGCAGGCGGTCTCGCTCGCGGCGCTCGCCGTCGGCGTCGTCCTGTTCGTCCTGACCCTCACCCGCATCGACGCCGGCCAGACGCTCGAGGACGTCCGGCGTCTCGGCTTCGCCTTTCCCGCCCTGCTCCTGCCCGGCGCCTGCTGGCACCTGCTCCGCACGTGGGGCTGGTCGCTGGCCTTTCCCGACGACGCCCGCCCCCCGTTCGTCCGCCTGTTCCGCGTGCGGCTGGCCACCGACGCGATCAGCTTCTTCACGATCCGCGGTACGAGCGAGCCGCTGCGCGTGATGATGCTCTACGACAGCGTGCCGCCGCCGGTCACCACGGCCGCCATCGCGCTCGAGCGGCTGGCCTTCGCGGCGGTCTCGCTCGTGATCGCCGGGCTGGTGTCGTACTTCGCCGTGCAACGACTCCCGTTGCCGGGCGCGTGGGACGCCGTCTTCACGGTGGTGGCGATCGCGGCCGTGCTGGGCGTGGGCGTCCTGGTGCTGCTCGTCCGGCGGCGCGGGGGCGACGTGGCACAGCTCGGCGGCCCGATCGGCCGGCTGACGGGGCGCGGCCGCAAGCTCGCCCTCGTCGTCGCCTTCCTGCGCGACGTGCAGCGCGTGCTTCTCGAGCTGCTGCGCGGCGATCGCCGCCGGCTGATCGCCCTCTCGATCCTGCCGGTCGTCTGCTACGCGCTGACGACCTTCGAGGTCTGGCTCGTCCTGTGGAGCGTGGGCGCGAGCGCCGGCGCGACCGAGGCGCTCGCCATCGAGACGTTCGCGCGGCTGAGCAGCGTGGCCTCGGCGGTGATTCCGGCCAACGTCGGAGCACTGGAGGCCTCACACGCCGCACCGGTCGCGATGCTCGGCCTCGCTGGCGGCGGCGCGCTCGCGCTCGTCCGCCGCGTCCGCGCGCTGCTCTGGGCCGCGCTCGGTCTCGCACTCTACCCCCGCGTCAAGGTGGCTCCACCGCCAGACACGGGCCGACGCCCTTGACGTTTACTCCGCGCTCGTGCGCTCGACCTCCTCGCGCGTCAGGTGGTCGTAGTCGGACCACTCCACCACGTGGTCCACGTCGAGGCGGCGGAGGAAGAGGAACGCCCGCCCCTCACCCTGGAACCTGACGGAGGAGGGCATCCAGACGTCGCCGTCCACCGGCCCGCGCTCGAGGGTCACGGTGGCCCCCTTGCCGAGCCGCGCGATGAGCCCCAGGCCCAGCGAGATGCTGTCGAGCGTCGTGGCCTCGACGCGCGCCACCTCGCGGGCCGCCTCGTCGATCCAGATCTCGCCGGCGAAGTCCTTCGCCCACTCCCCTTCCCGCGTCTGCGGCTCCTCGTCCGGACGGGGCTCGAAGCGGACGACGATCAGGTCGCGACCGTCCACCCGCTCGCGACGGTCGATGGTGAACCGGAGCACGGCGACGGTGTCCTCGACGCCGGACCGGCGGGGCTCTTCGTCCTCGTCGTCGTCGCGGGTCTCGAGCTCGATGCGCTCGATCTCGCCATCCTCCACCGGCACGCCGTCCTCGGCGATGAGCTGACGGACGATCGTCGGCGGATCCAGTTCCGGCCAGACGGCGTAGGACTTGGTGCCTCCGGTACCGATCCGGCCGAACGGGTTCCGGCGCAGCTCGGTCGCGCGCTCCGTGTACGCGAACCAGAACTGCGTGCGACGGGCCTGCTCCAGGTTCTCCTGCGTCTCGCGGAAGAACGCCTCCCGGTCGGGCAACGGCCGCTCCTGCGCCGTCGCCCACCCGCCGGGAGGGCCGCATACCACCAGCGCCACCGCACACGCGAGCACCGACATGGCGCCGAGGACACGGGCGCGGGGTCGTCGTGCTGGCGCTCTCACGTCACACCCTCCTGAGGCGCTCGGCCGCAGCCTCGAGCGTGGCGTCCCGCTTGGCGAAGCAGAAGCGCAGCACGGGCCCGGCCGTCTCGCCCTCGGCGAGGAACGGTGAAATCGGGATCGACGCGACGCCATGCTCGCGGGCCACACGGAGCGCGAACTCCGCGTCGGGCTCGGTCGTGATGTCCGAGTAGTCGAGCATCTGGAAGTAGGTGCCCTGGCAGGCGAGCAACCGGAAGCGCGAGCCTCCGACGAGCGCGCGAAACCGATCCCGCCGTCCCTGGTAGAACGCGGTGACGTCGCTCGCCGCGGGATCACGCTCGACCGTCTCGGCGTAAGCCATCTGGATCGCACCGTTGACGGCAAAGGTGATCCACTGGTGCACGCCACGAATGGCCGCGGTCAGGGGCGGTGGCGCCACACAGTAGCCGACCTTCCAGCCGGTGGTGTGGTAAGTCTTGCCGAACGAGCTGATCACGATCGCGCGCTCGGCAAGCTCCGGGTACCGCGCGAGACTCTCGTGCCGCGCGCCATCGAAGAGAATGTGCTCGTAGACCTCGTCGGCCACCACGGTGGCGTCGGTCTGCTGCAGTACGCGTCCGAGCTCGACGACGTCGTCGGCCGTCCAGATCATGCCGGTCGGGTTGTGCGGCGAGTTGACGACGATCACCTGCGTCCGTGACGACACCTTGCGGCGCACCTCGTCCCAGTCGATGCGATAGTCGGGATACCGGAGCGTGGCGTAGACCGGCGTGCCGCCGCTCAGGCGCACAGCGGGCGTGTAGGAGTCGTAGGCCGGCTGGAACAGCAGGACCTCGTCGCCAGGATGCACGAGCGCAGTGAGCGAGGCGAACAGTCCCTCGGTCGCGCCGGTCGTGATCGTGATCTCGGTGGCCGGGTCGTAGCGGCGTCCGTAGAGCCGCTCGATCTTCTCCGCCAGCGCCTGCCGGAGCGCCGCCACGCCCGGCATGGGGGCGTACTGGTTGTGCCCCGCGCGCATCTGCCGCGCGACCGCCTCGACCAGCTCCGGCGCGCAGTCGAAGTCGGGGAAGCCCTGCGACAGGTTGATCGCGCCGACCTCGCCGGCCAGCCGCGACATGACCTCGAAGATGCTGACGGCCCCGGAGGGCAGTTTGGCGCGCAGCTCCCGTACCTGCGTCACGAAGCTATGATAGCGCCCTCACTCCACCCACTGCTCCGGCTTCAGGGACACCAGCGGGTACTGGCGTCGCAGCGCGACCACGCGGTCGTAATAGCCGGTCCTCGGAATCTCGCCACGGACGAGCCGGGCGCGCAGGCGGCGGAGCTCGTAGCGGTAGAGATCGCTCACGAACTCGTGCACGAGCGCAGCCGGCGTGTCGGGCCGCGGCCGCACGCCATGCCGCTCGAGCGCCGCGAGCACTTCGGGCCGGTAGCGTCCGCCGCTCATCGGAAGAGGCGGAGCCAGGCGCCGAGCAGCCCCCGGACGGGCGTGGTCAGGCGGGTGCGCCTGAACTCGTCCCCCGCCCGCCGCAGGGCCGACGACAGGGTCGGATATGGAAAGACCGTGGCGGCCAGATCCGCCAGGCCGAGGCCGCGTTGCATCGTCAGGGCGAGCGTGCCGATGATCTCGCCGGCACCCGCTCCCACGACGGTCGCCCCCTGGATCCGGCCGCGCGCGTGGTGCACCCGCACGAATCCGGCGACGTCCTCGTCCACGACGGCACGATCGACATCGCCCAGTGGCACGGTGATCGTTCCGGACCCGCGCGCCTGGGCTTCCGCGCTCGTGAGGCCCACGTGCGCCAGCTCGGGCGCGGTGAACGTGCAGCGTGGCACGACCACCGCGCTCACCTGTCGCCGCCCGAGGAACAAGGTGTTCTGAATGACGATGCGCGCCATCTCGTCGGCGGCATGCGTGAACCTCACGCGCGAGCAGACATCACCGGCTGCGAACACGTGGGGGTTGCCGGTGCGCAGACGGTCGTCCACCTCGATGCCGTCGTCGCCGGCCGTGATCCCCGCACGGGCGAGGTCGAGCCCGTCCAGACGAGCCACCCGCCCGGCCGCCACGAGCAGCCCGTCCCCGGACACCGGGCCGCTCTCGAGCGCAAGCGTGAACCGGCGCCCATCCCAGTCGACCCGCTGCGGGCGAGCAGCGAGCCGGAGCTGGACGCCATCGGCGGCCAGCGATGCGGCCACCAGCGAGGCGGCGTCCGGATCCTCGCGGCGCAGCACCTGCGACGCCCCCTCGACGAGGGTCACCGCGGCGCCCAGTCGCACGAAGGCCTGCGCCAGCTCGCAGCCGACCGGGCCGCCGCCCAGCACGACGAGCGAGGGCGGCAACGCCGCGAGCTCGAAGACGGTCTCGCTCGTCAGGAAGGGGGTGCCGGCCAGCCCAGCAACGGGTGGCACCATGGGACGGCTGCCCGTGGCGACCACCGCCTTGCGGAAGCGCAGCTCCGTTGCGCGCGCCGCCCCAGTGCGCACGGACACTGAGCGCGCGCTCGAGAACGCCGCCGAGCCGAAAAAGACGTGCGCACCGAGCGATGCGAGACGCGCCGCCGAGTCGTGGGGCGACAGGTCCGCGCGCCGCTCGCGCATGCGGCGCATGACAGCGCCGAAATCCGGCGAGGCACGGGCCGGCACGCCGACCGAAGCGCCGGCCCGTGCCTCGCCCACGACCCGCGCCGAGCGCAGCAGCGCCTTGGAGGGCACACACCCCGTGTTCAGGCAGTCCCCACCCAGGCGCTCGCGCTCCACGAGCGCGACCCGCGCGCCCAGACCCGCTGCCCCCGCGGCACAGACGAGGCCGGCCGTCCCGCCGCCGATGACGACGAGGTCGTACCGCGCCGCCGGCTCGGGGTTCGTCCAGCCGGGCGGCCGCACGTGGGAGAGGAGGCGAAGGTCGTCGTCGCTCACACGCCTCTATCTTCCACGAACCTCGCTGCGAACGCCCAGGCGCGGGCCGGTGGCTCGGGCGCCACGCCGTGCGCAAGCTGAGCTAGGGGTTAGGATCGAGCGCGCGCGGGTGTGGGAGGGGCTCATGAAGAAGACGGCAGCACGCCGCGGCCTGGCGGGCCAGGTGGCCATCGTAGCGGGCGCCACGCGCGGCGCAGGACGCGGTATCGCGCGAGGTCTGGGCGAAGCGGGTGCGATGGTCTACTGCACCGGCCGCAGCGTCAGCGGACAGCCGTCACCATACGGACGCCCGGAGACAATCGACGAGACCGCCGACATGATTGTCGCCTCCGGAGGTGCGGCGACACCGGTCCGCGTGGATCACACCGTCGAGGCGGAGGTCGTGGCGCTCCTCGAGCGCGTGCAGCGGGAGCAGGGCCGCCTCGACGTGCTCGTCAACAGCATCGGCGGCGAAGATCCGCTCATGGGCTTCCCGGCGTGGCTCTGGGATGCCGACCTCACCAACGCCGAAGCCGTTCTCCGAGGGTCGCTGCTGTCGCACCTCATCACCCTCAAGCACGCGGCCCGCGTGATGATCGGGCAAGGCCGAGGTCTCATCGTCGAGGTGACCGAAGGCAACAGCCTCGGCAGCGGCGGCGGCCCTGTCGCGCAGATCGTCAAGCTCGGGCTCAAGGGCATGGCGCTCGGCCTGGGCGCGCAACTCCGCCCCAAGGGGGTGGCGATGGTGGCGATCGCGCCCGGCTACCTCCGCTCGGAGTCGATGCTCCAGGGCTACGGCGTGACCGAGGCCAACTGGCGCGACGGGGCGAAGAAGGATCCGAACTTCCTCGCCTCGGAGACACCGCTGTTCATCGGGCGCGCGGTGGCCGCACTCGCCGCCGATCCCAAGGTGTTGAGACGGGCGGGGCAGCTGTTCAGCTCCTGGGAGCTCGGGCGCGAGCTCGGGTTCACCGACGCCGACGGCAGCCGTCCGGACTGGGGCCGGACGAAGATCGACTTCTCGGGCCACCCGCCGGAGCTGCTCACGTGGCTCCGGGCCGGAGCGGAAATGGAGACGGAGTGGCTGGCGACGGTGGCCGGTCGCGTCCGGCGATTCGTCAAGCAGTTGCCGGCCGGGCCGAAGAGGACGGCCGCGCGCAAGAAGACGGCACAGCGACCCTCTCGTGCAGCGTCTCCACGACGACGAACCTGAACACGAACCTGGAACCCGGAAGCTGGAACCTGGAACTGTACGTAGAAAAGGGGTGCCGCGAAGCACCCCCTTCCTTTCCATCGTCGTAGGCTTCAGTACCTGTAGAAGTCGGGCTTGTACGGCCCTTCCACCGGCACGCCGATGTAGTCGGCCTGCTCCTGCGAGAGCTGCGTGAGCTTGACGCCGAGCTGGTCGAGGTGCAGCCGCGCCACCTCCTCGTCGAGCTTCTTGGGGAGCATCGTCACCGTCCTGCCGTACTGCTCGGCGTTGGCGTGCAGCTCGAGCTGCGCCAGCGTCTGATTGGTGAACGAGGCCGACATCACGAAGCTCGGGTGCCCGGTGGCGCAGCCCAGGTTCAGCAGACGCCCCTCGGCCAGGATCATCACGCTGTGGCCGTCGGGGAACACCCACTCGTCGTACTGCGGCTTGATGTTGATCCGCTTGATGCCAGGGGTCTTCACCAGGCCGGCCATGTCGATCTCGTTGTCGAAGTGGCCGATGTTGCCGACGATGGCCTTGTCCTTCATCTTCGCCATGTGCCGGGCGGTGATGATGTTGAAGTTGCCCGTCGTCGTGATGAAGATGTCGGCCTTGTCGATCACGTTCTCGAGCGTGTTGACCTCGAAGCCCTCCATCGCCGCCTGGAGCGCGCAGATCGGGTCGACCTCGCTGACGATGACGCGCGCGCCCTGGCCGCGCAGCGCCTGCGCGCAGCCCTTGCCCACGTCCCCGTAGCCCGCGACGAAGGCCGTCTTGCCGCCCATCATCACGTCGCTCGCGCGGCAGATGCCATCGGTCAACGAGTGCCGGCACCCGAAGATGTTGTCGAACTTGCTCTTGGTGACCGAGTTGTTGACGTTGATGCCCGGGAACATCAGCGTGCCCTTCTTCTCCATCTCGTAGAGGCGGTGCACGCCGGTCGTCGTCTCCTCGCTCACGCCGCGGATCCCCTGGGCGATCTTCGTCCACTTGCCCGGGTGCTTCGACAGCTCCTCGCTGAGCGACTTGAGGATGACGCCCCACTCCTCGGGATCCTTGTCTGGATTGAACTGCGGCACCTTGCCGGCCTTCTCGTATTCGGCCGCCCTGTGCACGTACAGCGTGGCGTCGCCACCGTCGTCCACGATGAGGCTCGGACCGTCACCATCCGGCCACACGAGGCACTGCACCGTGCACCACCAGTACTCCTCGAGCGTCTCGCCCTTCCAGGCGTAGACCGGGATGCCCTTCGGGCTCTCGGGCGTACCGCCGGTCTCCGGACGTCCCACGACGACGGCCGCGGCAGCGTGATCCTGGGTCGAGAAGATGTTGCACGAGACCCACCGTACGTCGGCGCCGAGCAGCGACAGCGTCTCGATGAGCACGCCCGTCTGAATCGTCATGTGGAGGCTGCCCATGATGCGGGCGCCCTCGAGGGGCTTCTTACCCTCGTAGCGCTTCCGGATCGCCATCAGGCCCGGCATCTCGCTCTCGGCCAGCCGGAGCTCCTTGCGGCCGAACTCGGCCAGCCCGAGGTCGGCGACCTTGTAGGGGACCCGGCCGGCCTGCTTCGCCAGGTCGAACGGATGCGTTGCGCTCACTGCTGCTGTTGCCATTCCTTCTTCTCCTCATGCGCCGGCCTGGCCGGTCGTCGTCCACTCGGAACCATGAAACTTACCACTCTTGCAGACCCACTGTCCCGACCGGATCCGGGTCAGACTCGCGTCCCCATCGCCACGAACAGCGAGGGACCCTTCGCCTCCGACGGCGAAGGCAACGCCCGCACCCGAACGCCGTCGAACCCGGCGCCGGTCAGCAGGCGCGTGATCTGGCCCTCGGAGAACCCCAGCCAGACGTGCCCCATCCGCTGCTGGTACTCCTCCCGGTCGTGCGGATACATGTCCACCACCACCACACGCCCTCCCGTCCGGACCACGCGTCCGACCTCGGCGCACGCCCGGGAAGGCGTGGGCGCGTAGTGGAGCACGAGCGAGAGCATCGCCGCGTCGAGCTCGCCGGTCTCGAGCGGCAGGCGGTCGAGCTCCCCCGGCCGGAAGTCCACGTTGCCCGTGCCTTCGAGGCGGCGCCTGGCGGCGTCGAGCATGTCCGCCGAGCCGTCCACGGCCACGACCTGTCGCACGTACGGCGCCACCGTCTCGGTCACCTGGCCGGTGCCACATCCGAGGTCGCCGACGACGAGAGAGGGGTCGATCAGCCCCAGGGCGGCCCAGACGGCGAACTCGCCACCGAACAGCTCCCCACGCAGGTGATCCCACTCGCCGGCGGCCGTGGCGAAGAAGGCCTCCGAGGTGGCGCGTCGCCGCGACAGCACGCTCCCGAGGCGCCGATCGTCCTGCCCGGCTCCCCTGGCCGAGGCCACCTGCTCGCGGATGAGCGGCCACAGCCGCTGCGCGCCCGAGTCGAGGTCGTCGACCGGCATGCTGTAGAAGCGGCTCGTGCCGTCGCGACGCGAGCTCACCCACCCGTCGTCGGCCAGCGTCTTCAGGTGCCGGCTCACCGTGGACTGCGGCAACTGGAGCACGGCGCACAGTTCGGACACCGTCAGCTCGTGACGCTCGAGCAGCAGCAGCATGCGGCACCGCGTGGGGTCCGACAGCGCCGACATGTGGTCGAGAATGGGGGCGATCATCGATCCCAGAGTGTTAATCCGTATATCCGGATTTATGAATCTATCATGGCACGCCCACCGAGGTCAAGGCGGGGTCTCCCCCCCGAAACCCTCAGAAACGCAGGGTATAGACGAGCTTGCCGGCAAGCCGGCGGTCCAGCGTGGCGAAGCGGGCCCCGTCGAGCGCCCCCGGGTCGTGCCAGTTCTGCGTGTAGACGAGATACAGGTCGTTGCCGGGCCGGCGGATCCAGCGAAAGCGGACCTGCCAGCCCATCTGACCGCTGACATCGTCGTACTGGAGGTTGTTGACGACCGAGATCCACGGGCTGAGCTGCATGTTGGCCAGCACCCGGAGGAGCAGGGTGTCCACCTGCCCCTCGGCAAGGTCCAGCATGTTCCGCTCGGCCTCGATCTGCGCGAGTACGCCCGGGCGCGGCCGGACGCGCACGTTGAGCTGATACTCCGCGCCGGTCCCGGAATAGAAGCTGCCGAACGTGGCTTGCCCACCGAGCGCCACGACGTAGCGGTCGGCCATCGAGGCACTCACCTGGTGGCGCGTGAATCCATACTCCCCACCTGCCGGCAGCGTCACGCCACGGCCGACCTCGAAATCCTCCTCGAGGCGCTCGTGGGTGGGCTCGGCCTCGTAGGCCAGCTCGCTGCCGTCGGCGAAGACGAGCGTCAGGGGCCGGATGGCCGCGGCCTCGCTGAGCCGCCGGTTGTCCATGTCGTCGATCCAGCTCCAGTCGATCTCCTGCTGCACGGACCTGAGCCACGGATGCCCGACGAAGCGCCACGTGTAGCCGATCTCCGGGTTGTACCGACGGATGCCCCGCCGTCCCAGGAACCCCACCGCGGGATCGTAGTGGGACTGCAGCTCGCGGTACGAGAAGTCGAAGTAGAACGGATCGTTGGGAAACGCGAGCCGGGACCCGCGCCCGATGTCGCCGCCGGTACCGAGCGGATTGGTCGTGTGGAGGAACCATCCGCTCCACTCGACGGTCCTGCTGCCGCGGAAGCGGGACGTGCGCAGCACGTAGTCGAGCCCGATAGTCTCTCGCACTGGCAGGCCGGCGCCGCGATCCGCCCGTCGCGTGTAGAGCACGCCCGCGTACGATTCCTCCATGAAGCGACGGCGGAGGCGCGCCACCGTGAAGTCGCTGCCCGGCTCGGCCGGCACGTCTTCTGTGCGAACCTGGAGCAACCCGACGTCGTAGGCACCCGCCTGCCCCGTCAGCTTCCCCCCGACGTCCACCCCCTGGGGGGTGCCGTCCGCGGCCAGGCCGATGCGCCGGCTGAAGAAGGGGGTCACCTGGTCGCCGATCTCCCGGGCGAAGTCGAAGTAGCTCGCGCCCTGCAGGAAGAAATCCCGCTTCTCCTCGAAGAAGAGCGGGAAGCGCGTGATGTTGACGCGGCGCTCGTCCACCTCCGTCTCGGCGAAGTCGGTGTTCACGCTGAGCGTGGCGCGCAGTGCCGGCGTCAGGTTGTAGAACAGGTCGGCCCCGACGTCCCCGGTGCTCACGGCGCCGGGCGCGCCGCGCCCCGGCGCCGACGACACGTTGCCGACGACATACGGCTTCAGGTCGAGACCGAGCCCCTGCGACAGGCCGCGCAGCCCCTCGAGCCGGCCGGCGCTGGCCATGTGCGCCACCCCTTCGTTGCGGAGGTAGCCCGTCCACAGGCTCTCCTCGACCTTCCGCCGCACGGTGCGATGAAAGTTGATGCCCCAGGCCGAGAGCTCCGGATCGAAGTTCAGAGTGCTGAACGGAATCTCCATCTCCACGACCCAGCCCCCGGCGTCGCGCCGCACCTGAACGGTCCAGATGCCGTCCCACGACGGGTTGATCGCCGCCCCGAAATCGAGGGTCGTGCTGTCGGTGGGGTTGCCGCCGGGTGCGATCAACGCGTCGAACAGCGCGCCGAGCGGGTTGGTCTGGAAGACGTAGCCGCCACGGCCGTCGAGAAAGGTATCGAGCGCGACGGTGAACCGGTCGTCGGCCGAGAACGACTGGTCGCGCTGCATCTGGTTGGCCACGACGGCCTCCGGCTCGGCGTCGCGGAGCGCGGCGCCGATGAGGAGCCGGCGGGCGTCGTACAGGACACGCACCTCCGAGCCCTCGGTGGCCGGCGCCCCGCTGTCGGGCTCCCGCTGGCGAAAGCCGGACGCCGGTCGAGCGCGAGCCCAGGCCGGCTCGTCGAGCATGCCGTCGACGCGGACGACCTCGCCGTCCTCCAGCCGGACGGCCTCGACGACCGGGGCCATCTCTCCCGGCGGGGGCGTCTGGGCCCACGCGGCCGGGCCCGGCTGCAGCCAGAGCAGCGCGACAAGGACGAGGCGGCCCCGAACGCCGGTCACGCCCGGGCCAGCTCGGCCTCGAGCGTCGTGATCAGCCCGTCGAGCTCGGTGGCCACGGCCCGTACCGTGCCGTCCTCGCGCAGGTCGATGCCTGCCGCGCGGAGCAGATCCATCGGGTACCCGCTGCCGCCGGCGCGAAGCAGTCGCAGGTAGCGCGCCACCGCGTCGGCGCGCAGGCCGCCGTCCCGGGCTCGCAGATCCTGCATCAGGCGCGCCGTGGAGGCAAAGCAGGTGGCGTACTGGTACACGTAGAACGGCGTGCCGAAGAAGTGCGGGATGCGGGCCCAGGTCATCGACGTCACGGGCTCGGCATCGATGGCGTCGCCGTAGTACTCGTCGAGCAGCCGTCCATAGAGGTCGCAGAGCACCTCCGCCGTGACGGGCTGATCCCGTTCGACCAGGCGATGCGCCTGCAGCTCGAAATCCGCGAACATCACCTGCGTGTAGAACGTCCCGGCGATGGCGTCGATCGCGTGCTGGAGCAGCAGCACGCGCTGCCGCGGATCCCCGGCGCGCTCGAGCATGAGATCGAGGAACAGCGCCTCGCTGAGCGTGGAGGGCACCTCCGCCACGAAGATCGTATAGCCGGCGTAGACGAACGGCTGGGCCTCGTGCGACAGCAGCGTGTGCATCGAGTGGCCCATCTCGTGGGCGAGGGTGAACACGCTGTCGAGCGTTTCGTTGTAGTTGAGCAGCATGTACGGGTGCGCCCCGTAGACCGGAGCCGAATAGGCGCCGCTGCGCTTGCCGGCGTTCTCGTACACGTCGATCCAGCGCCCGCCGAGCGCCCGTCGGACGCGCTCCTGGTAGTCGGAGCCGAGTGGCGCGGCCGCGTCCACGATCCAGGCCCCGACGTCGTCGTAGGAATATCGGCGATCGTGGTCGACGAGCGGCACGAAGACGTCGCTCAGCCGGTAGGCCCCGAGCCCCAGGACCCGGCGGCGGAGCCGATGGTACCGACGCAGCGGCTCGACCTGCTGGCGCGTCACGCGAATCAGCGTCTCGACGACGGATGTGGGAATGTTGTCGCCGTGGAGGGCGGCCTCGAGCGTCGAGGCGTACCCGCGCGCCCGGGCCTCGAACCAGTCGCGCTGCAGCACGCCGTCGTACAGCGCCGCGTAGGTGTTGCGGTGGCCGGCGTAGGTCTGGTGAAACGCGCGATAGGCCGCGAGACGATCGTCGGCGTCCCGGTTCGTCTCGAGCAGCGCGCGGTAGCGCCCGTAGCTGAGCGTGACCGCCTCGCCGCTCCGGAGCGTCACCGACGGGAACTGCATGTCGGCCGTCGTCATGGCCGCGTAGCTCTCATGGGGCGCGGCGCTCGTGCGGGCCGCGAACGACAGGAGGCGCTCGCCCCGCTCGTCGAGCACGTGCGCCTGCTGATGGAACAGGCTCTCCACGGCGAAGCGGTACACCGCCAGGTCCGCGTGCGCCGCCATCCATCCCCGGATGGTCTCGAGCGGCACGGCCAGCAGCTCGGGATTGAACCAGGCGCCGGCCTGCTGCTGCCGCGCGAACAGAATCTGCACCTGCTGCCGGCGGGCAGCCACCGTGTTGTCCCGCTGATCTTCGTCGTACCGGAGCGAGGCGTAGTACCACACGCGGTACCCGAGCGCCCCCATGCGGTCCATCGCCTCGAAAGCGCCGAGCAGCGCCTCCGGCCCCGTGGCCAGCGTGCCCTGACGGGCCGCGAAGGCCTCGACGGCCGCCTCGAGCCCGGCGAGCATTCCCGCCCACTCGTCCCAGTCGCGACAGATGTCGGCGAGATTCCAGCGGTACCGGGCGGGTACGTCCGCGCGGGCGGCGAGCCCGCGAGCCTCCGTCATGCCCGCAGGAACTCCTCGAGCGCCGCGTAGTCGGCCGGCATCGACATCGCGTGGCGGGGGCGCGTCAGCGCGTCGGCCAGGACCTTCGGCAGCGGCACCTCGGCGCCGATGGCCGGCTCGACGACTTCCCGGAACTTGGCGGCATGCGCGGTGGCCAGCATCACGCCGTGGGCGTCCGGATGCTCCCGCAGGTGCTCCTGCACGGCCAGCCACGCAATTGCACTGTGCGGATCGAGCAGATAGCCGTGCTCGCGGTACACCCGACCGATCTCCTCGATGACCCGTGCGTCGTCGTAGGCGTAGCCGGCGATGTCGAGCCGCATCGCCTCGAGGTCGCCTCCGTACAGCGCCTGGACGCGCTCGAAATTGCTGGGCGCGCCGACGTCCATCGCGTTGGCCACGGTGCGCACCGAGGGTCGGGGCTCGTAGCAGCCCGTGCGCAGGTAGACCGGAACGGCGTCGTTCACGTTGGTCGCCGCCACGAAGCGATCCACCGCGAGCCCGAGCCGCCGGGCGATGAGGCCGGCCGTCAGGTTGCCGAAGTTGCCGCTCGGCACCGCCACCACCGGGCCCCGCCCGCCGGCCGGCGTCAGGCGGGCGAGGACGAAGTAGTAGAAGACCTGCGGCAGCAGGCGCCCGAGGTTGATCGAGTTGGCCGGCGTCAGCCAGACACGCGCACGGAGGTGGTCGTCGGCGAAGGCTTGCTTGACGAGGCGCTGGCAGTCGTCGAAGGTACCGCGCACGGCCACGGCGGTGATGTTGTCACCGAGCGAGGCCATCTGGGCCTCCTGGACGTCGGTGACCTTTCCCTCCGGGTAGAGCACGACCACACGTGCGTCCGGCACGCGGTGAAACGCCTGCGCCACGGCGCTCCCGGTGTCGCCGGAGGTGGCCACCAGGATGGTCAGCGGCGTTCCGTCGGTGAAGTGGTGCAGCAACCGCGCCTGGACGCGCGCGCCCACGTCCTTGAACGCGAGGGTCGGGCCGTGGAACAGCTCCAGGACCCGGACGCGATCCGTCACCTGGACGAGCGGAATGGGAAAATCGAGCGCCGCGCGCACGAGGGGCGCCAGCGCCTCCCGCGTGATCTCGTCGCGCAGCAGGTGCGCGCCGACGATGGTGGCGATACCGGTGAGATCCTCGCCGCGAATCCGATCCAGGTCGGCTGGCGGCAGCGGATCGAGGCGTTCCGGCATGTACAGGCCGCCGTCCGGGGCCGTGCCGGCAAAGAGCGCGTCGACGAAGGTGATCGGGGGCGAGGCGCCGCGCGTGCTGACCCACTTCATGCCGGTCGCCAGGCCGCCGTCAGGCCGGCACCCCCTCGGGCCTGATGGGCACGGGTCTCCCCCGCGCGTCCACCGCCACCAGCACCACCTCGGCCTCGGTCACCTGGACGTGCTCGCCGTGCCCGGTGGCCCCGGCGATCTCCGGGGGCGTGCCCCACCGCTCGGCGACCACCTCCACCCGGACGGTGACCGATGTCCTGCCGACGCGCACGGTCTCGGTGTAGAAGCTCGCGATGTCGCCCACGTACACCGGCTCGTGGAACTCCACCTCGCGCATCGCCTTGGTGACGAACCGGTGGGCCGCCAGCTTCCGGGCTTCGATGGCCGAGGCCAGGTCGACGTGCGCGAGGATCACGCCCCCGAAGATGGTGCCCAGCGCGTTGGTGTCCTTGGGCAGGAGGAGGATCCGGATGGTGGGCACACGGTTGCTCATCACGACGGGCCAGAACCTCCAGTCTACGTCCCCCTCGCCGGAGGGTCCATGGGTGACGCGGTACTTGCTACCAACGCCCGACCAACACGTTTATCATGGCGGGGGCATGTCCACGGTGACCAACGGCCGTCCCGCGGCCGACGTGACGACGTCCACGACACGCGCGTGGAGCGTCCACGACGCCAGCGAGATGTACGAAGTGGCGCGCTGGGGCCACGGGTACTTCTCGATCAACGAGCACGGCCACCTGCAGGCGCACCCGACCAAGGAGCCCGGCCGGCGCATCGACCTCAAGGATCTCGTCGAGCGGCTCCAGGTGCGTGGCATCGGCCTCCCCGTCCTCCTGCGCTTCACCGATATCCTCAAGCACCGGCTCGGGGACATCCATGCGGCCTTCCAGAACGCCATGACGCAGCACCAGTACCAGGGCGGCTACAGCTGCGTCTACCCGATCAAGGTCAACCAGCAGCGCCAGGTCGTCGAGGAGGTCCTGAGCTTCGGGAAGCCCTACGGCTTCGGGCTGGAGGCCGGCTCGAAGCCGGAGCTGCTGGCCGTCGTCGCCCTGGCCGACAACGAGACGCCGATCATCTGCAACGGGTTCAAGGACGCCGAGTTCATCGAGACGGCCATGCTCGGGCACAAGATCGGGCGCCACATCATCCCGGTCGTCGAGAAGTACACGGAGCTCGGACTGATTCTCGACACGGCGGACCGGGTGGGCGTGCGCCCCCGCATCGGCATGCGCGTGAAGCTGGCGGCGCGCGGCAGCGGGCGCTGGCAGTCCTCGGGCGGGTTCCGGTCGAAGTTCGGCCTCACCGTGACCGAAATCATCCGGGGTCTCGAGGAGCTGAAGGCGCGGGGCATGGAGGATTGCCTCACGCTGCTGCACTTCCACCTCGGCAGCCAGATCACGAACATCCGCATCGTCAAGGGCGCGCTCAACGAGGCCGCGCGCGTCTACACCGAGCTCGCCAAGATGGGTGCCGGCCTCCGGTACCTCGACGTCGGCGGCGGGCTGGGCGTGGACTACGACGGCTCGCGGACCAACTTCGAGTCGAGCATGAACTACACGCTCGAGGAGTACGCCAACGACGTGGTCTACCACATCCAGAGCGTCTGCGACGAGCAGGAGGTGCCGCATCCGACGATCGTCTCCGAGAGCGGCCGTGCGGTCGTGGCGTACCACAGCATGCTGGTCTTCAACGTGCTGGGCGTGTCGGCCTTCGGGGACGAGCAGGTCCCGACCAGCGCGAACCCGGACTGGGAGCAGCCGGTCGCCGACCTGATCTACACCTACCACCACGTCACCGAGCGCAACGCGCTCGAGACGTTCCACGACGCGCAGGCGGCGCTCGACACGGCGCTCAGCCTCTTCAACACCGGCTACATGCCGCTCGACCAGCGGAGTATCGCGGAAAACCTGTTCTGGGCGATCTGCACGAAGCTCCGGCGCATCACCCAGGGCATGGCCGACGTGCCGGAGGATCTGCAGTCGCTCGACGAACGGCTCTCGGACACGTATTTCTGCAACTTCTCCCTGTTCCAGTCGATCCCGGACAGCTGGGCCATCAAGCAGCTCTTTCCGGTGATGCCGATCCACCGGCTGAACGAGAAGCCCACGAGCCACGCCGTGCTCGGCGACATCACGTGCGACTCCGACGGCAAGCTCGACCGGTTCGTGGACCGGCGCGACGTGAAGCGGACGCTCCCGCTCCACGCCGTGGGCGCCGACCCGTACTACCTCGGCGTATTCCTCGTCGGCGCCTACCAGGAGATCCTCGGCGACCTCCACAACCTCTTCGGCGACACGCACGCGGTGCACGTCAGCTTCGACGAGCACGGGGCGGCCAGGCTCGACGCGCTCGTCAAGGGCGACACGGTCCGCGAGGTGCTCGACTACGTGGAGTTCGATCCGGAGGTTCTGCTCGGGAAGATGCGGACCGACGTCGAGACGGCGGTGCGGGAGGGTCGCATCGACAACGAGGGCGCCGGCCGGCTGATCCGCTTCTACGAAGACGGCCTCCACGGCTACACCTACCTCGAGGGCTGAGCCCCCTGGCGCAGCGACGGCGGGATGGCTGGGCCCTCTCTCCGATTCCCACCCCACAGCGCACAGTCCGCGCTGCGGGGGCCCCGGGTTCGACGCCGCGGCAGAACGGCTCGTCCGCGCGAGGACTGATGACGGCGGCGACGGCTGATCCTGGTCCGTACAGCCGTGCACAATCGTGTCGATAACGGCGTAACAGGTGCGCCAGTGGCGAATGAATCACCGCCGTCGCCGACCGGAAGGCTCCCGAACCGCTTTAGTCCCGGACGTCACGCCAGGCCCGGATGGCTGCCCGACGAGGTTCCCGAACTGCTGGGGCCGTCATGGACTTCGTGGCACGCCTCGTGCAGACTGCGTGAGATGGCCTCGTCAAACGTCCGAGCGCTCGTGGCCGTGCTCGCGTGCGCGCTGAGCGCCGCATGCGCAACGGGCGGCGCGATGCGCGCCGACGCGCCGCAGGATGCCGGAGGGCACAAGAGCTACCTGCTGCCGGCGGTCGAGATCCTGGCGATGGACGCGGGGGTGAACCTCGGAGGGCGGCTGGCGCTCGGTCCCGCCAACTACGAGGTGACGCTGGCCTCGATCCGCCGCAATCTGCGCGGCCCCTGGGTCGTCGACGAGGATCAGTTCGAGATCAATCAGTTCCTGCATCCCTACCAGGGGGCGATGTACCACGGCATCGGCCGGTCGAACGGCCTGGGCTACTGGCCGTCGATGGCCTACACGTCTGCCGGAAGCGCGTTCTGGGAGATCGCCGGCGAAACGACGCCACCCTCGATCAACGATCAGGTGGCCAGCGGCATCGCGGGCTCGTTTCTGGGCGAGCCGCTCTTTCGCATCTCGCGTCTCCTGCTGGATCGGTCCGACGCGGGCCCGGGCATCTGGCGCACCCTGGGGTCGGCGCTCGCGTCCCCGCCGGCCGGCATCAATCGGGCCCTCGTGGGTGATCCCGCCGGATCGCTCGCGCCAGACGCCGTGCCGTTCTCCGACATCCGCGTCCAGTTCGGCGCCACCGCCACGACGCGCGCCGGGTCGCCGTCGCTGTCCTCGCTGGCGCTGGATCAACCGAGCCTCGCACTCTCGATGGACTACGGGTATCCGGGACGCGCCAGCTATCGCCACGAGCGGCCGTTCGACTACTTCAGGATCGAGAGCAGCGTGTCGGGCAGCGGTCTGGAGCACCTGTCCACCCGCGGCCTGATTGCCGGAGCCGACTACCGGGCGGGACGCGTCGACGGCATCTGGGGTCTCTACGGCATCTACGACTACTTCGCGCCGGATGACTTTCGCTTCTCGAGCACGGCGTTTTCGCTGGGCACGACGCTGCAGGCACGGATAGCCGACTCGCTGGTGGTGCAGAGCTCCGGGCTCGTGGGCGCAGGCTACGTCGTGGTGTACTCGCTCGACCAGACGGACGGACGGGACGACCACTACGGCGTCGCGCCGCAGGCACTCGGGAGCCTGCGCGTGATCGCAGGGCGCCGGGCCGCCCTGGACCTGACGGCCCGGGAGTACTTCGTGAGCAACGTCGGCGGGTTCGACACGGGGCAACGCGATCTCATCTTCGTGGGAGACGCCTCGCTCGCCGTCCGCGTTCATGGACGACACGCCCTCGGCCTCACCTATCAACTCGCCAGCCGCAGGTCGGACTTCCCCATGGTGCCGGACCAGACGCGGGACCGGTCCACGGTGGGCGTCTTCTACACGTTCCTCGGCTCGGGCGGTTTCGGCGCCGTGCGGCGCGACGACTGACGAAGGCGTTCTGACCCCATTTCCGTGACGCCCGGTCATGCGGGGCTCGACGCGGTCGCCACGTCCTGCGCCGGGCGCGCCCGGGCGGCCACCGCCCCCGCGATGCGCGCGGCATCGCGGCCGACGCCGTGGATCATCGTGGACGAGAACGCGTAGAGGAAGTGGAGGCCGACGAAGAAGAGGCCGGGCTCGCTGCCCACGACGCCGCTCTCGTGTCGCGGCTCGCCGTGGGTGTCGAAGACGGGCAGATCGATCCACGAGAAGCCCGGATGAAAGCCGGTGCACCAGACCACGTTGGCCACGTCGAGCACACGGCCGTCCTCGAGCAGGGGCAGCCCGTTGCGGGCGCCCACCACGCGCGGCAGCCGTTCCACGCCGGCCGCCTCGAGATCCCGGGGTTTGGTACGCACGAGCGGACCGCCGATGTGCAGCACCTTCGGGCGCATCCGGCGCCCCATCGGCGTCGCCACGGTCAGCACGCGGTGGAACAGCACGCGCAGCACGAGACGCCAGAGCACGAAGCGGGCGATCTGGCCGTCCACACGGAACGGCACGTTCCCCACGTCGCGCCCCGCGAGCCAGGTCCGATGCCCGGGCGCCGCCTCGAGCGCGATCTCGGCGCCGGAGTTGCCGGCTCCGACGACGAGCACGGGCCCCTCCCGGAGCTGCGCGCGGTTCCGGTAGTGGTACGAGTGGACCTGCACGATGGCCGGATCGAGCTCACCGGCGAAGGGAGGCACGCGTGGCCGCTGGAAGGTGGCCATGGCGACCACGATGTTCCGGGCCACGAAGCGGCGATCGCCGGCGACGACGAGGAACCCGTCGCCCTGACGCGAGACCCGCTCCACGCGCGTGCCCAGCCGCACGGGCAGGTCGAAGGTCCGCGTGTAGTGCTCGAGGAAGTCGCCCATCTCGTCCTTGGTGGGGAAGCTGTAGGGTGGCGCCGGAAAGCGCAGGCCGTCGAGGCCGGCGTACCGGGCGGGCGTGAACAGGCGCAGCGAGTCCCACCGCTGGCGCCACACGTCGCCCACCCGCGCGCTGCCCTCGAGGATGAGGAACGGCACGCCCAGCCGCTTCAGGTGGTATCCGACGGAGAGGCCCGCCTGGCCCGCCCCGACGACGATCGTGTCCACGCGCTCGGTCGTGTGAGTGCTCTGCATGATGCCGCCTCCCTTCGCCTCCTGGTCCGGGTGCCGTCGATCCGGCAAGGACGAAGGTAGGCCAGGACCGCCCGAGGGCGCATCGGCCGAACGATGCAGCGCCGGTCGAGCCCGGGATGGGTAATTCGGCGCAGGCTGTGGGAGCGGTGCTGGTGCGATGGCACGCGTCGAGCAGGGTCAACTGAGCCTCGACGGCCCGATCACGCGTCACCTTCCCGACTTCGAGGATCCGTCGGGACTGCCGGTCTCCGGCGAGCCGGCCGTGTGGCACACGGGAGTCCGGTTCGGGAGCACGGCGTCGCTGATGCACTTTCCCCGCACAGACACGACGATCGCCGTCGCGACCAACCAGGGCTACGCCTTGATTCGCGTCGAGGTTCCGGAGCTGGGGCTGTCGGATCCGCTGCTGCGCCAGGGCGAGAACGAGTTCGCCACGCCGGGCACGCCGACCTATCGGCTCTGGTTCGAGCCGGCAGGTGAGCGGGCGGAGCGCGTGATCTTCGAGTGGGCCGAGGTGCGCTCGCTCGGCCGGCGGGTGAACCCGGCCCCCGAGCCGTAGCCCGGGGCCGCACAAGTCCGACACTGACTCAGAGCAGCTTGTGCTCGTAGGCGTACGCGGTGGCCGCCGACCGCGAGGGCAGATCCAGCTTGGTAAAGATATTGCTCAGATGGCGCGCCACGGTCTTCTCGCTGATGTCGAGCGAGGCGGCGATGGCGCGGTTGGTCTTGCCCGCGGCCACCAGCCGCAGCACCTCGACCTCCCGGCCGGTGAGCCCACCGGACGTCCTGGACACCGGGGGCGCGACGAGCGCCGCCACGCGAGCCGAGTCGAGCGCGGCTCCGAGCCGGTCGAAGGTCTCCTGCGCGGCCTCGAACTCGAGCTGCGCGCCGTCGAGGTCGCCGAGCGCCCGGTACGCGAGTCCCACCAGCTCGCGCACGCGCGCGATCTCGTAAGGCACGTCCAGTCCCCGCCAGATCGTCCAGGCGTCCCGCAGGTGATCGAGGGCGGCTTCGGGATGTCCGTCGGCCAGCGCGACGGACCCAGCGGCATGCGCGCCGGCGGCCTGGAGGAAGGGCGCCGCGAACTCGTCGGCGATCTGCGACAGCTCGTCGGAGGCGGTGCGGGCGGCGGGCACGTCCGGCTGCGCCAGCATGACCTCCACCGCCGCACCCAGCAGCCGTGCCCGCGCGCGCTTGTCCTTCGTCTCCTGCAGCATGCGGCGCACGGCGGCGCCGGCAGCCTCCACCTGGCCCTGGGCCAGCCGCAGGAGGGCGAGGCCGGGCTCGGGTCGTCGTCCTGCCTGGCTGGCTCGGCGATAGGCCTCCTCGGCGCTCGCCAGCTCGCCGCGCACCCGCCACAGTTCGGCCTGCTGATAGTGGACGGCCCCGATCACCGGCTCCGACGCAGCCTCGGTCAACCAGTCGGCGGCCCGACGCGCCTCGGCGATCGCGTCCTCCCAGGCGCCGTGCATCTGCATCAGCTCCGAGCGACGTACGAGGCACTGCCCGCGGAAGGGCCGCATGGCCGGATGGGCGGCACACCAGCGACTCAGGGCGTCGGTCCACTCCCGTGCGCGACCGAGATCGAACACGTCATGACAGGCGCTGATGACGCTGCAGTAAATCGTGCCCGCGACGATCGGCGACACCTCACCGCCCGTGACGGCGACCATCACCTCGTCGAGAAGGGCGAAGCCGTCCGTGCGCCGGTTCATGCGCAGCAGGGCCCGCGCCTGACCGTGCCGCGCGAGCGTCGTGACGTCGGGATCGCGAAAGCGGGCTCCGACGGCCGTGGCCCGTTCGAAGCCGGCCAGTGCCGCCGGCAGGTCGCTGCCCATCTGCTGAAACGCCAGGGCGCACTGCAGGAGGCCCTGCTCGACCGATTCCCGCCCGCACTCGTCGAGCAGGCGCCGCGCCCGTCCCATCCAGCCGCCGGCCTGCGCCCGCTGGGACGGGTGGTCGAAGAGGACGAAGGCGACCAGCAGGGCACAGCGTGCCGCGCGAACGGGATCGCCGCCGTCGAGAAAGGCGGCGTGCGCGCGGGCCCGCGCGTCCTGGCTGGCGGCGTCCTCGCCCACGAGGTACGCGGCCGTGGCGAGGCGGTCGAGATCGTCGGACCCGAGCGGCTCGGCGCGATCGGCGGCCGCGAGCGCACTGAAGGCCGCGGCCCAATCGTCGCGCGCGAACGCGGCCCGGCCGCGGGCGAGTTCGCCGGCTGAAACCATGGCCCTCATCATCGCGCAGGAGGTGCTTGCGTGGCCACGCTGCGCCGGCTGGCGGCGCCTGCGCGCCGATGCGCGGGCCGCTACACTCGACCCGGGCGCCCGTAGCTCAGCTGGATAGAGCACCGGCCTTCTTTAGGATTCGGCACGCCTCACGGCCCGAGGGCGAAGATCTGCAGGTCGCGGGCCCGGACCGACGCCGTCCCGCCGGGAGTGGTGGAGATCGCGATCGAAATCGCCACCGAGGTGATGCCCGGACCGGCGTGTGCCTGGAACACGGCAGGTTCGAAGCTGTGCAGGAACCGCCAGTTCTCGAAAACGAGGCTGGCTTCACCGATTCCCGATCGTCGGTCGACGAGCAACTCGAGCGTGAATGGGCGTGGGTTGATCGGATCGAAGATGACATCGTACGCGGCCTGCGGCACGTTCGGCAGACCTGACGGAGGGCTCGCGCCGACAACATTGAGCCGGGCACCGTTCCCGCGAACCTGGAGTGTGGCCGCGGTCCGAATCTCGTTCGGCAGATCGTCCTGATAGCCCGTACGGGCCCCGACGCTGACGGCCCACACGCTGCCCGGGTCGTGCGGCCCGACCGGCGCGGTGAACGTGGCCCGCAGGCCGAATACCGACCCCTGGTCGAAGGCGACAGGTGTGGCGAAGAGGCCTGCCCCCACGGGCCCGACGACCGAGCCAGCAGGGCGTGTGATGCGCAGTTCCATGGTCCCGGTGCCGGTCGTCCAGGTGGGACTGGTGCCCGCGACACGACTGTCGCCCGGGCTGAGTGGGCCAATGCCGAGGGGATCGACGCCGCTGTCGAGCCGGCCACCGCCTAGCGTGGCGTGGTAGGCGAGATGCAGGTTCCCGCCTGACTGCGCCAGCCCC
>Ga0299906_10001074_pt1 | contig 23845 bp, 27 predicted proteins | sample RVTome_14_FD_200259 | JGI IMG/M metagenome (GOLD analysis project Ga0299906, IMG submission 200259) | Soil microbial communities from uranium-contaminated site in the Upper Colorado River Basin, Wyoming, United States - RVT145D125 (version 2) ...
AGGCACCCAAGTCCGCGTCGGTCGTGCTGACTTTCATGCCCCTGACGTTGCGCACGATCGAGGAGACGACATTGACCGCTGCGTCCGTGATCTTCGTGAGCTCACCGAAGGCGTCGTGCGATCGTTAGGTCCCACGTCGGCACCGCGGCGAGCGGCGGGAAGTGGCCCTCGGCGACGGCAGCGTGCTGCAGGTCGATCCGGAGACGACACTCGCCGTGCATGTGGACGAGGATCGGCAACAGGTCACGCTGGAGCGCGGCCGGGCGCTGTTCCGCGCAGCAAAAGATCCCAAGCGGCCGTTTACGGTACGGGCGGATGGCACGATCGTGCGCGCCATCGGGACGACATTCGCTGTCGAGCGCCGGGGGGCAGGGCAGCCACCCGCCCGCGACTGCGCTGCTCAATAGGCCGGACCGGACGCGGGCACCTGCGTCTGTGCGCGGTCGCGGAACCACTTGGAAAGGATCCATTTTTCGCCGGAGGTCGGCGGAAGGCCGGCGTGGCGCGTCATTCGGTCCGGAGTGCCGTCCGCGCCGACATTCCGCCAGAAGAGCGCCGTGCCTTGCTCGCCGCGAATCTCCAGGTCGATGTCGACGAACGCCGTCGCGCCGCCTTCGTATCCGGCATTGAGGAAAACGAGGCACGTCGCGATGCGCTGGCCACCGACTGCAAGCTGGGCGGCGTGCACCGGTGCATCCGGGTCGAAGTAATCGAAATGAGGGGCGAATTGCTCGCCCGGCGCGTAATGCAGCACTGACGTCGGTTCGCCTTCCGCCGGCGCTGCGCCGGCGAGGCCGGCTAGCATGCGGTCCACGCTGTCCGTCACAACATCCCCTTCAAGAAGCCAGAAGTTCGCGAATGAGTTGGTGCGGCTCTTGCTGATGAGTTCCGCGCCGCGTTCCGGATCATTCACACGGGCGCGCGTCAGATAGGGAGCGGCGGCGCAGATCAGGTAGTCGCACAGGTCGTGGGAAAGGACGCCGTGGCGCATGCGGATAGACGGCGTTTCGCGGACGATCTCGACTGCGCCCTCCGGCAAGTCGGGCCGTCGTGCGGCGCGCTTGATCTTCTTCCACTCAAGGCGCCTGAGCGGACCGTCGGATTTCGGCAGGCGCGCCAGTTTCCGCCGCGCCACGAGGTCTCCGGCCGTCGCCGCACCGCGGAGCAGCGTCCGCTGCTCGGAGACGAGCTGCCGGGGCAGCAGAAACGCCAGCTGCCGCATGGAAATCGGGTCGCCGAACTGCGCGCCGCGTATCAGCCAGTCGACCGCCTTCGTCCAGCTCTCGTCCACGCCGCGCCCGCGAGCATAGAGCGTCGCAAGCAGCCGCCGCGCCTCCGGTCTGCCCGCCCGCGCGGCCATCCGGACGAGCCGGAAGCCGGCATTGTCGTCTCGATGGACGATGTGTCCCAGTAGGCAGCAAACGCCAAGTTGACCGCACGCGAACGGATCACCGGCGCTGGCGCCCAGTTCCAGCCAGCGCCGCGCTTCGTCCCAGTCTCCACGCACCCGCGCCGCATCGTACCGCCGTTCATAATCGGCTGCGGCCTCGACAGCGGCATTCTTCACAGGTCGAGTTGATTTGGCGCCGGCGTGGCCCGAACGTGATCGGATGGCGTCGGCGCGCCTCGAGTCGCGCATACTATCCCTTCCCGCCACCTGCGGAAGGGTTCAGTATAAGATGGTCTTTGTCGGTCTGGCAAAGGCTGCCGGACGAGGGCACCGATTCGGGAAAGCGTTCGTGCCGGAAACAAGGAGCCCGGCTCGCTTCGTCAATCGGCGACTGTGTCGGCGGTTCATCGTCAGACTGCCTGGCATGCGGGGAGCACCAATGGTGAACGGAGAATCGAACCTGGCGAGCGTCTACCTGGAACGAGGCTATGCGCTGATCAAGAACGTCGTTCCACCCGAGGTCGCCGGGGTATTTCTGTCTATTACGCAGAGGGCGATGGGAGACAGCCGTGACGCCCAGGCGCGTTTTGTGGCGAGCATGAAACCTCTCAGCAAGCCGGCTTACGACATCTACAGCGCCGATTATCCGGCCGCGCTGACGTTTTTGTGGGCGCTCACGCCTTTCGTCGAGAGTGTGATCGGCAAATCGCTCCTTCCGACCTATTCATTCTTCCGCGTTTATCAGAAGGGAGGGGTCTGCATGGTGCATTCGGACCGTCCTTCTTGCGAGCACAGCATGAGCCTCACGTTGGGCGCGTCCGACGACCTGAAATGGCCGTTCACGATCGGACAGCGCCGGCTTTCCGAACAGGAAATCCGGGCGAAGGAGATTCTGCCCGATTTCGGCGGAGACGGATTTTCAGCACTCGAAATGGAGCCTGGCGACGCGGTCCTCTATCAGGGCGTCCACTACCGTCACGGGCGCCTCGCTCCCAACCCGAACCGCTGGTCCGCTCATATGTTCCTGCACTGGGTCGACCGCGACGGGCCGTTCAAGGAATTCGCTTTCGACAAGAAAGCCCTTCCCCGCGGCGCGGAGTTCAAGTTCTAGCTTGTGTCCTGTCCCGTAAATGACTTGCCATTTTCGGTCGGCCATGAGCCCATCGCCTGCGTGACGAACGGCATTCAATGAGTGACCCGGCCGAGATCCTGAAGAGAAAGGCAGAGAACCTGCGGCGCCAGGGGCGCCGCCGGGAAGCCGTCGCCACGTATCAGCATCTGCTCGCGCTCCGGCCCGGGCTGGCCGACTGCTGGTACAACCTGGGCTGGCTGTTGAAGGCCGAAGGCGAGCTCGAGGCCGCCCTGGACGCCTATTCCAGGGCCCTGGCTTGCGGCGTGCGCGATCCGGAGGAGGTGCATCTCAACCGGGCAGTGATCTATTCGGATCACCTACGCCACGACGCCGCCGCGGAGGCCGAATTACAGGCGGCGCTTACCGTCAATCCCGCCTATCTTCCCGCCCTGCTCAATCTCGGAAACCTGCACGAGGAGAAGGGCGACCGCGACGCCGCCGTCGCGTGCTACGAGCGTATCCTCTCATCCGCTTCCGGCAGCCGGGACGACCCAGCGGAGGCGCTTGCTTGCGAAGCGCTGGCCCGCCTCGCGCACCTGCGTCCGCCATCGGGCCCAGACGATCCACTCCTCGCCCGTCTCGAGCGCGCCGCCCGCGAACCTGCCGTGGCGGACGCCGTCACACGCGCCAACCTGCTCTTCGCACTGGCCCACGCGTTCGACGGCCTTGGCCGGTTCGACCACGCATTCCCGGTGTTCGAGCAGGCGAACAGGTACGCGCGCAGCACCGGCAGCGCCTACGACCGGCAGCGATCCGAGGGTCAGTTCGACGCCATCGTCGCCGCCTTCGGGCAGCCGCCTGAAAGCAGCGCCGTGCCGCCGGCGGGTCCGGGCGCCCGGCCGGTATTCATCTGCGGCATGTTCCGTTCGGGCTCGACCCTGGTCGAGCAGGTGCTATCGGCCCATCCGGCGGTGATCGCCGGGGGTGAAATGGATTTTTTCCCGCGGCTCGTCCGCGGCACGCTGTCACCGTTCCCCGCCTCGATGGCCGCGCTGGATTCCGCCCGGGCGACGGCGCTCGCAGAACAATACCGGGCGGACGTCTCGAAGCGGTTTCCCGAGGCGCGCAGGGCCGGCTTCGTCACGGACAAGCGTCCCGACAATTTTCTTCTCATCGGCCTGATCAAGCGCCTGTTCCCCGCGGCGAAGTTCGTGCACACCGTGCGCTCTCCCCTGGACAACTGCCTGTCCATTTACTTTCAGCACCTGGACCAGGCGGCGGCGAGTTACTCCAGCGACCTGCGTGACATCGGCCATTACTACGGCCAGTACCAGCGCCTGATGACGCATTGGCGCAGCCTGTTTCCGGACGACATTTTCGACCTTCGCTACGATGCGTTCGTGCGCGAGCCTGCGCCGGCGCTGGCGGAGCTGCTTACGTTCCTGGGGCTAGAGTGGGACGATAGTTGTCTCGAGTTCCATTGTCAGCCGGGCGTGGTGAAGACGGCGAGCTACTGGCAGGTGCGCCGGCCGTTCTACACACAGGCGTCGGGGCGCTGGGGCAATTACCGGGAGCATCTCGGCCCGTTGCGGGAAGCGCTGCGCGAGGCCGGCGTAGAAGAAGTGCCTTAGAACCTGTCTCAGTCCACCGGCGTCATGTCGAAAGCGACCGTCATTCGCGGCTCCTGGCCTTCGAATGGTACGGTGCCATGCCACATGTACGACGGGAACAACGCGACGAAGCCGGCTTTCGGCTTTATGAATCGGCGCGGCGGGAGATCGAGCCCGAGATCCTCGGACGGCTGGCCGAACTGGATCCAGCCGGCATGACCGTCGTCACCCCGCCCGATCGACGGCGGCAGTGAGACGTAATAGGCCGAGCTCATCCAGCCTTGTGGATGGAAGTGGTTGACGTGGCGGCCCTTTGACCAGAGCTTGACCGACCAGGAGCCGACGAAGCTCGCGGTTCGCTTCTTGCGCCCGAAGAAAGGGTGTTCCCGATCGTCCGGCATGGTCGCGATGTGCCGTTCGACTGTGCGTGTGATGGCGGCCTGCGTGTCCCTGAGGAGCGGGTCGGGGCGGCCGAACAGACGTCCCGACGTCTGCGAACCGCCGCGCAGGCTCTGGTTGACCGGCTCCCGGCACGCCTTGTGCAAAGCGTCGAGGGTCCCCGCGAGCGCTGCCAGGAACTCGGTGCCGCTCGCGAACGTCCCCGGGGACTCCACCTCGACCAGCACAATCGTGCGCTCGTAGTCGCACAACCAATGCTCGCGCGGGTCGCCCACGAGCCGCCACGCCGTGCCGAGATGGCCCCAGGCCTCCTGATTAGTCGGGTCGGCCTCGGTCGCTGCCGTGGCGATTGCCGCAGCACCGTCCCACTGCCCGGTGCGGAGCAAGTGGCGCGTGTAGGCGTTCAGGAAGGCGGCATCACGCACACCCATGACCTCGTAGATGTGCGCATACAGGGAACCGGAAGCCTCCGGCCGCCTCAGTTCCTCGAGGGCATTGGCCTCAACGATCGCCAGGGCGGGAGCGGGATTGGCCGCGCCCCGCAGGCGCCGGACCCGTTCCAACGCTTCCTCGGCGCGATGGGCCTCCAGCAGAAATCGTATCAAGGCCAGTTGCAGCTCGCCGTTGCCCGGCTGGCCCTCGGCGGCTTCGCGGAAGGCGGAGAGCGGGTCCTCCCCCGGCGCGAGCAGGTCGCCATGCTCCCACAGCAGGTGCGCCAGAGTCACGTGCGCGGCGGTATAGTGCGGTGCCGTCTGCGCCAGCCTTCGGACCCTCTCGAGTGCCGCGCCGATTTCGCCGAGGTCGATCAGCGCGCCGACTTCCGCATCGTCGAGCTCGGGTCCCGTGAACCCTGCCTTGCGCGCCTTATCCAGCAAGGGCAGCGCCTCGGCGGGTCTGCCCTGCAGTTTCACCACCACGCTGAGATTGACCCACCCCGCGCCGTTGGCCGGCGCGCGCGCGACCGCCGCACGGAAGGCCGCCTCGGCGCCGTCGAGATCGCCCTGCGCGCGGCGCGCGTTGCCGAGCGCGTGCCAGGCCGATGCCGAAGAGGGCGCCAGCGTGATGGCGCGCTCCAGCGCCCGGACCGCGTCGCCTGTCTGCGCGACCTCCAGGGCGGCGAGTCCGAGATTGATCCAACCCTGGACAAAAGCCGGGTCGGCCTCGACCGCGCCTCGGTAGAGACGCAATGCTTCGCCGATCCGGCCGAGCTGCTTCAGCAGGTTCGCGTAGTTGCCGAGGATGGCCGGATCCGCCGGTGCCAGTACCAGCGCGCGCCGGAAAGCCGTTTCGGCCTCATCGCGGGCGCCGGTCGCCTTGTGGCAAAGGGCGAGGAGATGCTGCACCTCCGCCGAATCGGAAGCATTCGTTGCGACGCTTCGGGCGATCGACAGGGCCTCACGGGTGGCGCCTTTCTGTAGCAGGCGTACCGCCTGGTTGACGCGCCGGGCCTGTTCCGCCGAAATGGCGTTGGGTAACCGCTGGTTCATGCCGCCGCTCACGGGTAGAGCCGAAAAAGTCAGGCCATTGTAACGGGTCAGCGTTGGTGTCGTGATCCGCGGCTCGGCCCGGCACGTGGTCCCGAATTCGTCCGTCCCTATCTCTGGAGCCGGCCCGCATCCTGACACATGCAGAACGGCGGATCGGCCATCGGCAGGCGCGACGGATACAACGAGCACATCCACACCTCACCGATGGCGCAACTCGCCATACCGGCGGGAAGTGGGTGCGGAGGCGAAGATCCGGCGGACGCGCAGCCGGCGAGTGCGGTCGCACCGGCCAACGCCGCGATCCTGCCAAGTAGCTGTATTCTCATGATTAGCCTTCCTTCCCCGGCGACCGTTCTTCCTTCGACTCGTGGCCGTCGTTCTAATCCGCCGGAGGATACACGCTGCGGCGCCCGCGCCGCCACAGCGCATCACTTCGTGGCCGAAGGTGAGGCGCTCCCCGCGGTTCTGTCCGGCCGCCGGGCCGACCCCACGCCCGCGAGTCCTATTGTGGCGACCACGCAACGACGAGGTGATTCACGCCCAGAACGCAGGCGGCTCCAGCTCGATGAGCATACGCCGCTCGTTGCGTTTGCGCAAAGAACTATTCCATTTGGTAATAAGCCGGGGTACAATCCCGCCACCTACGGTGGGCCAGGCGGCCGGCAGGACGAAAGCCTGTCGTGCGATATCGTCCTACGCCGACGCGACCTAACTTAGAATATTCCTTTATAAGGGAGGGGGATAAAATGTCCAAGAACTCAAGCTTGAGGCAGGCCGTGAGGCTTGCTCTGCTTTCAGGTGCCGCATCTTCACTGAGCGTTGCGACGCATGCGCAGGATCCTGCTGCGCCCGCCGAGCTCGAAGAGATCACCGTAACCGGTTCGCGCATCCCTAACGCCAATCTGATCAGCGCGAGCCCGGTCACCCAGATCGATTCCGACCAATTCGACCTCTCCGGTACGACGCGAGTTGAGGATCTCCTGAACACCTACCCGCAGCTGGCGCCCTCGTTCGACTCCTTCACGGTGAACCCGACGACGGGGTTTGCGACCGCCGACCTGCGCGGCCTCGGCACGTTCCGCACGCTGGTGCTGGTCAACGGCAATCGCCTGCAGCCAGGCGGCATCCGCAGTGAGGCGCGCGACCTCAACCAGATTCCGGCTGCCCTGATCGAGCGCGTCGAGGTCCTGACCGGCGGCGCTTCCGCCGTGTACGGCTCGGACGCCATGGCGGGCGTCGTAAATTTCATTCTCGACAGCGATTTCGAGGGCCTGAGCATCCGGGCGGGCATGTCCGGCTACCAGCACGACAACGACGACGGGTACGTCGGAGGGCTGCTGGACAACGCCAGCTTCGAGAATCCGCAGGGCGGCACCGGCCTCGACGGCGATACCATGAACATCGACATCGCGATCGGCAGCCCCTTCGCCGGAGAGCGGGGCCACGCGATGGGCTATTTCACCTATCGCGACAACGACGAGCTGCTCCAGGGTACTCGCGATTACTCGGCCTGCGCGCTCAATGCGGGGGGCACCGTCTGCGGCGGTTCCTCGACGGCGGCTGTGCCGAATTTCCTGGTGTTCGCCGACGATTACGCCAACTTTGCGCACCTGAACACCGACGGCAGCTGGGCGACGGGTGTCGGGGAGCTCTACAACTTCGCGCCGATCAACCACTACCAGCGCCCCGACGAGCGCTATACGTTCGGCGGCTCGCTCAGCTACGAATCGTCCGAGTTCTTCAAGCCGTACATCGAGTCGATGTTTGCGACGACCAACACCTCGGTGCAGATCGCAGAGAGCGGCACGTTCTTCGTGAACCTGCTGCAAATGGACTGCGCCGATCCGCTGCTCGGGAGCATGTGCGGCGATCTCGGCATCGACCCGGCTCAAGGGCTGATCGACGTCTACGTCGGCAAGCGCAACGTGGAGGGCGGTCCCCGCAGGGCTGAAATCGATTCCTCCTCGTTCAGGGTCGTGGCCGGTGCTGAGGGCCGGATCACCGACGATTGGTCCTATAACGTGTCCTACCTGATTGGCCGCAGCTCCTCCAGCGAGGCCAACGTGAACGACCTGCTAAGCGACCGGGTTGGCCCCGCACTGCTGCAATGTCCTCCCGGATCCCCCTCCGGCTGCATTCCATACAACGTGTGGGTGCCGGGGGGCGTAACCGTGGAAGCCGCGAGCGCACTGTCGGGTACCGGAATGCGTTCGGGCTACACGCAGCTCACCGCCATTGGCGGCTACGTCTCCGGCATCACGCCGTTCATCCTGCCGACGGCCGACACGCCGGTTTCGCTGGTCGTGGGCTATGAATACCGCAAGGACGAGTACACGGTCCGCACGGATGCCAACATGCAGTCCGGTAACTTCACCGGTCTAGGCGGCCCGCGCCTGCCGATCGACGGGTCGTTCGACGTGAACGAGATCTATATGGAAGCCGGCATCCCGCTGATGGAGGACAGGGGCGTCCTGCAGGCTCTCGCCCTCGATCTCGGCTTCCGCTACTCGGACTACGACACCTCGGGCGGTGCGAACACATGGAAGGCGGGACTTTCGGCTCAGTTCACCGACCTGGTGCGGCTGCGCGGCAGCTTCAACCGCGCGATCCGCGCACCGAACAGCACCGAGCTGTTCAGGGACCAGCAGATCTCGCTGTGGGGTGGCGACGATCCGTGCGCGCTGGAGGCCGCCGATATCGGCACGGGAACACCGGAGTTCACGCCTGAGCAGTGCGCCAATACGGGCGTGAGCGCGGCCCAGTACGGCACCATCCTCGCCAGCCCCGCCGCCCAGTACAACCAGCACAGCGGCGGCAATCCGGACCTGCAGCCCGAAGAAGCGGACACCGTCACCCTCGGCTTCGTGCTCACGCCGCTCGACGGCCTGGATGTTTCCGTCGACTATTTCGACATCGACATCACCGATCGGGTCGGCTCGATCGGTGCCGAGACAGTGCTCCGCTTCTGCGGCCTGACGGGCGATCCGTTCCTGTGCAACAAGGTGAACCGGAACCCGTCTTCCGGCGACCTGTGGGTCGGTTCGAGCTTGCAGACGTCCGGGTACGTCGAGAACCTCGATGCGAACTTCGGCGATCTGAAGTGGAGGGGCGTCGACCTGCTGGCCAGCTACGACTGGGATATGTTCGGCGGCTCGATCAGGGCCAACTTCGTCGGCACGTACATGATCGAGCAGGAGATCGCACCGTTGCCGGGCGTGAATCCGGATGCCACCTTCGACTGCGCTGGAGTCATCAATCCCGATTGCCAGCAGCCTTCGTGGCGGCACAACATCCGTTTCACTTACTCGCGAGACCGGATCACCGGCTCGGTCGGCTGGCGCTACGTGGGCGAGATGGACTACGAAACCACGGCCGGCGACCCGGGCACGACCGATCAGATTCTGGTCGACAACGGCGGCAAGCTCGATGCGTGGAACTACCTGGACCTGTCGGGAATCTACGCCATCACGGACTTTGCCTCAGTCACGCTGGGCGTTCAGAACGTGCTGGACAAGCAACCGCCGGTGACAGGATCCACGGTCACGCTGAACGGGAACTCCCCCGGCGGCTACGACCAGATGGGGCGGTTCATCCATGCCACCTTGAACCTGGATTTCGAGGCTTTCTGAGAACCCAGGTGCGCGAAACGGCGGGCTTTTGCCCGCCGTTTTTTTTCCGACGACAGATCGCGATGATTGAAGCCAGAACCGTCTCCGCCAAGGCCTCGTTCGAAGGCAGGATGTTCCTTTACGAGCAGCCCGAGCTGCTGACGAAGGAAGATCACGGCGGGCTGGGCTTGGCGCCGGTCGCGCGGCCGTACGATTTCGTTCGAGCCGTCCGGGCCGTGCCGCTGGTCGCGCTGGAGTTCCGCCCCGCGCAAAGGGATTATCCGGTGGTTTTCTCGGATACGGAGATACCATCGCCGCTCGCCGTGCTCGGCGTCATGGATGACGTCAACCTGTTCGTCGACGAGAACGGCAACTGGATCCGCCCGCATTACATACCCTCGTACTTACGATGCCATCCGATCGCCCTGGCCCAGGCACCGAACGAGCAAACGGTCGTGTTGATCGATCGCGCAGCCGCCACGATATCGGAGCAGCCGGAAGAGCCGTTCTTCGAGGATGCCAGCGTGACGGACAGAATCCGCGCCCGGATCGAGTTCTGCGCCCGATACAACCAGGAACGCCAGCGAACCGTGAGGTTCTGCACGCGCCTGAAGGAACTGGGGCTCTTCGCGGGCCAACGGGTCATGCTGCAGCCGCCCGGCGGGGAGAAACAGTCCGCGGGAACGTACGTTGCGATCGACGTAGAGAAGGTCGGCAAGCTGGACAACGACACGCTCCGGGAGCTGCATGACGACGGATCGCTGGCCGCCATCTACGCCCATGTCTTCTCACTGGAGAACTGGAGTCGCCTGCTGGACCTCAGGATGGAACGGCTGGTGGCGAAAGCCGCTGAAATCGACCAAAATCCGAAACTGTAAAAGGAGCCTACATAATGCGTATTTGTGCCGCACTCGCCTGTTTCATCCTGGCCGGGTGTGCAACCTCGACAAGCGATGACCGACCCCGCATGCCGGACCGCGACTTCGCGGCAAAGAATTCAGACGGCGAACGCCTGATTTGCACGGCGGAGCCCGTGATCGGCACGCGCCTGCCCCACCGCCGCGTGTGCCGGACCGCGGAGGAGTGGGAGGTGATCAACCGCCAGGCCACGGAAGAGGTGGATCGCGTGCAGCGCGGGCCGCTACCGAACACCGCTCAAGATGGCAACTGAAGGATAAGAAATTCTATCGCCCGGATCGAGCGATATACGAGCCGAAGGGGCGTGGAATTCTTGCGGCGGAGCTGACACCAGCGAGCATTTGCCGGAATTCTTGCCTGCCGGGATGGTTTACTGGTCGGATTCGGTGACAGAATGCGTGAAGGAGTAGCTTTTTGAGCAATAATTGCGCTCGTAGAGCTGAAAGGCTTCTTTCGCCGGTAGGTACTCGTCGGTACGATTCCACGCCAGATCGCGGAGCTGCGGCTAATCGGGCAGATGCACGATCAGCTGATCGAGGGCATCGTCCAGGAGCTCCGGAAAATCGGCCGCGCGACGTGCGACGGCCAGCTTGGCGGCTGTGTTTCCGGGCAACACGAGCAGCACGTTGACCAGGCCCGCCCGGCGTTCCCGTTCGCGTTGCGCACGCTTGGCGCGTCGGAGTTGTTCCGCGCGCGTGATCTTGCTTGTCACTGGCCGAGCGACCTTGCTCATGCGGGCATGCTCGGCCAATTGTGACGACATGTCCACAAGCAATTCCTTGCCAATTAGCCTGCGGCACGTCCGCCATCCTGACGGGCAGCGCGGGCTGCTCCCGGTCGTGGGCCAGCGTATCCTCGCCGGAGCGACATGTTGTTGCTATTCGAGTACCGGGGTGCGCCCGTTCTTATGAGCTTATGATTACGTAGAAACGCGACTTTACCGCGTTACAGACAGAGCCATTGCGTTGCCACGACCGGGCGATCGATGGGGTGGTGCTTCGGATATTTAAATCCACTTCTTGCAGCTCTGTGGCTTCGAGAATCCGCGCGAATCCTGGTTCGCCACGCAACGGCTTGAGCAGCTTATCGGTCTTTACTTGCATGAGTCCGGGGTCACGCACCACGAGCGCCCGCTCGGCGTTGTTTTGCGTTTCGAAAATACACATGGCGTGGTGGAAACGAACGCGACTTGCGTTTTTGTTCAGCTCCAGCGCTCGCTCGGGCGAATGCCGCACACCTTCGCAGTCCCTCGCTCTGTGCTGTAGGGTTGCCATGAAAGACATGTACTCGAGCGAAAGCGGATTCCAAATGCTCGATTAGGGCATCCCAACTCCCGAGCGACATTACCGTACGCCAGCCTATCTTCTTATCCCGCGATAGGATTCTCGGCTCACGTCGACATACGGTTCTAAGAGAGTCGCTAAGTAAGCCGTCCAGATGGGCTAGGGCCATCACGATTTGAACACCGGCAACAACTGAATCGAAATCCGCCTTTTCTTTCGCATCTCCGGTCGATGCATACTGAGAGATCAGCAAACGCAGTGCCGTAATACTGAACGGGCTGGCTGAAAACGTTGCCGCTTCTGAGGTGCCTGAAGCTCGCTTGGCTGCTTCGGCAGCGCGCAACAACGCGCCACCGGCTGACTCGAAAGTTTCGGCCAACTCTTCCCTCATTTCCGGCGGAAGCTTCCGTGGAAAGTCGTCCAGTACGGCCGTGGCAGCTAGCAGAACGAGCTGGAGCTGCGCCATATTCGCTTCGTAGTCAAAGTATCGTCTCTGATATTGATGCCACAAATTTGCCACGATCCGCTCTCTTGGCGTCTAACGAATGGCATGGACCTCCCCGTTGAGCCCGAGGTGATCGGGCTCAACAAGAGGAGTGTCACCAACCACTGATACGGGGAGGTCCAAGAGTAGGATTATGCGCGTCGGCCTGGATGTGGCCTAATTTTCACGAGCCGTTCAAAGAGCTTCTTGTCCACCGTTACCACTCCGCGTTAATCTTGCGTAGAACGGCCTTCTCCCTCGACGTCAGATCGTCCTTCTTGCCCTTGCGGTAAATCAGGATCGCGAAGTCGCTACGCTCCAGCGAGCGCCTCGCAGAACTGGGCGACCGCGGTGACGGCATCCGCCTTCGCCTGAGACTGGTCGTAGTCAGGGTGATCGACAAGAAACTGATCGGCGTACGCAGCCGGCCCTTGTGACTGTGGATCCGCGAAATTTGCAGCGAGCTCAGCCAACGCCGTCCTCGACGCTTTCAGTGCTCGCTTACCGAGCCTGTCGACGACCGCTTGCGCGGCTTGGATCGGGCCACCCAAGTCGTTGTGTAGCAGCACGAAGGCAATGTCGTACCAGTCCTTCGGCTTGCGTCGCGAGTAAGCCGCCGCACACTTGGCCAGTAGAAACCCAGTGACACCAGTTACATTAATCTCGACCGACCGCCAATCATCGCCTACTTTCGCAGTTAACGTCCGCGATTCGACATCGTGCGTCGCATACTTGGTGCCTCGCAGGTTGACTGCGCCCAGACGCTCGCAGTCGTCGAAATGAATGGTCGCTTCGTTGGTTTCACCGTCGAGATCCGCCAAGAGCTCGAATTTCACTTTGGCGCGTACCTCGTTGTTTGCGACTCGCCATCGCCAGACTTGCTCACTGTCTGGCTCGAATTCCGCGTTCCGTAACGCGCGCTCGAGCCTGGCCGTATTCACTGCATCACATTCGATTTCAAGGTTGACTTGAACGTCGATGTCGATCGTCCCCGCATGCTGACGAGCACTGCCGGAGCAAAGCAGCTCAGGCGCCAGGCCGCCGAGGACGACGAACTCGGGCTTCTCGCCGTAGTGATGCACGATCCGGACGAGGGCTTGTTCTGCGGCGAGCCTTGCCTGGCGGCTTCTAGGAATTTCGTCGCTCATGAATCACCTCGTACAGATGTTCCGCTGCCTCTTCCCCTCGGACTCCCTCCCTGAGTAGATCAGCATAGACGCGCGGCCACGGGGCAACCCGCAGATCATGATCTTCGAGTGTCGCGAGATGCTGGACGGCGCTGCTAGGAAACGGCTTCAGCGCGAGGCGGCCACCCTCGATCGGACGAAGCTTGACCGACACCGCGAGGGCTTCCAGCTCCGCCACAGACTTAGCCTCGACGTAGATCGTCGCCTGCGAGACTGACGAAATGAAAGGCGCAATGACTGCCGCAGCGGCGCCGCCTGTGACTGCCCAATCCACTTTGCGAGCGTCGAAGCGATGACCGAGCTCCGCCACACCCTTGAGAACATCCTGCCAGGTGACGCCTATCTGGAGCTTCGTCCCTGCCGGCTGCTCGTTGACGGCAGCCGCGTATGCGTCCAATAGACGACGCGGGTCGGAAACCCGGCGTGCAGATGCCGGACCGCGTTTCGCGGCGGATGTGAGTAGCTCCTCTTCAGTCAGGAATCGCAAGGCGTTCGCACAGCTGCCGGCCGAGAATCCGGTTGCCGCCTGCATGGCAGCTTGCGTGCCCCGAGTGCCGTAGAGTAACGCCTCGGCGACGGCAATCACCGCCGGTGTCCAGTGCTTGATATCGTGCGGCTTCTTTTCTGGCGCTCCGCTCCGCGAGACGAGAATCGTGCCGATGGCTATCTCGGCGGCCCCGGTCTCATCCGCCCAGCTGACGCCTGCCTCCGAAAGCGCAGCACGTGCGCCAGGCGACATGTGGCGGGCAACGAGGATGAGGTTTCGCTTCGGCCGCTTCTTGAGCATGGCGCGAACATCGCCCAAATGGCCGGGGCCGACCCACTTCACTTCAACGGGCTGCCCGTTCACAATGAAATCAACGTCTCGATCAGCGCGAGTTGCCTTGATTTTCGCGGTGGGCGGGAAAACGGCGCGCACAGCCCTTGCGCCGCGGTCGCGGCTACGGGATGAGACCATATTTCGGCTGGTGGCCACGACTCTATACCTCAGTGGAAGAGCATACATCAGTTCCGTACTGAGGTATAGGTTTTCAGTGAGGCCTGGGCGCCCGAATGATCGTGGAATATCGCGAAGCCTGACCGCGGCAAATCAACGGCTTAGCTCGTCGTGATGGCACGAGATATTCCACGATTCGCGTCACGAAAAGAAAGAGCGATCAAAAGCTTAGCGTGTTCCTGGAACCGAACTGAAAATCCGCGTGTCGGTGGTTCGATAGACTGCGAACCGGCTATGGCCGGTTCTTGCCCTCGCTACGCTCGGGTTGCTCCGCATCGTCAATCGGCTTCGCCGATTGGTCCGCCCCTGGCCACCACAAAATCACCAATGGTCATCGCTGGATTCCTCGTTAAATTTCCTTGCGGGAGTTCTACGGGACCCTGACCGGCAGTCTCGTGCGGAAAGACCACCCGCTCAGGGCGGAACGTTTTGTGAAACTGCTCGATCGGCCTTGAATCCGGTAAAGCGTTGTGGCGAAGTCTTGAATTAGACTACCGGCATGGACTTCGAATGGAATCGCAGCAAGGCGCGCGCTAACGAACGCAAGCACAGCGTTAGCTTTGAGGAAGCAACTGAGGTTTTCGCTGACGAGTACTCATCAACGGTAGCAGATCCAGACCACTCGATAGATGAAGAGCGCTTCGTCATATTTGGGAAGAGCGCCGGTGAGAAGTTTCTCGTGGTCGCATTCACCGAGCGCAATGGTAGAATTCGCCTCATAAGCGCCAGACAGATGACGCGCCGCGAGCGCAGAGCCTATGAGCAGTAAAGAGAAAGAGTTACGTCCTGAGTATCCGGCCGATCTGATCAAGTCGGGAGTGAGGGGTAAGTACGCCAAGCGCTACAGGGACGAAGGTACGAACCTGGTACTCATCGATCCCGACTTGCGCAGGCTTTTTCCCGACTCAACCACCGTGAACCGGGCGCTTCGAGACTATGTCGAGAAATGCAAGGAGTCAGCGAAATAGGTCGGCTACTTGATGCTTCTTCGCGAGGTCGACCGTGCCGAACACCGTACATTGCTTTCATATCAAACTCGAAGGCATCGACCCGCCGGTCTGGCGGCGCATTCGCGTGCCGAGCAACTACACATTTTGGGACTTGCACGTTGCGATCCAGGATGCGATGGGCTGGCTCGACTATCATCTGCACCTGTTCCATGTCCGGAATCCGGGAACAGGACAGCTCGAGCAAATCGGAATACCGGACGACGATCCGTACCTCGACGAACCGCCGTGCCTGGCCGGCTGGGAAGTGCCAATCGGCCGGTACTTCGCCAAGGAAGGTGACACCGCTTCCTATGAATACGACTTCGGCGACGGCTGGCGACACACCGTTACTCTTGAAGCCATCGACACGATCCGCAAAGGCGAGCGCCGACTCGCCTGTCTCGGCGGGGAACGGCGATGTCCACCGGAAGATTGCGGGGGTATACACGGATACGCGGAGTTGCTGGAGGTCATGGCCGACGTAAGCCACGCCGAGCACGCAGCGATGCTCCAGTGGCTGGGCGGCGCCTACGATGCGGATGCGTTTTCGGTATCGGATGTGAAATTCGACGATCCGAAGCTGCGCTGGCGAGAGGCCTTTTCCTGCGACTGACCGGGGCTTGCAAAGCGACGTTTGCCGGGTGTTACGCTTCGGCCACAGCGCTTCGTACGGACTGCCATGAAACTCCACATCCTGAGCGACCTGCACACCGAATTCGCCGACTTCGTGCCACCCGACACGGAGGCCGATGCGGTGATTCTTGCCGGTGACATTGGTGTGGGCGTGGAAAGTATCCGCTGGGCGGCGCGTCACTTTCCCGTTCAGCCCGTCATCTGTGTGCCGGGCAATCACGAGTACTACGGCCACGACATCGGCCTGACCGCGGAGCTCGAAGCGACAGCGCCGGAAAACGTCACGGTGTTGAGTGACGACGTGCTCGTTCTGGATGGCGTGCGGTTTCTTGGCAGCACGCTTTGGACCGACTTCAAACTGCACGGGGAAGGCGAAGCCTGGTTTGCCCGCCGACGGGCCAGGCAATCCATGCACGACTTCGTCCGCATCGGGCAGGGCGGGCACAGGTTTCGGCCGGAGGATTCGGTCGAGCTTCACGAGGCAAGCCGGACGTGGCTCGTGAGCCAACTCGAGCAGGCCTTCGACGGTCCGACGGTCGTCGTTACGCATCACCTGCCTGCGTCGAAGTCCATCGCGCCGCGCTACGCCAACGATCCCCTGAACCCCGCATTCGCGAGCCGGCTCGAAAGCTTGATTGAAAAGTACCAGCCGGCCCTGTGGATTCACGGTCATACGCACGATCCCTGTGACTACGAGCTGTTCCAAACCCGGGTTGTCTGCAACCCAAGAGGTTATCCGGGAGAGCACGGCCGCGCTGGTTTTAAACCTGATCTCACGGTTGTCGTATAAGTCATGTTCATCTGCGCCGCCGGCGACATCCATGGAGCCATGGATCGGCTCGGCTGCAACTGGCAGCTTTCGGGCGAACGTTAGCGACCTGGATTTTCTCGTAGAGTTTCGTACGCCGCTGACGCCAGGCTATGCCAACAGGTATTTCGGACTGCTTGAAGGCCTGCAGAATCTCTTCAAGCGGCCGGTAGATCTGGTTGTGGAATCGGCTATCAGGAACCCTTACTTCCGCGAAGCGGTGGACCGGAACAAGGCGCTGTTGTATGCGGCTTGAGGCTCGGAAGTACCTGTACGACATTAAGCAAGCCGCTGATCTGCTCGGGGAGTTTACCGGCGGGAAGCACCTTACGGATTCCAAGGAGAACTCAATGTTGCGTGCCGCCGTGTAGCGGAAGTTCGAGATCACCGGGGAGGCGCTTTCGAAGCGTTCCAAGGCCGATTTGGCGACGGTCTCCCGCATCGGCGAACACGCGAGAATCATCGCATTTCGAAATATCCTCATCCACGCGTACGCAGAAATTGACGACCGGCTCGTCTGGGACATCGTGGAGAACAAGCTACCGGTGTTGCGGCGCGAAGGCGACGAACTGCTGGCATAAGATTGACATCGCCGAAGAGCGGGTCGCGCAGAGTAAACCGTCATAAACCAGAAGCAGACGAACGAAATCCACGCGTGAGTTTTGCGTGAATTGGCTCTGCATCGTCCTGCATTGTGATGCAGATCGGGCAACGGACGCCCCGGTAACTCTGTGAAAAATAAAGCCTCAGGCGACCAAACTCGCGACTGAAAATCCGCGTGTCCCGCACGGAAAACCCTCACCGCGTTCGATTGGCACAGGGTTTTTCCATGCACGGTTCGATTGATTCGCGAATCGGTCCGCCCTTGGCCACCAATCTTTTCAGGGTGCATTCCGGTCACATGGTTTACACCTTCGATGCAGCACGCAAGCAGCAGCAAGGCTCCATGATGTTTCTGTTGGGTGCACTTGCCATCGTGCATTTCACATTGCGCCAGCCCGACGGGGTGGTCCGGAACTGCTCATCCGGCGCCACCGTCGCTCGCCACCTGCAGGCCGTCGTTCATCGCATCGTTCTTTCGCCGATCGGCCGGGATGGGGAAACTACTATCCACTAGCAGGGGGAGTAGGGATCGCCATGGCCAGGATCATTCGTCGTATCGCAGCCGGCATCGGACTTCTCGTGGCCATGGGACTGGCCGCACTCGCCATCGCCCTCAGCTACGACTCCCGCTGTGGAGCGCCGCCTGCGATCGCCGAGGGCGCGACGACCATGAAAGCCGCAGTCCGCCGCTGCTACGGCCCGCCCGACGTACTCGCCGTCGAAGACATCGAAAGACCGGTCTACGCCGACAACCAGATGCTGGTCAAGGTTCACGCTGCCGCGCTCAATCCGCTCGATTGGCATGAACTTCGCGGCACGCCCTACATCATGCGCATAGGTGCCGGATTCGGCGCGCCCAAAGTCGCCCGCCTCGGCATCGACTTCTCCGGCACCGTCGAAGCCGTCGGCAAGAACGTCACCCGGTACAAGCCCGGTGACGAGATCTTCGGCGGCAGGTCCGGTGCCCTCGCTGAGTACGCGGCCGTCACCGAGACCGGATCGATCGCGCACAAGCCCGCCAACATTACGCACGAGCAAGCCGCCGGCGTCTACGTGGCCGCACTCACGGCCATCCAGACGCTGCGTGACCGCGCGGCGATCCAGCCCGGACAGAAAGTACTGATCAACGGCGCTTCCGGCGGGGTGGGGACGCTCGCCGTGCAGATCGCCAAAGCGCTAGGCGCCGAAGTAACGGGCGTTTGCAGCACGAGGAACATCGAGCTCGTCCGTTCGCTCGGTGCGGACCACGTGATCGACTACACGGCAGAGGACTTCACGCAGAGCGGCGAGCGCTACGACGTCATCATGGACAACGTCGTCAACCGGCCGATCCTCGACATTCGCCGCGTCCTGGCGCCACACGGCAAGTACCTGGTCATCGGCGGTGGTGGGCCCGAAGCCAACCCGTGGATTGGTGCCCTCAAAGCGCCCATCAAGGCCTGGTTCATCTCGCTGTTCGTGGACCAGGACCTGGCGTTCTTCCTGTCGCACGCGAGCACCGCGGATGTCGTTGCGGTCGCCGGCCTGATCGAGGAGGGAAAGGTCGTGCCGGTGGTGGATCGCGAGTACCCGCTGGCGCAGATCGAAGATGCGATGCGCTACCTCGAAACCGGCCGAGCCCGCGGCAAGGTCGTCGTGACGATGGATTGACTACATCTGCCGAAACAAATGCAGGTAGGTCCGGCTCACCGGCAGCACTTCGCTGCGGCCCTTCAGGTGAAGGTCCGCCGTCTCGTTGTCCGCGCGCCGCACATGGCTGACCGCGCGCAGGTTCACGATAGTCGAGCGGTGCACCTGCGCGAACTGCTGCGGGTCGAGGCGCGCCGCCAGTTCCTTGAGCGGCGTGCGAACCAGCGCCTCCGCCGGCTCGCCGCGATCATCGCGCCAGGCGATGCGCGTGTACTTGCTGTCGGCGCGCAGATAGTCGATGTCCTCGGTCGCGATCAGGCGCAGCGTCTTGCCCACCTGGGCGCGAATCCAGTGCAGGGGTTGAATGCCGGTCCGGGCCTGCAAGCGCTCGAGCTGTTCCGTCAGCTGCAACAATAGCGCATCCGTATTCGTGGCCGGTTGCGCCCCCGCCAGCCGCTCCTTCAGCCGCTGCACGGTATCGGCGAGCCGCGACGGCTCCACCGGTTTCACCAGGTAGTCGAGCGCACCCTCGGCGAAAGCTTGCACTGCGTAATGGTCGTATGCCGTGACGAACACAAGATGCGCACGCCGGCCGATGTGCCGCGCTGCTTCCACGCCCGAGAGCCCCGGCATCTGCACATCCAGAAAACAGATGTCCGGATGTCTCGCGTCAAACAGGCGCACGACCTCGCGGCCATTGCGCGCTTCGGCGACGATCTCGAGCTCCGGCCAGGCCTGCGCCAGCTGGCGCGCGAGCGCTTCGCGCAGCAGCGGCTCGTCGTCCGCGATCAGGGCAGTCGGCCGGCGGTCCGTCATGCAGTCGTCTCGCGCGCCGGGATCTCCAGTTCCGCCAGCACGCCGCGCGGCTGGCGCGCGGAGATCGTAAGCGTCGCCGCCTCGCCGAACACGAGCTGCAGCCGCTCGCGCAGCGCTTCGAGCCCGGTGCCGAGCCCGCGGCGGCCGTCCAGGAGCCCGGCGCCGTCATCACTCACTACGATCCGGCAACGATAGCCCAGTCGGCGGATCTCGACCTCGATCCGGCCGCCTTCCTCGCTTGGATCGATCCCGTGGCGCACGGCGTTCTCCACCAGCGTCAGCAGGGTCATTCGCGGGCAACGCAGGTCGAGCGCCTCGTCGTCGGCCGCGAGCTCGAAGCGCAGCCGGTCCGGCATGCGCATGCGCATCAGGTCGAGGTAGGCCCGCACGAGCTGCAGCTCCTGCCCCAGCGTCGTTGCCGGCTCGTTCAGGCGCGGGACCGCGGCACGCAGGTAGGCAACGAGACTGCGCAGCACCATTGAGGCCTGCGGCGAGCCCGAGTCCACGAGTGCCTGCACGTTCGCGAGTGTGTTGAACAGGAAGTGCGGCGCGACCTGAGCCTGCAACAGGTTCAGCCGCGTATCCAGCGCCTGGCGTTCCATCTCGCTGCGCGCGAGCTCGAGCGCGAGCGCCCGCTCGCGCGCCAGCGCATCTTTCTGTCGCACCAGTGCGCCCAGCGCGATCCATGGCGCGAGGAGCAGGCCTTCGACGATCAGCACGACGAGCCCTGTCATCTGCGGCGGCGCGTGCGCGACGTCCGTATCGAGCGCCATCGAAATCGAATGCGCGAGCAGCACGCCGGCCGGCACCGCGACCACTACTCCGGCGATCTGCAACACCCAGCGCGCCAGCCAGGAGGGCAGCCGCGACGGGTAGCGCTCGAGCAGCCCGAAAGCGAGCACGACGACGAAGCCGACGACGACAGCGTGGGCGATCGTCACGTGCACCGCGGGCGCCGATGCCGGCAGGCTGTTCAGCGCGCCGAAGATCAGCGCAATGCCGAGCGCGAACAGCACGCGCCTCCCGTTGGATGGTGGCACCAGGTCACGGGGAGCGGGGGACAGGACAGATGCAGACATGGTCAGAGGATAGTCGAGTTCCCGGGGCGCCGTCCCGTTCCGGGAAAGGATTGCGACGAGCGACGAAATGCTCGCACTGGACGCATGAATGCGCCGTCGAGTTACCGTGTCTCGAACGCGACGTGTGAAGTCCAGGCAGACGGGTGACCCATCAAGCTCTTCCCTCGAGGCCGACCGTTCTGCACAAACCCGCGAGTACCTATGCCGATCCACCGTTGCGCAGGTTCGCCGCCAGGCCGTCGACCAGCAAATCGATCAGGTAGGAATACGTGTCGGCACCGTCGGCGACGCGAGCCGCTTCGTGCACGCGGGGGAAGCGCTCGGCGGGAAGCTTGCTCACATCGCTGCGGCGCGCGCCACTGCGCATACGTGCCGCGTCCTCGAGCATCAGCCCGAGCACCGCGAGCGTGGTCGCCTTGACCGCGTTGTAAGCCGCGACCGGGTCGAAGCCCCCGTCCCGGAACGCTGCGAACGCCGCCTCGTAAGCTTCGCCGGCCCGCTCACCCTGCGCGGGCGCGTAGTGCAACACTTCGAATGCGCCAGGATGTTTGTGCACCAGCGCCCGCATCGCGGCGGCGAACTGCCGTACCCAGTCCTGCCACGCCAGCGGTCCGGTTGGCAGCTTCGCCTGGACGACCAGCTCGTTGATCATCTCGTCGAACACCGCCTCCTTGGTTGGCACGTGGTTGTACAACGAGGTCACGTGCACCCCCAGGCGCGCGGCGATGCCGCGCAGCGTGACGGCGGCTAGCCCTTGCTCGTCAGCAATCTCTATCGCTGTCGAGACGATGGCCGACCGGTTCAGGCGAGACCTGTTCATTGTTGGCGGGAGCTCCTTGACAACTCTATACCTACACTGTAGGGTAAATGCACCTACAGTGTAGGTTACAGAAAATAATGCCTTGCGTCACCGGAGGTTATCCGCATGCGTGTCTCGTTCGTAACCACAAGCTTGTATCTCCGCAGTACGGTCATCTCGGTCAGCCTGGCCGCAGCCATGCTCTTGGCCGGTTGTGCCATGGGACCGGCCCCCGCTATCGGGCAGTCGGCGTCGGCCTGCGGGATGAATGCCGTGCTGTATTGCGATCTTTCCCCGCCGGTCGAGCGGTGCCAGTGCGTCCGGCACGGCGACTTCCGGGACATCATGGGCACAATTTCTTTGCGATAAGCCGGCGGTCAGGCGTCAACGTGTTCCCGATCTATCTATCCAGCGCAATTGCAGGCTGACGCCGATAAGGAACAGCACCAGCAGCGCGAGGTAACACAGTTTCAGGGCCGGGTCTTCGATGGATGTCAGGACCGGGTCGCCGATGGGCAAGCGCAGCAGGCCGTCGGTCACTGCCGGGATGCAGTGGAAGAGCAGCGTCGCCGAGTAACTGACCGCCTGTACCCGTCGCGACCAGGATCCGAATGGTTTCATGGTTGCCGCTACCGTTCCCAGCGCCAAGGCCAGCATGGTCATCACCGCCAAGGCGTGTCCCGGGCCAAACTCGCCGCGCTGAAAAATGGCAAGGGCGGTGCCGGCAGTAACCAGGGTGGTCACCAGGTAGATCTGCCCCGACCGGTTGTGCAGGGATATTTCCTTGAACCTGGCAAGCGTATAGCCACCGCTGGCCAGGGCGACGATGCCCATCACCGTGTGAAACCAACCCAGCGGAATCATCTCGGGCATGCGGCGCGCTCGGTCAGGAGAACCCGGTCAGCGTACCGGATCCCGGTGACCGCGAACACTGGGGAACGCCAGATCGCGGACGGAGACCCTAAACCCGAATCCGGCAACTGTCACCGAGCGCGGGGCTCGTAAACGATGGTGTGGTCACCACTGCATTGAGGTCGGGCGCAGAGGGGGTCACCGTCGCCGATTCCTATAACCGTTTGCAGTCGCGCAGCTGCTGCGTCAGCTTGAGCAGCTCGTCGAGGTACGCTTGTCCCTGCTCCTGGGTGTAGCCTTCGCGCATTTCGAGATCGATGGCGTCGATGGCATCGCGCGCTGACTGCTCGCAGCTTGCGCGAGCTTCCGATATCGAGTCCGGGGATTCGGGTGGCGCGGCTTCCGGCGGGTTGGCGGGCTCGTCGAACGGGTTGCCGAAGCCGGATTCGTTTTCGCTCGAGGCGGCCGCAGCGACATTGTTCTGCTCGCCGCTCGCGGCGTCACTTGCGGACCCATCGCCGGATTCAGCGCACGGCGTTTGCTGAAATGCGACTGTCCCGTCGTCTTGAGCACAACGGTAGATTTCGGATTGCGCGAGTGCATACGGGCCCAGGATCAGCAACAGCGCGGGCAGATAACGGGCGGCGTCGGCGTACATACGCGAAAATGTACATGGACTCCGGCCAATGTGCATTCGGCAATGACGGTGACACATCGTTGCAGGGATCGCTGGCGATCAGGGCCACAAACGATCCTGGTCGGATAGGAATGTGGTAACTGTCCCCGATTTACGTTGCATAGTTCTATTAGGAGTCCACGACCTGATTTTCGAGCACCAGCACGCCGGCTCCGGTATTCGAGATCGGCACGTGATAATGCTTGTGCACAAGGTTGACCCTTGGGCTCAGCGCGCCACGCATCAACAGCCACATGATGATTTCCACGCCTTCGGTGCCGGCCTTTTCCATGATTTCCGTGGTCGACAGGTTTGCCAGCCAGTCCGGATCGTTGATGACGCTCTCCATGCACTGCATGTCGAAATCGACGTCGATGATGCCGGCGCGCTCGCCCTGCGGGCGCACTCAGTGCATGCAAAATCGTTTCCGGCGATTTTGTGAATCGGATCGGCTATCACCGATTCTCGCCCTTCGGGCGCCTTCGGCGTGCTGATTCGCTTCGCGAATCGGTCCGCCCCTGGCCAC
>Ga0299906_10001076_pt1 | contig 23815 bp, 19 predicted proteins | sample RVTome_14_FD_200259 | JGI IMG/M metagenome (GOLD analysis project Ga0299906, IMG submission 200259) | Soil microbial communities from uranium-contaminated site in the Upper Colorado River Basin, Wyoming, United States - RVT145D125 (version 2) ...
CGCAGCGGCAGATGTTGCCGCTCATCGCCGCGTCGATCTCGGCGTCGCTGGGATTCTGGTTCGAAGAGAGGAGGTCGGCCGCCGACATGATCTGCCCCGACTGGCAGTAGCCGCACTGCACGACGTCCTCCTCGAGCCACGCCTGCTGAACGGGGTGAAGGCCATCGCCGGGGGCCAGCCCCTCGATGGTTACGATCGCCTGCCCCTCGACGGTGGATACCGGAGTGACGCAGGATCGAGTGGCCGTCCCGTCGATGTGCACCGTACAGGCCCCGCATTGGGCGATGCCGCAGCCGTACTTCGTGCCGGTGAGGCCGAGGCTGTCCCTGAGCACCCAGAGAAGGGGGGTCGAGGGCTCGACGTCCACGTCGTGCCGCTTGCCGTTGACCGTGATCGCTACCATCGGGATTCCTTTCTCGCTAGAAGGGGCTCATGGTAGCACGTTTGGGACGAGGGCGGAGGGGAGGAGCCTGAGACCCAGGCGCGGCGTGCGCCGTCGCCCGCGGCTACCCGATACTCGTTTGGTTGTTAGGTTTCGGATTCGGAATCGCTCGCGAGATCGCCGACTCGCATGAGGATCCGCTCGACGCCGAAGGGTCGGCTCTGCTCAAAAAGCCGTGCTGTGGTGCCTCAGCGATGCTTCTTCTGGTGGTTCTTGTTGTGGAAGGTCTTCTTGCACTGATGCTTCTTCTTGAATTGCTTGAAGTGCTTGTAGTGGCCCTTGTTGCACAGCCGGTGAACCGGGCTCTTGCAGCTCGGGTTCTCCGCGCGCAGGAGCTCGATGATGGCCTGGGCCTCGTCCCGAAGCTCTTGCGCTTGCGCCTCCGGGATCCTGCGACCCTGGTGCGCCCTTACGGAGTAGTCGAACACTTGGAGCCACCCGATGGTCCGGCAAGGCTTGTCCCGGTCCAGAGTGGCGAGCGCGAACTGCAGCATGGCCAGGTGAACGCGTTCGGTCGACGTCGGAAGGTCCATCGACCGGAGAAGGGCCATGAGGGCCTCGATGCGGCTCCGTGCGTCGTCCGGACGCAGGTCGGCGACGTGCAGGATGACGTCGCCGGTGTCGCCGTCGGCGTTGAAGTCCGTTAGACCTTGCCTCGCCTCCGTCACCCCGAACGCCACCCGATCGCTATGGACCTGATGACCGGCGCTGACGTCGAAGCCGAGGTTGACGATGGAGCCGGTGCCGGCCTGGAAGAAATGGAGCACGATGTCGGCCGTGTCGCCGTCGAGGTTCAGGTCCGTCGCTCCCTGCGCCTGCTCCTGGACCCCGAAGGTGAGGAGCCTGCCGTCGAGCTGCAGGGACTGGAATCCGCCCGTCGGATCCACCTCGAGGTTGATGACCGCGCCGGAGACGATGTCGTAGACGTGCAGGACGACGTCGGAGACGTCTCCGTCGCCGTTCAGATCGCCGTCGCCCTGACCTGCCTCCGGCGTTCCGAACGCGAGAAGCGTCTCGCCATCGAGCATGAATCCCAGGGTGGCATCGGTCCCGAGGTTGACGGTGGAGCCGGCGGCGAGGTCATGCAGGTGCAGGACCAGGTCGGCGGTGTCGCCGTCGCCGTTGAGGTCAGTTGCCGCCTGCCGGAGCTCACGAACGCCGAACGCGAGATGCTCCGCGTCGAGCTCGAATTCCTCGACGGCGAAGGACAGGTTGGTCATGGTGGAGCTCGCCGCGTCGAAGTAGTGGAGGACGTCGTCGAAGGCATCGCCGTCGCCGTTCGCATCGGCGGCGCCCTGGGCCGACTCCGACTGCGCGAAGGCGAGGACCCCGTCTGCGAGCTGAAAGCTCGCGGCCGCCCGGCCGAGGTTCGACGTCGTCATGTCGGCGATGTCGAAGAGGTGCAGGACGCTGTCGCCGACGTCGGAATCTCCATTGAGGTCCTGGTTCCCCTGGGCGCTCTCCCGGACGACGAACGCGACGAAGTTCGAATCGAGCTGGAACTGAAGGTTCAGGGTGGCGAAGCCTAGATTGGTGGCGGCACCGGTCGAGGCATCGACCACATGGAGCACGATGTCGGCGGAATCGCCGTCCCCGTTTCGATCGACGCCGCCCTGATTGGTCTCGGATACGGCGAAGGCGACGTGGGTGTCGTTCGAGACGAAGCCGCCCGCGGCGTCGAGCCCGACGTTCGTGAGACTCCCGGTCGACGGGCGATAGAGGTGGAGGACGCCGTCCTTCGAGTCCCCGTCGCCGTTGAGGTCGGTCGCGCCCTGAGCGGACTCGATCACCGTGAACGCCAGGAGATCGCCCTCGATGCGGAACGTCGAGGTGGCGAGTCCGAGATTGGTGGCGACGCCGGTCTCGGCGTCGAACAAATGCTGGACCAGATCGAGCGCATCGCCGTCGCCGTTCAAGTCCGTGCCACCCTGGCGCGACTCGAGGACGGTGAAGGCGATGTAGCGGCCCGCCATGCGGAACCCACCGGAGGCCTCGAGGCCGGTATTCTGGACGAGACCCGTGGACCAGTCGAAAACCTGGAGGACGAAGTCCGTCGTGTCTCCGTCACCGTTCAAGTCGGTGTTGCCGGCGCGCGCCTCCGAGGTCCGTATAGCGACGAAGTCCCCTTGAATCTCGAATCCGAGAGAGGCGTCGACCCCGACGTTGACGATTTCGACGGCGGCGCTGGAGGTCCGATTCCAGAAGAGCGTGAACAGGAGCAGCGTGAGCGCTCGCGACCGCAAGAGACACCTCCACAACGTTCACCAGGCGCCTCGGGGGAAGCGACGAAAGAACGAACCGTTGGGGTGGGTGTAATTGCAGTGCGAGGGCGATACCCGCGCGCTTTTTCGTAATTAATTTTTCGAGTTAACGCTATCAGTCTACGAAACGGATTCCAGTTTGTAAAATGAAAAAACGGTTATGGCTCGATCACGAACGAAAGCGGCTTCGCGCAGGCGACGTCGCGCTCGCCGTCGAGAAACGCCTCGACCTTCCACTCCCCGTACAGGGAGTTGGTGACGATCGTCGTGCCCGCGACGGGAAGCGTCGCGGAGGCGATGCGCTTCTGTCCCTCGCGCTCCCGCCGGTCGTCCTTCGCCGCGGGAGCGCTCATCGCCGCCGTGAGGCTCTGGTACAGATGTCCCTTCGGGGTATAGACTTTGAACTCCAGCTGGTGCTGTCCTTTTACCGCTGCCGCGAGGGCCGCCTCGAGCTTGAGGTCGAGGATCGAAGACGCGGAGAACGTCGGGCGCTTCTTCTTGATGCGGCGCTTCGTCTGGGGCGGCGCATCGGGTGCCGTCACCTGAATCGCGGTGCAGGCGTTGTTTCTCTTGCGCTCGGCGGACTCCTTCCGGTCGGAAGACGACACCCCCGGCGACGCCAGGACGAGTAGGCTCGCCGTGCAACCGAGCAGTACGTTCGTCATGCGCATGTTCGTTTCTTCCTCTCTACAGTGTCGAGCTGATAGGAGCGAGCGGGAACAGTGGGGGAGAAGCAATTCCCATGCCCTACGGCCGGGTGCCGAGGCGGCCTCAAATCAAGAAGTTGCGGTCAGGGGAAATCGGGAAACGGGGTCCAAAGCCCATCTAGCACGTGGGGGAACCCCCATGGATCTCAGGGTTTGATGACGAACGAGCGGGGTTTCGCGCAAGCGGTCGGTTCCCCCTCGAAATAGGCTTCCGCTTTCCAGGTCCCGTAAAGCGAGTTGTTGACGATGGTCGTTCCCGCCACCGGGAGCCGAGCGGTCACGGTACGGAAACGCGCCCGTCGCCTGGGCGTGCCGGAAGCCTGGCTTGCCGCGGGGACGGCGAGCGTCTGATAGAGATGACCCTTCGGGGTGAAGAGCTTGAGCTCGAGGCTCTGCCCGGCCAAATGTGCCTCCGCGGGAATCACCACCTGGAACTCGAGGTCCAGCACGTCCGAGGCCGAGAAGTTGAGGGGTCTTCTCGCGCGGGAAGCCGGCTTTCCGAAGGCGGGCGCCGTGACCCACACCAACTGACAGCCTGCGCGACGAGCGTCCTTCTGGGCCACGGCATCACTGGCGGCGAAGGACATCGAAAGGATGAAGACGGCGGCAGCGGATATTCTCGAGGATTTCATGATTCGGCTCGTTTCCCGGGAAGGCGATCTCAACAGAAAGCCCGGCTATCGTCAAGCGCGTCCAGGGTCAGGGCGTCAAGCGCGGAACGCCTCGACGACGTCGGGGGGCCGATAGGTGTCGAACGTTCCCTCCCGCGTGGTGATCCAGACGTGCCCCCCGCGATCTCCCGCGGCTCCCCGGAGACCGAGATGCAGCGACGGCGTGAGCCCGGCCCGCGACCAGAGGTCGAGGAGGAAGAGCGACCGCTTCAGGCAGCGCCCCGCCCCATAGGGCGGAAGGAGGGGAAGGAGACGCTCGAGGACCGCGAGCGCGAGCTTCGGGTCACCGGAGCCGCTCCGAGGCGTCGATCTCAAGTACGAGACCAAATCGGGAAGGCTTCTCCGTCTCTGGTGCAAGCTCACGCGCACCGCGGCGCGGGCGATGGCGGCGAGACTTCGGAGGGCGGCGAGAGGGCGCTTACGCATAGACCGGGTGTTTTTCGGCGTGAACCCGCTCCACCATCGCGGCGTGGTCGCAGGCGGAAGTAGACAACCCCAGGATGTTCCCGTCTTCCACCAGCGCCATCGCGTGGCATCGCCCGCAGTACGAGAACTTGCTGCAGGTGTTGCACGGATCGAGGTGATGCCTTCGGATCGATCGAACTTTCTCGAGCCACGGGGAGCCTTCCCAGATCTCGCGAAACGTCTGCTCCCGGAGATTTCCGGCGGTGCCGGGAAGGATGTTGCAGGCCCTCACTTCGCCGGAAGAAGCGATGTTGGCGTAGCGGCTTCCCGCAGCGCAAAGGGGGCCGCCTTCGCGGGGGTCGCTCCCGAGCTCCTCGGGGATCGAGCAGGGCGTGTAGCCGGAGCGATAGAGGGGCATGAGCGCATCGGGCTCGGCCCGCAGCTTCAGGGTCACGAGGTCCCCGTTCTTCTTCGCCACGATGCGGGCGTCGGCGCGCGCCGCGGCGCCGATCCGGGCGGCGTAGTCGAAGATTTTCTCGAACCCCGTGGTGTTGTAGACCATCATCGGGATTTTTAGAAGGACCTCGATCTCCCGTTGCCGCAGGAGCTCGATGCCGCGGATGGTTTTTTCGAACGACCCCTTTTTCTGGGTGATGCGCTCGAAGATCTCTTCGTCCATGCTGTAGAGGCTCACCTCCACCGTCGCGTAGAGAGTCTTGAGGAGGTCTGCTTTCTCCTCGTCGACGGTCGAGCCGTTGGTGAAGAGCCGCAAGCTGAACCCGAGATTCCGCGCCCGCGAGGCGATCTCGAACCAGTCGCGCCTCAAGAGCATCTCGCCCCCGGTGAGCGTGAGATAGAGCGTTCCCATCTCCGCGAGCTCCTCGAGAAGCGCCAGGATGCGCTCGGTCGAGAGCAGATCCGGGGCGGAGAAGTCGGGGATGTAACAGTGCTGGCATCGGAAGTTGCAGTGGTGGGTGAGCTCGATCGAGACCTCGAGCGGAATCGTCCGCTTTCCCGCCTCGACGATGAGCTTCGCATGATAGGGGAGCTCGGTCACGAGACCTCCTTGTCGATGAAATCCCAGACGCCCTCGACGGGCGAGAAAAACAGATCGAAAACCGGAACCGTTTCCGCGAGCTCGGTCAAGAAGGCGAAGGAGCGCGCCATGGCGAGCTCGTCCCAGACCGGCCAGAGCACCTGGGACGCGAGACGTCTCAGGGCTTGCTGGGGGAGAAGGCGCTCGAGACGGTGAGAGGCGCCGTGGGAGAGGTGGAGAATGGCGCGGAGACGGGCGCTCCCGGGCCGCGACTCCCAGAAGGGGAGAGCGATCGAGATCGCTCCCCGGCTCTCGAGCCGGACGGCGGCGAGCTCGTCCGAAAGGGCGCGGCCCCCGGCGAGCCTCGCCAGGGTCGACTTTCCCGCGCCCGAGGGTCCACAGGCGAGAACCCCAGAGCCGTCGCCATCGGCGACGAGAGCCGAATGCACGAGAAGCCCATCCTCCCAGAGCAACGGGAGGAGATGGCGCAGAACGTTGTCGAGCGGATACATCGCCGAAGGACCAGAGAGCGTCGCCCGCCGCGAGCAGAGGTCGATCTCGCACTGAGAGGTCGCGGTTCTCACCCGGTAGCCTCGCGGGGTGGGCTCGCAATGGACCGCTTCGAGATGCGCGGCAAGCGGTGTCACCAGGTCGGGTGGAAGCGGAGCCGACGATGGCTCGAAGCGAACGACGAAGCTTTCGCTCTGCGGCGCGACCGAGAAGTTCCGATACCGGCGATCGAGATAGGAGAGCCACGGAAGGTCGGCGCTTTCGAACCGGAGATGTATTTCCCCGAAGGCGAAGCTCGCGTGCGAGACCCTTCTTTCATCCGCGACTTCGACCATGGAATGGAGTCTCAGACGGTGGGGACGGCGTTGCAGGGGTCACTCGCGCCGGCCTGGAAGGCGCAGCTCTGGCCGAAGTTCCGGAGCTCCTGCTGCCAGACGAGCTCCGGAGGCACGAACGTACGCAGGGGAAATTCGGGAAGCGACCCGCGCTGGCCGTCGCCTTTGGCGCCGTCCCCTTCGACGAGGTCGGCCTCCCGGAGATTCTCGAGAAAGGCGTCGATTCGTCCCGAGGCGCCATCGGGAAGCGGATCGTCGAGGGTGAGGCTCTCGAGAAACTCTTCGGTTCCTCGAGCTCCATCGAGCCCATGCCAGAGGAATCCTCCGCTCGGATTGAGAACGAAAATCCTCTTGTTCCGAAGGTGGATCAGAACGGTCTCGTCACCCACGCGCCTCCAGGCGACGTGAGCGGCCCGGCGGAGCCCCATTGAGCCCTCCTCGTTAGTTGTTAGAAATCGCGATACTTATACAACAACAAACCATAACACTGTTTGTCAACCAGCGGGTCGCTTACGGAGGAGCGCGCGCGAGCCCTCCCTCAGAACCCGTGCCCATCGGACGGGATAGAACGCGGGCCAGAATCGGCCGGCTTCCGGGTAACGCCACCTCATGTAGTCGGGCCGGGGGAAGAGAATTCCGAGCGCCCACAACAAGCCGCGTCCGATTCCGACCGCTCGGAGCTCGCTCCAGACGATATCCGCCCTACTGCGGCCCGGATCGCGTCGGCGGCGGACTTCCCGTGCGCCGCGCGCGGAGGGCTCGACCTCGAGATCCTGCATCAGCCCCGGCGGGAGCGGCGTTCGAAACAAGCCGCGCGATCGTGCGAGCGCCGCCGCTAGCGCCGCGTCCCAATGAAACTCCCGCGCCTGCTCGAGCGCCTCGCTCCAGCGAACGCGGTCCCCCCAGCGCGAGACCAGGAGATGGATATCGTAGAACCAGATCATTCGAGCCGAAGCGCCGCCATGCTGCAGCATGGCGTGGGCGCTCAAATAAAGAAGATGGGCCGTGGGGTCGAGTTGTCGGGCCGGGGACGGCGAAGCGGACGAAACGGATGGGGGAGGGGCCCACTCCTCCGTCCGCGCCAGGAACCACCGCGGATCCGGCGCCCGCCAGTCCGATTCGCCGGCGATGAGGCCATAGTGGATCTCGATCGCCGCCTCGCTCTCCGTTCCGCCGGCGAGAGCCACGTGATAGTGAATCGCGCGGTCGAGCCCCGGGCTCATCTCGGGAGATAGCCTCCGGAAGCAAGCCTGGCCGGCGAGCTCGAGCCAGCGGTCGAGATCCTCGCGAGGGACGAAAACGTCGATGTCCCCCATCGGACGGTGCCCGATCTCCTGGTAGAGGCTCGATGCCAGGGCCGCCCCCTTCAGCAGCACCGGGGGCCTCAGGCCGCTCTCCGCCGAGCGCTCGAGGAGGCGTCCGAGCTCTCGATAAAGAATCAGGTTCGAGGCCTCGGCGCGATAGAGCTCGGAGCGAAGCAGGTTTCGCTCGCCTTCCGGAAGGCGTCGGTCGCCGGCGAGTTTCCAGAAAAGGAGGGGGGCGACTCGCTCGTCGACGGCGCGGCGGACGAGAGCCTTCCAGTCGACCGGCTGGGAGAACGATTCTTCCTCGGTATCCGAGAGGATCCTCGCGAGCTGACTCTCGTCCGAAGCCATCCCCCTGAGGATAAGGGAGTCGGCGTCCCGGGGCCAAGCCCCGCGCCCTGTGTTACCATCATTAGCTCAGGGCCGAAGGCCATCTCGTTCCAATGCGCAGGCTCGTCGCCGTCCTCCTCGCGGCGCTCGTCGTGCTCTACGGCGCCGTCGCCTTCCACCTCTTCGTTCAGGAGCGATGGGCGCTCGACATCCCCCCGGCTGTCGATCCGAGTCGGATCGAAAACCCGGAGATCGCTCTCGGGCTGGTTCAGACCCGTTTCGATGCCAACCGTTTCCGGGAGGAGGAGCTCGAGCTATTGCGGCGCGCTCTGCGACAGGCGCCGTCCTTCTACCAGCCGTCGTTCCTCCTCGCGACGTTCCACGCCAGCCGGCTTTCCGAGCCGGCGAAAGTGCGCGCGGCCTACGAGGCCGCGGTCGCGCGGTATCCCGCGAACGGTCGGCTCCAGCTCGCTTACGGGACGTGGCTTCTGGAGTCGCGGTCGAGCCTCGATGGATGGGCGAGTCCCGGAGAGCCCGGAGTGCTGCGCGATCCCCTGCCCGACGCGGAGCTCCATTTGAAGACGGCGATGGCGCTCGAGCCCGAGCTCTCCTGGCCCGCGCTCGGGGCGCTCGCGCGAAACCGCGTGCCATCCACCAGGTGGGGAGCTCTCGTTCCCGATCACCCGCTCGCGCGCACCCACTTCCTCGACGCCTTGTTCCAGGCGGGACAGCTCGATGCCGTCTGGGAGTTCCTCGGTGAGGACTTGCTGTCTTCTCACGATCCCAGCGTTTTGCGCCGAATCGTCTATTGGGGTCTCGAGGGAGACAGACCGGAGATCGCTCTCCGCGCGGCTTCGAGCTGGAAGAGCCTCGTCGAAGAGTCCGGCGAGGGGACGCTCCTCGAGCCGGTCCTCTGGGTCTTTCGCGCGCATCTCGCCCTCGGCCAGGAGGAGGAGGCCTACGACGCCCTGGCGACGACTCTCGAAAGAGTCGAGGCGAAGTTCGGCGCCACGAGTCGCGCGAGCCTCGAGCTCCTGTGCGCGATGGGCGAGGAGTACCTGAAACGCGGCCACGTGGTCACCGCCGAAGCTCTCTTTCAGCAAGCGGTCTCGAGACGGTCCTCCCACGTTCCGGCGCTCCTCGGGCTCGCGCGGACCCTTCGGCAGGCGGGCGACGACCGCGAAGCCGTGAAGCGGTACGAAGAGGTGCTTGGACTCGAGCCCGAGAACGCCTCGGCGCGGCAGGAGCTGGCGTCGCTCCTGGCAAGGGGGACGCGATGAGCCGGCTTCCCTTCGCGCTGGTCCTGCTTCTTGCCGCCGTCGCCTGGAGCTGGGGCGGCTACGATCCCTGGGCGCTCCTGGCGCTCGAGCTGGGCTCGGCGTGTCTGGTGCTCGGGATCGTGTTGCGCGATGCCTGGGAGCCGCCGGAGGAGACCGAAGCCATCCGCTCCCGGTTCGAAGCCTGGAGGCGGCTCCCGTTCTGGGTGAGGCACCCGGAGCTCGCGGGCGTCGTGCGCTTCTTCACGCTGGGCGGTTTCCCCAGAAGAACGTCGGGTCCCGAAGTGGAGATCCTCCTGCCGGGCTCCGGCGGGCGAGCTTCGGTGGAGCTCGACCTCGCGAGGGAAGGTTTTCTCCTGGGACGTCCGGTCAAACGTACGGGCCTCCTGGCCCCGCTCGCGCTGCTCACGGTCTGGGTCGCGCTCTCTCTCGTGCCGTTGAGTCGACCGGTTCTCTCGAGCCTCTCGCCCGAGGCGGCCAGTCTTCGCACGGAAGCGGAGCGCCTCCTCGATTCCGAGCCTTCCGCCGCTCCCTGGAGCCTCGCTCCTTACCAATCGCTGCGCGGCCTCTGGATCTGGTTCGCCGTCGTCGGTCTCTTCTATGCGTCGCTCCGATGCGCCCGCACTCGGGAGGGCGCTTGGCGATTGAGCCTCGGTCTCGTTCTTCTGGGAGCGGCTTCGGGTGTTCTCGGCGTCGCCGAGTTCTTCTCGGACCTGGAGGGCGCTTACGGGCAGGCGAGCGAGGCCCTGCGCGCCACCGGGAGCTTCGGCAACCCAAACCACTACGCCGCGTTCCAGAGCATGCTCCTCTTGTCGAGCGTGGGCTTCTTCGCCTGGCTCCGAGAACGGGCTCAGAAAACTCCGAGGGGACTCGCGCGTGGGCGCGCGAACGAGGGCGGTCTCGCTGGAATCGCCGGGCTCGCGATCCTTCTTCTCGCGCTCGGTCTTCTGTTGTCGCTGTCGCGCTCCGGCATTGCGTTCGCGGTCGCGGGGATCTTCGCCTTCGTCGCGCTGACCCGCGACGCCACGCGGCGCCGCGGGATGCGACGGGGGAGCCTCAGCGCGCTTCTGGCTCTCGCTCTCGCGATTGGGGGCGTCGCGCTATGGATTGGCGTCGAGCCGCTCGTGGGCCGGTTCACCGGTCTCTCCGATCAATGGGACAAGGAAGCCACGCGCATCCAGGTCTGGCGGGACAGCGCTCCAGCCGCCTTCGACTACTGGCTCACGGGCTCGGGCTTGAGCTCGTTCCGCTACGTCGGGGGCCGGTATCGGAGCTTCGGGGGTCGCATCTTCTACAGCTGGGCTCACAACGACTACCTGCAGCTCGGGATCGAGCTCGGGCTCCCCGGGCTCCTTCTCCTCGCCTGGCTCGGGATCGCCGTCGTCCGCGCGGCGCGGAGAGTCCGGGGCGACCTCGAGCCCGACCGTTCGCTGAAAGCACTGCACGCCGGCTTCGCCAGCGCGGTCGTCGCCATCGCGCTTCACAGCCTCACGGATTTCAGCCTGCACCTTCCCGCGAACCTGGCGCTTTTCGCCATTCTGCTGGGAGCGGTCGTGGGCATGGAGTCCCGCGAGAGATAGCTCGAATTCCGTCGGAAAGCTTTACATTTCAGTCGCCAAAACTGTAAGTGAGGCATCGGCGTGGGTTGTCGCGAAAACGCCGCGCGCGAACGTCGATCGGTGTCGGAACTCTTTTCAGTCTGGCCCATCGCCAGTCCGTCAAACGACTGAGTTCATTGCGAAAAGTGTTCGGAATGAAACTTGCAACGAAAATGGCGACCCCAAACGAAAAAGGAAGTTTGCATGCAGACACAATCGAATTTGAAGCTCGTAGTGACCGTGGTGGCCGCCATGCTGCTCTCTCCGGCCCTCGTCGGGGCGGTGCCCATCCCTTTCGACGTCTTCGCCCTGGCCCATAGCAGCAACAACGGCGCCGGGCTCGGCCTGGATACCGGCATCTTCTTCGACGCCGGAGACGCCTTCACGGTTACCGTCGACCCGGGAGACCTTTGGAGCGCCGGGGCTCTGCCTCGCTGGTCGAATGCGGATGGACTGACGGGGAACCTGTTTGCCACGGGAGCCGACGATTCGGGGCAGCCGGCGGGAACGCTCATTGGAGTGAACTTCGGAATGCACAACCTGGCGGGCGTCTTGAGCGCGCCCTTCGGCACGCTCGTGGGATCGATCGGCGGCGACTTCTTCGTTTTGGGGACGAGTTTCGCGGGGACGGCTCCGGCCAGCGGAAACCTTCGGCTCTACTACTGGGACACCTTCACCCCCGACAACACCCAGTTCGTCAGCGCCTTCGTGACCCCTGCGCCCGAGCCGGGCACGTTGGTTCTTGCCGCGCTCGGTCTTCTGGCTCTCGCCCGCCGTCTACGGCGCTGAGCCGCCCTTCGTTTCAGCGCGGCGGACTCGCCTCTTCGTCGCCGCCGGTCGCGATCACCACACCGGTCGCGGCCGCGGCCGCGCCGCCGCCGACGACGAGCACCGCGCCCGCCGCCGAGCCAACCACACCGCCGCCGGCGCCGCCGATCGAGCTCAGCACGCCGAGGGAGTTGACGAAGCCCGTGATGCCGATCGCCTGAAATCCCGGAGGGATGGCAGCCGCTCCCGGCTGGGTCGCGCCGACGACGATCGAGGGGTCCCCTTCGAACCACGCCGGGGCGCCCCTTCGGCGACACTCCTCCGCGGCGATGACCGGGGGAGCGAACTCGACCGTCTGGAGGCTCTCGAACTTCAGGTCCACGGACTCCAAGTAGTAGATGATGCGCTCGGTCTCCGGGCCCGGCTTGGGCAGGACTGCCTGGAAGTCGTCGATGGTCGGATGCTCCTTCGTCATCTCGACGTAGTAGAAGTCCGGGTATTTGTCCGAGCGGAAGTAGACCCGGGAGGTCTGCACCTGGTCGCCCGGCCGAATCCCGGCATCCACGCGGGGATAGTGATCGTGCGTGAGGCACTCGATCCCCGGATGCTCGATCCCGGTGGGCGTCGTGGGCGCGACGTCTCCGGTCGCCGGTTGCTCCTGAAACCGGTCGGGGAGAAGCAGGCGGTGCGGACCGATGGTCGCGACTCTCGCCTCCTCGACGAAACCGGAGCGGCACTCGGAGCGCACCGAGGCGCGCTTCTCCTCGGAGTCGAGCTCGAAGCAGCTTTCGAGGATGAAGGGCATACCGACTCGAAGGTCCATGCGCTCCTTCACCGGCACTTCGAGGCCGCCGGAGCGCAGCGTGAACGAGTAGACTGCGGCGGGGGCGTCGGGCAGGAGGTAGGTCCCCGAAGCGTCGGTCACCGCCTCGAACGACTCGTCCGTCCCCATGGTGCGCACCCCGACGGTAACCTGCGGCAGGAGCTTCTTGGTCTTCAAGTCGTAGACCTTCCCGGCAATCGTCCCTCGAACCGCGGTCGAAGCCCGAGCTCCACCTGGAAGAAAGAGTGTCGCCGCCGCGCCGAGAACGAGGAGCCTCGTCCAGTTGGAATTGATTTGCCTCATGCGTGCCGTTTCTGGTGGCAGGGGCCTCAGCCCATGCGCACCCGTTCTTCCTCCGCGGGATACCGCCCGTACTCGTAGGTGTAGTGGCTGTGATAGTAGTACTGGGCGTAGTCCTCGAGGTTCACGTCGTTCAAGACGATTCCGGTGATCCTCCCGTTCACCCTCGTCACCAGCTCGACGCTCTGGAGGGTCGCGTGGCGCGATGTCACCCCGGCGCGGGCCACGAGGATTACACCGTCGCAGCGCGTCGACAGGACGTGGGAGTCGAAGACCGGGAGCAGCGGAGCCGAGTCGAGAATCACGAAATCGAAATGCTCGGCGCAGTTCGCGAGGATCTTCTCCATCGCCTGAGACGCGAGGAGCTCTCCCGGATTGGGGCTCGCGGGCCCGGCCATGAGCAGGAACAGATTGGGGATGTCGGTCCTCATGATGCATCCGTCGCTGAGCTGCTTCTGGCCGGTGAGCACGTTCGTGAGCCCCACGCGGTTGCGGTAGTGAAACACCCGGTGGAGCTTCGGATTCCTCAGGTCGGAGTCGATGAGCAGGACCTTCTTGCCGAGCTGCACCAGGGCGCAGCTCAGGTTGCTCGAGACGAACGTCTTTCCGCAGCTCTTGTCGGGGCTGGTGACCAGCACCACCTTGGGAACCGAGCCCGGGGTGCTCAAGAGCATCGAGCCGCGCAGGAAACGAAAGCGCTCCGAGAGGGTGTTGCGATTCTCGGCGCGCGCCGGGTCGCGATCGTAGAGCGTGGGGAGATAGTTCGAGCGCTTCGAGGCCATCGTGTCTTCGAGCGCTCCCGCAGGCTCGACCCGCAGCTCTCCCGAGAGCTTCCTCCCGAGCTGCGACAGCGCCGGCTTGTCGCCGTATCGGGGGATCATGCCGAGGTACGGGAGGGGGATGTAGCGCTTGAGATCCTCGACGGTGTGGATCGAATCGTCCCAGTGGTCGATGAGGTAGGCGGTGGCGACGCCCAGGACCAGACCGAGCAGCGCCACCATCATCGCCCGGCGCCTCGCGCCCGGTGCGTACGGTCCGGCGGAAGGCTCGGCGCGCTCGATGATCTTGACCTTGACCGGTTGGCGCTCGCCGAGATCCGCGTTGAGGTCGGTCTCGGAGCGGCGCTTCAACAGTCCCTGCAACATGTGGCGCTGGTTCTCGAGCTCCACCTTGACCTGTTCGAAATCCGCCGTGGCCATCTGGAGGTCCTGGACGCTCGACTTCTGCTCCTCGAGAGAGCGACGAATCAAGTTTTCCCGGTCGAGGGCTTCGTGATAGGAGACCCTGGCTTCGGCCACGATCTTTCCCGCTTCCTCCTTCACCATGTTGTCGAGGGAGCGCTCCACTTCCGCGATGGCGCTTCTGATGCGCTTCATCTCCGGCCAGTCGGGACCGAAGGTCGAGGAGAGCTCCTCGTGCTTTTCGGTGAGCGCGAGGCGCTTGCGCTCGAGGTCCCGCACGGCGCTGCTGTTGCGGACTTCTTCGATGCTTCGCGCGTCGGCGCGGGAAATGCTGCGGAACTTCGCCTCGGCGGCGGCGCGCTCCGCCTCGGCTTCGGTGAGCTGGAGGTTCAGGGTCTCGAGCCGCTGCATGACGATGTTGTCGTCGCGGCTGTCTCCCATCACCAGTGCCTTGTTCCTGGCGCCGTCGCGGAGAAACTTCTCCTTCTCCATGATGTCCCGCCGCAGGTCCTCGACCTCGCCGTCGATGAACTCGCTCGTGCCGCGGGCGAGGCCGGACTCGGAGTCCACGTTGAACTGGATGTACTGCTGGATCAGGGAATTCACGAGGTCGGCGGAGAGCTCGGGGTTGGGGGTGACGAAGCTCACCTCCATGAGCTGCGTCTTCTCCACCCGCCTCACGTCGATCATTCCCTGGATCGCGCGGGCGATTCCCTGCGCGCGTTTCTTGGGATCGGCGGCGGCGCTCGAGGCGGGCGCGAACAGCGGGTGCTCCCAGAGCTGCTGGTCGTCGACCACGCGTTCCGCGAGAAGACGGCTCTTGACGATCTTCTCCTGCGTGCCATAGAGGTCGGCCAGGCCCCGGGTGGGATTCACCATCACATCGTCCACCAGGTTGATCTTTTCCCAGTCGATCTGAATGAGCGCCGTCGCGCGGTAGACCGGCGTCTCCAAATAGCGCGATAGAGCACCCAGCAGCCACGTGGCGAGAGCCACGGCCACGGCCGCCCAACGATGCTTGAGGAGCGTGAAATAGACTTCGCGCAGCGTCGCCCGGGGATAGAGGCCCGAGTACTCGGACGAATCGGGTGAGTAGCTGTCTCCCGTCATATTCTCATTGGAAGGCGTAAGGTCTTCAAACCAAGTGATATGCGAACGACTGCGCCAGTAGAGACAAAAACCTCAAGTTTCCTCTGCGGGGGAGCTTCTGAACGCTAAAGAAATTTGTTGATTACCATTGTACGCGTAAAGGTCGTCCAAGCAAAGCGGTCCCTCCCCACGCGGCGGGCGGGGCTGTATGCGCAGTTTGCGTATACGCAATTTGCGTAGTAGGCTCAGGCTCGTGACTTCGAACCGCCTTCCCCTCCGGCCGCTCGAGTTCCTGGTGCTGGCGGTGCTCGAGGACGAGCCCCTCCATGGGTACGGAATGGTCCAGCGCATCGAATCGCTCACGGGCGGTGTCGTGCGGGTTCGTCCCGGGGACCTCTACCGCGTGCTCTATCGCCTCGAAAAGCGGGGCTTATTGGAGCCGAGTCCGAAGGACGGGCATGACCGACGCTCCTACTATGGATTGACCGCTCTCGGTCGCCGGGTGCTTCGCGAAGAGGCAGAGGTATTGAGAAGGGTCGTCGCGGGCGTCGGTGTGACGAAGAAGGCGAGTCCGGCGTGAATCCGCGGCGCGTCTGGATTCGGGCCCTTCTGGCGCTCTATCCCGAAAGCTTCCGGAAGGTGCACGGGCCCGATCTCATCGAGATGTATTCCAGTCTCGAGGTCGGGCTCCTCGGCGCGAGCTGGGACCTGCTCCAAAATGCCTTTCGGGTGAGGCTCGAGGATGCGATCGACCACACCCGACCGTCCTGTCCCCTCCCTCCGCGAGAGCACTCCACCGGACTCCTCGACGGGCTCGCTCAGGACGTGAAGGGGTCGTTGAGGGTCCTTCGAAGCCGCCCGGCTTTCAGCGCGGTGTTCGTCGCGACTCTCGCCCTCGGGATCGGAGCGAATACCGCCATCTTCAGCGTGGTGAACTGGGTGGTGCTGCGACCGCTCGGATTTGCCGATCCTGACGACGTCGTTCGCGTGTGGTGGCGTCCCGACAGCTTCAACCAGCGCATCCTCGTTTTCTTCCAGGAGCGCGGGAGCTCGTTCTCGGGGCTTTCGGGATACAGCGGCTGGGGTTTCACGCTTGTAGGTGAAGGGGAGCCCGAGGAGCTCTCCGGCGCCGTGGTGTCGACGAATCATTTTTCGGTCCTCGGGGTCCGCCCGCTCCTGGGGCGAGGTTTCGCTCCCGAGGAGGGCGAGCCGGGCCGTACGGACGTCTGCGTGCTGAGCGAGGGTTTATGGCGCCGCCGATTCGGCGCGGAACGCGGAGTCCTCGGCCGCAGGATTCGACTCGCGGGTGCCGGACGCACGAGCTGCGCCGTCGTCGGCGTCGTCGCGGACGCCGAAGCCACTCTCGACGCCTTCGGCCCCCGGCAGGCGTTCCTACCGCTCGAACGGGCCGTGGACCTCGAGAAGGACGAATCCTGGTTTCTCTCGGTCGTGGCCCGTTTGAAGCCCGGAGTGAGCCTCGAGGCGGCGAACGCGGAAGTGAAGGAGCTGTCCCGCCTGGTCCGGGAGACGATGTATCCGCGCACCTCGGCCGAAGACATCCTGAGCGCGCGGGTCGAAAGGCTTCAAGACGCCATCGTCGGGACGGAGGTGAAAGGGCAGCTCCTCCTCCTCGCGGTCGCGGTGGCCCTCGTTCTCCTCTCGGCCTGTTTCAACCTCGCCGCGCTCCTCCTCGCCCGTTACGGCGAGCGCGAGTGCGAGATCGCGGTGCGCTCCGCTCTCGGCGCCGGTCGAGGACGGGTGTTGCGACAGCTCCTGACGGAGTCGACGCTCCTCGGTCTCGCCGGTGGCGTCCTCGGCGCGGGCCTCGCGGCGGCGACGTCGCGCTCCCTCGCATCGCTTCTGCCTCCGGAGCTCCCCCGAACCGAAGGGCTCGCCGCCGACGCCAACGTCCTTCTGTTCGCCCTCGGGCTCTCCGTCGCGGCCGCTGTCGCCTTCGGTTTGTTGCCTTCGCTGCGGGCGTCGTCGAAATCCGGGACTCTCGCTCTGCGCCGTGGCGCGGCCTCGGGAGGTCCCAACGGGCAACGCCTGCATCGGGGTCTCGTCGCTTTCGAGATCGCCTCCTGCCTCGTTCTCCTCACTGCCGCCGGACTGGTGCTCGACTCCTTCCTGCGGCTCTCGCGGACGGATCCCGGCTTCGACGCCGAGAGCGCGCTGGTGGCGGCGGTCTCCGCCCCCGACGGCGCCTACCCCGAAGCGGTGCAGAAGCGAGAGCTCCATCAGGCGCTTCTCCAGAGCCTCGCCTCGATTCCCGGAGTGGACGAAGTGGGCTCGATTCACATCCTCCCCCTGGACTCGAGCAACTGGGATTTTCCCCTGTTCCCCGAAGGAAGCGTCCTTCTGCCGAGCGAAAGGCCGCCGCGCGCGAACTTTCGCGTGGTGTCGCCCGGCTACTTCCGCGCGATGGGGATTCCTCTTCTCGAGGGCCGCGAGCTCACCGGCGCCGACCGCGAGGAGAGCTCGCCCGTGGGCATGGTGAACGCGAGCTTCGCCCGCGCGATCTTCCCCGGAGAGAGTGCCGTCGGAAAGCAAGTCCGCCTCTTTCGTCCCGACGGGCAGTCGTTCGAGATCGTGGGGGTCGTTAAGGACGTCCGCCAGCACGGGCTCGCCCTCGAGCCGAGAGCCGAGATGTATCGACCGTTCGAACAGTGGAGCCTCGGACGGAACGAGATCGTGCTCCGGGCCTCGGTCGATCCCGCGAGCCTCGCCCCCTCGGTGCGCCGCGCGGTCGCCGCCGTCGACCCCAACCTTCCCATCGTTCGGCTGTCCCCGATGAGCGAGATCGTGGCAGGCTCCCTCGCGACCTCCCGATTCGTGACCCTGCTCCTCGCGGCCTTCGCCGCGCTCGCCCTCGTTCTCGCGGCCGTCGGAGTCTACGGGGTCGCGTCTTCGATCGCGATCTCTCGACGGCGCGAGATCGGGATCCGGATGGCTCTGGGATCGACCTCTTCGTCGGTCCTTCGCCGAATGATCCTCTCCGGAATGGTTCCCGTCCTCCCCGGGCTTCTCGCGGGCCTTATCGGATCGCGGGCGGTATCGCAGATCCTCCTGACCCTGGTTCCCAATCTCCGCCCGTGGCCTCCGGCGGGTGTCCTGCTGGTGGCGTCGTTCCTTTCGGCGGTCGCCCTCCTCGCCTGCTACATGCCCGCAAGGAAATCGAGCCGGGTCGATCCCATGACCGTTCTCCGTCTCGACTGATCTGCTGTAAGATTCGGGTCTCGGAGGAACCCTTGAATCACGTGAAACCAGCCGTCCTCCTGGTCTCGGTCCTGGCGACACCATGAATCGCCGGCGTTTTTTCCAGATCTTTTCCGGAATCGCCGTGGCGGCGCTTCCGGGTGCGCGAAAGACTCTCGCGGCGCCGCGGAGGATCGGCGTCGTGGGCGGCGGCATCATGGGCGCCTCGATCGCCTATCACCTCGCGCGCCGGGGGGCGGAAGTCACTCTCTTCGAGAAAACCAGGCCGGCATCGGGCGCGACCGCGAACTCTTTCGCCTGGATCAACGCCACCTTCTCCAAGAAGCCCCATCACTACTTCCACTTGAACCGGCTCGGAGCTCTCGGCTATCGCCACCTCGAGCGCGAGCTCGGGGGCGAGCTCGAGGTGCAGTGGGGCGGAAGCCTCGAGTGGTACCACGAGCCCGATCGCGCGCGGTGGCTCCGCCAACAGGTGGCTTCCCACCAGAGCTGGGGCTATCCCACGCGGCTCGTCGAAGCGGCGGAGTTCGGAAAACTCGAAAAGAACGTGGAGCCCGGCGACGTCGCCGCCGCGTCCTGGAGCGAGGAAGAGGGAAGCCTCGACCCGGTGCGCGCCGCGGAAGTTCTGGTCGATCACGCGCGGAGGCAGGGCGCCCGCGTCGTTTTCCCCTGTGAAGTGACTGCGATCGATCAAAAGTGGGGGAGACTCACCGGGGTTCGCACCACGGCGGGTGATTTCGAGCTCGACGTCGTGGTCGTCGCCGCGGGAGTCGATACCGCGAAGATCGGCGCGATGGTGGGTGTTGCGGTCCCGCTCGTCGAATCGCCGGGAGTCCTCGCGCATACCGCGCCGGCGGAGCGTCTCGTCGAGCGCGTAGTGTTGTCGCCCGGAGCGCACGTGAAGCAGAAGCTCGACGGCCGGCTCGTGGCGGGGATGGGTTTCGGGGCGGCGCCCTCGAGTCTGGGGACGGAAGAAGAAGGCCAGAAGGTTCTCGAAGCGGGGCGTAAGTACATCCCCGGTCTGGCGAAGCTCTCTCTCGAAAAGGTGACCCTGGGGTTCCGCCCGCTTCCCAAGGACGGCTACCCGCTCATCGGGTTTCCCGACGGCGCCCCCGGCGTCTACCTCGCGGTCATGCACAGCGGCGTCACCCTCTGTCCCATCGTCGGGCGCCTCGCGGCTCTCGAGATTCTCGATGGCGTCGAAGTGGAGCTGCTCTCGAGCTACCGCCACTCGAGGTTCGAATCCAAACGAAGCTCCTGATATCATCGAATCGAGCCCGTTAAACTGGGAGTCGTTTCTTGAGTCCAGGCGCTCGTCTCCGGATCTGTCCGCGATGCGGCCGCGCGATGCCGCCCACGGCGAGAGCCTGTGTCTGCGGGGCCCCGAGCGGGAACTTACGGAAAGGCGGGAGCTCGGGCGTTTCGGGAGTTACTCTGGCCCTGGTCGCCGCGATCTTCGTCGGCGCCGCCGGCTACGTAGCGTTCACCAGCCGCCAGGAGGGCGCCGAAGTCGAGGGCGAGACCGAAACCTCGACCAGCGGGGCGATCGAGGCTGCCGAGGCGCCGGCGCCCGAGGTGTCGGCCAACCTGGAAGACACGATCGGGCTCGCCATCGAGTCCGTGGTCTCGATCATTTCCGACGAGGGCCGAGGCAGTGGATTCCTGGTCGACCCCGCCACGGTCATTACCAACCACCACGTGGTTGGTGGAAGCGAAAACGTTCTCGTGAAGCTCTCGAACGGAAGCGCTTTGAGCGGCACGGTCGAGCGGATCGCCGAAGGTCACGACCTCGCTCTCGTTCGTCTCGATCGAGAGCTCACCGACCGGAGGAGCCTGGAGCTTTCGTCCGTCTCGGCGCTCCGCGTGGGTCAGGAGGTCTACGTCATCGGCTCTCCCATGGGAGTGCTCGAGAGCAGCGTCACCCGCGGCATCGTGAGCGCGATTCGCCCGTTCGAGGGAGCGACGCTCGTCCAGACGGATGCCGCCATCAACCCCGGCAACAGCGGAGGGCCGCTCGTCGACCGCTCCGGCCGCGTGGTGGGAGTCGCCACCATGAAGGTGGCGGAGGGGGAGTCCATTGGCTTCGCCGTCGCCGCCGATCATGCCCGGGAGCTCCTTCAAGGAGGGGGCCGCCTGGCCAGAGACGTCGCCGTGAATCCCTCGACCGGCCTTTCGCAGTCGCTCGGAGCGACGGCCGAGCCCGCGTCCTCCAGGGAGGAGAACGAGCTCCGTCAGGTCGTCGAGTCCGCGCGCCCGCAGTTCGAAGCGCTCGCCCGCGCGGTCGGGTATTGTCCCGACATTGCTCGCGACTTCGAAGGCGACGAGGGGAGCGAGGCGCTGATGCGCCTGGGGGGTATCGTTCTCGAGTACGTCGATCAGCGGCGGGTCTTCGCCAACAGCGGACGCCACATACCGCAGTGGAACCGGATGTACTGCCTGCGGGAGTCGGAGAGCACCATCGCCGCCTGCTATCAGTCGGTCGCGATCTACGACGAGCTCTACAAAAGCTACGTCAGCGAGGCCGCCCGGCGAGGCGAGCGTCCGAGACTGGCGCGCCAGTTTCCGGAGATCTGAAGAGGGGTTTCGGACTGAATTATCTCCCTATCTCCCCCATCTCCATTTCCCCCTTTCTTACACAATCAATGCTTTTCGGTCTTCTCCTTCGGATATTCCGAGAAGAGTCCCGCGACCGCTTCGTTGATTAGCTTTTCCGCCTTGTCCGGCGTACCCAACGGGTACGTGCCTTTGGCTTGCCAGAGAAGAAAACCGGATTCCGCCTCGACCAGGAGGATCTCGAGGCTCACCTGCTCCTCGCGGCTCAGCTCGACCTGGACTTTGAGGTCCGTCGGATCCCAGGTCGAGGGCTTCTGGGACGATTCGGTGTGGACGCCGGTGTGACGCTCCGCTTTGTACTGGATCACGGCGTCGGGCTTCACGGTATCGATCCGGTACCCATGCTCCTTCATCTGCTTTTGTATGGCGTTGATGAGCCGAATGTGGTTCGCGAGATTGACGACCGCCACCTGATCCTTGCTCCAGTTGTAGCTCGAGTACCGCGTTAGATCGGTCTTGACCTGCGTCATGTCGAAATTCTTGAGATCGGGTGCGGGTTTGCTCTGCCCTTCGACGATCGCGGCCCAGGACCAGAGCACGAGAGCGGGTCCATTTATGGTCAAGAAAACCTCCTGGCAGCGCTCCCAAGTCTCGTCCCGCCGGGTCCTGTTGTCAATCAGCGGTCGCGCCCGCGATGAGGGAATTGCATGCATTCAATGACGAAATTGCATTTAGATCGTCTTGTTTTTCGATGAGGGCAAACGGTAAGATCGGGCCATGACAATCTGGAAGCCGACTCTCTCGAATCGCGAGCAGCCGTTGTATCTCGCCATCGCCAACGCCATCGCCGAAGACATTTCGAGCGGCAAGTTGACGGACGGAGAGCGCCTTCCCCCACAGCGGGATCTCGCGGACGACCTCAAGGTCGCTCTGACGACGGTCACCCGCGCCTATACCGAGGCGGAGAGGCGAGGTCTCGTGAGCGGAGAGGTCGGGCGCGGGACGTTCGTGCGCCGCATGGAGACTTTCAGTCTGAGGCGGGAAGTCTCCAATCCGTCGGCGCTCGACCTTACGGTGAACAACCTGCCCCCCTATGCATTGAGTCGCGAGCTCATGGAGAGCATGTCGAAGCACCTCTTCAGCGACGGTCCGAGCGCTCTCGTGGACTACCAGCCCCATCAAGGCCACCCGCGACACCGGCGCGCCGGGGCGATGCTCCTCAAATCGCTCGGAGTCCAGGTCACTCCCGAGAACCTTCTCTTGACCGCGGGCGCGCAGCACGCGATGGCGGTTACGTTCTCGACCATCACCAACCCTGGCGACATGGTCCTGACGGCGGAAGTCACCTACAGCGGAATGAAGTCGCTCGCGAACTTCCTTCATCTCCGCCTCCGGGGACTCGCGATGGACGAGGAGGGGATCCGCCCCGACGCGCTCGAGGCTGCCTGCGCGACGACGGAGGCCAAGGCGCTCTACTGCATGCCCACCCTCCAGAACCCGACGTCCGCGGTAATGTCCGACGAGCGCCGGAGGGAGATCGCCGCCGTGGCCGAGGCCTACGGGATCGCTGTCGTCGAGGACGACAGTTACGGCTTCCTCCTGCCGCGGCAAAAGCCTCTTCGGAGCTTCGCCGGAAATCCTGCGAAGTTCTACCACCTCACGGGCACCTCGAAGAGCCTCGCCCCCGGCCTTCGCCTGGGTTTTCTGGTCTCCCCTCCCGCGATGGTCGACCGGCTCGCGGCCTCGCTCTCGGCCACGACCATCATGGCGCCGCCGCCGATGGCGGAGGTGGTGTCCCGCTGGATCGAAGACGGCACCGCCGAGCGAGTGATGGAATGGAAGCGTTCCGAGATCCGCGCGCGCCAGAAGCTCGCCGCTTCGATTCTCGGCGCCTTCGAGTACCGCGCCCATCCTGCGAGCCCCCACGGCTGGCTCACCATCCCCGAGCCCTGGTGCGTTCGGGATTTCGTCGCCCAGGCCCGGATGCGCGGCGTCGTCCTCTCGCCGGCCGAGGACTTCATCGCCGCCCGCTCCACGAGCGCCCACGCGGTTCGCATCTGCCTCGGGCCGGTTCCGGAGCGCTCCCGACTGGGAAACGCTCTCGCGACGGTTGCGGAAATCCTGGAGCGATCGCCCGCACCTTACCAGGCGCTGGTCTAATCCCATCCGAGCCTTGCGCTCGGTCGCGAGCTGGTCTACCTTGCCCGCCACCATGGGTAGATCGATCGTTTTCCGCGGTCCCTGGCCCGACGTCTCCATCCCCGAGAGCTCGCTCACCGCCTACGTCTTCGAAGACGTCGAGAGCCGCGCCTCGAGAACCGCGCTCATCGACGGCGTCACCGATCGGGTGGTCACCTACGGCGAGCTCTATCGCGACGTACGACGATTCGCGCGGGGGCTCTGGGATCGCGGGTTCCGTAAAGGCGACGTCTTCGCCATCTACTGCCCGAACGTCCTGGAGTATCCGGTGGCGTTTCACGGGGTCGCCGCGATCGGTGGCATCGCGACCACCATCAACCCGCTCTACACCCCCGGCGAGCTCGAACGGCAGCTCAAGGACGCGAACGCGAAATACCTCCTCACCACCCCGACCTTCCTCGAGAGCGCCCGCGAGGGATCCCGCGGCACCCGCGTCGAGGAGATTTTCGTTCTGGGCGAAGCGGAAGGGGCGACACCCTACGGGGCACTCCTCGCGAACGACGGGAACCCTCCCGAGGTCGAAGTCGACGCCGCAAACGACATCGTCTCCCTTCCCTACTCGAGCGGGACCACGGGCTTGCAGAAAGGGGTGATGCTCACCCACAAGAACCTCTCGTCCAATCTGGCCCAGGTGACGGAGGTCTACAAGGAGGACATCCAGGAGAACGACGTCGCCGTCGGCATCCTTCCGTTCTTCCACATCTACGCCATGATGGTGATCCTCAACTGGATTCTTCGCAACGGGGCTTCGATCGTCATCCTGCCGCGTTTCGATCTCGAGCAGTTCCTCACGGTGCTTGCCAAGCACCG
>Ga0299906_10001077_pt1 | contig 23732 bp, 18 predicted proteins | sample RVTome_14_FD_200259 | JGI IMG/M metagenome (GOLD analysis project Ga0299906, IMG submission 200259) | Soil microbial communities from uranium-contaminated site in the Upper Colorado River Basin, Wyoming, United States - RVT145D125 (version 2) ...
CGGACCTCGGCCGTACCCGGAAGCCATCCGGAGAGCCAGGAGAGGGGGCCGGGCATCGAGCCCCAGGGCGTGGGCAGCTCCGGACCGAAGGCCAGGACGAAGGCGAGGCCGCCGATCCATGCGAAGGGGAGGGCCAGACGCCGGCCCCACTCCGGGAGCTGCCGCCGCCAGCGGCCCGTCGCCGCCAGCGCCGCGCCGAGCGCCGCCAGCGAGAGCGGCAGGAAGCCGTGGAAGTAGCGGTTGTCGTAGCCGGCGCCGGCGGCGCCGAAGACCGAGCCGTAGAGCCAGTTCCCCGGCAGCGCGGACCAGTACGCCGCGAGCTGCGTCGGCCGCGGGGCCCGGGCCGAGTCGAGCCGCGAGAGGGTCTCCCACTGAGCCAGGTTCACGGGCAGGAGCGCCAGCGCGGCGATCGCGGCGCCGGCGAGCAGAGGGAGCCAGGGAAAGCTGCGGAGCCGAGGGCTGGGCATCGCCGCGACGAAGAGCGGCGCGGCGAGGGCCAGCAGCAGGGCGAAGAACAGCTCGTAGTACGCGGAGGCCAGCCCCTGGAGAGCGAAGGCGACGCCGCAGGCGATGCCGTCGGCGTAGCGCCGGGTCCTGAGGGTCCGGCACAGGAAGTAGAGCGTGAGCGGCGTCCACTGGCTGGACACGATCTGGATGCGGGCGACCGAGTCGAAGTTGGCGGTGGTGAGGGCGAACACCTCGCCGGCCACGACCCCGGCCGCGACGCTGCCGGTGAGCTCCCGGACCAGCAGCAGCGTTGCGAAGGCGGTGAGGGCCAGGCTCGCGATGAGCGTGGCGTTGTGGGCGAGGACGCCGCTGCCGGTGAGCCAGTGGAACGGCAGGGCCAGGGGACCCGCCGAGATCACGTGCTCCGAGAACGCGAGCGCCCGCTCCTCGGGGTGGAGGACGTTCGCGTCCAAGAGCCCCAGCGGGTCCCGGGGAAGCTGCCGCGCGAGCCAGGCGAGCACCCAGGATGAGTGGACGCCGTCGGCGTTGTCCGGGAGCAGGTCGGCCGTCCACCCGAGGGGGTAGACGAGGAGAGCCGCGGCGAGGGCGAAGAGCAGCAGCCAGGCCCCGGCATCCCGAACGGAGAGCGGCTCTCTGGCCGGGACCGGATCCGCTGAGGGGCTCATGGGGAGAGGTGCTGGCGTCCGAAAGGTAGCAGTGCCCCGGAGGCGAGGCAATCCGACCGCGGATGGATCGTTGGTTCCTTGACCGTCTCCGGGGCGGGGCGTACAGTGATCGCATCATGCGCTCCGCTGTCCGGAGGCAGCCCGCCGCACTCCCCCGCACCTCTATCTCTCTCGTGGCTCTACAGATAGTAGGGTGTGCCCTGGTGCTCTTCCACGGCTGGCTGCTGTGGGAGCGGATGAGCGCCGGGGAGCTGCTGAGCCCCTCCGTGGCGCTCCGCTGGGCCGCCGCGCTGGGCGTCGCGATGGCCTGGATCTCCCACCGGCGCAGCGGCCGCTCGGGGTTCGGTGGGCGGCGGGCCCTCGTGCTCGGGCTCCTGGCCGCGCTGATTCACTGGCAGGGCGGTCCGGCCCCCGACGCGCCGCTGCAGCCGGCCTGGCTGCTGGCGGCACCGGCGATCGGCGCGCTGGGCGTGGGCATCATCGCGATCCATTCGCGTCCGAGAGTGCGCCGGAGCCCGCTGGGATCGTCGGGACTCCTCGCCCCGAGCCTCGAGCCTCCCCGGAGCTTCCGCTGGATCGACCCGCACCTCCTGCCCCGGCCGCCCCCGGCCTGACACCCCCGACGGGGCCGCACGTCTCGTCGGGGACCGGCCCGCCTCGAGAGGGGCGTGGTGCCGCAGCCTCGTGACCCCGGAGAAGCCCGAAATGGAAGTGGCCGTCAAGTTGCTGAATACCCTGCTGCCGCTGCTCTACGCCCTGGTGGTCGTGGCCTACGCGATCGACTTCCGGATCGACGAGCCCGCCGCCGCCCGGACCGGGCGGCGGCTGATGGCGGCGACCGTCGCGCTGCACCTGGCGTACGTCGGGCTTCGAACCGTGCTCTACCGCCACATCCCGCTCGCGGCGACCGCCGAGGTCGCGACCACGGTGGCCCTGGCCCTGGCTCTCGTCTACGTGGTCGTGGAGCGGCGCACCCGGGAGCACCGGACGGGGGCGTTCGTGATCGCCGTCGCCTTCGTGCTCCAGACCGCTTCCTCGGCGTTCATCGAGAGCCCGGGGGAGTTCCCGCAGCTGCTGCGCAGCCCGCTCTTCGCCGTTCACACCATCACCGCCGTCGTGGGCTACACGGCCTTCGCGCTCTCGGCGATCTACGGCGTGCTGTTCCTGCTCCTCTACCACGAGCTGAAGACGAAGCGCTTCGGGCTCATCTACGACCGGCTGCCTGCTCTGGAGGTCCTCGCCCGCATGAGCGTGGGAGCCGTCGGGATCGGCGTGGCCTCCCTGGCCGTGACCATCGCGTGCGGGGTGGTCTGGGCCCGCAGCGAGTTCCCCGGCTTCGCCAGCGACCCGAAGTTCCTGCTGACGGTCGCGACCTGGCTCGTCTACCTGGCGGTGCTCGGGCTCCACCACGTGCTCCACTGGAGCGGTCGCAGGACCATCGGGTTCTCCCTGATCGGGTTCGTGCTGCTCGTCTTCTCCCTGCTGGCCGCGAACCTCTGGCTCGAGTCCTTCCATGCCTTCGCCTGAAGCCGCGGGCCTCCTCATGCTCGGCGTCAACCACCGCACCGCTCCGGTGGAGCGGCGGGAGCTGATCGCCCTGAGCCTCGAGGAAGCGCGAGGCGCGCTGCGGGACCTGGCCGCCGACTCGGGCCTCAGCGAGTGCGCGCTGCTCTCCACCTGCAACCGAACCGAGGTCTACGCCTTCGCCGCGAGCCCGGAGGCCGCCGAGCGGAGCATCCGCGCCGGGTTCGTCAAGCTTCGGGGCGCCGACCTCCTGGAGCCGGGTCCGCACCGCTACCGCATGCTCGGACCCGACGCCGCGAGCCACGTGATGCGCGTCGCCGGCGGCGTGGACTCGATGGTGCTGGGCGAGATGCAGATCCTGGGACAGGTCAAGGACGCCCACGCCCTCGCCCGGGAGGAGAGTGCGCTCGGCGTTCGCATGGACAAGTTGTTGGCCACCGCGGTCCGGGCCGGGAAGCGGGCCAGGGCCGAGACCGCCATCGGCGCCGGGGCCGTCTCGGTGGCGTCGGCCGCCGTCTCGCTGGCCGCGAAGGTCTTCGACGAGCTGGCCGGGCGCAGCGTGGTGGTCGTCGGCGCGGGCGAGACGGGCCGCCTCGCGGGACAGCACTTCGCGGAGCGGTCTCCCGGCCGGCTGCGCATCGCGAACCGCACCCTCGAGAAGGCCACCGCGCTGGCCGCGGAGCTGGACGGCGAGGGAATCCCGCTGAGCGAGCTGGGACGGGCCCTCGCCGACGCCGACGTCGCCGTCTGCGCCACGGGCTCTCCCGCGCCCGTCGTCACGGCGGAGATGGTGACGACGGCGATGCGCCGTCGGCCCAACCGCCCCCTGGTCCTCATCGACATCGCCGTCCCGCGGGACGTGGACCCGTCGGCCGAGCGGGACAACGTCTTCCTGTACTCCATCGACGCGCTCCAGACCATCGTCGACCAGAGCCTGGCCCGCCGCCGGCGCGAGGTCCCCCGGGTCGAGGAGATCGTCCGGGAGGAGTGCGAGAGGTACTTCGCGTGGCTGCGGGGCCTCGACGCCACGCCGGTGCTCAAGGAGCTGCGAGAGCACTTCGAGCGCGTGCGTGAGGCGGAGGTCCGCAAGAGCATGCGCCACTTCTCCAAGGACGAGCAGGATCGCGTCGAGCGGCTCACCCGCTCCCTGGTGAACAAGCTGCTCCACCTGCCCACGACGCGCCTGAAGATGATCGAGCCGGGGTCGCCCATGGGACTCACCCGCCTCGACGCCGTCCGGGAGCTGTTCGGCCTCGACGAGGAGCTGGAGAAGTACGAGGTGGACCGTGGCGCGTGACCGGATCCGGATCGGCACCCGGGGCAGCAGGCTCGCCCTGTGGCAGGCCGATCACGTGGCGGCGCGCCTGGCGAAGGCTCATCCGGGGCTGGAGCCGAAGCGGGTGGTCATCCGCACCACGGGGGACCGCGTCCTGGACACGGCGCTCTCCCGGATCGGCGACAAGGGTCTCTTCACCCGGGAGCTCGAGTCGGCGCTCCACGAGGAGCGCATCGACGTCGCGGTGCACAGCCTGAAGGATCTCCCCACCGACATGCCCGGCGGACTCGGCATCGCGGCGGTCCTGGAGCGGGAGGATCCCCGGGATGCGCTCGTCGCTCGGGACGGGCTGGAGCTGGCGGCCCTGCCGGCAGGTTCCCGGGTGGGGACCTCCTCGTTGCGCCGGAGGGCGCAGCTGCTGGCTCTGCGGCCAGACCTGGAGATCGCGGACCTCCGCGGCAACGTCCCCACGCGGATCGAGAAGGTCCAGCGCGGCGACGTGACTGCGGCGGTCCTGGCCCGGGCCGGGCTGGTGCGCCTCGGTCTCGAGGGACACGTCAGCCAGGTCCTGGAGCCGGAGCAGGTGCTCTCCGCGGTGGGGCAGGGAGCCGTCGCGGTGCAGTCGCGGGCCGAGGACGCGGACACGAGGAGGCTCCTGGCCCCGCTCGATCACGGCCTCACCCGCCTGGCGGTGACCGCCGAGCGGTCACTGCTGGCACGGCTCGAGGGCGGCTGCCAGGTTCCCGTCGGGGCCCTCGCCACGATCGACGGCCAGCGCACGCGGCTGCGGGCGATCGTCGCGTCGGTCGACGGGCGCGACGTGGTCCGGGGCGAGGAGAGCGCCGAGACCCCGGACCTGGCCAGCGCGGAGGCGCTCGGAGTCCGCCTCGCCGAGCGGCTCCTCGAGGACGGAGCGGACGAGATCCTCACCCGCACCCGGGCCGCCATCGCCGAGGGGGCCCGTTGAGCCGACGCCCCACGGTCGCCGTGACGCGGGACGAGGGGCCGGAGGGACCGCTCGCCGCGGCGCTCGAGAGAGCCGGAGCGCGGCCTCTCAATGTCCCGACCGTCGCGATACGCGACCCCGAATCCTGGGAGGAGCTGGACGCGTGCCTCACCGAGCTGCATCGCTTCGACTGGCTAGTCTTCACGAGCGCCCACGCGGTGGACTCCGTGTGGCGGCGTCCGTCGGCGCCACCACCCGACGTCGCGATCCTCGTCGGGGCGGTAGGACCGTCCACGGCCCGGGCTCTCGAGGCCAGGGGGATGGCCGGGGCGGTGGTCCCGCGGATCCGCGGCGCCTTCGGGCTGGTCGAGGCGATGCGCGAGGTCGCGCAGCTCGCGGGCGCCCGGGTGCTCTGGCCGCGCTCCGACATCGCCCGCCCCGACCTGCGCGAGGCGCTCGCCGGTAGGGAGGCGGAGGTGGTGGACCCGGTCGCGTACCGGACGGTGCCGGCTGCGGGGCCCGAGCTCGACGCCTTCCGGGACCTGCTCGAAAGGGGTCGGATCGACGCCGCGACGTTCCTCTCTCCCTCGAGCGCGCGCAGCCTCGCCGCCGCGATGGGAGGCGATCTCGTGCGCCTCGCCCGCAGCACGGCGGTGGCGAGCATCGGACCGACGACATCCTCTACACTGAGGGCCCTCGGCGCCCCCCCGGCCGTGGAGGCGCCGGAGCAGATCGCCGAGAGCCTCGCTGCCGCGGTCACCGAGTACCTGGCCCGCCGCAGCGCCAGCGGAGCCGCACGATGAGCTTCCCGACCCAGAGACCGCGGCGCCTGCGCCGCACCGAGACGATGCGGCGCCTCGTCCGCGAGACCCGGCTCTCTCCCGACGACCTGATCGCACCGCTCTTCGTGTGCACCGGGGAGGGCGTGGAGGAGGCGATCCCGTCGATGCCCGGCTGCTCCCGGCTGAGCGTCGACCGGATCGTGGCGGAATGCCGGGAGCTGGCCTCCGTCGGCGTCCCCGGCGTCATCCTGTTCGGGATCCCCGACCGCAAGGATCCCGAAGGGACCGAGGCCTGGGCCGAAGCCGGACCGATCCCCCGCGCCCTGCGGGCGCTGCGGAGCGAGCTGCCGGAGCTGTCGCTCTGGGCCGACGTCTGTCTGTGCGAGTACACCGACCACGGCCACTGCGGTCCCGTCGGCGAGGGGCCCGACGGTCGCGTCGAGGTGCTCAACGACCGCACGCTCCCGTCCCTGGCCCGGGCGGCGCTGGCCTACGCGGCGGCCGGAGCCGACGTGGTGGCGCCCTCCGACATGATGGACGGTCGCGTCGGCGCGCTGCGGGCCGCGCTGGACGAGGCGGGCCGCAGCGACGTGACCATCGTCTCCTACGCCGCCAAGTACGCCTCGGCGTTCTACGGCCCGTTCCGCGACGCGGCAGGGTCCGCCCCGGCCTTCGGGGACCGGAGGGCGTACCAGATGGATCCGGGGAACTCCGACGAGGCGATCCGCGAGGTGGCAGCGGATCTCGAGCAGGGCGCCGACGTGGTGATGGTGAAGCCGGCCCTGGCGTACCTCGACGTCGTCTACCGGGTGAAGCAGCGCTTCGGCGTGCCGGTGGCCGCGTACAACGTGTCGGGGGAGTACTCGATGATCAAGGCGGCGGCGGCCGAGGGCTGGCTCGACGGGACGCGGGCGGCGATGGAGGCCCTGGTCTCGATCAGGAGAGCGGGAGCCGACATCATCCTCACCTACTTCGCGAAGGACGCGGCGCGGCTGCTCGCCTGAGCCGCGGGAAGGGAGATCGTGACCGGGACGTCGACCGATCGCCGGCTCAAGGTGGAGGCGAGCCGCGCGCTGTTCCGGCGCGCCCAGCCGGTCCTTCCCGGCGGCGTGAACTCGCCGGTCCGGGCGTTCCGGGCCGTCGGGGGAGAGCCGCTGTTCATGGCCCGGGCCGAGGGCAGCCGGATCTTCGACGAGGACGGCAACGCCTTCATCGACTACGTCGGCTCCTGGGGCCCGATGCTCCTCGGCCACGGGCACCCCGCGGTCACGGGCGCGATCGAGACCCAGCTGCGGCGGGGGACGTCCTTTGGCGCCCCCACCCGGCTCGAGGTGGAGATGGCGGAGCTGATCCCGCGGCTCGTGCCCTCGATCGAGATGGTGCGGATGGTGAACTCCGGAACCGAGGCGACGATGTCGGCGGTGCGCCTGGCCCGGGCCGCCACCGGGCGCGAGCGCATCGTCAAGTTCGAGGGCTGCTACCACGGGCACGGCGACAGCTTCCTGATCAAGGCCGGCTCCGGAGCGGCCACCCTGGGCGTGCCGGACAGCCCCGGGGTCACCCGCGGGACCGCCGGGGACACCCTCACCGCGCGCTTCAACGACCTCGACAGCGTCCGGGGTTGCTTCGCGACGGCCCGCGACGGGATCGCGGCCCTCATCGTCGAGCCCGTGGTCGGCAACATGGGCGTCGTGGCCCCCGAGGACGGCTTCCTCGAAGGGCTGCGCGACGAGTGCGACCGGAACGGCGCGTTGCTGATCTTCGACGAGGTGATGACCGGCTTCCGCGTGGCCCGGGGCGGCGCCCAGGAGCGCTACGGCGTGCGCCCCGACCTCACGACTCTGGGCAAGATCATCGGCGGCGGGCTCCCCGTCGGCGCCTACGGCGGGCGCCGCGAGCTGCTCGGCCAGGTCGCTCCCTCGGGTCCGGTCTACCAGGCGGGGACTCTCTCGGGGAACCCGCTCGCCATGGCCGCCGGCCTCGCCACGTTGCGGGCGATCCAGTCCGACCCGGACCTCTACCTGCGCCTGGAGGCGACGGGACAGCGCCTCGCCGACCACGTCTCGAGGGCGATCGCGGAGCGCGGCTGGCCGTGCCGGCTCGCGCGCGTCGGCTCGATGTGGACGCTGTTCTTCACGGCCGAGCCCGTGAGGGACTGGGACGGCGCGGCCCGCTGCGACCGGGGACGCCACGGCCGCTTCTTCCACGCGATGCTGTCCAGGGGGATCTCCCTCGCCCCGTCCCAGTTCGAGGCGAACTTCATCTCGACCGCCCACAGCCGCGCCGACGTCGACGCCACCGCCAAGGCCTGTGTCGCGTCGCTGGAGACCGCCTTTGCCTGAGCCCGCGACCCAACCCGCGTCGACGACCGGCGGCGAGGCGACCGGGGCGCCCCTGTTCGTCCGCGCCTGCCGCCGGGAACGCGTCGAGCGCGCTCCGATCTGGATCATGCGCCAGGCGGGCCGCTACCTCCCCGAGTACCGCGCCCTGCGAGAGAAGCACGACTTCCTGACCTCCTGCCGCACTCCGGAGCTGGCCGCGGAGATCACGCTGCAACCCGTGCGCCGGCTCGGCGTCGACGCCGCGATCCTGTTCTCCGACATCCTGGTTCCGCTGCCCGCGATGGGCGTCCCCGTGGAGTTCGACCCCGGCCCTCGGATCGACAAGCCCGTGCGGAGCGCGGCCGACGTGGCGGCGCTGAGGGTCCCCGACGCCCGGGAGGCCACGCCCTACGTGATGGACGCGGTCCGCCTGCTGCGCCAGCAGCTCCCCCCCGAGGTCCCCCTGATCGGCTTCGCGGGCGCCCCCTTCACCGTCGCCACGTACCTCGTGGAGGGAGGCGGCTCCAAGTCCTTCGCGGCGCTGCGCCAGCTCCTGTTCGGCGAGCCGTCCCTGGCCCACGCGCTGCTCGAGAAGTGCGCTCAGACGCTCTCCTCCTACCTGGTGGAGCAGGTCCGGGCCGGGGCCCAGGCCGCGATGCTCTTCGACACCTGGGCGGGGCTGCTCTCCCCCGAGGACTTCTCGCTCTTCGCCGCACCCCCGGCCCGGCGGGTCCTCGAGACCGTGGCGGCGGTGGCTCCCGACGTCCCGCTCATCTACTACGCCGGGGAGGGCGCCGGACGGCTGGAGCGCTGCCGGGACCTCGGGGCTCACGTGATCGGCGTCGACTGGCGGGTCGGCCTGGACGAGGCGCGGCGACGGCTCGGACCCGAGCTGGCGGTCCAGGGGAACCTCGACCCCGGGGTCCTGCTGGGTCCACCGGAGCTGATCTGGGAGCGGGCCGCCGCGGTCCTGGCCCAGGCCCGGGACGGGTCCGAGCCCGACGGTCCGGCCAGGGGACACGTCTTCAACCTCGGTCACGGCATCCTGCCCGGGACGCCGCCGGAGCACGCCCAGCATCTCGTGAACGCCGTGCGCGAGCTGTCGACGAGGAGGGAAGCATGACGCCGCAGCCCGAGACGCATCTCCAGGGGAACGGCGACGGCGGTCGGTCCGTGACCGCGGAGCTGCTCCGCCGCTACGACAAGCCCGGCCCCCGCTACACGTCCTATCCCACCGCGGTGGAGTTCAGGGAGAGCTTCGACGAGGCCGCCTACCGGGACCACCTGGCCCGGGCCGCGGCGTCCCCGGAGCAGCCGCTCTCCCTCTACCTGCACCTTCCCTTCTGCGAGGAGCGCTGCACGTTCTGCGGCTGCATGGTCGTGATCACGAGGAAGCGACACGTCGCCGCCGGCTACCTCGGGTACCTGCATCGGGAGATCGCCATGCTGGCCGAGTCCCTGAAGGGCCGGCGGCGGGTCGTGCAGTACCACTGGGGGGGCGGCACGCCCACCTACCTCGACGTGGGCCAGATCGAGGCCCTGCAGCGCGTCGTCGCCGATCACTTCGACGTCGACCCCGACGGCGAGGTGGCCATCGAGGTGGATCCCCGGGTCACCTCCACCGGGCAGATCGAGCGCCTCGCCGAGCTGGGCTTCAACCGGCTCTCCATGGGAGTGCAGGACTTCACTCCCGAGGTGCAGCGGGCCGTGAACCGCATCCAGAGCGAGGAGCAGACCCGCGCGCTGTTCGAGCTGGCCAGGGCGCGCGGCTTCGGCTCGATCAACATCGACCTGATCTACGGCCTGCCGTTCCAGACGCTGGCCACCTTCGCGGGCTCCGTGGACGCCGTCATAGCGATGCGCCCGGATCGGGTCGCGGTCTACTCCTTCGCCCACGTGCCCTGGATCCGGGGCCACCAGAACCGGATCCAGCCCGAGGACCTGCCGCCCCCGGAGCTGAAGATCGAGCTGTTCGTCGAGGCCATGCACCGCTTTCTCGACGCGGGCTACCGCCAGATCGGCATGGACCACTTCGCCCTGCCCGACGACGAGCTGGCCCGGGCCTCGGAGCAGCGCACCCTGCACCGCAACTTCATGGGCTACACGGTCCGCCCCGCACCCGACATGCTCGCGACGGGGGTGTCGGGCATCGGGGACGTGTGCGGGGCGTTCGCGCAGAACGTGAAGAAGCTCAGCAGCTACTACGAGGCCCTCGACGCGGGCCGCTTCCCCATCGAGCGGGGCTACGTGCTCGACGACGACGACAAGCTGAGGCGCTATGTGATCACGGAGCTGATGTGCAACTTCAGGGTCGAGAAGGAGCGTGTCCGGCAGCGCTTCGACGTCGACTTCGACCGCTACTTCGAGGCCGAGCTCCGGGAGCTGGAGGAGGGACCGGTCGGCCACGGCTTCCTGGAGATCGCGGCGGACCGCCTCGAGGTAACTCCCCGTGGCCGGCTCTTCATCCGGAACGTCTGCATGAGCTTCGACCGCTACCTGCGCTCCAAGACCCAGGACAAGCCGGTCTTCTCCCGCACCATCTGATGCCGTCGCCTCACGGGGCGCCGCCGACCGGCGTCCTGCTGTTCAACCTGGGCGGGCCCGACGACCTCGCCTCGGTGGAGCCGTTCCTGGTCAACCTCTTCTCCGACCGGGAGATCATCGAGCTGCCCCTCGGCGCCGCCCTCCAGCCGTTGTTCGCGCGGCTGATCGCGAAGCTGCGGGGCCCCTCGGTCCGGCGCAACTACGCCTCGATCGGTGGGGGCTCACCGCAGCTCCGCCTGACCCTCGAGCAGGCCGCCGCCCTGGAGGCCCGGCTCAACGGGAACGGCGACCGCTTCCGGAGCTTCGTCGCCATGCGCTACTGGAATCCCTCGACCGAGGCGGCCCTGGAGTCCATGGCGGAAGCGGGGGTGGAGCGGGTCGTCACGCTGACCCTCTACCCCCACTACTCCAGGGCCACCACCGGCTCCTCCCAGCGCGAGCTGGAGCGGGCCCTCGCGACGCCGCGCTGGAAGGGACGCTTCCGGGTCTCCGGCGTCGACCGCTACCCCGCCGATCCCGCCTACCTGGACGCCCTCACGGCCACGGTGCGGGAGGGGCTGGAGGCCTTCCCCGCGGCGGTTCGCCAGCGAGTCGTCATCCTGTTCAGCGCTCACGGGCTCCCGCAGCGCTTCATCGAGCGGGGAGACCCCTACGTCGAGGAGACCGAGGCCACCCGGGACGGCGTCCTCGAGCGCCTGGCCGCGGGCAACCGCCATCTGCTCGGCTACCAGTCCCGAACCGGGCCGGTGAAGTGGATCGGCCCCGGCACGGAGGAGCTCCTCGACGAGCTGGCCCGGGAGGGCGTCAGGGAGGTGCTCGTGGTCCCACTCTCATTCGTCTCCGACCACATCGAGACGCTGTACGAGGTGGACCAGCTGTTCGGGGACCGGGCGCGCGCGGCGGGGATCAGCGACTACCGGCGCAGCCCCGCGCTGAACGCCTCGCCCCGCTTCATCGAGGCGCTGGCGGGGCTGGTCGAGCGCCACCTGGCGACGAACCCGTGAGGGCGCCAACCGACGACGGCAGGCAGGTCGCGATCGTCGGCGGCGGGATCGCCGGGCTCGCACTCGCGTGCGCCCTGGAGAAGAGGGATCGAGCGGTCCGGGTCACCGTCCTCGAGGCCGAGCCGCGCCTCGGGGGAAACCTGCGCACCGAGGAGATCGACGGGTACGTGTGCGAGTGGGGACCCAACGGCTTCCTGGACAACGTCCCCGAGACGCTGCGCCTCGTGGACGACCTCGGCCTGCGGGAGCGCCTCCAGGTCAGCGACGATCGGGCTCGCAAGAGATTCATCTACAGGCGGGGCCGTCTCCACGCGTTGCCCGGGGGCCCGGGGGCGTTCCTGACCAGCGGCCTGCTCTCGATGAAGGGCAGGCTCCGGGTAGCCGGAGAGCTCTTCGCCGCGCGCCGCCCCGAGGGTGTGGACGAGACGATCCACGCCTTCGCCTCGCGGCGCATCGGCCGGGAGGCCGCCGACGTGCTCGTCGACTCGATGGTCTCCGGCGTGTTCGGAGGCGACGCCCGCTCCCTCTCCCTCCGGGCCTGCTTCCCGAAGATGTGGCAGATGGAGACCGACCACGGCGGGCTGTTCCGCGCGCTCTTCGCGAAGATGCGGGAGAAGGGCCGTCGGCCCGACGCCCCGATCGGCGCGCCGGCCGGGAAGCTGACCTCTTTCCGCGGCGGCATCGAGGAGCTGATCCGGGGCGCCGCCCGGGCGGTGCGCGGACAGGTGCGGACCGGCTCCCGGGTGGCCGGCCTGAAGCGGGAGGCGCAGCGGTTCCGGCTCAGCCTGGACTCGGGGACGACGATCGAGGCCGACACGGTGGTCCTCGCGGGTGGCGCCGGGGCGAGTGCCGTGATCGTGGAGAGGCTGGACGCGAGCCTGGCGGCGGAGCTGCGGGGAATCGCTTCGGCGCCCATCGCGGTGGTCTGCCTCGGCTGGGCGCGCGACGCCCCGGGCCACGACCTGGACGGCTTCGGCTTCCTCGTGCCCCGGGGCGAAGGGCCGCGCATCCTGGGTGCGCTCTGGGACTCGAGCATCTACCCGGGGCGGGCGCCCCGGGACCGGGTGCTGGTCCGGGTCATGATCGGCGGCGCCTGCGACCCGGGAGCCGTCGACCTCGAGCAGGGCGAGCTGGTCGACGTCGTGCGGCGCGACCTGGAGCGCACCATGGGCGTCAACGAACCACCCGGGTTCGTCCACGTGTTCCGGCATCGCCTCGGGATTCCCCAGTACGCGCCGGGCCACCTCGACCGCCTCGCGCGCATCGACGCCCTGCTCTCGGCGAATCCGGGCCTCCACCTGGCGGGGAACGCCTACCGCGGCGTCGCCATCAACTCCTGCATCGCCGACGCGGATGGCCTCGCCGACGGGATCCTCGCGGGGCAGCCCATCCCATCGACACCGTGACGGGTGGTCAGCGCCGGCGTCCGTTGCGGTCCCGTTCGTAGGCGCGACGGTCGACGCGGCACTCGTGTCCGCGGTGGCGGTGGGCGCGCCGCTCCACGTCGAAGGCCTTGCGGTAGCCGCGCTCGTAGCCGTTGCGGTAGCCGTCCGCGTAGCGATCCCGCGCACCGTAGCTGCCCCGGTAGCCCGCGTCGGGATGGCGGTACTCGTGAGCGTCCCGGTAGCTGTAGCTCCGGTAGCGGTGCCCGTCGACGCGCCCGTGGCGGAATCCGTCGTCGTAGCCCCGGTCGTATCCGACGCGGTACGCGTCCCTGCGCTGGTGACCCCATCCGCCGTGATGATGTGCCGCGCAGCCGCTCGACAGGATCGCGACCAGCGCCAGTCCCGCCAGATCCTTCACCATGTCGGCACCTCCCGAACCTCGAGCTGGCAACCGGCATGCCAGCGGCGAGATGGCCTCAACTGATGGGCGTCGTTGGCGTTGCGCTCGGGCACCGGAACCGGGAGCTGTCCTTCGCAGAGGACAGCGCCGTAGCGACCGTCTCCAGGTCGAGAGCCCGGCTCAGAACGTGACGCGGAGACCCGCCCGAAGCGGGCGCAAGGAGATGCGGTCTCCCGGATCCTCCGAAGGAGGACCTACCAGCCTTCCCAGAAGGCTCCGTCGGGGATGTCCCAGAGCAGGAATGCGAGGGCGCGGACCTCCGTCCGCGAGCCCGTGAGCGGCAGCTCCACGCCGACGTTCAGGGCGACGTGGCCCCGCCGGCTCATCGCGAGATGGAGCTGCGGGATGGCGCTCAGCTCCCAGGCATCCTCGCCTCGGAACGGCGCCGTCAGCACCAGCTCCAGACCCGGAAAGACGCCGCGGCGCCAGGGCGTCGACCGCCAGTGCACGACCTCCGACAGCTCCAGGTCGCCCGCGCCGGGCTCGTCGGCAGGGAGGTGGGAGCGCAACGTTCCCTGCAGGGTGAAGCGCTCGCCCAGGGGCGAGGCGTGGGAAAGGTACGGGATCACGGTGGACGACCCGGAGTCCCCGAAGGGGACCTCCGCCTCGGCGCCCGCCGCCACCAGCAGCGAGGTGCCCCGGCTCAGGAAGGACCACTTCACCCCGAGCTCAGCCTCGTACTCCTCTTCGGCGCCGCGGTTCGTCTGGCTCAGTTTTCCCTCGACCTGGAGGCGCCTGCCGAGCCGCCGCCCGTGGTAGACGGTGCTCTTCCAGGCGTCGGTGCCGTCGTCGGCGCGCTCGTACCTCCCGAGGAAGAGCAGCTCGGTCTCGGGGAACGCCTTGATGGTGCGCTGGGCCCGGACGAAGTTCAGCTCCCCGGGGGGATAACCGGCCGTCTCCGCGAGGGTGTCGAGGTAGCCGACCACCGCGTCGGCCTCGCCCGCCGTCAGGCGGTCCGCGTGGGCCGGCATCTGGGGTGAGAGCCCCATGGACGCTCCGCCGTGGAGGACCGCGAGCAGCCAGTCCGAGCCGGGCTCCATGCTGTTGAACAGGGGGTCCGTGAAGTCGGCGGGAGGACGCGAGAAGTTGTCGAGCAGCGGGTGACCGTCGGGGAGCCCGCTTCCTCCCGTGGTGTGGCAGCGGGCGCAATGGCGCAGGAAGAGCTGCCGGCCCGTCAGCTCCCCTGGCTCTCCGGTCCCGCACAGGGCCAGGCTCGCGGCCGCGGTCAGCGCCAGCCCGCCAGCGGTTCCGAGGCGCGATTTCCCGCTCGTCATGGAAGGGGGTCCGGCGTGTCCGGCGTCGACTCGGGCAGCTCCGGCGCATCGAGATGCTCCGGGGGCGGCCGGCTGGTCAGGGCCTCGAGGAAGCGGCGGACGGCGCGGCCGTCGTCCGGCGCCAGCTCGATGCCGAGCTGGTGGCGGGCCATGAGCGCGACCGCCTCGTCGAGGGAGGCGACCGACCCGTCGTGGAAGTACGGGGCGGTCCCGGCCACGTTGCGGAGCCCCGGGACCTTGAAGCGCATGCGGTCCCCGGAAAGACGGGTCTGCTCGTAGACACCGGGATCCGACTGGTCCAGATAGGCGACGACGAGCCCGAGCACCTCCAGGGAGTGTCCTCCCACCCCGGGCCCGTTGTGGCAGCTCGCGCAGCCCAGCTCCACGAAGCGCTCGAAGCCGTGGCGTTCCTCGGGGGTCAACGCCGCCGCCTCGCCCTCCAGGAAGGCGTCGAAGGGCCCGCGGGTGACCAGCACGCGCTCGAAGGCCCCGATCGCGAGGGCCAGCGTCTCGTAGCTGAGCGCCGGGTCGCGGCCGGGAAACGCCGCCTCGAACAGCGGGACGTAGCCGGGAATGGAACGCAGCGTCGCGACTACGCGCTCGGGGTCAGGCATCGCCATCTCGACCGGGTTCAGGATCGGCTGCTTGCTCTGCTCCTCGACGTCCGGGGCCCGGGCGTCCCAGAACTGGGCCACGTGGACCGCGGCGTTGAACACCGTAGGTGAGTTCCGGGTCCCCTGCTGGCCTCGGTGGCCCTGCGAAACGCGCCGTCCGTCCGCGCCCCAGCTCGTCAGGTCGTGGCACGACGCGCAGGAGACGTCGTGGTTGACGGAGAGGCGCGGGTCGTGGAACAGCCGCTTCCCGAGAGCCACCTTCTCGGGGGTGACCGGGTTCGCGACGCTGGCCGCTTCCCGGGTGAGGTGCCTGAAGGAGTCGTAGTAGTCCCGGGGCGGAAGCTCGCGGTCGGCGGCGGGCGCGCCCAGGGGCAGGGAGACCGCGAAGAGCATTGCGGCGAGACGCGAACGCCTCATGCGCGCATACAGGGGCAAACGGCGTGCCACGCGGCGAGCGGGCCGGGGGCCTTCGGGGCTCCACCCAACTCGTTCAGCGCGTGTCGCTTCCGTGAGCGCTCCCCGGGGCGGACCTGAGCGCCGGGGCGCAATCCCTGCGCCCGGACGCGCGGCTTCGACTGCATCCAGGGGAAGGTGCGCCACGCGCGGCGGCGCCGTAGCATAGGCCCGATGATCGACCCGACACTCCCCTCCCCCGGGCGGCGCACCGAAGCGATCGCCCGCAAGCTCGAGGAGATCGGCTCCTACCGCCTGCTCGGCGTCATCGGGGAGGGCGGCATGGGGGCCGTGTACCGCGCGCGCCAGCTCGAGCCCATCGAGCGGGACGTGGCGATCAAGGTGACCTCCGCGGACCTCACCTCGGTGCGCCGCCTGGCCCGGTTCCAGGCCGAGCGGCAGACGCTGGCCCGGCTCAACCACCGCCACATCGCCCGGATCTTCGACGCCGGCGAGACCCCCGAGGGCCATCCCTACATGGTGATGGAGTACGTCCCGGGCGCTCCCGTCGACCGCTTCTGCGACGAGCGGGGGCTCACCCTGGAGGAGCGCATCGCCCTGTTCTGCGACGTCTGCCAGGCGATTCAGTACGCCCATAGCCAGGGCGTGATCCATCGGGACGTCAAGCCCGGCAACGTGCTGGTCACCGACGCGGGGGGCCGCCCCGAGGTGCGAGTCATCGACTTCGGGATCGCGAAGATCGCCGGCGAGGGCGCCTCGGGACAGACGGTGGAGGGTCGCGTCCTCGGCACCCCGGACTACATGAGCCCCGAGCAGCTCCGCAACCCGCAGTGGGTGGACACCCGCTCGGACGTCTACTCCCTGGGGGTGCTGCTCTACGAGCTGCTCGCGGGACTCCGCCCCCTGACCAACGACCAGCGCAGGGAGCTCGCATCGGGGAAGGTCCCCGCGCACCCGCTCCCCCGCCCGAGTCAGAGGTTGTCCACGGCCCACGGCTCCGAGGCGGCCCAGGCGGCGCGCACGCGGGGTGTCGGCCCCGACGCGCTCGTGAAGCGCCTCTCCGGCGAGCTGGACTGGGTCGTGCTGAAGGCCACCGAGGAGGATCCGGACCGGCGCTACAGCTCGCCCGCCGAGCTCGCGACCGACCTGCAGCGCTACCTCGACGGCTACCCGGTGCTGGCCCGACCGCCCAGCCGCATCTACACGACCGCCAAGTTCGTGAGGCGCCACCGCGTGGAGACGGCGGCCCTGCTCGCCCTGCTCCTGGGTCTCGGCGCGGCCGCGGCGGTGAGCACCCGGGCGCTCCTGGCCGAGCAGACGGCGCGGCGGGAGGCGGCTGCCGAGGCCGAGCGTGCGAACGCCGTCAGCCGCTTCCTCCAGGAGATGCTCGGGGCGCCGGACCCGCGCGCCATGGGTCGGGACGTCCGCGTGGTGGACGTGCTGGACCACGCCGTGACCCAGGCCCGGGAGACTCTCGGGGACCAGCCCCTGGTGCGCGCGGCCGTTCTCGAGGCCATCGGCAACTCGCAGCGGGGCCTGTCCAGCTTCGAGCGGGCAGGCGAGCTGCTCGAGGAGGCGCTGGCGATCCGGGAGGAGGTCCAGGGCCCGCTCCACCCCGACACCCTCGCCGCGGCGAACCACGTCATCGAGAACCGCGCCGCCTACCGCGGCACCGACGCCCTGCGGCCCGAGTTCGTGGCGCTCTTCGAGCGGGCGTCGGCGGTGCTCCCCGACACCCACCCCCTGATGATGACCCTCTACAACAACCTCGCCGCCGTGCACCTCACCCTGGGCCGGAAGCAGGGCTCCGACGAGCTGCTGCAGCAGGGGATCGGCTACGCCCTCCGCTCCTACGACCTGCGCCGGGAGCTGCTGGGCCCCCGGGCGCCGGGGACGTCCCACGCCCGCAACAACCTCGCGAACGGCTACATGCTGGTGGGAGAGCCCGCCCGGGCCGAGGCGCTGTTCCGGGAGAACCTCGCCATCCAGCGCGAGATCTTCGGGGAGCGCAACCAGTACACGCTCTCCACGATGGACAACCTCGCGAACGCCCTCGCCCGCCAGGACCGCCACGGGGAGGCGCTGGACTGGAGCCGGCAGTCCCTCGAGGGCATGCGGGAGGCCCTGGGACCCGCTCACCTGAACACCCTGTACACGCAGATCAGCCTGGCGCGAACACTGCAGGAGCTGGGGCGCTCCGAGGAGGCCCGCTCCCTCTTGGAGCACGCCGCCGAGCTGGCCGGCGACGATCCCGGCCTGGAGCTTGCCCGCGAGCGTATCGACGCCGCCCTGGCCGAGAGCCCGGTGGGGAATCCGGACCGGGAAGCCGGGGAGGGCTGAGCCCGCCCGCCCTACAGATAGCCCAGGGCACGCAGGCTCTCGATCAGCTCTTCGGGGATCGCCCCAGCCTCCCCGGCGCGGCGGTCTCTCCGCAGCGCCGCGTCCTTCCGGCGCAGCCACTCCCGCAGCCGGCGCTCTTCCTGCGAGTCCCCGCCAGCGAGGTTCATCGTCTCGTGGGGATCCCGCAGGAGGTCGTAAAACTCGTCCGGGGCGTGCGAGCTGCTGATGTATTTGAAGCGGTCTCCCCGGGCGACGATGAGCTGGCCCGGGCTCCAGCCGCGCTCCAGACGTCGCGGGTCCGGTGGACGCCGCTGGGCGAAGGCGAGGCGCCGCGCGACGCGAAGGGGATCGTCCAGCCAGGGCACGAGCGAGCCACCCTCGATCCGGCCGGCGTCCCCGGTGTGCGGGACCCCCGCCAGCTCGGCCAGCGTCGGCAACACGTCCACGTGCCGCACGAGGCTCGGCACCGAAGCGGGGGCGAAATGGTCGGCACTGTCGTGAATGATGAGAGGCACATGGATCTGCTCGTCGTAGAGGTAGCGCCCGTGCCCGCCGTACCCGTGGTCCCCCATGCCCTCGCCGTGGTCCGAGGTGACGACCCAGAGCGTCCGGGCTCCCGCCGCGTGGGCCTCGACGCGCTCGTAGAGCCGGCCGATCTGGGAGTCGACGAACGCAATCTGGGAGTCGTAGCGGTCGAAGTTTCGCGTCACCCTCGAACCCGTGTAGCCCCGCTGCTCCCGCAGGAATGCGAGGAAGTCGTCCTTCCGATCCCGTCTGTGGCTGCTGATTCGCTCGAGCGGTCCCGGAGGAATCCGCGTATCGGCCTTGTGCTCGTGGACGTCGTAAAAGTGCACCCAGAGGAAGAAGGGGCGCAGGGGATCGCGGGCTCCGAGCCACGCGGCGACCCGATCGACGGTGAGATCGGCGGTGCGGAACAGCTCGCCATCCGGCACCTCGCTGTCCCACGTCTCGAACTCTCCGCCCAGGCCCGAAAGGAACGACACGGATGCGAAGCCGGCGGGCTCGGCCCCGCTGTCCCTGGCCACGGACGCGAAGCTCCAGAGCGACCCTGACAGGCTGAGACCGTTCACCAGGACGCCGTGCTGCTCGGGGTAGAGCGACGTGAGCAGCGTCGCGTGGGAGGGGGCCGTGTGGGAGCTGGCGCTCACGGCCCGCTCGAAGAGGAGAGAGCGGGCCGCGAGGGAGTCCAGGAACGGTGACGTGGGGCGCGGGTAGCCGTAGCAGCCGAGGTGGTCGGCGCGCAGCGTGTCGATCGTCACCAGGACCACATTGCCGATCCGAGGGGACGGCGCGCCGCAGCCCTCGGCCGCGGCCGCAGCCAGCAGCGCGGCCACGAGTCGACGGCACCGGCCCGAGGCTGCGCCGGGGGCTCTTTCGGTGCTCGGGATCGGATCACCTCCGTACCCGCGAGGCGAGGAGCGAGCGGGCCCGACGAGTATACAGCGGGCTTCGCGCCGCGATCAGCCGCGGTATAGACTGAACATTCATGCGTCGCGCGGCGTCGAGCAAACGCACGGTCCTGGCTCTGGGTGTGGCTGCGCTCGGCTTCGGCCGGGCCGTCGTGCCCGGGTCGCCAGAGGTCGCCGCAGACGTGCGCCCCAGCTTCGTCTTCGTGATCGCGGACGACCTGGACGCCGCCTCCGTCCAGCGGCTGCCCGGGCTGATCGATCGTATCGCCGCGCAGGGCGTCGCTTTCACGAACGGCTTCGCGAACCAGCCGACCTGCTGCCCGTCCCGGGTTTCGATGCTCCGCGGAGAGTACACCCACAACCACGGCATCCACCGGAACTTCGACTCCTCGGGGAGCTGCTTCGAGGCGTTCCGGGACCGGGGGCTGGAGTCGTCCACCCTGGCCCGCTGGCTCGGGGGAGCCGGCTACCGCACCGGACTCGTGGGCAAGTACCTGAACCGCTATCCGGGCACCCGGGACGGCGCCGACCCGAGCCACGTGCCCGGGGGATGGGACGAGTGGTCGGTCCCGCTGTTCCAGCCCGGCAACGACTACTTCGACTACTCGATGAACCAGAACGGCCGGATCGTCGAGCGCGGCCGGGGAGAGGCGGACTACATGACCGATGTCCTGGCGGAGCGGGCCGTGCAGTTCATCCGCAACGCCGGCGAGGAGCCGTTCTTCCTCCAGCTCAACCCGCCCGCTCCCCACCGGCCCGCGACCCCGGCTCCCCGCCACGCCGTGGCCTTCGACGGGCTGCTCGCGCCCCGGACCCCGTCCTTCAACGAGGCCGACATGAGTGACAAGCCGGCCTGGTACCGCGACAACCTCACCCCTATGACGGAGGGGGACGTCGCGAGGATGGACGACCTCTACCGCAACCGGTTGCGGACGATGCTCGCCGTCGAGGACCTCATCGAGCGCGTCGACGAGGCGCTGCTCGAAACCGGACGCTTCGAGAACACGTACGTCGTGTTCGTCTCGGACCACGGCTTCCATCTCGGGCACCACCGCTTCCGGCAGGGGAAGTCCACGCCCTACGAGCCTGCGATCCGCATTCCCCTCATGATGCGCGGACCACGGATCCCCGTGGGCCGCAGCCTCGACCACCTCGTCACCACGGTCGACCTGCCCGCGACCCTGATCGAGCTCGCGGGGGTGACCGCTCCCGGCCACGTCGACGGGCGGTCCCTGGTCCCGCTCCTGGGCGAGACTCCGCCACCCGCGGCCTCCTGGCGCACGGAGGTGCTGATCGAACGCCTTCCCGCACCGGCGGACGACGAGGGGATCCCGGCCTGGTGGGGGCTCCGCACCCTGGACGCGATGTACGCCGAGTACGAGACCGGGGAGGTCGAGTACTACGATCTTCGGAGCGACCCGGACCAGCTGGAGAGCCTGCACGACCGGCTGGATCCCGCGCTGCTCGACGATCTCCACGTGCGCCTCGAGGAGTGGCTGTCCTGCGCAGGCGCGAGCTGCCGCTGATTCCGCCTCCCCGTCACTCGGCCCACTCCAGCAGCCAGACGTCGGCTTCGGTCGTGACCATCTGGAAGTAGAGCGTCGCGCCGTCCGGGGCCAGGGAGGGAGAGCCGAGAGACACATCGGGAACCGCCAGGATCTCGCGGTACGCGCCGGTCTCGACCTCGACCACGAACAGCTTGTGGTCCTCCCGGAAGCTCACCTGGCGCTCCATGGGATCGGGATCCTGGTCCTGGAACAGCAGCCGGCGCCCGTCCGGGAGCCAGCTCGGGCTCAGTCCGAACTCGCTCACGCGCCGGTAGGCTCCCGACGCCAGGTCGAGAACCGCGATTCCGCCCCAGGCGCCTGACGCGCTCTGCAGGTGGCCGGCCAGCCGGGATCCGTCGGGGGAGAACTCGGCCGGGACGAAGTCGACGCCCGGCTCCGGAGCCGGCAGCTGCTCGGGCTTCTGGTCCTCCCAGGGCCGCCGGGGGTCGAAGAGGAACCCCGAGGAGCCCGCGTAGGTGGCGACCATGCGCGTGCCATCCGGCGACCAGCTCGGGTAGTACACGTGGTGCCCGGGCACGTGGGTCAGGCGCCGTAGCCCGCCGCCGTCGGGCCTCACGACCCAGGCGTCGTAGCTCCCGCCGCGGTTCGAGTAGAACGCGATCTCCGAGCCGTCCGGCGCCCAGCGCGGCTGCCGGTCCCGGTGCACGTCCTCCGTCAGCAGCCGGCGGCTCCCGTCGGGAAGCAGCAGGACGATGTCCTCCCGCTCGGTCGCGCCCGTGGTCGCGCACACGAGGCGGTCGCCCGTGGGGGACGCCCGGGGCGAGTCCACGCCCCGGTCGAGCTCCCGCAGCTCGTCTCCGGCCGGCTCGCCCTTCCGGGGGTCGAAGGGCAGCGCCGCGATGGCGTAGGTCTCGCTCGCGGAGACGAAGGCCACGCGGTTCGCGTCCCGTGCGAAGCTGAGGTGGCTGGAGTAGGCCGTCGGCATCGTGACGCGCTCCGCTTCGCCGAGCACGCGCCCCGAGGCCTCGTCGATGGGCACGCTCCACAGGTTCATGCTCCCGCCCCGATCGCTGAGGTAGTAGAGACGCGAGCCGTCGGGCGCCCAGACCGGGCTCCAGTCCACGGCCACGTCGTCGGTGGCGCGGGTCGGGGCGCCGCCCTCGGCCGCCTGAGTCCACACGTCCCGGTGGCCCGTCTCCTGGGAGACCCCCCAGAAGGCCAGGCGGCTCCCGCTCGGGGACCAGCTCGGCTGCACCGCGTCGCCTCCGAAGAGCCGCTCGGTCTCTCCCGTCGCGACCGAGACGACCCAGAGCTCGCTCCGTGTCGGACGGTCCAGGGGCGTGTGCGAGATCGGCGCGGTGGCGAAGGCGACGCGGCCGCCGTCGGGCGACCACGCGGGGTTCCACCCGTAGTCCGTGAGACGCCGAACGCCCCCGCCGGTCGCCCCCATGATGAAGAGGCCCCCTCCGTCCCGGTCCGATCGGAACGCGATCCGGTGACCGTCGGGCGAGAACGCCGGCTGCGTGTCGGCGAAAGGCGAGTCGGCGGTCAGGTTGATGGGGCTGCCACCGCCGCCCACGCCACTCAGGAAGACGTCCCAGCCGTCGCTCCCCCGACCGGCGTAGACGACCATTCCCCCGTCCGGCGAGAGGCTCGGGAAGAACTCCGGACCCGCCTCCGCGCTGAGCTGGGAGAACCTGGCTTCCGCGAGGGCGAGGTCCGGTCGCTTCGTCAGCACGTACGTGCCGACGCCCGCCAGCGCGACCACGACGGCCGCCGCGACGAGCCGAAGCAGCGTCCTCCGGTCGGCCTCCTGTCGAGCGGCCGCTCGGTGAGCCAGCTCGTCCGCGAGCTGGTCGAGGTCGGCTTCGAGCTCCCCCGCGTCCCGGTAGCGGCGCTGGGGCTGCTTGTCGAGACAGCGCGCCACCACCCGGCCCAGCTCGGCGGGCAGCCCGGGACGCAAGGCGTGTAGCGGACGTGCCGGGCTGTCGCGGACGGCCGAGCACACGGCCGCCTCGTCGGCCCCCTCGAAGGGTACGCGGCCCGTGGCGAGACGGTGGATCAGGACCCCGAGGGAGAAGACGTCGCTCCGGGGGTCAGGCGGCGAGCCGTCGAGCTGCTCGGGAGCGGTGGAGGCGAGGCGCTCCATAGTCTCGGCCCAGCGCTCTGTCGAGGACGCACCGGGACGACCCGGCGACCACGCGAACGCCGGGCGAGCCCGCCCCGGACCGAAGCCCAGGATGCGCAGCCGGCCGTCCGCGGCGACGAGAACCTCGCCGGGACCGAGACGGCCGTGTACGACCCCCTCGGCGTGCGCGGCCGCCACCGCGGCCACGAGCGGTCGAACGAGCTGGAGCAGCTTCTCGGCGGTGGGCGGCTCGCGCTCCTCGACGGCCAGAAGTGGCGTCCCGGCCACGAGCTCGGATGTCGCGAAGCGACGGCCGTCCGCCTCCTCGATGGAGTAGACGTGCACGATGCTGGGATGAGAGAGGGCGACGACCCGGTCGTACCTCGGCGCCGCGGCCCCCGGGCCGGAAGACAGCAGCTCGAGGACGACCCGGCGCGAGAGGCGCTCGTCCTCGGCCACGAAGACGTCCCCGTCGGAGCCGAGCGGGTCGATGATCCGGTAGCGCCCGATCCGATCGCCGTTCGCGAGTGGTCGCAACGAGTCACCTCAGCGCTGGGGGCACACGCGCGGGGCTCAACCGTAGCACGGCGACGCTATAATCGAGGGCTCCCCGGGTCGAGACCCCACCCACCGCCCATCGAGGTTCCGA